>Ga0209986_10000247_pt1 | contig 50889 bp, 40 predicted proteins | sample BlataG_FD_183168 | JGI IMG/M metagenome (GOLD analysis project Ga0209986, IMG submission 183168) | Deep subsurface microbial communities from Black Sea to uncover new lineages of life (NeLLi) - Black_00105 metaG (SPAdes) (version 2) | ecosystem: Environmental > Aquatic > Marine > Oceanic >... | reverse complement strand
AGGGCATTGATTTGCGCTCTGTGGGATGGCGAGGGCCGAACATGTGCCCAAGCGCAATTACAATCCCTGCCAATAACAAGGCAAGGATTAATAACACGGCGATAGGAAGATATTCTAATAACATGGAAACCTCTGTTTATCTCCGCAAAATATGACTATTTCAAAGTTGGAGGGAAAAGCGAGTTGACGACGCATTATTTATGGCGCTTTTAGACCTTATTAGGATGTGTGAATTTGACTTTCTTGGATGGAAAAACGAAAGTCAAGTTAGTTTATCACAGGCAATTAAATGTGTCAATTTTCACAAAGTCCCGGGGAGCTATTTAAGAAAATCGCGCAACATTCGACTGCGTGTGGGATGGCGTAATTTTCGCAGAGCCTTAGCTTCAATTTGGCGGATGCGCTCGCGTGTCACGCTGAAGTGTTGACCGACTTCTTCCAAAGTATGGTCCCGACCATCAACAAGCCCGTACCGAAGTTCAAGTACCTGTCGCTCTCGATCGGATAACACCGCCAGGGTATCTGCTATTGATTCTCGCAGCATTTCCCGCGCTACGGCGTCCATCGGTTCGATGGCGTCTTCATCCTTGATGAAATCACCTAATTGGCTGCTTTCCTCTTGTCCCACCGTACTATCCAGGGACATTGGCTCTTCCATGGCATGCAGGATTCGGCTCACCTTAGTAGTGGCATGGTCCCAACGCCGGCGCACGCCTTCTTCAATTGCTGTGGATTCAACCCGGGAGTCTAATATTTCCTGCCTGTCCTGTGGTTCCAGATATTCGGCTTCCAGAGCAATCTCCTCAATTGTTGGCTCGCGCCCCAACTCCTGGACGAGTTCACGTTGGACGCGCAGGAGGCGGCTAATGGATTCGAAGACGTGCACAGGTATGCGGATCGTTCGGGATTGATCTGCGATCGAACGGCTGATGGATTGTCTTATCCACCAGGTTGCATATGTGCTGAATTTATAACCGCGCGCAGGATCAAACTTCGATACAGCCCGCAGCAAGCCTATGTTGCCTTCTTGAATAAGGTCTAAAAAGGAAGTTCCTCGACCGATATATCGCTTGGCAAGATTGACCACCAATCGTAAGTTTGCCCGGATGATCGCTTGTTGGGCGTCCTCGCTCCGCTTATGGATTTGATCCAGCTCGTTTTGTAATTCTTCATTCGAAGTGAGATAGCTTTCAAATATATCTTCGTCGGGCAAATCTCCCCGTTCGGCAATTTGTATACTCAGGAGGTCAGCCACTCCTTCCGGCAGCATATATAGATACAAGAACACGCTGAAGGCGTTGTGTGCCACGCCGTCCCAAAGCGGATCACTACCCCATAGACCATTATCCAGGTAGACGCGCAGGTAAGACGGTGTTTCTTTTCCCCAGGTGCTACGCAGCATTTGGGCTTCAGATAGGATCAGGTTCAAATCGGGGCATTCGTATCCCAACCGGTTGGCGTCCTCTACGAGCCGGTTCCACGATGTCTTCAAGTCTTCGAACAGGGTGAGGTAAATGCGATCAGCTGTGGTTGTATCCTCGTGCGAATCGGAAGATTGGCTGCGCGCCAGTGGATGCTGCCCGCTGAGTACATCAACCCGTTCGGCGGCTTCCAGACGCGTCGCCAGCCAATACTCCTGATCCGTCTCTAGCAGCTCAATACTTCCGATCTCTTTGAGATAAAGGCGTACAGGGTCATCACCAATGTCAGCCAACAGTTCAGGTTTGTTGAGAATATCTGCTGTGCCGCCATGCGGCTTTTTTTGGGACTCTTGCTCTTCACGAGATAGGCTTTTTTGGTCGATATCTCCTCCAAGTAATTGGTCGTCATCAGCCAACGTTTCACTAGATTTGTTCAAGATCGCAGGAACATCAATGGTGTGGGAGTTACTCTCGTCCCCGTCTGCTTGCGCTGCAGGTTGAAATGTAGTATCAGTTGCATCGTTGGGGGGTTGCATGGCTCATCATCCCTGCTGGCGTGTGGGCAACGAACGACCTGTATAACGACCAACAGCAATGTTGAGCCGTCTCATTGTTTCTGTGTGCTGCACCATCATCTGCAAGTAACTGGTAGCCTTTGTATCCCCCTGTTCACCCGCTTCTTGTATTAGATAACGTATATATTCGATGTTTTGATGAAGGTTGCGCAGGCGCAACTCGAGCAAGCCGCGCATCAAATCTTCGATGACGCGTTCCTCATTCGGGTCGAGCTTGGCAGTCCGTGACAACAAATCATCTGCAAGTTCCATCATCGGCAGAGAAAGGCTGTTGAACACATAATTAATAGGTTCAGCTACATCTTGATCGACGGACTCTTGGAAGAGGCGCATGATCGCCTGGTGATCGCCGTGCTGGAAATCTTGGGGTGACAGGCGAGCCAAACCGGCTTCTTGCAGACGCCGGTCAACCTGGTACAGGAGGTTGGGGCGGCGGAGTAAAACGCCTAAACAGTGTGCCTCGAGTGCGAAACCGCCGGACGCACCCAGAGGTTGTAATTCCTGTGGTGCTCCTCTCGGGGGTCTTCGAGTCCTGCGAGCGCGCCGGGCAGATGAGGCAGGAACATTCTCCAACAAAGTTCGTTCATCGACTCGCAGCAGGCGCGCCAGCCGTTGGCGATATGTATCCCGTTCAATTGGGCTCGGGATGTCTTTAATCAGTGGCATAACCTGGGCGGCAATATCTGTTTTGATTTTGGGGTCGTCCATATCGCGCCCGACAGACAGGGTCTCCATTACATGTATCACGATTGGACGGGCGTTCTCGACGATGGCGCTCCATTCCTGCGGATTCCGGTTGACAATTTCATCGGGATCCAAACCTTCCGGCAGCATGGTTACACGGATGTCTGCCTTAAGGCGGGCTTCGTGTCGAAGCAATCCGCGCGCATCAAAGACAGGATCTTGTTCGCGGTCGAAAGCCTGGCGAGCGACTTCCAATCCGCGTATTGTGGCTTTATCACCAGCTGCATCCGGGTCGAGAGCCAGTATGATACGGCGGGTGTAGCGCTTTAACAGGTATAGTTGGTGCTCGGTTAGGGCTGTCCCCATTGGTGATACTGCGTTGCTAAAACCTGCCTGGTGCAGGGCGATCACATCGAGATAGCCCTCAACGATCACGACTTGGTCTTGGGTGCGAATTGTTTTGCGTGCCTGGTCAAGACCGTACAACAAACGACCCTTGTCAAAGATAGCGGTTTGGGGAGAGTTGAGGAACTTCGGGACGTCTTCGGGATTTAAAATTCGGGCGCCGAACCCAGCCATCCGGCCGCGTGCATCCCGAATGGGAAACATTATCCGGTGACGAAAGCGGTCGTAAATCCCGCCGGAGTCACGCTCGGAGACCAGACCACAGGCAATTAACTCGTCATCTCTGCAGCCCTTTGATTTGAAATGCGAGAAGGTGGCCTCCCAGGAGTTGGGGGAGTAGCCCAGACCGAATGCCTCCAATGTGTTGTCATTAAGCTCACGTTTTTGTCGCAGGTAGTCCAGAGCTTCTTTACCGGCGGGCGTATTGAGTAATTGGTGGCGGTAAAAGGTGACAGCACCCTCGAGCAGGGTGCGCAGTCCATCGTGTTCTTCTTCTGCTGATTGTTCTTCTGGAGTTGGGGGTTTGAGCTGGACACCTGCCCGCTCTGCGAGAGAGCGAAGGGCGTCGGAAAAGTCCCACCCCTCTTTTTTCATCAAAAACTTGAAGACGTCTCCGCCTTCGTTGCACTGACCAAAGCAGCGCCATGTACCGGTCTCTGGAAAAACTACGAACGCCGGCGTGCGTGTATTGGGATGAAAGGGGCAAAAGCCAGTGTAATTCTTTCCCGAGCGGCGCAGCTGCACCGTTTCGGAGATCAAATCTACAATTTCAGTCCGGGCTTTAATCTCGTCTATTACGGACATATCGAATAATTACTTTGCTTATAGACCACAGTATGTCATTCTCAGGGTGTTTGTCACACCTTTCCTATTAAAAGAATTATACTCCAGCATGTTTCGGTTGCCGGACAGTAAAATCATGGTTTTTGATTTTCTCGAATCAATTCAAGATTAAGAATAGACCAGCCGCAACCGAAGCCCCGGCGATTGAACAGGCAAAATTGACCATATCGTTGTTGATCCAGCGCCAGCCGTGCATATGGTTGGTCTCTGTCCCGCAGATATGGATTGGGTGGCGCTCAGTCTCTTTGCGGCAGGATGGACAGTAGTAAATTGCTTGTACGGTCGCGCCTAAGAATGAGTCAAAAAAGGCACCGCTCAGCCCTCCAATGGTGACAATTGCGATTAGAAGGAAAAAACCTGTTTGATCCAGTGACCCCCAGGTCGTCAAAAGAGCTGCACATAAGGCTATCAGCCCCGACCCTCCTAATGCTGCCAGGCTTCCCAAGGCACTGACCGCTCCGGAGGTGCCAGGTTCAACTGTCTTACCGCTGGTGATCAGGCGAGGGAGCGCTGGGCTCAGTATTCCCAGCTCGGTCGACCAGGTATCGGCGTTTACGGCTGCCATGGCGCCTGCATAAGCGATCCACAGCCAGGTTTTTTCGGGCGATAATGTGAATGTGATGACTAACAGTGCGCCCAGGCCTCCATTTGCCAGCACCTGACCCCAATCCCGCTGGCTTCCTTTTGCGTATTTCTCACCCACAGAACGCTTGCCGGATAGGGGCAGGCGTGAAAGGAGGCTCGAGGATATAAAGAAAACAAGTAGCAATACAGCCCAGGCAAATCCGCCCAGACCGAACACCAGGCCTCCGCTCAAAGTCGCTGCGATAGCGCCGCTCTGGCTCAGCGTTCCGGTGCGCCAAGCCAGAACGCTGATAAGAAGACCTAGAGAAAGACCGATCGCTAGCTGCATAGGCTAAAAAGTGTGGATAATTGCTGAAAACCTGTGGATAACTCTTCGAGCATTGGGGATAATGTGTATATTAACGAAATTGTCCGGCTCCCAGAATGAAGTAAACAGCAACCAGGAACAGCGAAGATGTAACGGCACTGCTGCCCCACAGCAGATAGGCTAAATGCTGGCTGCTCTCGTTCCGGAAGAAATACATCCCTGTGAAAAGATTGGTCAGGAATATGAATGTGTTTAGGAACGGCAGCAACAGTAGACGAATGGCTGGAACCAAGTTGCCTGGTGAGCCATCAGGTAAAAACCTGAGGTGGATTTGCGGTCGTGAGGGAATTGATAGGCTGACCCAAAGAAACAGGCTGAGGCTCAAGATGGCGCCGGCAAGCAGAACGATTCGGGCAGGTAAAGCCGACCATACTCGGCTGATAAATAATGTTGGGTGAACTGATCGTGCTGCGATCGGGGTGATAGATCCCATCTCTGTACAGCGCTGGTAGGTATGCATAAACTCAGTTGGGTTTTGGGGGGAAATGGCATATGCTCGTTCGGGAGTGGCAATCAGGATCAGGTTTCTCGTTCTGGATGCCAGGTACTCGACTTGCCCTTCGCCAGGAACGTGACGTACACCCATGACAGCTCCCGGCCAGCGTATCAGTGGGAGAGGCAGCCGTACATCAAGCTGATCTGTGGGATATACCCACTGGATTGTGGTGATCGGGATATCTACAAGTCGAAGTCCCCAGCGAAGGCGAATACCATCCCGTTCGATTTTATAGTTCGCATTGTACAGCGCATATGCGTGATACATTAATATTGGAACGGCTCCTAACACCAGTAGGGATGGCAAGAGGTAAAGCAGCATTGCACTCCCAATGTCCGTTTGTAATGCTCGCCACACCCCAAATAAACCAGCTATGAGGAGAACGACAGATATTATCGTTTGAAGCACCATGCCAAATCGGCGCGGGGGTAAAAATTCAATCTCTTCCCTCATTGTTTGTATTTATACCATAATAGATGAACAACTATGACAGCAGAAAAACAACTGCTGGAAGAAAAAGAACACATATAAAATGAGCATTTAAGTGCGATTGTATTGTATAATAAGGATGTGGTTTGAACTTTATTGTTGGTTTCAATAGGGAACGAAAATGGACTTTTTGCTCAACCCCAATGTTGCATACTTGCTGCTGACAGCCGGTTTGTTTTTCACCATCTTGGCCATGTTAAGTCCTGGGACAGGTTTTTTAGAGATCCTGGGTCTGATCATGCTGATCCTCGCTGGGTATAGCATATACAATCTGCCGATCAACTGGTGGGCGATGTTGGTCCTGTTGGTTGGATTTGTGCTTTTCTTCTTAGCCATCCGGAGACCAAAGAATTTTGCTTACCTGGCGGCCTCAATTGCCGCTCTGGTGATCGGATCGGCTTTCTTATTCCGCAGCGATGATTGGTGGTTACCGGCAGTAAACCCCTTCCTGGCTCTGGCTGTTTCACTCTTTTTAGGCGGCTTCTTCTGGGTGGCGACCCGCAAGATCCTTGAAGCCGAAAGTGCCCGACCCACTCACGATTTGGAAGCCTTGATCGGAGAAGTGGGCGTAGCGAAATCAGAGATCCATGATGAAGGTTCCGTTCAAGTCTCTGGAGAGCTCTGGACTGCCAGCAGCAAAGAGCCTATATCTGAGGGCACACAAATCCGAGTGGTCGCTCGGGATGGTTTTATTTTAGTGGTCGAGGCGGTTGGTCAGGGAACCATTTAACACTGTATTGGCGTGTTTAAGTTATGGATTTGGTCATGTCTAGTAAGACTGGTAAAAACCCCCATATTTTTTTGTAATTTGACGAGGAGGTAATGAGATGTTCGAAAGTGTAGGTGGAACAGCACTATGTTTGGTAGGAGCGGTCGTTCTGATTGCGGTTGCCTTTATTGCCAGCGCCATCAAGATCATCCCGGAGTACCAGCGACTGGTAGTTTTTCGAATGGGACGCTGTGTTGGAGCGAAAGGACCGGGCATTGTTATCCTTATCCCGATAATTGACCGGTCTGTGAGAGCGGATTTACGAGAGCAGGTCCGTGAGATTCCCCACCAGAGCTCGATCACCGAGGATAACGCCTCAGTAAGAGTGGATTTCCTCTGGTATTACAAGATTTTGGATCCCACCGAAAGCGTCCTCCAGGTACAGGATTTTGAAGCTGCAGCCGCAGGCATGGCGACAACCACCTTGCGGGCGGTGATCGGCAGCATCTTGCTCGACGATGTGCTGTCTAAACGTGAGCACATTAACAACTTACTGCGGGTGCGCTTGGACGAAGTCACGGAGCGTTGGGGAGTGAAGGTGACCAACGTCGAGATCAGAGAAATTAACCCGGAGCGCGAGATTCAGGATGCGATGAACCGCCAGATGTCGGCTGAGAGGAATCGGCGCGCCGTGGTTACAGAATCAACCGGTCAGCGCGAGGCACAAATAAATATAGCCGATGGGGATAAACAGGGCGCAATTTTAAGGGCAGAAGGCGCTAAGCAATCCGCTATCCTGACCGCAGAAGGCGAACGTCAAGCACAACTCCTGCGTGCTGAAGGATACTCTGCGGCTCTAGACAAGATCTTCGCGATTGCTAAGACGGTTGACTCGCAAACGATGACTTTACAGTATTTTGAAACATTGAAGGATATCGGAGCCAGTCCGTCCACCAAGTATATCTTCCCGATGGAATTCACAAGTATGTTGCAGAGCTTTGTTAAAGGTCGCGAAGAAAAGAAATAACGATTTAGAGGACACGCAGTACACATCTAAAAGTGTATTGCGTGTTCGTTATTTTGGTTACTTGATCCATCGAGAATTATGGTTTCAGCTCTGTCTGTAATACCTGGATGCCCTGCATCGGTTGAACTCGCTAATTGGCGTGATATAAGTTCACTCCGCTACATAGAGCGAGTGTGCTTCCCAAAAGATGTCTGGCCGTTATGGGATCTAATCGGCATATTGACCTTCCCGGACGTCATACGTATGAAGGCGGTTATAGATGATCAGATGGTCGGTTTTGTGGGGGTTGATATGAAACCTTCGCAGCAGCAGGCATGGATCGCAACGTTGTGTGTATTGCCTGGATATCGCCGACGAGGAATTGGGTCGACATTGCTGCGGGTTTGTGAAGATCGAATTGATCTACCCGCAATTAAATTAAGTGTCAGAGCTTCGAACCAGGCAGCAATTATTCTCTATCGCAATTATGGCTACCAGCGAGTTGAAATCTGGCCGGCTTACTACCAGGATGGCGAAGATGCAGTTGTAATGGAAAAAAGTGATTAGTGTAACAAACGGTCTTTTCCGATTGAATCTCTCGATCAGGATAAAATGTGGGCGCATGCGCCCGTATTTTTTTAATTCCTGTCCAGAATGGGAAATGGGGATGGGCTATAATATTACGAAAAATTGAATGGATCTAAAGCCTTCATAAGGCGTGCCTCTTTTATAAAGACAAAAAACCCCATGGACACCAAAATATTAACGGAACCGATTCTCATAAGTCTCCCGGCAGCTCTCGAGCGGTTAGTACGTGAACTGAGCAGTGAACCCATCATTGCAGTTGATACTGAATCGAACAGCCTGTATGCGTATCAAGAAAAGGTGTGCCTGATTCAGTTTTCTACACCACGGAATGATTATCTGGTGGATCCGCTGGCTCTACAAAACTTGTCACCGCTTGATCCTGTTTTTCGCAGCCCGAAGATTGAAAAAGTCTTTCATGCTGCTGAGTACGATTTATTATGTCTTAAGAGAGATTTTGGATTTGAATTTAACAACCTTTTCGATACAATGATCGCGGCCGGGATTTTAGGTCGCCAAGCCCTGGGACTGGGTACAATTTTGAAAGATGAATATGGGGTGCAGGTGGATAAGCGCAACCAGCGTGCCAATTGGGGGCAGCGCCCATTACCTGAGAATCTTTTGAAATATGCGCAGATCGATACCCACTACCTCATTCCCCTCCGCAGCCGGCTTTTAATGGATTTGTTGGATAGCAAGTTGTTGCCTCTGGCCGAAGAGGACTTTAAACGAATAAGCGATATAAAGTTGAACGCCAATGGCGGATCCCCTCCCAGGGATATTACCGCAGGGTGCTGGCGCATCAGCGGCGCGTATGATTTGGAGCCTCAAAATGCAGCGGTTTTGCTGGAGCTCTGCCGCTATAGGGATGCGGTCGCCAGATCGAATAACAGACCGTTGTTCAAGGTGTTAGGCAATCAGGTTTTGTTTTCCATTGCGGAGCTAACGCCACAGAGTTTAGATGAGATCAGTCAGATCCCTAGGATGAGCGACAGAATGGTAAAGCGTCACGGAAGAAAGTTGTTGGGAGCCGTAAAAAGGGGTATGGTGTCTGACCCAATTTACCCGCCGCGGCATACGCGTCCGGGCGGGAATTTTCTGCGCCGCTTGGAAGCACTCCGGCGATGGCGTAAGCTGACGGCTCAAGATATGGGGGTGAGTTCAGATGTAGTGCTCCCCCGTGACCTGATGTACACCCTGGCAAAACGTCCCCCTCAAAACGTCAACGAGCTGGTCGCTGCAATGGAAATAGTTCCCTGGCGCTGCGAGCAATTTGGGGACCAGATTCTAGCGGTGCTAAATCCGAAGTAACCTTGGCAAAGCACTGTTTCAAATCCGAGCTGGAAGATTCCGTTGATATGTTAGTTGGTTGATTCATTTGTCTATAAATTCAAATGAAGGTAAGAAAAATGAGAGTTTCGTTTCATGGAGCAGCCCAAACTGTAACAGGATCCCAACACCTGATAGAGGTGAGTGGGGGTAAACTCCTCCTGGAATGCGGTCTCTTTCAAGGTCGTCGCAAAGAATTCTATCAGCGAAACAGCCACTTCGCTTTTGATCCTGGAGAGCTGGATGCCGTCATCCTCTCTCATGCCCATATTGACCATAGCGGAAATCTGCCCCATCTTGTCAAGGATGGTTATAACGGACCGATTTACACAACCCCTGCTACCGCTCATCTAGCGAATATCATGCTTATGGATTCGGGGCATATTCAAGAATCGGATGTCAAATATGTGAATAGAAGACGAGCCAAGAAAGGGCAGCCACCAGTGGAGCCGCTTTATACAATGGAAGATGCCGCCCTTGTCGCTCAATATTTCCAATGTTTACCCTACGGAGGGGAATTTGAGCCCATTCCTGGTGTCGTCGCCCATTTTTTGGATGCCGGGCATATCCTGGGTTCAGCAGCCGTGGTTATGGATATTGAAGAAAATGGTCGTAGAAGACGTTTGTGGTTTTCTGGTGATATAGGACGGCGAGACTTGCCTCTTATCCGCGATCCGGTTCTACCTGAGGGGGCTGATTATTTGATTATGGAGTGCACGTATGGAGACAAACTGCACCGCGATCCAGAAGAAGCATTTGAGGAATTGAGGGAGGTCGTTTCTCACACCGTGAAAAGAGGGGGTAAAGTAATTATCCCGGCGTTCGCCGTTGGTCGTACCCAGGAGCTAGTTTATTGTTTGCACCGCATGATGGATAGCGGTGATATCCCTCCCATTCCAGTCTACGTTGACAGTCCCCTGGCTGTAAATGCCACCGATATCTTTCGCGCTCATCCGGAGTGTTTTGATGAGGAAACGCGTGAATTCATCGCTCAAGACCGGCATAAGGCGGCTTTGGGGTTTGATCACCTCACCTACACCCGCTCAGTGGAAGAATCGAAAGCTCTTAACGATCGCAAAGACCCCATGGTCATCATTTCCGCATCGGGCATGGCGGAGGCCGGCAGGATACTGCATCATTTGAAGAACAATATCGAGAATCCGTTAAACACGATATTGATCGTATCCTGGCAGGCTCCTCATACGCTCGGCAGGCGATTAGCTGATCGCGATGAACGGGTGAAGATATTCGGAGAAATATACGAACGACGGGCAGAAGTGCAAACAATCGGCGGGTTGTCAGCCCATGCGGGACAGTTATTCCTGATGGAGTACGTACAAGCGACCCGCCCATCGATCCAGCAAATCTTCCTGGTTCACGGGGAGGTAAAAGCCGCCCAAGCACTGCGAGCCAGGTTGGACGAAGTTGGTATCAAAGACGTGCATTTCCCTGAATTACATTCTTCTGTGGTAATTTAAGGCGATATTTGCTATAATCAGCCTGTTGGCAAGTGGGGGGTGTCCAAAAAGTTGTAGGGCAGCCCCTTTTCAAAAAGCCGGCTTGCCAATGGTGGGCAAGATGCTAGCAAGATGCCATCTTGTCTTACAAAAGATGGAGAGGTGCCAGAGTGGACGATTGGGGCGGTCTCGAAAACCGTTGTGGGTCTCGCATCCACCGTGGGTTCGAATCCCACCCTCTCCGCTGAATGTATATAACAAGCGAGTTGCCCAGTTGCCGGTGGACAGAGGGGGGTCAGGTGTTTCTGTGTCGAGTGTTCCCGTTGTGTGGCGCAGGTGATGCCAGAGGGAGCGGCTAAGCGATTGGCCGTTTCTTATGTTACCTGCTTATTCCCCTCTTCACCTCTCAAATACTCTAGTGCTTCTTGGGGGGTACCAATAATTGTGCTGGTGTATATGGCAAGGTTCGGTCTATCCAGTAGATGCTTTTTATCAAGATTCACAAAGAAGTCCACCTGCGATTTCTTGACTGCAGCAATGATAGGCGCATCCTTCTGAGTGACGTGTTCCTCGGCTTCCGAGACTTCTGCCCTGGTGGGACTACAAACTACCTCCAGATCTAGCAACACAAGTAACTCCTTATAGGCTGCAACCTTTTCTGGTGCCTTGCGCACCAGGTTTCGAATTGTTTCTTCCAGAACTTCCTGGCTGACGAGGACTAGAACTCTCCCCTGGATAGCCAGGCGTAACAATTCTCGCGCCCCGCCAGTTGAGGAATAGGCGGCAGCAAACAGGGTGCTTGAATCGAAGAAGATCCTAATTCTCATTTGAGCCACGTGCGTACTTTTCGTTGTAGATTTTTTGCCTGATCTCGCGCCCCGATTCGATAAGGTCATCTAGGCTGATGCCTCGTTCCTTTAGAGCCTCTCCAATTTCATCTAGCAGCCTCATTGCCTGAGCTTCTCTAGGGTTGATTAGAAGCCCTTCTTCGGTCTCCTTGAAGACCACAATATCCCCCTTCTTCAGGCTGTATCGCTTGCGGAACTCAATGGGAAGCGTGATCTGCCCATTCTCTTGAATAATAGATGCTTTCTTAGACATGGTATCCTGCCTCATAAACTCATAATATATAAGAATATGAGATAATCATATCACAGATGTATAAGAAAAGCAATTCATCGGCTGCTTCTAGACAGCGAGATGCGTAGAAGCATATCGTGAAACCCCCCAATTTAGTGACGCTATTATATATTGAGTGGTCAGTTATCGGTTGTCAGTTGTCAGTGGATGGCGGGATTTTTGGATTTAGAATTGCGAGGAGAAGAATTAGATTAAGTTGAATGAATTGTTGGCACCGGGAGAACTATTGATCTGCATGCACTTTCCATATTCTCTCCAATCTAATGAAAGGTTCGCCGCCTGAAGGATCTAACTGTACCACTCCCTCTAACACGTATGGCCCCCTGCCGGATAGCTCTGCTCGGTAACGCCGGTAAGTATCCCCATTTATCACAACCCGTATCATCCCCTGCAGGTCTTCCAGGGACATGAAGTAAATATATTCGCCCCGGCTTGTGCTGCTGCGACGCCAGGTCTGGCGCATCCCGGCGATGCGCACGCGCTGACCAATATTTTCGGCGGCTTCTATTGTTGTTGCTGCCTGGTATTCAGATATCTGGCTGGCGTATAGCTCCAGGGGATGGGCGGCTATGCTTGCACCAAGGATAGTTTCCTGTGAAGCGACTTTTTGCGCTAATGTCCAATCTTCGGTTGATTCGTCACGCGCTGCAAATAGTGGCAACTGTCCTTTCTGCCACTTGCCGCTCTGAAGCTGATTCAGCAGAGCGGGGATGTTCCCCAGGTCTTCGAGCGCGCCTGACCTGACGAGGTTTTCGGCTTCAATTGGGCGTGGATCAACCCGAATTAATAAATCGGTCAGCGAATGGAACGGACGAAGTTCTAGAATGCGGGTTTGTGTGTGGCGTGTTAAATCGCGCACCTGGTTTAAACCCATAACAAGAACCTCATTACCGTCAATGAAGCGAACGCTGAATTCCTGGCGAGCATAATTCACCAGAGGCGGTCGGATTGTCAATCCCAAACGCCGCGCTTCGGTTATGTATACCCTCTGGCTGTAGTAGCCACCCCAATTTGCCAGCACCGCTGCCATGAACACAGCCGGGTAATGGGCTTTACACCATGCTGATCGCCATGCCACTTGTGCGTAAGATGCGGCGTGTGCTTTCGGAAATCCGTATCCCGCGAAGGCAGCCATCAGCTCCCAAATTCGTTCCGCTATTCCTTCTGGTACACCGTTTCGCTCCAGTGCCCCGGAGATGAATTTCTCTTTTAGAGTTATCATTTGTTTGCCCGGGTCGAAATGGCTCATAGCACGGCGCAGCAGGTCGGCATCGCTGAGACTCAAACCGCCAAGTTCATTAGCGATGCGCAGCACCTGTTCCTGGTAAAGGATCACCCCGTAGGTTTCTTCTAATAATGGTTCTAGACTCGGGTGCAGATAGGATGCTGGTTCTTGACCTTTATGACGGCGGACGAATGCATCTTTTAACCCCCCGGAAAGTGGTCCCGGGCGATATAAAGCGAGTGCGACCATAAGGTCATCGGCGCAGCGCGCCTGCACAGCTTTCAGGGTGGATCGCATCCCCGGACTTTCGATCTGAAAACAGCCGATGGTTTTTCCTTGGCGTACGAGTTCAGCCGTGGGTGGATCATCACCTGGTATCGATTCAAGCACATCCAGCGCAGCCTGTTTGTTGGGGAAATGATTTTTAGCTACAACCGTTTCCGCAACGTCGCCCAGCACAGTCAGCCCGCGAATACCCAGCAGGTCAATCTTCACCAGTCCCAGGCGTTCAATCGATTCGAGGTCGAATTGGGTGATTGCCATGCCTTTGGTCGCCATTTGAGTGGGAGCCAGGTCGTTAATTGGGCTGGGCGAGATCACTACCCCGCCGGGGTGGATGGATAAATGCCTCGGGAATCCCAGGATTTCCGAGGCATACTGGAATATTTGCTGGTAGCGTGGCGAAGCGTAGCGTTTGGCGAGTTCAGCGTATGGTTCATTTTTATTAGCATCTCTCAGCGGGGGTCCGTACCAGCGATGTGGTAAATGGTCGACCAGTTTGCTGATCTCAATCGCAGGTAGACCATACGCTTTGGCCATTTCCCTCAACGCAGAACGGCGGCGAAACCTATTGACCGTAGCGACCATTGCCACACGTTCACAGCCATAGCGTTGGTAGACAAAACGGATCACTTCATCGCGGCGGCGAGAACAGAGGTCCGTATCGATATCCGGCGGCGTGGCTCGCGCCGGGTTAAGGAAGCGCTCAAAATATAGATCTAACCGGATTGGGTCCGGGTCTGTGATACCTAAGCAGTGTGCTACCAGTGAGGAGGCGGCAGAGCCGCGCGATGAAATCGGGATTCCATTCTGGCGAGTAAAGCTGACAATCTCTTCCATGACCAGGAATAATGGGGTGTATCCACAATCACCTATTACCTCCAATTCATGATTGAGTCGTGTCTGGATTTCGGGAGTGATATCGGAATACCGCAGGCGTGCTCCTGCTTCAGCTTTCTGGCGTAGGATCTGAACAGGTGTTATGCCCTCGGGAAGGGGTATTTCCGGAAAGTGTGGGACGCTCAATGGAAGTTCCACCTGGCAGCGGTCTGCGACTTCTAGTGTGGCAGCCAGGGTTTTGGGGTAGTGATGGAAGCGCGCCTCCATGTCCTTTTGGCTTTGAAAAAAAGCTTCAGGAGGAGCAGTTGAGTCATCTTCCAAACTGGAAAGAGACTGGTTGAGACGGATGGCTGTGAGGGCACGTTGCAGACCGGCTTGTTCTGGATTTAGGTAATAAATATTGTGGCTAGCGACTCCTGGCACACCCATGCGCTGCGCCAATTTAATCAGCCTGAAGTTGATTTGATCGTCTTCAGGCGTATGGCGCTGTAGCTCTACATAAAGTCGATTGGGGAACAGTTCATTCAGGTGTTCCAACCAGTGCTTGCTGGTTTCTTCGGAACCAGCAGAAATCAACTTTGTCACCAAACCACGAATTCCACCTGTTAGGCAGATTACCCCACCGGAATTTCTTACCAGCGTGTCAAAAGGTAAGGGAGTTTCGACCGCACTGGTGGGGTTATTCAGGGCTGTGCTGCTCAGGCGGCAGAGATTGGACCATCCGGACAGATCCTCCGCAAGCAGCACCAGAGAACCCGATGTGATGCTTTGAGAGAATCCGGGCATGTTTGCGGGAAGGGAAAATTCGATTTCCAGCCCTAAAATCGGGAGTATTCCAGCCTCGTGACATGCATCGTAAAACTCAATTGCGCCCGACATCCAACGGTGATCTGTCAGTGCTAACGCAGGCATTTTTTGCTGGGCAGCAGTTTGAGCTAACTGCTGGGGGGATGGCACACCCTCCAGGAAGGAATAATACGAATGGGAATGCAGGTGAACGAACATAAGGTTACAATTTTTTGTCAGGCTGCTGAGATAAATGTTAGCCGTCTCTACGGGTTTGCAATACGATGCGTAGGAACTCCAGTAAGTGCTTGAGGGGGTGTATGTGGCTTTTTTCACCTGCGTAGATTGTGCTGATTGGAACCCAATCCATTGTGAAACCCCGCTGCACACAGATTTTAATCATCTCAACTTCAAATTCAAATCCACTTTCTTCGCTTTTCAGCACAGCGTTCATCAGCCGGCGGCTGATCAACCTGTAGCCAGATTGATTGTCGGGGATATTCTGACCAAGAGCCCAGGAGAACGAAATTGTACCCAGCGTGTTTGCCAGTCGCCTTATAAGAGGCATTTGGCTGAAATCCCTCATCCCGATAATCAAATCAGTTCGTTTGGCGTAGTAGGCGTTTAAAAACTTTGGTATCTCGTTGGGATCATGCTGACCGTCTGCGTCAAGGGTTATGACTGCTTCGACTCCCTCATCAAGAGCACGTTTAAATCCTGCCTGGAGTGTTGCGCCCTTACCTTGATTGGGTGCCTGCAGCAGAACTTCCGCACCTGATGATCTTGATATTCGAAAGGTCTCATCGGTTGACCCGTCGTCGATGACCAATACAGGCAGATAGGTCATAGAACCCATAACGACGTTCGCAATCCGGGAATCCTCGTTATAGGCGGGGATAATCACTATAATTTTCCCCAAATTCCTGCTGTACATAGATTTTATTTTATCCCAATCGTAAAGATTGTCGCTGCGGTTTCTAGAGGTTTGAGGTATTCGTTTGTGAATTGGGATGTGGGATGGAAGTGGTAATCCCTCGCTTGAATCTGGTCTGGCAAACCGCTCATATTTTAAGTGCAACGCGAGCTCCGGTCAGAGCTCGCGTAATTATTTGTGATCTAATCGTACGGCAGTTAATATTGTTATTGTTGAACCTGTTCTGGGAGCATCCCCTCTAAAATGATCTCCAATGCCATTGTATGGCTGCACCGCCCGCGGGAGTTAAAGAATTCACAGTCACACTGCCAGGTACCGTTCTCAAATTGAACGCAGTGGTCGTTATTTTCTCCAATGAAAGTCACATCGAGCGATTCGACACGGATGCGGTCACGTTGTTCAGCGTATCGCTTCGCCTTATCAATTTTTCCTATTATGCCGTAATCCATATACTCTGGCCTCCTTTACTACTCAAGTTGTTTTTGAATCAAAAAGGCACGCATCGCGCGTGCCCTTCATTCCCATTCAGTATTTTTTCTTTCTGACAGTAACCCTCGCAAGGTGGTTTCTCCAATTTCCTAAAGTATAAACTGAGTTGGACTGAAAGTCAAACGATTTTTTGTATTCGATTTTTTGTATTCGTGTTTTTGTATTCGCAGCATTTTTTGAAGCTCTAAAAATCTACTGACATCCATATCAACGTTTGTTGGGGAGTAAAACCCCCTTTCCGAATTCCCTGTACGGAATGCCGGGCTGGATAGTCCAGTTTCAAGAGTCGCTGAGTGCCAAGCTGTCGCCGTGTGTGATTGAGAAGCGTCTGGATTATTTTGTTATCGACGTCTGATGGTGCTGCGAGCCACAGCAAATCAGCGTAAGACCCACTAGCTTGCCAGATTAGTCCAGCTAACGTTTTGTCATCGTGTTGGGCAACCCATTGGCGATTTCTCGCCCTGTTAAACAGTCGATAAATTGAGCCCCATAAGCCTGATCGTAAAACCTTCGAATTGAGAGGGAGGTGCCAGGTGACTTCGGGTGGGTAATTGTGTTGAATCCAGTCCCATAGAATTGACCAGTGATATCCCTGGGGTGTGATAAAGATAGATTTAATTCCCAGTTCATCTTGAGGGGGCTCGGTGGTGCTGATCCATGTTGTACGGCGGGCGTGTTCAGCAAAGCCCATAGACTTGTAAAGCTCCAGGGCTTGATCGTTTTCCTCTCGCACATGCAGCCAGACACCCGGAGCGCCTCGCTTACGGGCATGTTCCATCGCCTGGATGGTTAATTCCCGGGCGATGCCTAGCCTGCGGTAGTCCGGGTGAACGGCTACGTTAGCGATCAAATAAGAGCGCCGTCCCTCAATATTGTAAGGAATCAAGCTGATGTTGCCGACCAAGATATTTTCCTGTTCCCACACATAACCCGATAAGGGCATGTTAAGCCATTCGGCATTCACAGCCGCCCAACTTAAAATGCCATTATTCCTGGCGGCTGAGCGCATTCGCTGGATGAAGCGCTTGCCCTCAGGATCAAGTGTGTCGGCAAAACATAGTTCCACCAGGTCAGCAACAGGACCCATATCACGCCGCACATCAAACGGGCGCAACTGTTCGGTTGGGGAGATTGGTCCAGATAAATTAGTAACCGCGTCCATGGTTATCGTCGATGGAAATTCGCTGCAATGTACGAGTTGCAAGACTACAAATCCAGATGACTGTGCCCGACTTATGCAGCCAGTAGGCTATCGCTAGAGCCCAGACAGGGGTTTGCATCGCATAAATTCGGTTATTGCAGTAGAGCTGCTGTAAAGATGTCAGGGATTCGGTGTTTCCGCTGGCTGGTCTTCTGAAGGCTTTTTATTACCTTTTTCGCAATTCTCACTGGCGGTTTTCAAGGCTTGTTCTACAACGGGGTCGTAGCTAATTGACAAAGCGATATGGTACTGCTCTGCCGCGTTACACCAACGACCTTCGTAAGACAATTGATCGCCATACCCGACTATTGCAAGCCGGTATCGCTCGGCAGCCGACCACCCCGACCCATCTGTGAGATTGGGCACATGGGGAGCTACCTGGCTGAAATAGTATGCGGCTTGCGTCCAATCCAGTCCCCAAAAGCTCGCTCCTGTGATGTACAGGCTGGAAAAGCTCTTTAATGACTGAGCCTCGGCATCCAAAAGACCAAAGCGTTCGGCAAGCGTTAAATCGTAAATCCCGCCTTCCAGGTCGGCTTCTTTTGTGATCTTGTCAATCCCACGGTTGCGAAACGCCAGGAAGAGCATGCCGTCTATTTCTACCGCCCGGAATCCGGGATCATCCTTGCGAAGTTTAAGTAAGGCATCTATTGTGTTTGTCCACTCACCGTTTGCCAGATACTGTCCTCCATTTGCAAAAAGTTCCTCGATTCCACGAGTGTCTGGAGTTGGGGTCAAGGTGGGTGTCGGGACGAGCGTCGGTGTGGCAGTCGTATTTAGTTCCACCAGCACATCCGCCAGTTTTTCGGTAACACCGGGGTAATTTGGATCGAGCTGTATCACATACTCGAAGCGCTGGCGAGCCCTTTGATACGCCCCGTTTTGCATATCCTGTACGCCCAACTCATACTGCTCTGCGACAACCTGGACGACCTGGGTGGCTTCGGCGCCTTGACGTATCGAAATCCCCGAGCGATAGCCACCGAAGGCACTAACCGCCGCGATAAGGATCAACGCCAGTATACCTGCTATTGTGATCAGAAGCCATTTCGAACGTTTCCCCTTTGGCGGTTTTTCGTCCGGGTCTATCTGGCTTTCTATTGGGATGTTTGACGATGGTACTGGATCTCCTGAATTTTCCATGCCGCTAATTATACCGCAGACGTTTGTCGAACCATAAAAAAAAGATGAAAATAAAATATTACCCCCTGAATTGACTTTCTGTACTTTGCGCTCCGTACCTGGACGGGTATAATCTCAATATGGATGGGTATAACTTCTACTACCCCATTGAAGTTCGCTATGGAGACCTTGATCCTCAGGGGCATGTGAATAATGCTAAGTATTTTACGTACCTTGAACAAGCCCGGGTTGCTTACATAATCCATTTGGGTCTCTGGGATGGGCATTCTTTTTTTGATATCGGTTTTATTCTGGCGGATGCCCACCTGACATTTAAGACGCCTATCTTGTTCGGAACTAATGTGAGAATTTGGGTGCGAGTCTCGCAGCTTGGTACCAAGAGCCTGACTATGGAATATCGTATGGAAGACGCTGGGGATGGGCACGAATTTGCAACTGGAGATGCGGTTCTGGTGACTTACAATTATCATAACGGCGAGACGATCCCAATTCCAGATGAATGGCGGCAGATCATTGTTGAATTTGAAAAGATTCCCTCTGAAAACTAGTTTATTATATTCTTTGCTATTCTAAAGGTGCTTTGTGAATCCAATAGAAATCTCCCCCCAATTTAATCGAGAAGCAGATTGTGTCTTATTTGAAGGGGATTGCTTAGACCTTATAAGACAGATTCCAGATAATTTTGTAAAACTTATTGTTACTTCACCTCCTTACAATATTGGTAAAACATATGAGAATAAGCTAGATTTTAATGATTATCTGTCTCAGCAACGTCAAGTTATTGAAGGCTGTGTACGAGTATTAGAAGAAAGTGGAAGTATTTGTTGGCAAGTTGGCAATTTTGTTAATAATGGGGAAATTATTCCACTTGACGTAGTTTTATATCCAATTTTTGCATCACTTGGATTGCATTTGCGCAATCGCATTGTATGGCAATTTGGACACGGCTTGCATGCATCAAAACGTTTTTCGGGAAGATATGAAGTAATACTTTGGTTTACTAAAACAGATGAATATACTTTCAATTTGGATGATATCAGGGTTCCACAAAAGTATCCTCAAAAAAAACATTTCAAAGGTCCAAAAAAAGGCGAACTTTCAGGAAATCCGTTAGGAAAGAATCCGAGTGATATCTGGAATATACCAAATGTAAAAGCCAATCATGTTGAAAAAACAGTGCACCCTTGTCAGTTTCCGGTTGAACTTATAGAGCGGTTGGTACTTGCAATGACAAATGAAGGTGATTGGATTTTTGACCCATATAATGGAGTAGGTACAACAGCAATCGCAGCATTGATACATAAGCGGAAGGCTATGGGTGCGGAAATTGTTCCAGAATATGTGTCTATTGCAAAAGACCGAATACATAAAGCCGAAAGAGGGGAATTACGAATAAGACCAATGGAAAGGCATGTATACGATCCACGAACTCCTTACCAAAACATCCCTCCTAAAGTTGTACGGTTAAGTGATGATGTGCCAGGTCAAGGACAACTATTGGAACCTAAAGAGGATTATAAAGTCAAAGGTTTAAGTGAATGAAAATTGTTTATGAGTATTCACACTTAGGTGGTTCAGAAATATTACAAGTACAGTATCCGGAAATCTTACAAGAGATTTTTGATGTTATAAAATCGGTCAGTGCAAAAAGAACCAAAATCAGTAAAGAAAAGACGATGAAAGGACGAAGACTTTACTCACCTAGGGATATGAACTCTCAGTTTCGTAAAGAATTTGATGAAAGAGAATTTCGGGAATTACGTGACACATATACTATTACCTTACCTGATAGCAACGTAATAATAACAAAAGCATATAAACAGACAGACTTTGTTAAGAGAAAAGTATTAGTAGAGGTTCAATTCGGTAAGTATGCTTTTATGTTTTACGATATGGCTAAATTCCAATTCTTTTTTAACGAGAAGAAGGCTGACGTAGGTGTTGAAATTGTTCCTTGCCATACGCTCCACCGTCAAATGTCAACAGGGGTGTCGTATGGAGAACAGTTGGTTTTTGACATAGAAAGATTGAAGAGACATTTTCCTGCCGTTCCGGTAAAAGTAATACTAATCGATGCAAACAATAATTCAGTTGAGGATATTCAATGAAATTGCTGCCTTTGATTAATAATGAATACTTGCAAGAAATTCTAGTTGATTTGCTTAATACGCCAAGCCCAACTGGATACACCCACCCGGCGATGTCTTATATCCAGGGTGCGCTTGAGTCATTTCTTGATCTAAATGTGTCCTTAACGCCCAAAGGGGCATTGGTGGCGGAATGGCTGGCGCCGAGTTCGGATTCAGCGCACGCTCTCACTGCTCACGTTGACACTTTGGGTGCGATGGTCAAAGAGATCAAACCCAATGGGCGTTTGAAATTGACCCGGATCGGCGGTTATTATTGGAACACTGTTGAGGGAGAGGGCTGTAAAGTCTTTACGCATAGCGGAGAGATGGTGAGAGGTTCGTTGCTGCTGGTGAAAGCCTCCTCGCACGTGTATGGCAGCAAAGTGAATGAACTGCAGCGCGACGACGAGAATATGGAAGTTCGTCTGGACGCTCGCACGATATCGGCTAACGATACTCGAGCATTGGGGATTGAAGTTGGCGATTTCGTGGCTTTCGATCCGCGCGTAAAGATCACGAATGGATTCATCCGCTCCCGCCATTTAGATGACAAAGCCGGAGTTGCATGCATCCTGGCAGCGGTCAAGTCGCTGCACGATGCGGATCTGCTACCCGTCAGAAACACGTATTTCCATTTTAGCAATTACGAGGAAGTCGGACATGGTGCTGCTGCGGGTATTCCGCAGCAAGTGACCGAGTTATTGGCGGTAGATATGGCTGCGATTGGTGAAGGACAGAGCTCCGATGAATTTCATGCTACATTATGTGTAAAAGATTCTGGCGGTCCTTACCATTTTGGATTAAACAAGCGCCTGCGCCAATTAGCCGAGGAACATAGCATCGCCTATAAGGTTGACGTCTATCCCCATTATGGTTCGGATGGCGAGGCTTACTGGCGCGCTGGCGGCGATGTGGCGGTTGCCTTGATCGGACCAGGGGTAGACGCTTCACACAACTACGAACGCACCCATCTGGAAGCCTTAACTGCGACCACGCAATGGGTTTTGGCATATTTATTGAGCGGTTAATATTATGACTAAGGAATCTGGTAATGCTTATTGATGCAATCCTGCCGCCAGTTGATCTGAATGAAGTGCCGCAGATCGCCAAGGCTGCCGAAGCGATGGGATTTGGCGCTTTGTGGTCCACCGAAACGGTGCATGACCCATTTCTGCCTGGGGCGTTGATCGCCGAGCACACGCAGCGGTTGGAGTTCGGCACTGCTGTGGCAATTGCATTCGCTCGCAGCCCGGCGACCATGGCATACACCGCTTGGGACCTGGCTCAGAGCTCTGGCGGGCACTTTATTCTGGGCTTGGGCACCCAGGTCAAAGCGCACGTGGAGCGGCGTTTTGGGATGACCTGGCCCGAGTCGGTAGTCGCGAAGCTGCGAGAACAGGTGGGCGCAATACGTGCTTTTTGGAACTCCTGGCAGACGGGTGAGCCTTTAAAATTTCGTGGTGAATATTACAAATTAACTTTGATGTCACCGTTTTTCAACCCTGGTCCAATCAGCCATCCGGGGATACCCATTTATCTTGCGGGAGTTAACAGGGGCTTGGCGTACTTGGCAGGAGAAGTGGCAGATGGTTTTCACGTCCACCCCTTTCACTCTCCAAAATACCTGCACGAAGTTCTCCTGCCGGCGATAAGAAAAGGGACTGTTGAGTCTGAGCGGTCGCAAGGTGATATAAAAATATCCGCGACTGCTTTCGTTGCATCTTCTCAAGAGGAACGCCTTTTTGTACGTTCACAGATTGCTTTCTACGCCTCTACTCCTTCTTATCGTCCCGTTATGACGCTGCATGGGTGGCAGGATGTTGCCAAGCAGCTTTCTGAAATGGCGGCGCGAGGTAAATGGGACGAGATGCCCGCTTTGGTTAGTGATGAGATGCTAGAGACGTTTGCAGTTGTTACAGAAGCAGGCGATCTCCCCTACAAGCTATTTGAACGTTACGCAGATTTGGTCGACCGCCTGAATCTGTATATACCCTTTGTGCCGGGAGAAAGGGATATCTTCTGGAGCGGTTTGGTGCATGGAATTGCGGGATTGGAATAATACGAGATAAATGTATGATCCTAATCCCTAAAACCTTATCCTTTCAAACAATATGAACGACAAGACAGATTTTGAAGCTGATCGAAAGCACATGGTTGAGAACCAGCTTCTCAGTCGCGATATTAGAGACCCGCTTGTGCTGGAAGCTATGCGCAAAGTACCGCGTCATCGTTTCGTCCTGCCAGAATATCATCACCTGGCATACAGCGATGGTCCGCTTCCTATTGGACGGGGGCAGACGATTTCGCAGCCCTACATTGTCGCTTTGATGTCACAACTTCTTGAATTGAAAGGCGATGAAACTGTTCTGGAGATCGGCACCGGCTCCGGATACCAGGCTGCAGTATTAGGGTTCCTGGCACGCGATGTCTACACGATTGAACGCCACGAGGAATTAGCTCGCCAAGCATCCCGGCTGATGGAAGACCTTGGGTTGGGGAATGTACATATTCATATCGGAGATGGTTCTAAAGGATTACCACAGTATGCCCCCTATAAGGGCATAATCGTCACAGCGGCAGCGCCCAACGTGCCTCAAGCACTATTGGACCAGCTTGATGAGGGAGGCAAGCTGGTTATTCCGGTCGGCAGTCGAGGAGGACAATTCCTGGAGCATTGGTTTCGTAAGGGTGACGATTTTCAATGCGAAAACGTAATCCCGGTGGCGTTTGTACCTTTGGTTGGCAAGTATGGTTGGGAAGAATGAAGAAAAAGATGCGTAAAAGATACCCGCTCCAGGGCTGTTAAAGCAAGGGGTTAGTAAAAACAGGGTATGGATATCAATTGATGGATGGGCAAATCTTGGATAACCTGATTTTTCAAATGCCAGATGGTTATAGCTTTGGGGAACTAGAATCTGAATTGGCACCAATTCACACTTTTGAAAGAGAGAGACCGTTTCTCGAGCCGTTAACCCTATTGGATACTTTCGACTGGCGGCTGTTTGATGAATCTCTTGCGCTTTATCTTTGTGGAAATAAATTGAGCTTACACCTACTACCGGATGATGACATTCTCAGTACTCTTACAACCGTCATACAACCGGTTTTTGTCGAGGATTTACCCGAAAGCAACTTGAAAAGGCAATTAGCACCTGTTGTAGAGATGCGAGCGCTACTAAAACGGGCTGAAGTCCAGCGGAAAACCTGCTCTTATCGCATTTTGAATATGGATGATAAAACGGTAGTCAGGATAATTCATGAAGAGGTGTGCTTCCCAGCAGGTAACGACCAGCGTCCATCAGTGGTTCATTTGAGGATTAAACCAGTCAGGGGTTATCCAAAGCATTTCCGAGATTTGGCAAATCATTTCGCAGAAGCCGGCTGTGAGTACATCACAGAAGGTGATATCTACCTGCAAATCCTGGGGGCGGCTGGAGCAAAGCCCGGCGATTATTCATCTAAACTTGAGATTAAACTCGAACCTGGTATGCGTTCAGATGAAGCGGTCGAGAGAGTTTTACGCTTTCTGCTTGAAGTGATGAAAAAAAATGAACCCGGGATCCAAACGGACATTGATACAGAATTTTTGCATGATTATCGGGTTGCGGTCCGCCGTACCCGGTCAGCTTTGACCCAACTCAAACACGTTTTTCCGCCCGAAAAAACTGAACGTTATAAAAATGATTTTGCCTCTCTAGGGGAAACCACCAACCAGCTTAGAGACCTGGATGTCTATCTCTTGAAAGAGGAAGCTTATAAGTCTATGCTGCCTGTTGTATTACGGGAAGATATTGCTCCGATGTTTGCTTATCTCAGGGAAAAGCGGTCAAAGTCACTGATGGATGTAGTAAACACTCTGGGATCTGTTGAATATGGTCGTGTCAAGAATGATTGGGAGGTATTTCTGAACGAACCGGATGTGGAGAATCGCGCCGCGCCATACGCCGGACAGTCGATTATCGACCTTGCACAGGAGAGGATTTACAAGAGATACCGGAGTGTCATAAGAGATGGTAGTATCGCTCTGCAGGACCCACAAGAAAAGCAGCTTCATCTCCTCAGGATCGAATGCAAGAAATTGCGCTACTTGATAGAGTTCTTTGCGGATCTTTTCCCCCGCAAGAAGATTGACATGGTGTTGAAGCAATTGCGCAAGCTGCAGGATAATTTGGGTGATTTTAATGATTTCTGTATCCAGGAGCAATATTTACTCGAGGTTTCTGAGGAATTGCCGGTGAACGAAGCCCAATCAAGGAAGACGATTTTAGCAATTGGCAGCCTTGTTGGAGCTTTGGACAATGAAAAACAATCCGCCCAGGCTTCGTTTTCCAAAACTTTTACAGAATTCTCCTGCCCGGAGAATCGGAAATTATTTCGTAATCTATTTGCACAGAAAGAGAGAGAGGCATCCTTGTGACGGTATTGGCGTTGTATAGCAACAAAGGCGGGGTTGGAAAAACAGCAGCAGCCGTGAATTTATCGTACTTAGCTGCCCAATCAGGAGTGCCTACTCTGATCTGTGACCTTGATCCGCAGAGTTCAACAACATATTACTTCCGTGTAAAACCCAAGATCAAACCCAAAGCCAGGGGTTTTATTGGGGGAAATAAGCAGGTTAGAAAGAGCATCAAGGGTACCGATTATGAAAACCTTGATATCTTGCCAGCCGATTTCACGCATAGAAATCTTGATATTACTTTCATAAAGCTAAAGCGTTCTAAACACAGGCTGACCAGAATATTAAAACCGCTTGAAGACGAATACGATTTGATCATTCTAGATTGTCTTCCAACGATCAATATTTTGGCAGAGAATATATTCAATGCAGCAGATTATGTTCTTGTACCTATAACACCAACAACGTTGTCGATACGGAACCACAGGCAGTTAATTGGATTCCTGGACGACATCGGGTATGATCTGAATTCCATCCACCCCTTCTTGTCCATGGTTGATTACAAGAGGAGGACACATCGCGAGTTCATGGAAGAAATACGTCTTGAGTTCAAAGGTGTGCTGAAAAGCGTCATTCCCTATCTGTCACTGGTCGAAAGGATGGATATCGAGCGCCAGCCTGTTTCAGCCTTTGCGCCAATTTCGGCTGCTTCAAACGCCTATCATAATTTGTGGGGTGATATTCAGAGGGATGTTATTTTGACTGCAAAAAAGGGAGTGTAAGTTACACCCATGACAAATTCTAATCTACCTGCGAAGAAGACGAAAATAGTTTGCACAATTGGACCGGCTTCTCAATCTCGTGAGATCCTTGAGAAGATGATTGTAAGCGGCATGAATGTGGCTCGCCTAAATTTCGCACACGGGGATTTAGACAGCCATCTAGTGACCATCGATAACATACGCGCTGCATCTGTAGCCGTAGGTCGGCGTGTTGCTATTATGGGAGACTTACCAGGTCCCAAGATTCGCGTTGGACGTCTGGCTGATGATCCCGTCTATCTTGTTCGGGGGCAGAGCTTCATCCTGCTAATTGAAGAGATCCTTGGCGACAGTAAGCGTGCTTCAATAAACTTTAATAATCTTCCGCAGGTGGTCAAGCCGGGTGACAAAATCTTTATCAACGATGGATTCATCCAGCTTGAAGTTGAGAAGGTGGTTGGCATACAGGTGCACTGTCAGGTGTTGGTGGGCGACGAACTGCGTTCTTTCAATGGTGTTAACCTGCCGGGAATCGATCTGGGCATCCACGCCTTTACTGACCGCGACCGTGAATTTTTGGAATTCTCAAGTGAGCAAAGACTGGATGCAGTGAGCCAATCCTTCATCCAGTGCCCTGAAGATATTGAAGAGGTGCGAGAAGCAGCGCGGGCGATGGATTACAACCCTTTTATCGTCGCCAAGATTGAGCGCTCAAGGGCGGTGGAGAATCTGGAAACAATCTTGGATGTAACAGACGGGATCATGGTCGCCCGTGGTGATTTGGGTGTAGAAACCCCTATTGAGGAAATTGCTATCACTCAGAAGCGCATCATCACCCAGGCGAACTTGTGTGGCAAACCAGTGATTACGGCGACCCACATGCTCGAATCGATGGTTCACCACACGCGTCCTACCCGCGCTGAAGCCACTGATGTTGCTAATGCGATCCTTGATGGCACGGATTGTGTTATGTTGTCTGGAGAGACGGCAATGGGGAGTTTTCCCGTGGAAGCGGTGGACGTCATGACGCGCATCGCTCAAGTGACTGAACCGTATTCGGAAAATCTCGATGTAGCAAAAATACTGGAAGAAGCAAAATCCAGTGGAGAGATCAGCACCGAGGACTTGATTTCATTGACCATATTTTTCAGCACGGAAGCTCTCAACCCGGCTGCTGTAATTACGCCTACCTTGAGCGGCAGCACACCGCGCCGGATCAGTCGGTTTCGCCCGCCGGTTTGGATCGTAGCAGTGAGCCCCAACCTTTCGACCTGCCAGGATTTACAGTTTTCATACGGGGTCTTTCCGATGCATGAGACTGAACGTCCAGTATGCTGGGAGAAATACACCCGTGATTGGATTAATGTACATGGTCTGGAAGGGAATCTGGCGTTGTTAACCCAGGGAACTGCATTAGGTAAAGAAGGCGGCACTAATAAGTTAGAAGTCATTGATCTCAGTAAACCATCCAGCGAAGTATCTTTTTGGTGAAATTATGGGCTATGGAGTTTGTATGGGGATTTTATTAAAATCGGCGTATCATATTTGTATTTTCAAGGCGGTCAGTTAATGCCCCTCCATGACGATGTTTCAGAAGGAAAGAGCTTCCCCCTGGGAGCTACGATGTATCCGGGGGGTGTCAATTTCAGCCTTTATTCTAAAAACAGCATGGCGTTGGAACTGCTGCTTTTTGATGATGTCGACGATTCAAAGCCAGCCCGGGTTATTAAACTTGACCCACAATTGAACCGCACATTTCATTACTGGCACGTGTTCGTTCCAGGATTAAAACCGGGTCAGATGTACGCTTACCGTGCTTATGGTCCATTTGACCCGAAGAGAGGTCACCGCTTTGACAGTCAAAAGGTGCTCCTGGATCCGTACGGGCGCGGGGTTGCCATCCCTACAAATTACAGCCGCGAGGCCGCCTCCCGTCCAGGGGATAACGCATCTTTTGCGATGAAAAGTGTCCTCGCTGATCTCAGTAATTATAATTGGGAAGACGACGCGCCGCTGCATCATCCGTTTTCGCAGACCATCATTTACGAGATGCATGTGCGTGGGTTTACGCGCCATCCCAGTTCAGGAGTGAATCCGGAGTTGCGCGGTACTTACGGCGGGGTTGTGGAGAAAATACCTTATCTGAAGGATCTGGGAATCACGGCTGTTGAATTACTTCCGGTACTCCAATTTGACGAACAGGAAGCGCCACGAGGATTAACAAATTACTGGGGTTATAGTCCGGTCTCAATCTTTGTGCCTCATGGCAGTTATAGTTACCGGAATGGTCCGCTGGACGCTCTGGATGAATTCAGGGATATGGTCAAGGCATTGCACCGGGCGGGTATTGAGGTGATTTTAGACGTAGTTTACAACCATACAGCCGAGAGTGACCATTCGGGTCCGACATTTTGTATGCGCGGTCTGGAAAACAGCGTTTATTATATGCTGGAAAAAGACAAATCCCGTTATGCAAATTTCAGCGGCACCGGCAATACTTTAAATGCCAACCATTCTATGGTGCGGCGACTGATCATTGATAGCTTACATTATTGGGTGAAGGAGATGCACGTAGATGGTTTCCGCTTTGACTTGGCTGCGATCCTTTCGCGCGACGAGTCGGGACAGCCATTGGCAAACCCGCCGATCTTATGGTCTATCGAAACTGACCCTGTCCTGGCAGGTACAAAGTTGATTGCCGAAGCTTGGGATGCGGCGGGTTTGTACCAGGTTGGTAGTTTTATCGGCGATCGTTGGAAAGAGTGGAATGGCAGGTTCCGTGATGACGTCCGCAGTTTTTTCAGGGGTGATCCGGGTCTGGTCCCCCAGGTTGGGTCGCGTTTTTTTGCCAGTCCCGACCTGTACGAACACGAGGAGAGAGAACCAGAACAAAGTATTAATTTTATTACATGCCACGATGGCTTCACTTTAAACGACCTGGTGTCCTTTAATCAAAAGCATAATGAGACCAACATGGAAGGGAACCGCGATGGGTCTGATGATAATTTGAGTTGGAACTGCGGTGAAGAAGGGTCAACTGATAATCCGCAAATTGAGAAACTTCGCAACAGGCAAGTGAAAAACTTCCTGACCATGACACTGCTCGCTCTGGGTGTGCCAATGATCCTCATGGGTGACGAGATGCGGCGCACCCAAAGAGGTAATAATAACGCATACTGCCAGGATAACGAAATAAGCTGGCTTGATTGGGGATTGCTTGAACAGCACGCAGACATTCACAGGTTTGTTAAGCGGTTGATCAGGGTTAAACGAAACCTGGACGTGTTTAGTGAGAATCATGGTTTGAGTCTGGCAAAGCTTTTACATCAAGCGCAGATTGAGTGGCACGGGGCGAAATTGAACCAACCGGATTGGGGATATAATTCCCACAGCCTGGCTTTCACGGTACAAGCCCGGAGGGACCGGTTTTACATCATATTCAACGCTTTTTCAGGAGCGCTCGAGTTTGAGATTCCCCCGCTGTCTGGTGATGGCAAGATGGGTTGGCGGCGTGTCATTGACACCTATTTTGAATCACCGCAGGATTTTTGCGATTGGAAGGACGCCCCGGTCATTCGGAGTACTACCTATCTCGTGCGTCCGTATTCGATTGTGGCGTTGGTAGCTGAAACCCGCAAAAACAGACGGATTGGTAGGGAATAAGCGAAGATGATGGATTGGTACAGAATAACAGCACAGGAAACCCTTCAGAGCCTGGAGACAAATGCAGAGACTGGTTTAACGTCAACCGAAGCCAAGGAGCGTTTGGACAGATATGGTCCGAATGAGTTAGTTGAACGGGGGAAGAAGAGCGCTTGGTGGATTCTATTGGAACAATTCAAAGAGGTAATGGTGATTGTATTAATAATCGCCGCGATTGTCTCTGCATTATTGGGCGAGTATACAGAAGTTGTTGTGATCTTGGCGATAGTGGTCTTGAACGCTATTCTAGGTTTCAGCCAGGAATACAGGGCGGAACAAGCCATGGCGGCGTTGAAGAAGATGGCGGTCCCGTCTGTCCGCGTTCGCCGTGATGGACGCGTACAGGAGATTTCTTCCACAGAGTTGGTTCCCGGGGATATTATTTTGCAGGAAGCGGGGAACCTGGTTCCGGCGGACAGCCGTATGATAGAGACCGTCAACCTGAAAGTTCAAGAATCAGCCCTGACAGGTGAATCGGAGCCGGTGGTGAAGCGTACGGATGTCAGGTCAGGAGACGATGTCCCTCTTGGCGATCAGTACAATATGCTCTTCATGGGTACCGTGGTGACATACGGACGTGGAACGGCGGTTGTAACTGAAACAGGGATGGATACGGAATTGGGTCAAATCGCTGATTTGATCCAGGATGTGGGAGATAAAAAGACGCCTTTGCAGCGTCGCCTTGGTCAGTTAGGCAAGACATTAGCGTTGGTTGCTTTGGTAATTATAGCCTTTGTGGTTGTTACGGGACTTCTGCGCGGCGATGATCTAGAGACCTTGTTCCTGACAGGCGTCAGCCTGGCAGTAGCGGCTATCCCTGAAAGCATGCCCGCGGTTGTAACAATCACGCTGGCGCTTGGATCACAGCGCCTGCTGAAGCGAAATGCGCTAATCCGAAAACTGCCGGCGGTCGAAACGCTTGGCTCGGTGACCGTAATCTGCACGGACAAGACCGGCACCCTGACAGAAAACCGTATGACGGTAACCATACTGGATGTGGCAGGTAATACAGAAGATTTGGAAACTCTGGTCGACAGAAGGGGCAAGCTGGTGCGCGCCCGGTTGGTCAGCGATGATTCGGATCCCAAATTGAATGCACTGAGCGTGCTTGTTTGCGCCGGAGCCTTGTGCAATGATGCGGTTCTCGATACGGATTCTCAAGGCGTCCAAAGGGCGATAGGAGATCCTACCGAAGGGGCACTCGTATTGGCGGCAAACGCGTTAGGGTTCGACAAAGGCGAATTAGAAGCCGAATGTCCGCGGGTCGCTGAAGTCCCGTTTACTTCGGAGCGCAAGCGTATGACCACGATACACAAGTTGAGCCCAGAAATCCAGCAAACGCATATGCCCTGGCAAGGAGCGCCCTACATCTTGCTCACAAAGGGTGCCATCGATGGCTTGATAGAGATTTCGGACCGCGTCCTGCATGGCAGCCAGATTGTGCCTATGGATGAAATGATGCGCAAACGCATTCTAGATGCAAATGCCCAATTTGCACAACAGGGTCAGCGCGTTCTGGGAGTAGCATTTCGCGTTTTGGATTCGGTTGACTCAACTAACAGTGATGATCAAATGGAAACCGGAGAAGTTTTTGTGGGTCTGGTTGCCATGATGGATCCACCGCGACCGGAAGTCAAAGAGGCTGTAGCTACGGCAAAAACGGCCGGAATCCGTCCGGTGATGATCACCGGTGATCATCCCCTTACTGCAGTTCAAATTGCCAAAGACCTCTCGATAACGGACAACGATAACTATCTGTCAGGTCAAGACCTGGCGCAGATGACACAAAAAAAGCTTGAAGAATTGGTGGATGATGTGTCTGTTTATGCGCGCGTCGCCCCGGAACATAAACTCGACATAGTAGAAGCCTTGCAGAACGAAGGAGAAATTGTAGCGATGACTGGTGACGGTGTGAACGATGCACCGGCTTTGAAACGGGCGGACATTGGGGTTGCGATGGGCATCACAGGTACGGATGTGTCTAAAGAATCGGCGGATATGGTCCTGCTCGATGACAATTTCACTACCATAGTGGCAGCTGTTGAAGAAGGCAGGACAATTTTTGATAACATCCGCAAGTTCATTAAGTATACGCTTTCCAGCAATACAGGGGAGCTGTTTTTAATGTTAATCGGACCCCTGTTGGGAATGCCGCTGCCGTTATTGCCTCTTCAGATTCTGTGGGTTAACCTGATAACCGATGGTTTGCCGGGTTTAGCTTTAGCGGAAGAGAAGGGCGAACGCGGCATCATGGAGCGATCACCGTTCAATCCTAAGGAGAGCATCTTCAGTCGCGGTCTGGGTTCGCAGATCATCTGGATCGGGATTTTGTTGGGAATCGTATCTCTCGGAGTTGGCATAATTTATTGGTCGAATGATCCCAATGGACCATGGCAGACGATGATCTTTACCACGTTGGTTCTGGCACAGATGGGCAACGCCCTCGCGACTCGCTCAAACCGAGACTCGCTTTTTAGGATTGGTCTGTTCTCTAACCGGTTGATGGTTGGCGCGGTAATGTTGGGATTCGTGCTCCAACTGTTGTTAATTTATGTGCCCGTTTTCCAGAGTGTCTTCAAAACCCAGCCCTTGTCAATGCAGGATTTGTTTATTTGCCTAATAGCGAGTGCTGTCGTTTTCGTCGTAGTGGAATTATCCAAGTTGGTCAAAAGGCGGCGGGGGGCGGAAGTCTTCGCATAGATCAGGTGCATTCGGGTTTGTGAATCGTATCGCTGAAGTGCGAAAAAGTTTTGAGTTCATATTGTGATAAACTGAGTAACACCAATTTGAATTTTACGTTGCCGATCATATGCGTTTAAGACCTCGTCACCTCAGGCGCTACCGCCAAATTACCGGAATATTAGTCGATTACGGTTTTGGGGCCATCCTGGCTCAGTTAGGTTTAAGCGAACGATTGAACATACCTCGCCGTGTCTTGCGACGCAAACCTGCAATCGAGGAAGAGTTAAACCAGGCTCAACGCCTGCGACTGGCGTTGGAGGAATTGGGTCCAACTTTTATTAAGATGGGTCAGATTCTGAGCACGCGCGCTGATCTTCTCCCCCCTGATGTTATTGATGAGCTGCGGCTTTTACAGGATCGAGTCCCTCCGGGTCCGTGGGAACCGATTCGTGAGCTGATCGAGTTGGAACTGGGCGCTCCAATTCAGGAATTGTTTGCACATATTGATCATAACGCTTTAGCAGCCGCCTCGTTGGCGCAGGTTCACGCCGCAGTACTGCCCCGCGGAGAAGAAGTCGTAGTCAAAGCGCTGCGACCAGATATTGAGATCGTGATCAATCTGGATTTGGACATCCTCTCCGATCTGGCTCAATTGGCTCAGGAACGCACCGCATTAGGTGAGCGCTATGATGTGGTCGACTTTGCCGCCGAATTTGCAATTAGCCTGCAGGGTGAATTGGACTTCCGGCGGGAGGGACGCTCCGCCGATCAATTCCGTGAGAACTTCGCCAAAGAGCCGCACTTGAAAGTACCTATCATTTATTGGGATTATTCAACCCGGCGGATATTGGTTCAGGAGCAGTTCAACGGGATAAAAATTGATGATATTGCCGCGTTAGATACGGCTGGATATGATTGCAAGCAACTGGCTGATATTGCTGCTCGTTTCGTCCTTAAAGAAGTGATGGAGGATGGTTTTTTTCACGCCGATCCACACCCCGGCAACCTGTTGGTCTTACCCGGGGAAGTGCTTGGCGTGTTGGATTTTGGAGCAGTTGGTCGCCTGGGGACAAACGATAGGGTCAGTCTCGCCCGCCTCCTGATTCTTGTAGTCCAAAACGACGTTGAGGGAATTGTGGACCAACTGATGCGCATGGGTATCGCCGATTACGGGATCGACCGGACCGCCCTTGTTCGAGCGCTTAACCGCTTGCTCATGAAGTATTACGGTCTGCCCATCCAGGAAATTCCTGCCACTGAAGTATCAAGGGAGCTTGAACCGATCGTCTACAAATACAAGCTGCGTATCCCAAGCAATTATTTGCTGCTGATTAAAACAATTGCCATCATGCAGGGCGTTGGTCTGGGTTTAGACCCAGAATTCGATATGTTTGCGTTCACCCGCCCGTATCTGAATCGCTTGTTCCGTCAATTGCTGCTGCCCTCAACTTGGGGTCCCGGTTTTATGCGTATGCTTACGGATTGGGGTGATTTGGTAAGCGGTTTCCCGGGACGAACGACGCGCATTCTGGGTCAGTTGGAGCGTGGTGATCTTGGATTTGAGGTCGATGTACCTCAAGTGGATGATGTGGTTGACAGGGTCGACCGGATTGCTAACCGTATCATTTACGGGGTGTTGTTATCTGCTTTTATTGTTGCCCTGGCTTTATTAATTCCAAATATGGACCTGACCTGGCCGTGGGGAATTATTAATTGGATTATCATCGTTGGATTTTTAGTTATAAGCGCATTAGGACTTCAATTGTTGTGGTCAATATTCCGCTCCGGAAAACCCCGTAAGAAGAAGTAAATCGCCCATACTGCTGTCGACAACCCCTTTTATTTTGTAGTTAAACCCAGCTAATGGTCACAAACACCATGGGACGTCGTTTGGTTTTGCTGTACAAGAAGGATTTAATGGATTGTTCCAAGTCTTTTGGGGGATTGCCATCCCCGCAGCGAACGGCGTCTTCCACAAATTGTTTGGTTTCAGCCAGTAAATCGCCCTCATCGCGGGTGTAAATGAAGCCGCGCGTGATGATTTCCGGTTCTTCGCGCAGATCACAGGTATCTTTGTTCAACGTCAGGTGTATAAAGATAAAGCCGTCCCGGGCAAGGGCTTCGCGCTCGCGCACGACACTGGGACCAATATCTCCAACACCAGCGCCATCAACAAACACGTAACCGCCAGGTATTCGTTCGGCGAGCTGCATTTCACCGTCCTGGAACTCTACCACATGACCGTTTTCTATAACGGTGATGTTTTCATCAGGGATACCGACTTCATGGGCGATAACAGCATGCTGCTTCAGGTGACGCAGCTCACCATGGATGGGGATAAAGTATTGGGGCTGCACCAGGTGCAGCAGCAGTTTCATCTCTTCCTGACTGGCGTGACCTGATACGTGAACTGGGGCAATGTCTTCGTAGATCACATTTGCCCCTCGCCGGAAAAGGCGGTTAATGGTGCGGTAGACCATTTCCTCATTGCCAGGGATGGGATGAGAAGAAAGTACAATCGTATCGCCCTGTTTAACGTCAAATTGGCGGTTTGTGCCCACGGATAGCCGGCCCAGAATTGAGGTGGGTTCACCCTGTGTGCCAGTGCACATCAGGACCACATCTTTAGGTTTCATTCCTAAGGCTTGGTCTAGGCTTATTACAAGCTCGTCCGGAAGATTAAGATAGCCCAGTTTACGGGCCATTTTTGCGTTCTCTACCATACTCATGCCTACAAATGCCATTTTGCGCCCATGCTGCATGGCAGCGTTTCCTACCTGCTGCATACGTGAGATCAGGGAAGCAAAGCTGGCGACGATAATACGTCCCTGTGCAGTGCGGAAGACTTCGGAAAAAGCGGGATCAATCACCCGCTCTGAAGGCGTCCAACCGGCGCGGTCGGCATTTGTGGAGTCGGCCAACAGCGCCAGAACACCACGACCGGCAAGGTCAGCCAGTTTGGCATAGTCCGTGGGCCAGTTGTCCACCGGAGTATGGTCGAATTTGTAATCTCCAGAATGTACGATCAAACCGGCGGGTGTCGTTATACCTAACCCTACACCATCTGGTATGGAATGACAGACGTGGAAGAACTCCACCTGAAAGGGGCCGATATTGACCGTCTCGCCAGCTTGTACGGTGTTCAATTGTGCCTTGCTTAACATCTTTCCCCGCGATAGCTTGACCTCAAGCAAGCCGCGTGTAAGAGGTGTCGCATAGATCGGGGCATTAATGTGTTCCAAGACATGATTGATCGCACCTGTATGATCTTCATGCCCGTGTGTGACCACGATGCCGCGCACCCAGTGGGTTTTATCTAATAAATACTGAAAATCTGGGACGATATAATCAATCCCAAGCATGTCATTATCGGGGAACATCAAGCCGGTGTCGACAATGAGAATGTTTTTGCCATATTCATATGCCATCATGTTCTTGCCGACTTCCCCGAGTCCCCCTAAAGGTATTATTCGTAATTTTTTATCACTCATTATTGTTTTTCCTTATACATAAAAAAGCCCCGCCACGAGTTCACCGGCTGGAGCTATAAATTGCTTTCTAAAAAAGCCTTAACCAAAGCGAATAGGGATACCGGGACATAGTACCTGTTGTCCCTATCGGTGTTCAATGTTACTTGAAAGGCCGGTTATTTACCGACCGGGTTCTAACTTCCTTGCTAACCAATCGTATTGTAGCACGGAAGAAATTATTTGTCAAAGATTGTTGAAAATTAATGCATATACAATAGAACCCGGTCTCTTATATTGGAGCTGAAGAAACCGGGTTCAGATGGTCTACTTGAGCCTAGAGTTTTAATACTCTGGCATTGGAGGCATAGATGCTTTTGCTTCCTCTGGGATGTCAGTGATCAGGGCTTCGGTGGTCAAGATCATAGCAGCGATAGAGGTTGCGTTCTCGAGTGCGCCGCGGGTTACCTTAGCTGGATCAATCACACCACCCGCGACCATGTCGAGATATTCTTCCTTGAGTACGTCATAGCCGATATTGAGGTTGTTCTGTTCCTTCTGGGCGCGACGGACGTTTTCCAGGACAACGGATCCGTCTTTACCGGCATTTTCGGCAATCTTGCGCATCGGCATTTCCATTGCCCGGCGGACGATGTTGACACCAATCTGGGCGTCTTCACCTTCAACTTTCAGATCCCGCAAGGAGGGGATGACATTGATGAGCGCTACGCCACCGCCAGGAACGATTCCTTCTTCGACTGCGGCTCGAGTTGCAGACAGTGCATCCTCGACGCGGTGCTTCTTCTCTTTCAATTCGGTCTCGGTGGCAGCACCAACACGGATGATGGCGACTCCGCCAGAGAGCTTCGCCAGGCGCTCCTGGAGTTTTTCTTTGTCGTAATCGCTGGTGCTTTTATCGATCTCGTTCCGAATCTGATCGATGCGACCTTTGATTAGGGGAAGTTCACCTTTTCCGCCGACAATGGTGGTGTCGTCTTTTGTGACGACAATCTTTTCGGCGCGGCCCAGATCTTCGATTGTTGCACTTTCGAGTTTACGTCCAGTCTCTTCAGAGATCACATTTGCGCCGGTCAAAATAGCGATATCCTGGAGCATGGCTTTGCGGCGGTCGCCAAACCCGGGAGCCTTAATAGCAACCGCGTTGAGCATGCCGCGCAGCTTGTTCAATACGAGGGTAGCCAAAGCTTCACCATCGATATCTTCAGCGATGATCACCAGCTCACGCTTGCCAACCTGAACTAATTTCTCCAAGAGGGGTACGATGTCAGTGGCTACGGAGATCTTCTTGTCGTGGATGAGCACGTAGGGATCGCTGACATCGGCTTCCATCTGCTCTGGGTCAGTGATGAAATAAGGCGAGATGTAGCCGCGATCGAACTGCATACCCTCGACATATTCGGTCTCAAATTCAAGACCTTTGGACTCTTCAACAGTAATAACGCCGTCCTTACCGACTTTATCCATCACTTCGGCGATCAAATCACCGATCACACGATCTTGAGCGGAAATGGACGCTACATTAGCGATTTCTTCCTTAGTCTTGAGTTCTATAGATTGTTTGCCAATTTCTTCTGAGGCGAGTTTTGTGGCTGCTGCAATCCCGTGTTTGAGTAGCATTGGGTTAGCGCCAGCAGCCAGGTTTTTCATTCCTTCAACGATGACCGCGTGAGCCAGTACGGTGGAAGTGGTGGTGCCGTCACCGGCGATGTCATTCGTCTTGGTAGCAGCCTCTTTCAGCAGTTGGGCTCCCATGTTCTCAAATGGGTCTTCCAATTCGATCTCTTTGGCGACAGTGACACCATCGTGGGTAATAGTGGGGGAGCCGAATCTCTTATCAAGGGCAACATTGCGACCTTTTGGACCTAACGTCGTGGTTACAGCTTCAGCCAGGGTTTCCATACCGCGCTGTAAGGCGCGACGTGCATCTTCAGAGAAGATTATTTGTTTAGCCATTAGTAATTACTCCTTTGTATTGGGTATTATTCCGACAAAACGATTGCAAGAATATCGCTTTCTTTCAGGATCAGCAACTTATCGCCATCCACTTTGATCTCAGTACCGGCGTATTTGGCGAACAGAACCTTATCACCTTCCTTTACATCCATAGGGATATATTTACCATCTTCATCCCTTTCGCCAGGTCCGACTGATAAAATTGTCCCTTTCTGGGGTTTCTCTTTAGCGGTTTCGGGAAGGACAATCCCACCGGATGTGATATCTTCCTGTTCAATTGGTTCGATCACAACGCGGTTCCCTAAAGGTTTGAGAGACATTGACATGCTTACCTCCTGTTAAAATAATTTGAATTTACAAGCAGCTAAGTTAGCACTCGTGTCAGACGAGTGCTAACACAACGAGAATAATACCAGTTTTGATTAGTAAGTCAAGGGATTTTTGGGATTCTTACAAAATGCTTACAATTCAAGGAGATTGCTCGGTGGTCATTTGTTCTGGTTCTGGGGTGAGGGTAACTTCGGGGGTGGTGGTCGCTTCTGGGCTGAAGCCGCCCTCTAGACGGCGGCATATGCCCTCGCTGTCTTCAACGATGTCCATCAAGATTGGGTCATCCGGATAGGCGGCGCGAACTTCCTGAAGGACTGAGAAGGCCTCTTGACAGTAATTCTCGTGGGGGCGACTTAAAAACGCCAGATTTGTACCGTATTCCAAATAATAGTAGGCAATCCTCAGGTTGGTAAGCGGCAATCCCTCTACGTCCACTGCACCCATTTCATTTTCTTCAGCCGTGCAGCCTCGAACGGCACACTTAAGCAAAGGCAGAGCACCCTCGTAGTTGCGCGCCCTCCGGTAGATTAAACCAAATTGCCCGTAAGTATGGGCACGGGTTGGATCCAGGGCTAAAGCTTCTTCAGCATTGAGGGAAGCGGCGAAGAATTGACCCTCCTGGGAGTAGGTTCTGGCGATTTCCAGGTAAGGCACCGGGTTTTCTACGCCTAACTGTTTATCTATATTCGCGGCTTTTTCGAAATATTCCAGCGCCCGGGCTGGATCCCTGATCCCTTCACGAAAGTTTTGACCTATTCGAACGTATAAGAAAGTCAGGTTTGGGGTAATCTCGGCTGCCCTCTGATATTGTTGGATAGCGCTGTTGTACTGCCCCAAGGTTTCCAGTACGTAGCCGAACACGCGATGGGTATCCATCGAATTGGGATCCAGAGCCACAGCTTGTGAAGCATATTTTTCGGCTTGCAGCCATTTTTGCTGGTCGGCTAATATTTCGGCGTAAAACGCCAGAGCCAGTGCGTTTTCAGGATCAAGCTGGAAAGCGCGTGTTGCTTCGCGTTCTGCTTCAATTAGATATTCCTGACTCTGCTCGTCTGAAAGCAGTGAATTAAAGGCATACCAGTCAAGGACAAATGCCCGAATGGCGTGGTTGGTGCTTTCATCGGGCGCCAATTCTACAGACTTGTCAGCTGATTCCATAGCTTCTTCCAGACGTTTCATGCGATCGGTATCATTTCTCAACATGCTGGAGGAATAGGCTTGAATGCGGGCCAGTTCAGCCCAAGCTTGAGCATTGTCCGGATTTCTCTCTAGGGCTTCCTGGTAAGCCTCAATCGCGTCATTAATGGGAGGCACATCATCGCTGAGGGTGGTGTTGCTGGGATCGTCAAGTTTGCCCGCGTCGATGTAAGCCTGGGCTTCCATTAAATAAGATTCCGTTACTCGTGTAGGTGTGGGTGTCGGCTCGAAGGGAGATTTTATTTGGCCTCGCTCGATATTAAGCAGCACCCATATCCCTGCCAGGATCAAAGCCAGTAAGATCATGATCCAATAGAAATTTGGTCCTTTCCGCGCAGGTCGAAAGGTTGGTCGTTTACCAACGATTTTACGATCCATCAGCTTTCAGGAGTTGGGGTAGCAGTCTCTTCAACATCTGGGGAAGAAGTAGGGGGAGTGTCCAGGTTTTGCTGACACACTGCCAGACCTTCCGTGGCATTGTACACCGCGATTTCATCATCAGGAACGCCGGTTAGAATTTCCTGGAAAACCGGAACGGCCTCGGCGCAGCGATTAATCCGCGCCAGAGCAAAACCGTAGTACCAGTAATATTCTTCGACCCTGCCATATTCGAGCGCAAGACCTTCCACGGGAACGCCATCTTCGGTATACCCACCGCGCACACCGAGGGCTAATTCAGTGATAGCCTTATCGTAATCGCCATTTTTGTAATGTACAATTCCCAGGTTACCGTGCTGCCTCGCGTCACTGGGTTCCACTTCGACAGCTTCTTCTGCGTACTGTGCAGCCTGTGCATAACGTCCATCTGCAAAAAATGCGCGTGAAAGCTCAGTTAGAGCGATGGCATCATAAGGATTAAGTGCAATAGCTGCAAGCAATACCTCTTGCGCCTGGTCATATTGTCCCAGGGCTTTATACGTTATACCCAAGTAAAGGTGTAGATTAGCAATGTTCTTGTTGATAGTTATGGCAGTCTGAAATTCGTCCACAGCTTGCTCAAGGTTTTGGGTGTTGTAAAGGACGATGCCCCGGACGCGGTGTGTCTCTAGCAGTGTCGGATCTAAGTTCTGGGCGATTTTTGATTCGCTGGCAGCTTTTTCATACAGACCAAAATCGGCTTGATTGATCAGGATTTCTGCATAATAAGCGTGCGCCAATGCGCTATTGGGATCCAGCTCAAGTGCTTTCTTAATTTCCACCTCCGCTTCAGCATATTTCTCCTGGAAACCAAGAGCCCAACCCTGGACCGCATGTGCTAAGGGGTTATTGGGATTATTTAATAATGCGTTTTGAGTGTTTAGGATAGCGTCATCATATTCGCCCAACCAGACCTGAATTCGTGCCAGTGTGATGTAATTCGACGGATTTCCTGGGTCTGTGTTAATGGCATCTTTGTAGGCTTCCGCGGCTAATGTTAACTTGCCCGAATTGAATAATTCCTCTCCCTGGTTTACGAATGATTCTGGGCTCCGGGTTGGAGTTGGCGTTGGAATAAATAACGGAGGTGTGGCTGGCACTACAACTTGACTTACGTAAAGAGCCGCCCCTATGAGGGTTATAAGTATAAATATCCGCAGTAGATTTGGACGCCGTTTAGGACTGCGGGTCATGTTTAATTTGTTACCACGCAAATACATATCACCATATTATCATCCTAAAAGATTTGCAGTCAAGCAAGATTGTTGCTGCAGCAATTTGTTCTAAACAACTCTTAAAGTTATATTCTAATATCGTTAACAATTTAGCTCATTTTTGACTTTTCCTGTAAGCTGATAATCTAATTCCACGATTCATCGTTAGTCTCTGGTCCTTTGTTCTGGATCGAGTGATATAAAATCAAGATTGTTGTTGGCATGCATTGATGGTCTTGTCAATCTAGCCCCATACAGCTAGAATTGCGAAATACAAGAATGTTCTAAAGAATCCGTTAGTTCAATTGAAAATGAGTTTGTAAACCCGTCTCATTGTTGCGAGCCACCCGGCGAGGTTGCCATGCAGAAAGCCGTTAAATTTGATGTTTTTACTCTATTCCCCGAGGTCTTCGAACCATATTTACACACCAGCATCATGCAGCGTGCCCACCAACGGGAAATCCTGACTGTCCGCTTGCATAATATTCGCCAGTGGACAACCGACCGTCATCATGTGACGGATGACGAACCTTATGGCGGCGGCGGCGGTATGGTGATGAAGCCAGAACCCGTCTTCGCTGCCGTCGAAGGTGTGCTTGGTTCTCCGCCTGCGTGTCCGCTGATTTTACTAACCCCACAAGGTCGGGTTTTTACTCAGGCTGTTGCTAGGGAACTGGCAGGGGTTGCGCTGCGCTTGAAAGACGATGCCCAGTCAGATGAGGGACCCCGTCGCTTGGCGCTGCTGTGTGGTCGTTATGAAGGGGTAGACGAGCGTGTTCGCCAGCACCTGGTGAGTGATGAAATATCAATTGGAGATTACGTGCTCACAGGTGGTGAATTGGCGGCTTTAGTCCTGATTGACGCGGTTGTACGTTTAATACCGGGAGTGCTTGGAGACCCGAGTGGGGCGATTGATGATTCGCACGCCAGCGGGTTGATTGAATATCCGCATTTCACGCGTCCGGCGGTCTTTCGAGGTTGGAATGTCCCCGATGTGCTCCTCTCAGGAGATCATGCCCGAATTGACAGATGGAGGCGTGAACAGGCGCTTCTGCGTACTTGGCAGCGCCGTCCGGACTTGTTCGAGACTGCACTCTTGTCTGAGGAAGATCACGAATTCCTGGCGTCGTTGCAAGGTAATGAAGGTTTGCGTTTAGAGGATTGATAGCGACCATTATTTTGTCTAATCTATCAAGAAAGATTCTGAGAAGGGACCATGAAGCAATATTCTCCCTGTGGAAAGTCATTTATAATGGGTTTGGGTTTCTTGTGTATAAACCTGATTTTGCCCCATTTTTTTGAAGGAAGATATCGTGTGTTGTTAACCTCTTGTTAGAATCTGACCATTTAAGAGGGGGATTTCTTGACGTACATTAAGCGGCATGGTATCATCATTACCGTAATTTTAGCACTCTCGTATCGAGAGTGCTAAAATTGTAAATCTACCATGAATAACCTGACTGAAAGGCAAAAACTCATCCTGGCTTTGATCATCCGGGACTATATAGAGACAGCCCAACCTATTGGATCGCGGTATTTGGTTGAAAATTACAATCTAAATGTTAGCTCTGCCACGGTGCGCAATGACATGTTGGCGCTAAGCGAGACAGGCTATCTGCGCCAACCGCATACTTCAGCCGGTCGCATTCCCACGGAAGATGGTTACCGCTTCTTTGTGCGCCAGTTAATGGGTCATACAGAATTGCCATCGACGACCAAACGTACGATCGTTCACCAGTTTTACCAGGCTGGCATGGACATTGACCGTTGGATGCGCCTGGCGGCTTCCGTCCTAGCACACCAATCACAGGCAGCCTCACTGGTGACAGCGCCTCGCTCTGAGCGTTCAGTTTTCAAACACCTGGAATTGATCAGTACACGCGGCCGCCAGGTTTTGATGGTGCTTGTGCTTTCGGGTGGTGAAGTGAACCAGCAGATGCTCACTTTAGCAGAGCCAATTTCTCAGGAACGGTTGAGTATTGTCGCTCAATCATTCAACGATTTGCTGCTTGGATTGGACAGCGAATCAATCGCTGCGTTGTCTGTTAAATTCGATGCTCTTGAACAGGACATCATCACCCTTATACTGGACGACCTGCGTCATACCAGCGAATTGCTCACCGGTGAGATCTATCATGATGGATTAGCCCACGTCCTGACCGAACCGGAATTTGAAACCGCCGATATCGCTCGCAACGCATTACGCGTTTTTGAGGAACGACAATTATTGGAGGATTTACTCACTCGCACTGTTCTTTCTAATGACTTGAGCGGTGTCCAAGTTCTAATTGGTGGGGAGGGGAACTGGGAGGAACTGCGTGATTTTTCGATAGTTTTAGCACGTTATGGTGCACCTGGTCTGGCGACTGGCACACTGGGCGTCTTAGGGCCAATTCGAATGCCATATGGGCGAACGATTTCTACGGTTAGATTTGTAGCCAGTCTGCTCAGCGACCTTGTCGAGGACATACTATTGGAATAGGGATTATTTACTGGATGATTTGAGCAGCCGAAAGTATAGACAATACAAATCGAGGAGTTTATAAGAAGATGATGGTGGAAATTCAGAATGACCAATATGCCAATAAGGACATTGATACCGAACAAGTGGAAGATGCATCTGAAGTAAAGGAACACCAACAGGATTTAATTGAAGAGGCACTTGAACCGCTTGAAGAATATTCCGTTGAGGATGTCCCCGCTTTGTTGCAGGAATTGGAAGAAACGTGCGCTAAGGCGGACGAGTACCTGGACGGTTGGCAGCGGGCGCGGGCAGAATTTACCAATTACAAGAAGCGAATAGAACGTGAGCAGGCTCAAATTTACCAGACAGTCACGGGGAACATAATCAAACAGTATATGGAAATAACGGATGATTTCGAACGGGCGTTGAGTAATAAACCGCTAGGTAGTGATGGTGCTGAATGGGCAAACGGAGTTGATCTGATTTATCGCAAACTGCTCGCCATTCTCCAGAATGAGGGCGTAGTACGGATGGATGCTCAGGGGCAGGTCTTCGACCCCAACTTGCACGAAGCTATCACTTCAGAGGAAAGTGACACGTATAAGAGTGGAGAGATTATTGAAGTACTGCAACCGGGTTACATGATCGGAAATAGGGTGCTGCGCCCAGCAATGGTTCGAGTGGCAAAATAAAATATCAACTAACAGGGTAGTGTGAGGGGAACCTCACTGCAAGAAATCATTTATCATAAAAAACTGGAGGATTGACTATGTCAAAAATTATTGGGATTGACCTGGGAACAACGAATTCCGTGATGGCAATCATGGAAGGCGGAGAACCGACCATCATCCCGTCTGCAGAAGGCGAGCGTCTGATTTCGTCGGTTGTAGCGGTTAATAAGAATCACGAGCGTCTGACCGGGCGGGTAGCCCGCAATCAAGCCGTAGTGAATCCTGAAAACACGATCTTCTCAATCAAGCGCTTTATGGGACGAAAGTACAACGACCAGCCGGTGCAACGGGTGGTTGCTCGCATGCCGTATACGGTTAATGAAGCCTCCAATGGGGATGTGCATGTTATGCTGGATAACAAAGATTATTCCCCACCCGAAATTTCGGCCATGATCTTGAGCAAGATAAAAGCTGATGCTGAAGCATATTTGGGTGAACCAGTCACCCAAGCCGTGATCACTGTTCCGGCATATTTCAATGACGCCCAGCGGAACGCCACAAAAGATGCCGGTAAGATTGCCGGATTGGAGGTGCTGCGGATAATTAATGAACCAACTGCATCCTCCCTCGCCTATGGTCTTGATAAAAAGAATGACCAGGTTATCGCAGTTTATGACCTGGGCGGTGGCACCTTTGATATCTCAATTCTCGATGTTGGGGATGGGGTTTTCCAGGTGCGTTCCACCAGTGGAGATACGTTCCTTGGTGGAGATGATTTTGACGAACGTGTCATTGATTACATAGCGGATGAGTTCAAGAAAGAACAGGGCATCGACCTGCGTGACGACCGCCAGTCGCTGCAGCGTCTTAAGGAAGCCGCTGAAAAAGCTAAAATTGAGCTTTCCACTATGATGCAGACCGAAATAAATCTCCCTTACATCACTGCAGATGCAAGCGGTCCGAAACATCTTGTAATGACACTTACGCGTGCAAAACTCGAACAGTTGACCAGCGACATGATTGACCGCTCGCTTGGTCCTGTAAAACAGGCATTGAAGGACGCCGGCATTGAACCATCTGCAGTAAATGAGGTGATTTTGGTAGGTGGAATGACCCGTATGCCGGCGGTGCAGGAAGCCGTGCGTAAGCTCTTTGACAAAGAACCGCATAAAGGTGTAAATCCTGATGAGGTCGTTGCCTTAGGGGCTGCGATTCAAGCCGGGGTGTTAGGCGGTGAAGTTAAAGACATTTTATTGCTGGATGTTACTCCACTAACATTATCGATCGAGACACTGGGAGGTGTTGCTACGGCTTTGATCGAGCGCAACACCACGATCCCGACACGCAAGAGCCAGATCTTTTCCACCGCCAGCGACAGCCAATCTCAGGTTGAGATCAATGTCCTGCAGGGTGAGCGACCTATGGCAAACGATAATAAGTCGCTGGGTCGATTTGCCCTGGATGGGATACCGCCTGCTCCGCGCGGCATCCCCCAGATTGATGTGACATTTGACATCGATGCGAACGGAATTCTCAAGGTTACTGCCCAAGATAAAGCTACTGGAAGGAGTCAAAATATAACCATTACAGCTTCTTCGGGTCTGAGCGATGAGGAAGTCGAGCGTATGCGTAAAGATGCAGAGCAGCATGCTGCTGATGACCTCCAACATAAGAATCTGGTCGAAGCTCGCAACAGCGCTGATAACACAGCATATACGGCAGAGAAGGTGCTCAAGGATTTGGGTGATAAGGTTCCGGCAGAGATGAAGAGTAAAGTGGAGGATGGGGTTGCCAGCGTGCGCGAGGTGATGGGCAGTGATGACATCGAAGCGATCACAAAAACGACAGCAGACCTGAACCAAATTGTGCAGCAGATCGGTGCAGCGGCTTATGCGCAAGCCGATCCTGCTGAGGGTGAACCGTCCCCTGACGCAGAACCCGAAACTGACAATGGCACTTCGGATGATGAAGATGTTGTCGATGGAGAATTTGAGGACGCCTAGATTAGATGTGATTCAGACACACAACAGTGTATGCTCTTAAGCAAATAAGCATATCTATTAAGTGAAATATGGCACAACGTGATTACTATGAGGTTTTGGGTGTCTCCCGTAGCGCCACCCAAGATGAACTGAAAGCTGCCTTCCGCCGGCTGGCTCGCCAGTACCATCCCGACGTTAATGATTCTCCAGATGCCGAAGAGCGCTTCAAGGAGATCAACGAGGCTTTCGCAGTGCTCTCTGACGAACAGAGACGGGGAGCCTATGACCGTTATGGGCATGAGGGTGTACGGGGACCGAATGGAATGCCCAATTTCACCGTTGATTTCTCTGACTTCGCCGACGTTTTCGGGGATTTGTTTGGATTTGGCGGTTTTGGACGTACTTCGCAACGCGCTCGCAATGCTCCTAGACGTGGGGCTGATCTGCAGTATCGGCTTGACCTTACCTTTGAAGAAGCAGTATTCGGAGTAGAGAAAGAGATTGAAATCACACGTGATGAATTATGTGCGACCTGCAACGGCAGCGGCGCAGAACCGGGCACATCACCAGTTCGTTGTTCGACATGCAACGGTAGTGGAGAAGTGCGTAGGACTCGTCAGACTATCCTGGGCTCTATGGTGCAGGTCACAACCTGCCCGGCATGCAATGGTCAGGGAGAAATCATCAGCACACCATGCCACACATGTAAAGGGCGTGGACTGGAGCGACGCAACCGTAAGAAAGTTATCAGCGTTCCGGCTGGAGTGGATTCCGGAACTCAAATCCGTCTTGCAGGTGAAGGGCAGCCGGGGGTGTACGGCGGGCCGAACGGGAATCTTTTCATTGCGATAAAAGTTAAGGCGCATAAATACTTTCACCGCAGAGAATATGATGTTTTACTGGATTTGAACGTAAACATCGCTCAGGCAACTTTGGGCGCCGATGTGGAAATCCCGACTGTGGATGGACCTACTATGTTAAAAATTCCTAATGGCACCCAACCCGGAAAAATCTTGCGTTTGCGTGGCAAGGGTATTCCCAAGCTGCGCGGCAACGGACGCGGGGATCAGTTGGTCGTGATTAATGTGGAGGTGCCTATTAATGTGGATAACGACCAGCGCCAGTTGTTTGAACAGTTGGCTGAAAGTCTGGGCAGCGAGGTGCGACCGCAGGAGCGGGGTTTCCTGGACTGGTTGAAAGAAGCTTTGAGCAGTTGAAGTAGGTTGAGTAATGGAGTACCAGGGCAATTTCTTCTCCATCACATAAAGTGAAAATGCTGCCACATCATATTATGTACAAGTGCTGCCCGGTCACTATATTCTAAAATATCACCTATGTCTGAAACAACCTGGTTAGAAGTCTCTCTCACTACCGGTGGTGAATTAGCTGAGGCTGTTGCTGAAGTCATGTCGAGGTTTGCACCTAATGGTGTTGCTATTGAAAGCACACAGGACGCCGTTGATGCTGAAGGAGATTCAAAACATTTTGTGGGACCACTGCGTACATCGTGCTATCTGCCTGTGGATGACCGGCTTGAAGATACGCGCGGGCGATTAGAAGAAGCCCTGTGGTATCTGGGTCGCATCCATCCACTTCCATCCCTGCAGTTCCGGAGCGTGAAAGATGCAGATTGGGCAGAAGCCTGGAAGGAGCATTACCACCCTATACCTGTTGGGCGAAGATTGATCATCGTGCCGGCATGGCTAAAGGTGCCGGGGGGCGAACGCATCCCTATTCGAATGGATCCGGGGATGGCATTCGGCACTGGCACGCACCCGTCTACGCAGTTGTGTCTTGAGATGATAGAGGATGTTGGCGGTTTAAATATAATTGACATAGGTTGTGGCTCGGGCATATTGAGCGTGGCTGCCTTGAAATTGGGTGCTAAAAAAGCCTTATGTGTTGATATCGACCCTATAGCGGTACGAAGCGCACGTGAAAATGCCGTGTTGAACGGGGTTGCAGAGCGCATGGAAGTGGGGATGGGGTCAATAACGGAAATTCAATCCGGTAATTTCACGATCAAACAGGCGCGGCTTGTTTTCGCAAATATCCTGGCTCCGGTTCTGGTACGCTTACTAAGTGAAGGATTGAGTGAATTGGTGACTAATGGTGGTTGTCTTATTTTGGCTGGAATTATCTTTGATCAGGTAGACGAGGTTGAACATGCAGCACATCGCAGCGGCTTGCGCGTAGAAACCCGCCGCCAATTGGGAGACTGGGTGGCTTTATGCGCGGTGCCTTGCTAACCAATTTGTCCTTTTAATGCTCATATTATTGTATATATATGGAGATGGCACAAGAAAAACGATTTAACAACCAACAGCTTGCCGATGTTTTTGATACTATCGCAGATTTACTCGAGATCAAAGGCGAGGTGATCTATAAAACTCTGGCGTATCGTAAAGCTGCAGACAACCTCAGGAACCTAGGCAGAGATGTTAACGAGGTCTGGCGTGAGGGTGATCTGACGGATATACCCGGAGTTGGTAAGGCGATTGCGAACAAGATCGAAGAGCTATTAACGACCGGACATCTCGATTTCTTGGATAAACTCAATGAAGAAGTGCCTACCACGTTGGTAGAGATCCTCCAGGTACCTGACGTGGGACCAAAGAAAGCAGCCCTGTTCTGGCACGATGCAGGAATTACGACCTTAGCGGAATTGGAATCCGCAGCACGGGCGGGCAGTTTGCGCGACTTGCCTGGAATGGGTATTAACTCTGAAACCAGGATCATTACTGGGATTGAAGCGTTAGCCCGTCGTACAGATCGAATTCCGTTGGGCACGGCTTGGCCCTTTGCTCAAGAGCTGTTGGGTTTCTTAGATTCAATTGAAAGTGTTCAAGTAGTAGAGGTGGGGGGCAGCCTGCGGCGGATGAAAGCAACTGTTGGCGATTTGGACCTATTGGCGGCAGCCGAAGATTCGGGACCGGTCATGGATGCTTTTGTCGGACACCCTGATGTTATTGATATGATTAGTCGCGGTGATACGAAATCCAGTGTCGAATTTGTTAACAATATCCGTGCCCAATTGTGGGTGCATCCTCCGGAACGGTTTGGAACGGCTCTTCAGTACGCAACCGGCTCGAAGGAGCATAATGTCCGTCTGCGCGAACTGGCTCTGAAGCAGGATTTATCGCTCTCCGACCAAGCCTTCCTGCGTAAAGATGGCTCTGAAATCCTGTGCGCTGAGGAAGAGGATGTCTATGAAATCTTGGGACTGCCCTGGATTCCACCGGAACTTCGTGAAGATCGCGGCGAAATCCAGGCTGCGCAGGCTGGGGTACTGCCAGTCTTAATAGAGGCTGGCGACCTTTTGAGCGACCTGCACACGCATTCAACCTGGAGCGATGGCAAATTATCCATCCAAGAAATGGCGGATGCGGCTATCGAAAGAGGGTTGAAAGTGCTTGCAATCACCGATCACTCTGCCAGTTTGGGGGTAGCTGGTGGTCTTACTGTGCGGAGATTGAAGGAGCAGCGCCAGGAAATTGATGCCGTCCAGGATGTTTTGGGCGAAACAATCCACCTCTTACAGGGTAGTGAGGTCGAAATACGCTCCGATGGATCGTTGGATTATCCTGATGACATCTTAATAGACCTGGATATCGTGATAGCCTCGCTGCACACCGGTTTGCGCCAGCCCAGAGAGAAGGTCACTCAAAGACTCCTGAACGCCATTCGCAACCCACATGTGGATGTGATTGCTCACCCAACAGGCAGAATAATACCAAACCGGGAGGGGGCGGACCTGGATATGGCTGCTGTGCTGGAAGCCGCAGCCGAACACGGCGTTGCTCTGGAAATCAACGCCCACCCAGCCCGTCTCGATCTTGACGATATCTACGCACGCCGGGCAATAGAAATGGGCATCAACTTGAGCATTAATACCGATGCTCACAGTGCCAGTGATATGGACTTGCTACATTTCGGCGTCGCGACCGCACGCCGTGGATGGGTCACCCCAGAAAATGTAATAAACGCCTGGACAGCCGAGCGCTTGCTCGTTTGGTTGAAGAGCAGGGGTGTTGCTCGCTCTGCATAACGGCGTGCAGCACCATTCGCTGCTGGCAGATATGTTATGATTCAAATATTGAGCAATCCAGTAATGCTGGTTACAACAACCGAGTATGGAGTTACCCTGTTTGCTGTATCGTAAAACGCTTTTCTTATTCTTGTGCTTATTGATTTTCCTACCGTTGCTTGGAGCGAATGCTGATACAACCCAGGCGCAGGCAAGTGGATATGATGTGATCGCGGCTGTCAACCAGTTGCGCGCAACCAATGGTCTTCCACCGTACCAGATTAACGGTGCCCTGATGGCTGCTGCCCAGGCGCACAGCGAGTACATGGCGTCAACCGGAGCCGTCACACACTCGGGCAGTGGTGGTACGAGAGCCAGGGATCGGGCAATTTCGGCTGGCTATGGCGGCGGCGCAGCGGTTTTCGTTTCCGAGAATATTGCTGCCGGATATGATTGGACTGCACAAGATGCTGTCCAAATCTGGCAGG
>Ga0209986_10000246_pt1 | contig 50981 bp, 61 predicted proteins | sample BlataG_FD_183168 | JGI IMG/M metagenome (GOLD analysis project Ga0209986, IMG submission 183168) | Deep subsurface microbial communities from Black Sea to uncover new lineages of life (NeLLi) - Black_00105 metaG (SPAdes) (version 2) | ecosystem: Environmental > Aquatic > Marine > Oceanic >... | reverse complement strand
AACTGACCCCCATGCTCTGCCGATTGTTAGAAGTATTCATGCGCAATCCGGAGAAGGTTTTGACCCGTAAGTTTCTGATGAAGGAGGTTTGGGAAACGGATTATCTTGGAGATACCAGGACGTTGGAAGTCCACGTCTGCTGGCTGCGGAAGAAGATAGAAGAGGATCCCGATCATCGCTGCTACCTGAGAACAGTGCGGGGAGTGGGGTATCGCTTCAGCTTGCCGAAGTAGCAAAGGGATCAATGCACGAAGGAACGGTCTCAATAACGGCTTGCGTTCCTGACCTCAACGATGCCGCACACCCACTCGGTGAGCATCGCTTTCTTCGTCGGCACGGGCTCCCGCCTACGAATCGGACGAACAGAGCGGAGCATCCGACTTCATCGAACACATGCTCTTCAAAGGCACAGCGAAGCGTCCCACGGCCAGGGAAATCGCCATCGCTATCGAACGGATCGGGGGCATCTTCAATGTCAGCGTGGGCCAGGGTCACTCAGCCTCACCTGGATATCGCCATTGATGTTGCGCCTGCTCAACGCCGTGCTGGGAGAGGGCATGAGCTCTCGGCTTTTCACCGGCATCAGGGAAAAGCGAGGTGTGGCCTATAGCGTTAACTCCTACATCAGTGCGCTGTATGACACTGGAGTAGTAGGGGTCTAGACTGGGGTTGACCCAGAGCACATTGAGGCTGCCATCGAAGCTATTCTAGAGGAGTGGGACAAGCTCAGGCAAGAAGAGATACCGCCCGAAGAGCTGGCCAGAGCTAAGGACTTCATTGAAAGGGCAACTGCTACTCCTTATGGAAGACAGTTTCAGCGTAGCTATCTGGTTTGGCTCCCAGGAGATACTCTTTTCTGAGATCATGACATACGAGGAAGCAATGGAAACAATCGAAGCCATAGCCACAGCCGACCTTCAGAGGGTAGGGCAGGAGCTCTTCTCGGAGGAGAAGCTGAACCTGGCTGTGGTAGGCCCTTGGTCCTTTGGCCCAAGGACAAAGGGCCCCTTCAGAAGCGAGGAGGGATTCAGCGAATTGCTCGAGTTGTGATGACTGCCCAAGCGGTAGGCTCTTGGGCAGCCATGATTTAGTTTACTGGTCTACAAGCAAAGCGGTCTGTGGTACGTCGTTAGAGGCACACCATAGACCGCCTTTTTCATCAGGGCATGTCAAAAGTCTCCTCGAGAACCTTAACGGCGTCCGGGAGGCAATTGGCATCGATCACACAAGAGACGGTCGAGATAGAAGTACTGACAGCCAGTATGTTTATACCTACCGATGCCAGAGCGCTGAACATGGTGCCAGCGATGCCTGGACGCTCCCGGAAATCGGGGCCAAAGATGGAGACTATCCCCGCTTCCGGCTCGTGGATCACCTCCTTCGCCCCCAACTGAGGCCTGATTCCCTCGAGTATGCCTAGAGCAGCCTCCAAGTCATCCCGGGCGACACAGAACACAACGTGATCCTGGTTATTTAGGTCTATGCACTGAACGATAAACTCGACGTTGATGCCTTCGTGGCCGAGAGAGGAGAGGATCGCGCCAGCTACGCCGGGACGATCCGGGATGCCCATGATCCCTATCTTGGCCAAGTTGGCGTTTCTAATGACGCCGCCGATTTTGACCTTTTTCACTGGGTTGCCCCCTTTCGTCAAGATATAAGATTTGGTGTTACCATAGTTATTCTCTTAGTCAGTGCTTGAAAGCGGTCTGGTCTATCCCTAATACTACAACGAGGCTTGGGGTAGAAGAAACGTCTACGCACGCTCAGAGCGGATCGCCAGATCCGCGACCGCCTCAAACTTACAGCCCCTCCCCAGGTTAATGAAAAAGGTTGGGCCTTCGTCCCCCACAAGGGCGACCTACTTCACGAAGGTCAGGATCAGCGTACGAACGTTGAGCAGAATGAGCAGAACGCCGATCAAGATGCCCATCATGCGGAGGGGGAGCTTCTTGCACACCCAGGCAGCGACGGGGGCGGCGATTACCCCGCCGAAAGGGATGGCGAAGAGAATCAGGAGGTCAGCATATCCTGGGCAACAGGTCTCCAACGAGCATGTCAACCAGCCGCAAGGTTCCCAGCAGCGTCCTCATTACCACACGACCCGGATGCTCAGCCCGCACCTCGCCGATGATCGCCGCCTCGGCTCCATAAGGATGGCCCTTCATACAGACCAGTACCTTCTCCGCATCGGCCTCGCCTACGACGGCCACCAGCTTGCCCTCGTTAGCCACGTGCAGGGGATCCAACCCCAGCATCTCGCAGGCTCCCCGCACCGCATCGTGAATGGGTATCCTGCCTTCGTGAATCAAGATCCCTACGTTTGATTGTGCAGCGAACTCGTTGAGCGTGGTTGCCAACCCTCCCCGCGTGGGGTCGCGCAGACAATGTATCTCCCTCGACGCCTCCAGCATGGCGGCCACCAGCTTGTTCAAAGGAGCGCAATCACTGCGCAAGGGAGCGGAGAACTCCAGTCCTTCGCGCTGGCTCATGATGGCCATGCCGTGATCACCGATAGCGCCGCTGACGATCACCTTATCCCCCGGCCGGGCATTGGAACCCGAAATCCCTATTTGCTCCGGCACGATGCCCACCCCGGTCGTGTTGATGAAGAGCCCGTCGGCGCTGCCTTTGTTGACCACCTTGGTATCGCCGGCTATGACCTCCACGCCTGCTTCATCCGCCGCCTGGCGCATGGAGACCACGATCCGCTCCAGGTCGTCCAGGCTCAACCCCTCCTCAATTATGAAAGACGCGCTCAGGTACAAAGGTCTGGCTCCGCTCATGGCCAGGTCGTTCACCGTGCCACAGATGGCCAGCTTGCCGATGTCGCCGCCTGGGAAGAAGATGGGGTTCACCACGTAGGAATCGGTCGTGAAGGCCAGTTTCGGATTCGAGGTTTCAGGTTTCAGGTTAGATGAACCTGGAACCTGTAACCTGAAACTTGAAACCCTGACCACCGCCGCGTCGTCCAGCCGCGCCAGGATGGGGTTATCGAAGTACTTCAGAAATAGCCGCTCCACCAGTTCGTGGCTCAGTTGGCCGCCACTGCCGTGGGCCAGCAGAATCCTGTCTTGTGTCATGGCTCTCCGTACCGATAATGCGCCGCGCAGGCACCCTCGGCCGAGACCATACAAGGGCCCACAGGATGCACCGGGGTACAAGCCCCGCCGAAGAGAGGACACTCGGGCGGGCTCTTGATCCCCCGCAATATCTCCCCGCAGGCGCAGCCCTGGGGCTCCTCGGTGGGGCCTGGCTCAACGGTGAAAACTCGCTCGGCGTCGAATCGCCCGTACTCTGTGCTCAGCTTCAGACCGCTGTCAGGAACGATGCCCATCCCCCGCCAGTTGGCATCGCAACTCTCGAACACCCGCTCCATGAGAGCCAGGGCCGTTCGATTCCCCTCAGGGCGCACGCTGCGCCGATAAGCTATCTCCACTTTCGCCTGCCCCCTCTCCACCTGAGCTACCAACATGGCGATGCATTGCAGGATGTCCAGCGGTTCGAAGCCGGAGATCACGCAAGGCATGTGGTGGTCGCGGGGGAGAGACTCCCAGACTCGCGAACCTATGATGGTGCTCACGTGCCCCGGCCCGATGATACCGTCGAATTTCACCTCACCCAGAGCCAGCAAGGCAACCGTCACGGGCGGGGTGAGCTTGTGCAGTACGAAGACGAAGTAATTGTCCATCCCCTGGGCTTCGGCCTGCAGGATCGAGGCGGCGATGGTAGGCGCTGTGGTCTCGAAGCCGATCCCCAGGAAGATGACCGGCCTGTCCGAGTTATTCCGGGCAACCTCAAGCGCGTCCAGGGTGGAGTACACGACGCGCACATCTGCTCCCTCGGCCCTGGCATGTTGCAGACTGGAGCGGCTGCCCGGCACCTTCATCATGTCGCCGAAAGTGGTGAGGATGACGTCGGGAAGGTGAGCCATGGCTATGGCCTTGTCCAGATCGGCGTTGGCCGTCACGCACACTGGGCAGCCGGGTCCGGACAGCATCTCCACCGTGGGCGAGATGAGCTGGCGGATGCCATACTTCAGGATGGCCACGGTGTGTCCGCCGCAGAACTCCATGAACCTGAAGGGCCTGCCTCGGTGGCGGCGGATGCTCCCCACCAGCCCCTTCGCCAGCCCGGAGTTTCGATACTCGTCAAGGTGCTTCATCGAGACCTCCCCCGGCCTCGGCTAGCTCCCTCTGGTAAGCAGCTTCTATCTCCTCGAAGAGGCTGAGTGTCTTCAGGGCTTCCTCTTCGTCTACCACGTTGATGGCGAAGCCGGTGTGGAGCAGCACGTAGTCGCCCACGCGGGCCTCAGGGGTCAGGTGCAGGCCGATTGGGCGTCGCACTCCCCCGATGTCCACTTCGGCCATCTGTCCATCTATGGACTTGATCAGAGCTGGAACGGCCAGACACATGCTCCTCTATCTCCTCTCCACCGCGAAATTGGCGATGACCGCCTGCCCCAGCGAGATACCGCCGTCGTTGCACGGCACCTGCCGGTGCAAAAGGACGCGCAGGCCCACCTCCCGCAATCGCGGCACGACCAGCGCCAGCAGCAGCCGGTTCTGGAAGCAGCCGCCGCTCAGTGCCACCGTCCGCAGTCCTGTCTCCCGGAAGATCCGCTCACACATCGCACCTATCATCTCCGCCACGGTGACGTGGAAGCGATAGGCCATCTCCCCGACGGCCACCTCACCCCGCAGGTCAGCGAGCAGCGCATCAAACAACCCCCGCAGCCGGATCACCTTCCCACCATCACTCTCTTCAATGCCAAACGGATAGCCCGCTATTTGGATATTGGATATTGGATATTGGATTTGAGCCGCCATCTCCAGCTCGATGGCAGCCTGGGCCTCGTAGGTAACTCGCTGTCGCACGCCGATCAGGGCCGCCACGGCGTCGAACAGCCGGCCGCCGGCCGAGGTCTGCAGACAGTTGATCCCCTTATCAATCTGCTGCCGGATGATGCGAAGTTCTTCTCCCCCTTCCCCCCCAAAGCCTGTCCTGAGCAAAGTCGAAGGGTTGGGGGGGACCGTGGGGGGGCGAAAGGACGGCAACTGGCCAGTGAGGGCGTAGAGATAGCCGATGGCCAGGCGGTAAGGATTGCGGATGGCTGCCTCGCCGCCGGGCATGGGCAGGTACTCCAAGTGCCCGGCTCGCCGGAAGCCATGGTAGTCGGCTACCAGGAACTCGCCGCCCCAGATGTGCCCGTCGCTGCCGTAGCCGGTGCCGTCCCAGGCGACGCCGATGACCGGGCCGTCGTCCGGCGACCAGCCGTTGTCGGCCAGGCAGGCGGCGATGTGGGCATGGTGGTGCTGGATAGGGATTTGAGATTTGAGATTTGAGATTTGAGATTTTGCGTATTTCGTCGCCAGGTAGTCCGGGTGCATGTCGTAGCCGATGACTTCAGGCTCGATGCGGAACAGGTGCTTGTAGAGCTCGATGGTGGTCTCGAAGTGCTCCAGCGTCTCCAGGTTCTCCATGTCGCCGATGTGCTGGCTGAGGAAGGCGTACTCGTCCCTGGTGAGGCAGAAGGTGTTCTTCAGTTCGGCTCCGCAGGCCAGGATATGCTTTGTCCTGAAGGGCAGCCTGATGGGGAAAGGCGCGTAGCCTCGCGCCCGGCGGATGGGCTGCGCATCCGCAATCCGAGGGACGAACCACACGCTGTCGTCGAAGCGGGTGTAGATGTCCCGGTTGTGCATCAGGAAATAGTCGGCCAGGTGGCCCAGGCGGCGACGGGCTTCCTCGTTCTCCTGAGCGATCGGCTCCTCGCTCAGGTTGCCGCTGGTCATCACTAGAGGGCGCTTCACATCGCGCAGGAGAACATGGTGTAGCGGGGTGTAAGGCAACACCACCCCCAGATACTCGTAGCGCGGGGCCACCAGTTCGCAGACGTTCGACCCCTCCTTCTTCCAGGGAAGCAGCACAATGGGACACTGGGGCGATGTCAGTAGTTGTTCTTCCTCTTCAGATAGGCAACAATGCTGTCTGATCTCCTCCGGCGTGGCCATCATGACCGCCAGGGGCTTGGCCGGCCGTCGCTTGCGTGCCCGCAGGAGGCGTACGGCCGCCAGGTTGGTAGCGTCGCAGGCCAGGTGGAATCCGCCCAGCCCCTTGATGGCCAGGATGTACCCCTGCTGCAATAACCAGGCAGCACAGGCTATCTCGTCCTGGAAATCCGCCAGAGGAGAGAGATCTTCCTGCAGCCCCGGCTCCAGCCAGAGGTGAGGGCCGCACACCGGACAGGCGTTGGGTTGGGCATGGAAGCGGCGATCCAGCGGCTCGTCGTACTCAGCCCGGCACGCCGCGCACATGACGAAGTCCCGCATGGTAGTCAGCGGGCGGTCGTATGGTATATCTTCGATGATGGTGAAGCGTGGGCCGCAGTTGGTGCAGTTGGTGAAGGGGTAACGGTAGCGGCGGTCGGTGGGGTCGAACAACTCGCGCTGGCAATCCAGGCAGGTGGCGATGTCCGGCGAGATGAGTTGGTAGCGGCCCTCCTCAGCGCGGCTCTCACGTATCTCGAACGTCGCGTAGCCGTTGGGAGGATAATCAGCAGCACTGATCCCCTCGATGCAGGCCAGGGGCGGCGCTTTGGCCTGCAAGTCGCGCAGAAAGGCGTCCAGGACCGCCAGCGGCCCTTCCACCTCGATGCTCACCCCACCGGAGTGGTTAAGCACCCAGCCGGTAAGTGCATGCTCGTGGGCCAACCGATACACAAAGGGGCGGAAGCCCACCCCTTGCACCACGCCGTGGACATTGATTCTTCTCAGAGCGATTTCATTCTCCATCTGCGGCTGTGATCTCAACCAACCACTCCCCCCATCCCTCCACCCCCTCCCTCGTGATGCACGAGACCTCGAAGACGCGGGCCTCAGGATTGAGGCCCGCCACCAGTTGTCGGAAGGTTGCTACATCAAAATCCAGATGGGGCAGCAGGTCAATCTTGTTGATGACCAGGGCATCCACGGCGGCGAACATGCCGGGGTACTTGTAGGGCTTGTCATCGCCCTCCGGTGTGCTGGCGATCATGGCCTTGAGGCGCTCGCCCAGAGCGAAGCCCGTGGGGCAGATGAGGTTGCCCACGTTCTCGATCAGCAGAAGCTCAATGTCGTCCAGGGGCAATTCCTCCAGAGCCTGGCGCACCATGTTGGCGTCCAGGTGGCAGGTGCCGCCGGTGTTGATCTGAACCACAGGCACGCCCACGGCCTCGATTTTGTCAGCGTCCAGCCGCGAGGCGATGTCGCCCTCGACGACACCCACCCGCAGCTTGCCCCGCACCACTTCGATGGTGCGCAGGATCAGGCTGGTCTTGCCTGCCCCTGGTGAGGACATGAGGTTGACGGCGAAGACCCCCTTCTCGTCCAACAGACGTTGGTTCTCGATCGCGATTCGCTCGTTGGCGCTGAGGATATCCTCGACAACTTGAATTCTCATCTTTCACTCCACCTCGATGCTGTCCACGTAGAGCTCTCGCCCGGCGATCACCTCTCCCCCCAGTGCTCCACACGCCGGACAGACCCAGTCATTTCCATCTAACACGAACTCCTCACCGCAGCCACGACATCGCAAACGCGAGGCCACCCGCTCGAAGGACAGAGCGGCACCTTCAGCAATGGTGCCCTTGCTGACAAAATCGAAGTAGAATTGTATGCAGTCGTCCACGATGCTGGACATCTGGCCGATGACCAGGTTAATGACCGTGATGTGCCGCGCGCCCGCCTGCTCGGCATGTTCCAGGGCCAGATTAAGCATGCTTTGGGTAACGGCCAGTTCGTGCACTACGGCTCTCCTGCTTCCAACTCGGCCAATACCGCCTCCACGGCGCGAGGGATAGCCGTGGCCACCGCAGGCGTGCATACCTCGCCGAAGATCAGCACGTCCTCCGCCTCGATAGCGATGATGACGATAGCCTCATCGTCGGGCAGCACCATGCCCATGCCCCGCCCCAGGGCCAGCGCGCCGGGCAGGGAAAGATCGTGCGTCGAGCCTGAATGCAATGAGGCCTCCAGATCACTGGGGTGCAGACGATAAAGGTTACCCGCTTTGCCATCGCGGGTTTGGATCGCATCTACCATGATGACCCGTTCGTAGCCGGCGATGACGTCTAGCAATCGCAGCCCACCGACGCTCGCTTCGGCGAAGGTCACGTCATCCCGTTGGCACTGTGCTGCCACCGCTCGCACCACGTGAATGCCCACCCCATCGTCGGTCAAGATCGGATTGCCCAGGCCGATGATCACCGTTCGAGCCACTGTCCCCCCTCACCAGACAATAGGGCTGGACGCCTGCCAACCGCACCCAGCCCTATTATATCAAACTTAGAGCGAAAAGCCAAAAGCTATCTTGTTTGGCCTAGTCGAGGTACTGCGTCAACTGCTCCACCACCTCGCCGTCGGCGTCGTGGATGATCACCTCCAGCGGCATCTGGCCCGGCAGGGTGTGCGTGGCACAGGCCATGCAGGGGTCGTAGGCCCGGAAGGCCATCTCCACCCGGTTCAGCAATCCCTCGCTGATGACCTGGCCCTTCTTGATCAGCGCCTCGGCAGCCTTCTTGATAGAGATCGAGATGGGCGCATGGTTGTTGGTGGTGCCGACGATGAGGTTGCACTTCTCGACGATGCCCTTCTGGTCGGTGATGTAGTGATGGGTCAGCGTGCCGCGCGGCGCTTCCACGATGCCCACCCCCTCGTCCGGCGTCTCGGTGGGGATGTTGCGCACGTGCGGGTTGGTGATCTCGGGGTCGGTCGCCAGTTCGACGATGCGCTCGGCGGCGTAGAGCAACTCGATCAGGCGCGCCCAGTGGATGGCCAGCGTGTTGTGCACCGGCTTGCCGCCCATCGTCTCGTAGAACTCCTCGTAGGCTTCCTGCGCCAGCGGCGTGGCAATGCCGTCGGCAGCGTTGAGCCGTGAAAGAGGCGTAGCCTGGTAGACGCCGCTGTCCTTACCGGTCACAAGTCCCTTCCAGCCCACCTCCTTGAGATAGGGGAATTTGAGATATGTCCAGGGCTCGACGTGCTCGGCGACCACGTCCAGGTACTCCTCCGGGGCGTACTTGACGAACTCGTTCCCTGCGGGGTCCACGACGCGAACCAGTCCATCGTAGAAGTTGACCTTGTTGTTCTCGTCCACCAATCCCATGTAGTACATGGGTGTGGTGTAGGCGTCGGAGAGGATCATGTCCAGATAAACCTTGTTCTCCAGCACTACGTCGTGGAAGAGTTGAAGGCTGAACTGACCGAACTCGACCAACTCGTGTCCCCAGGCCTCAATTTGCGCCCGCTCCTGCTCGTTGATGGCCTTGCTCACCCCACCGGGGAGGGCGCCGACCGGGTGCACCGTCTTGCCTCCCAACATGCCGATGATGTCCATGCCCATGCCTCGACTGCGGATGACCTTGCCGCCGATCTCCAGGCCGACCTTGTGGATCAGGCCCAGGATGTTGCGCTCGGCGGGTGGCGCGTCCGGCCCCAGGACGAAGTCGGGCGCAGCCAGGATGTAGAAGTGGACGGTGTGGTCGGCGACGTAAAAAGCGGAGTAGAGCAGTTCGCGCAGTTTCTTGCCCGTCGGGGGCACCTCGACGTGGTAGACCGCGTCGCAGGCCTTGGCCGAGGCCATGTGGTGCGCCTCCGGGCAGACGCCGCAGATGCGTGGCGTGATGCGAGGCATCTCCTCCACCGGCCGGCCCTCGGCGAACTTCTCAAACCCTCGCAGCTCAGGGATGATGAGATAGGCGTTAGCGACGTTCCCCTCCTCGTCGAGGAAGATCTCGATCTTACCGTGTCCCTCGAGTCTCGTGATGGGGTCAATGCTGATTTTTTTCATTCGGCTTCCTCCAACTTACTTCGGTGCAGGAGCGACGCCGGCAGCCCGAAGCGATAGAAAGTGCCCACCGGGTCCACGATCTCGCTCACGATGCGGGCTGCCTCCTCCTCGGTATCGGCGTCTACGACCGAAGCGACGGCTGAAAGGAGCGCCGCCCCCTGGTCAATCACGTTCGGCGCCGGACCGTAGCAGCCCCGGCAGGGCATACCCACGCTGGGGCAGAGTGCGCCGCAGCCACCCCGCGTCGCAGGCCCTGCACAGATGATGCCCTGGTCGAAGAGGCAACGCCCGGGCTCAGGGATGATCTCGTGGGGGCGGTAGAACTTCTTGATGCGCTTCTCCTCTCTCTTGAGCTCGCACTCGTCGCAGACCGTCTTCTCGCTAGCACCGACCACGCTCCCTTTGGGCGGCAGTTGGCCGCCCAGGATGGCCTCGATCACAGCCCAGATCTGAGGCGCCTGCGGCGGGCAGCCGGGCACGAAGTAGTCCACGTCCTCCACCTGCGCCAGTGACTTGACCGTGTTGTAGAACCTGGGAATGGTCACCTCCCCCTCTGGCATCTGGTAGGAAGTTTGAGGGAGAATGCCCTCGGGGTTGTCCACGGAGGGCACTTCCAGGTAGACCCGCTCGAAGATAGACCGGCGGTCGAAGAGGTTGCCCAGACCGGGGATGCCGCCCAGGTGAGCGCACGACCCGAAGGCGACCAGCACTTTCGACTTCTGGCGCAGCAGATGGGCGATGTGCTCGTTCTCGCCAGTGCGGATAGCGCCGTTGAAGAGGCAGACGTCCATGTGGCCATCGGGCATGGCCTCCACGTCTTTGTACTTAAAGTCCATGGCGACAGGCCAGAAGAGGATGTCGGCCGCCGCATCCAGGTCCAGGATCTTTTCCCGCAACTCCAGGATGGCGATATCGCAGCCGCCACAGGAGGCGGCCCAGTAGAGGCCCAGTTTGAGTTTCCCGTTGCTTGTACTGAGCATAGTCGAAGTATCTGCCATCGGCCTATTCCTCCTTACTCTCGAGTTCGCGCTTCCAGTTGAGCGGCCCCAGGGCGCACACCTGCTCGGTGAATTCGCGCGTGAGCCGAGCCCACTGGGGCGCTTCAGCGCCCGAGATCCATCCCCAGTGGAAGCGTTCCTTCTCGATGCCGTACTGCGCTAGTAGCGCCTCTACCAGCGGCATGCGGCGGAAGGTCTTGTAGTTGCCGTTGTTGTAGTGACAGTCGCCGGGCGGGTGACAGCCCGAGACGATGACCCCGTCAGCACCCTCGGCGAAGGCCTTGAGGATGAACACCGGATCCACGCGCCCTGTGCACATCACGCGGATGATGTCCACGTTGGGCGGCTGCCGCATTCGGGAGATGCCGGCCGTGTCGGCCGCGGCGTAGGTACACCAGTTGCACAGGAAGCCAACGATTCTCGGTTCAAAGTTCGTATCGTTCATGAGCGTACTCCTTCAACTTCAACAGGTTGTTCTACCGGCATACGGAACAGCCCCTCAATCTGGGCCATGATCTGCTCGGTGGTGAAGTGCCGCCCTGCGATGGCCCCGGCCGGGCAGGCTGCCACGCACGTGCCGCAGCCTTTGCACAGCACCTCATTGACGCGGGCGATGTTCTCCTCCTCGACGAAACCGATGGCTGTGTAGGGGCAGAGCACGATGCAGGTCTTGCAGCCTGAGCAGAGTTCTTCGTCCACCACGGCGATCTGCGGTGAGATAGTCACCTCTCCCTTGTCCAGCATCGCCAGGGCCATGGAAGCCGCCGCGCCGGCATGAGCGACAGTGTCAGGCACGTCCCTGGGCCCCTGGGCAGTCCCAGCCAGGAAAACGCCGTCTGTGTTGGTCTCCACCGGCCGCATCTTGGGATGGGCCTCGGCGAAGAAACCGTCCTCGCTGCGCCCCAGGCCGAAGAGTGAGGCCACCCGGTCGGCGTCTTGCGGGGCCTCGATGGCTGTGCTGAGCACCACCATGTCCACATCCGCCTGCACCATCCGGCCCAGGTTGGCGTCCTCCCCCTTAACGCGCAACTTGCCGTCCGGGAGCACCTCCACCTCGGCGCTGCGGCCACGCACGAAGGTAACGCCCTCCTCCTGCACCCGCTCGTAGAACTCCTCGTAGGCCTTGCCTGAGGTGCGCATGTCCATGTAGAACTCGTGCACCTCGGCCCCGGTTTTGTCACGCACCAGGTGGGCCTGCTTGAGCGAGTACATGCAGCAGATGCGGGAACAGTAGGGGTGCGCGTTGTGGTCGCGGCTGCCAATGCAGTGGATGATCGCCACGCGCTCGGGCTTGCGCCCATCGGCCAGCAGTATCTCGCCACCGGTGGGACCGCCGGCGTTCGAAAGACGCTCAAACTCCATACCGGTGATGATGTTGGGCGACTTGCCGTAGGAGTACTGGGAGAGTTGGTGGGGGTCCCACATCTCGAAGCCGGTGGCGACGATAATGGCGCCCACGTCCAGTTCGATGATCTCGTCCTGCTGGTGGAACTTGATCGCGTCAGCCTCGCACACCATCTGGCAGGCCCCGCAGGCGTCCGCGATCCCGCCCTCGGTGCGGTCGTTCTGGCGGAAGCGGATGCAGACGTCGGTGTCAATTACCGGCACCAGCGGCATTGCCTGCAGCGAAGGCACCCAGATGGCACTGGTGGGACCCAGGGGCTTCTCCTTGTAGACCGCCTCCTTCTCCAGCACGATCTCGACAGCACCGGTGGGGCACATGATGGTGCAGGCCCCACAGCCGATGCAGTCGCGGGTCTTTTCCAGGAAGGCCGGCCCCACCCGCCGCTCGATGCCCCGCTCGGAGAAGTTCAGCACGTTAGCCTTGACCAGTTCGTGGCACGTGCGCACGCAGTGGCCGCAGAGAATGCACTTCTCGTCGGGGGTGTCGGTGGGGAAGGGCGGCTCCGTGATGCCGTGCTCCCGCGCCAGGTCCTGGATGATCGGCACGTTGGGGCAGCGAGAGAGCAGCAGCCCCAGGACCAGCCTGCGGGCCTCCAGCACGGCCAGTGAACGGGTCTGCACCGCCAACCCGTCCGCCGCCGGATAGGTGCAGGAAGTCTCCAGTGAGGTACGTCCTCGTTGCGCGACCTCCACCGTGCACAGGCGGCAGGCGCCGTATGGTGAGAGGAGCGGGTGGTAACAGAGAGTGGGAATCTCGATGCCGTTCGCCTTGGCGATCTCGAGAACGGTTTGCCCTTCCTCGGCCTGAATCTCCTGACCGTCAATGGTTATGGTGATCATGCGTTTTCCTCCTCTGCAAGCCCCGGTCGGCCAGGCTGGACCAGAACCCGCTCGGCGGCCGGAACGAGTTCCAACCCCATCGTCTCCAGCCACTCCAGATCGCAGCGGATGCAGCGCTTGCACTCCTCCTGAACCGCCCTCTCGTCGAACAGGAGTTCGACCTCATTGAAGTTACCCCGTCGCTCCTCGATGGCAAGTTCTCGCATCCCGGGTCGCACAGCCTTGTAGTACTGCTCCATATCGAAACGTTGCTCGATGACCTCATAGCCGGGTCTGACCACGACTTTCTCCACGCAGCCGGCGCGCAGATAATGATCCACCCCGTCGGCCACCTGGTTGCCCTGCGCCACGGCCTGGATCACTGTAGCCGGGCCGAGCACTGCATCGCCGGCGGCGAAGACCCCGCGCCGGGTCGTGGCCAGTCCATCGCTCACAGCGAAGGTCGCGCCCCGTCCGGTCTCAATGCCGCTGTCACTGTCCATCCAGGCCAGCTCCGGCTCTTGCCCGATGGCCGGGATGAGGACGTCCACTTCCAGCGTGAACTCCGAACCGGGGATGGGGACGGGCCGCCGCCGGCCGCTGGCGTCGAACTTGCCCAACTCCTGGCGCAGCAGTTCGACGCCGGTCACCTTGCCGTTGGCTATCACGCGGCTAGGATTGGTCAGGAAGTGGAACTGAACGCCTTCTTTCTCGGCTGCTTCCACCTCGTCGTCACGGGCGGGCATGTCGGGCCGGCTGCGGCGGTAGACCAGGTGCACCTCGTCGGCACCCAACCGCCAGGCCGATCGCACGGCGTCAATGGCTACGTCGCCGCCGCCGACGACGGCCACCCGCTTGCCGGTCAGGTCAGGGGGCTTACCCAGCGCGATGTCGCGCAGGAACTGCGTGCCGTGGTAGACCCCCTCCATCTCCTCACCTTCGATACGCAATTCACGGCTCTTGTGCGCGCCGATGGCCAGGATCACCGCTTTGTACCCATCCCTATCCAGCAGATCATCCAGGGTGAAGTCCTTGCCCAGGGCGGTGTTCAGCCTGATCTCGACCCCGGCCCGCTTGATGTTCTCGATCTCCACGTTGAGCACGTCGCGGGGCAGGCGGTACTCAGGGATACCAACGGCCATCATGCCGCCCGCCGCGGGCAGCGCTTCGAACACAGTGACCGGGTAGCCCTTCTGGGCCAACCGCAGCGCCGCCGTCAGGCCCGCTGGCCCGGCGCCGATGACGGCCACTTTCTCCGCCTTGGCCTCTTCCAGCCGCCGGGGCTTCCACGGCCGTCTCAGTTCGTGGTCGGCCATGAAGCGCTTAATCTGGCGGATGGCGACGGGCTGGTCCAGTTCGCTGCGGCGGCACTTATCCTCGCAGAAAGCCGGGCAGACGCGGCCGCAGGCCAGGGCGAAGGGGTTGCGCCGACGGTGAACCTCCAGCGCCTCAGCGTAGCGGCCCTGGGCGACGAGTGAGACGTAACTGGGCACGTCCACCTCGGCCGGGCAGGCGTTGGTGCACTTGGCCCGCACCAGTCCCTTGCAGACGCCAGCCAGGCACCTCTGCTCTCTGATGTGGGCTTCGTACTCCTCTCGGAAGTAGCGCAGGCCGCTGAGAACGGGGTTGGGCGCCGTCTGGCCCAGACCACACAGGGAAGTCTCCTTAATGATCCGCCCCATGCTTTCCAGCAGGGCGAGGTCACTTTCCTTCCCCCTACCCTCGCTGATGTCCGTCAGGATCTGGATCATGCGCCTGATCCCCTCGCGACACGTGGTGCATCGGCCGCAAGATTCGTCGCTGAGGAAGTCGAGGAAGTACCTGGCGATGTCTACCATGCAGGTGTCATCGTCCATGACGACCATCTCGCCGGAGCCCATCATCGAGCCCACCTTGGCCAACTCGTCGTAGTCCACCAGCACGTCCAGGTGTTGAGCGGGGACGCAGCCCCCTGAGGGGCCGCCGATCATCACCGCCTTGAACTGTTTGCCGCCGGGAATGCCGCCGCCCAGTTCGTAGATCACTTCCCGCAGGCTGATGCCCATGGGCACTTCCACCAGCCCGGTGTTGTTGATGGCGCCGGCCAGCGCGAAGAGCTTGGTCCCCTTGCTCTTCTCGGTGCCAATGCTGGCGTACCACTCGGCTCCGTTGTTGATGATCTGCGGGACGATGGCCAGGGTCTTGACGTTGTTGACGTTGGTCGGCTTGCCCCACAGGCCGCTCTGCGCGGGGTAGGGTGGTCGGGGTCGCGGCTCGCCGATGCGGCCTTCAATGGAATTCAACGCCGCTGTCTCCTCACCGCAGACGAAAGCCCCGCCCCCCCGGGAGATCTTGACGTCGAAATCGAATCCGCTTCCCAGGATGTCCTGGCCCAGCAGGCCGTACTCCCGCGCCTGCCCGACGGCCAGGCCGAGATTCTTCAGCGCCAGGGGGAATTCGTTGCACACGTAGAGATACCCCTCGTGGGCACCGATGGCATAGGCACAGATGATCATCCCCTCCAGCACACTGTGTGGATCGGCTTCCATCAGACTGCGATCAGTGAAAGAGCCGGGGTCACCTTCGTTGCCGTTGGCCACAACGTACTTGACGTCGCCCGGGGCTTTGCGGGCGAACCCCCACTTGAGGCCAGTGGGGAAGCCAGCCCCGCCACGACCCCGCAGCCCTGATTTTCTTACCTCCTCAATGACCCCCTCGGGGGGCATCGAGGTGAGCGCTTTGCCCAACGCCTGGTAGCCTCCGACAGCAATGTACTCCTCGATGGACTGAGGATCGATCAGCCCGCAGTTGCGCAGCACGATACGCATCTGCTTGCCATAGAAGGGAATGTCCTTGTAGTAGGGTACGGCTTGGTGGGTGGCCGGCTCCTTGTAGGTCAGCCGTTCAACGATACGCCCTTTGACCAGCGTCTCCTCTACCAGTTCCGGCACGTCAGCAGACTGCACCTGGCAGTAGAGGATGCCCTCAGGCTGGACGATGACGATGGGCCCCATGAAGCAGAAGCCACGGCTGCCCGTTTCGACCACCCGTATCTCATCCGCCAGTCCGCGGCGTTTTACCTCTTCCCCAAGAGCCGGCCTCACTTCCAGAGCACCAGCCTTTGTGCAGGCCGGGCAGCCACAAACCAGTACGTCGGCTCGATATCGTTGCGCCATTCGTCTACCTCCTCATCTTGGGACGCGCCCCACGACCCATTCGTCCGCCACGTTACCCCCGATCAAATGCTCCTCGATGATACGAGGCACCATGGCCGGGGTGACGTTGCCGTAGGTGACGCGGGGTTCATCACCCTGCTGGATATCCACCAGGGGTTCCCTGGAACACATGCCGATACAGCCGACAGTGGTCAGGTGGGCGTCAATGTTGCGCGCTTCTAACTCAGCCAGAATAGCGTGCATCACCTCGCGAGCGCCGGCTGAGATGCCACAGGTGCCCATGCCCACGGTGATGGTCGTGCTTGTCTCGGTGCGCGCCTTGATATCTCTCTGAAGGCTCTCCCGCAGTGTCCGGAGTTCCTTGAGACTCTTTAACTTTGGCATCGTACTACCTCCTGCCCTCACCTGCTTCCTCAGCCCCCAGGCTCGCTTCACCGGCGGCCAGTCGGTCAATCAACTCCTCAGCCTTAATGGACGACATTTTGGGGTAAACCTGGTCGTTGACCAGCATGACAGGGCCCTGTGCACAGGCTCCCACACAGCGGACCGCTTCCAGCGAGAACTTGTAGTCGGGAGTTGTGTTGCCGGCTTTGACACCCACTTTCCTCTCAACCGCGTCCAGAATCCGCGGCCCTCCGCCCACGTGACAGGAGGTGCCCAGGCAGACCTTGACGATGTTATCCCCCTTGGGCGTGAGGCTGAAGGCCTTGAAGAAAGTGGCAATTTGGTAGACTTCACTCAAGGGCATCCTCAGTCTCTCGGCCGTCGCCTCCAGGGCCGCGCGGGGCAGGAACTTGTACTCCGCCTGGATGTCCTCCAGGACAGCCAGACTGGAAGTTCTGTCCGCCGGATAGCGGTCGAGAATCTCGCTTGCTGGAATCTCACTCATCGCTCTCCAGGCCTCCTTTCCCCGACGCTCATCTCGCCCATCTTGATCAGCTTCAAGCGCGGGATGCGCCGTGTCAGGCACTCGGTCCAGCACAGGCCGCAGCCGGTGCACTTATCCTCGTCCACGTAGCGGGCCTTCTTGCGCACCTTAATTTTAAAGTTGCCCACGTAGCCCGAAACTTCCTCGACCTCGCTCCAGGTCAGGAGCGTAATGTTGGGATGCCGACCGGCATCCATCATCTTGGGCCCCAGAATTCAGGTGCTACAGTCGAGGGTGGGGAAGGTTTTGTCCAGTTGCGCCATGTGCCCGCCGATGGAGGGCTCCCGCTCGACCAGGTAGACCGGGTAGCCAGCCTCGGCCATCGTGAGGGCCGCCTGAATGCCGGCGATGCCCCCGCCGACGATGAGCGCCGCTTTGGTGACCGGCTCCACGCGCGGCTCCAATGCCTCCTGGTAGGCCACCCGCGCCACAGCCGAACTGATCAGCCGCTTCGCCTTGGCCGTGCCTTGCGCGATGTCCTTAATAATCCAGGAGCAGTGCTCGCGGATGTTGGCCATGGCAAAGTAGTAGGGGTTGAGGCCAGCCTCAGCTACGGCGGTCTGGAAGGTGACCTCGTGCATGCGCGGGGTGCAGGAAGCCACCACCACGCGATTGAGGCCCAACTCCCGGATGTCGTCCTTGATCATGTTCTGGCCGGGCTCGGAGCACGTGTACTTGTACTGGCGGGCGACGGTCACGTTAGGTAACCGGCTGGCGAAGGTGACCACCTCGCGCACGTTGACCGTGGCGGCGATATTGATACCGCACTCACAAACGTATACGCCGATCTTCGGTTCATCCATAGGCTCAAACCTCCTTTGACAATTAGAAATACTCATCAGACACGACTTTGCCCCGCGCCTTCAGGTCGTGCGTCAGTTCCTCCACCACCGCCTGCCGCAGCGGGACGGTGTGGGCCGCGTCAGCAGCCTGGGCCAAGTTGACCGCCAAGCCGACGATGAACTGGATTTTGTCGGCAGCCAACAGCGCACGAGCCAGCCGGGTAGCGCCATCCTCCGCCCGGGGAAGGTCACGGGCGTCCCTGGCAGCCGCCAGCCGCTCGCGGGTCTTGCTCAGCGTGATCAGGCCCTCGGTGACCAGATGCACCCCCTCCAGTCGTGCCGTGGGGGGGACTTCGCCCCAGCCTTCGGGTGGCCGGCACTCGATCTCCAGCTCGGCCCCCAAAAGCCGCGCCGCGATCTGGGCGGTCGTGTCGCCGCAGATGATGCGCACGCCCGGCTCGGCCATCAACCTCTCCAGCGCCACCCTGTCCAGCGCCGGGTCAGCCGGCGGGCCACTCCACACCGTCGCCGAACGCCGCGGCCGGACGTGCATGGCGATCACGGTGACGTCCCGCTCGGTCTCTCCCTTCGCTTCGCTCAGGGCAGGCTCCTCGCCAAGCCGGCGGTACGTGCGCACCAACGCACCGAGCAATTGCTTAGCATCACACCCGGTGTCCGTCCAGCGTCGGGTGGAGATGGCGATGTCCCTCCACCCCCAGCGCCGACTCCATCCCTTCGCATGGATGTACCCCTCGCTGACCATCGCCATGTGATCGCCATCCTGCAGAAGGAAGCGGCACTCACGGACCAGACGTCCATGGGAGATGTCCTCCAGTACGGGCAGCAAGACCAGTTGGCCGTCGCGGGTCAGAAACAGGGGAGGAGCGTCGCATTCCACCAGGTGGGCCCGACATCCCCCCAGGACTTGCAGGATAGAAAAGGGCACGTGCTCGCCGCTGGGCAGGGCGACGAGTATGCTCTCCACTACCGTGTCAAGCGGCGCCCCTTGTTCCAGCATGGAAGCCGCCCTGTCCGCTATCATCGTTGCCTTCGCCTTTCCCTCCGCACCGCCCTGCGGACCGCTGACGAGGATGGCGAAAAACTGCTCCTCGGTTTGAAAAGTCCTCACCACGTCACCGCACACCTCCTTGGGCGCAAGGGCAAACCCTGCCCCTACCAGGCTTTGGTGTGCGTTCTCAATCCAGAGTCTCAAACCTCACCCCTTCGACTTCACTCAGGGCAGGCCCCCCGGTCCCTCTCCTATGAGGAGAGGGGAGAAGACCTCACCGAGTGGACACCATCCACCCACACGCCCCTGTCCGCTTCACCGGCGAGGGCCAGGGAGAGCTCAGCGACCGTCGCTTCCGCCATTTTCAACGTCGTGCGCTGGACCATCTCCTTCAACCGATGGGCGTCACCGCTCGCCACCAGGCCGTAGTGCTCCAACTGCGGGAAGCGGACACGGGCCTCCTTCGGGCCGACGAGGTGAGAGATCTCTACCCCCACGATCTCCAGATCAGGGGGGATGAACCCCAGGTTGGCGATGATGCTGTAGGCGGGCCGGTCCACATGAGCAGGGATACACAAACCGTTCAGGCCATGAACCCGTTGGACGACTTCTTCCACCGAAAACGAGGTCGAGGTCAAAAGCAGCCGATCATTGTGACCCACTATGTTCCCTTCAGCGTTGAGCACCACCTGAATTCCGAACACGTCCTCCCTGTTCTTCAGAGGGGGGAGATGGGCATAGACCTCTTCCTGCCAGAGCGCAACCTGCTCCAGGATATCGAACAGACAGAGCACGTGCACCTCCTCCCGCGTCTGCACCTCCATCCCTGGCAATACCGTGATGCCCATCCCTTCAGCGGCGGCGATCATTGCCGCTGCGTTCTCAGAGGAGTTGTGATCGGTAACGGCGATCAACCCCAGGCCCAACTCCTGCGCCCGCTCCACGATGAGCTCTGGAAGCATCTCCGCCTCGGCGCAGGCAGAGAGGACCGTATGGATGTGTAGATCGGCGAGAAAGAAGCGCAACGCAGCATCCCAATCCTTGAATTCAATGGGCTAGCGGAGCAAATCGCCCCAGCTCTTCTTCCCCCTCGGCGATGAACTCCCGCAGCCACTTCCGCACCGCCGGGTGCGTCAGCGGCACGTCCCCTAACTCAGCCCGTATCTCCGCCGTATCGAACTCGAACTCTCGCTCGCCTACCCGGTGAACGTAGTGCAGCTCACACTGCCCGGCTAGAATGAACGCCAGTAGCGTGCCCGCTATGTCGCCCAGAGGAGCGCGGTCAATGTGGCTGTGCTGGAAGGTGACCTGAAGCGTGGTGCCCTTCCCCAACTGCGAAGTGACGGTCAAACTCCCATTGCAGAGCTCAGCGGCGGCCTTGAAGAGAGGAATGCCCAATCCAACGTGGCGCGTGCTGCGCGTGGTGAAGAAAGGGTCAAAAATGCGAGGCAGTTGCGCCTCGGTCATCCCCCGGCCGTTGTCTCGAATAGTGATGCTCAGCCGATCCGCAGCCAGGTCCTCCTCAATGATCAACTCGATGCAAGTAGCCCTCGCTTCCAGCGAGTTCTCTAAGGCGTCCAGGATATGCAAACTCAGCTCGCGCATTTGAGCAGCCAGTCAATCACGCGGCACGGAACACGCAACACGCACAACATGTATTGCTCAGAATGCTACGTGTTGCGTATTGCGTGTTGCGTATCGCATGTAGTTCATTGTAGACAGGACGTCGCTACTCCACCCCTGGCACGCCCAGCTCAAACAATCTGCCGACCACTGTGAACGTCGTGAGTTCCGTCGTCAGGATGGGGACGCCTTCCTCCTCTGCCTTCTCCATCGTAGTGGCGTCAGGGATCATCCCTTCGGTAACGATGATGCCTACCAGGTCGAGCAAACTGGCCACGGCCACGATGTTGGGATGGCTCTGCAGAGTGACCCAGATGTTGCCTTCCTGGGCCTTGGCCATCACGCAACTCAGTAGATCGGCGGCATAACCGCCTGTAACCTCCGTACCCAGTTTCCCTGCAGCCGTGCGCACTTCCAACGGGAGTTGACGGCAGAGTTCTTCCAACTTCATTTCCGCCCCCCTTCCAATAAACGTGTGCAGCAGGTCAATGTCCTTACCTTCCCCTTTCTCCCACTCCGTTGGAGACTGCTCAAACAGCGTCCAAGAAAGAGGAACGGGCTGAAGGGATACGTCTCGACTGAGCCTTCGGGCCGAGAGCTTCGACCAAGCTCAGCCGAGGTCCTCAGGCCGAGGGCTCGACGAAGTCGCCTCAAGCCCCCCGGCCTTCGCTGCGCAAGCCTGTCCGATCCAGATAGATCACGATTTCCAGAGAGGTCCACTTGCCGAGGGAAGATTCCAGTCGCGTCTCGTCAGCGCATCTCTGAATGTTGGTCAGACCCATGCCCGCCCCAAAACCGAGCTCCCGGATCCACTCTGGCGCCGTCGAAAAGCCGGTCTGCATGGCCTGCTCGACATCGGGAATGCCCGGCCCCGTGTCCACCGCCCGGATGACGATCTGTCCGGGCTGGACCTCGGCCAAGATCTCTCCGCCTTCGTCGGTGTGGAGGATGATGTTCATCTCCGCCTCGTAGGCCGCGATGGCTGCCCGGCGGACGATCTGTGGCGAGGCTCCCAGACGGCTCAAAGTGCGCTTGATCTTGCTGGAAGCCTCCCCGGCGTGATCGAAATCACGGGCCACCACGTCGTAGTGCAAAATAATGCTGGTACGATCGGAGACGATATCTTCAAAGATGTGACTGGCCCGATAGCGGTGTATCTCTTCTTCGTGATACTCAACCTCCAGCTCCTTGAGCAGCCCCTGTATGATATCGCCCCGGGTGAGCACGCCCACCAGTTTTCGTTTCCCATCAACAACAGGAAAACGGCCAAAGCCATAGCGGGTGAAGCGGTTGACAGCCAGGATAACAGGTTCATCGGTGCGGAGAGTCACGGGGTCCCGGGTCATCTTTTCCCCAACTGGGACCCCCATTTCCCCCCCTGCCAGGGCTTTGATCAAATCCTCAATGCTGACGATGCCCACCAGTTCGCCGTTCTCCAACACCGGCGCTCCGGAGATGCGGTGTTCCCGCAAGATCTCCCTGAGTTCAGCCATGGAAGTCTGTGGAGTAACGGTGACCACCTCTCTGGTCATCACCTCCCCGATCTTCAGCTCATAGACCAGCTCCTGAAGCCTGGTGATCTCAGGCATTTCGATTACCGGACCGCCTTGCGTCTCCTACGGACCCTTCAGCCCCCTTCTCACGCAATGCGACAAGAGATGTCGCAGCCCCTCATGCCAGCCCGGTGGAGGCGACCGCACATCTCGAACATGGAATAAGAGGTGGCCACCAGGGGGATGCCTTTCTCTTCCGCCAGGGCGATGGTTTCTGGTGGAGGAGGCTTGCCGCGCACGAAGACGATGGCCGCGATGTCGGCCATCTCCGCCGTGCGCACCGCATGGGGGTTGACCAACCCGGTGAGCAGCAAGGAGCCAGGCTCGGCGAAGGCCAGGACGTCACTCATGAGATCCGCCGCACAGGCGCACTCGATCTCCATGTCGACGTCGGCCTTCTTGGAGACCAGCTCCCCTTCTACAATTGAGATTATCTCAAGGAGTTCCATTAAACACCTGCCTGCGTAGCCAAACGCGCCAGAGTGCGATCCACTGCGCACGAGTCTACACCACTAAGAACATAGAGGAAGGGAACGACGGGCGATTCGTTGGTGTCAAGTCAAGCTTTTGCCTGGGCAGCAGGCCAATCGCGTTGGCTACCTTTGCGCAGCATAATCCGCCCAATGCGATTGGCTTTGTCGTGAGTTCCGCCGAATGGGCTCCTACCCTTCAGTTGATACAGATGATGGGCGATCTGCGACGAGCTACAAGTACTGCGCCAGCACCTTCTTGGGTGACACGATGTTCATCTCCAATCCCAAATCCCTGGTGTCGAGCCCGTAGGCCACCCCTACAAGCTGGGTGAAGAACAAGACGGGAAGCTCGTAGTTGGTTTTGTACTTGCTGTTGACCTTGCTTTGGTAGACGTCGAGGTTCATCTGGCACAGGGGGCAGACAGTGACCAGGCACTGCGCGCCGTTGTCGCCAGCAGCCCTGAGCAGCTTGTGGATCAGATCCAGAGCCAATTTCTCCTGGGGTACGATCAGCGGACCGCCGCAGCAGCGGCTCTTCAAGGGGAAAGGGGTGGCGTCTGCTCCCAGGCTTTCTATCAGGCGATCCAGGGATTGGGGCAATTCCGGATGATCGAAGCCCAATCTGGGCCGCACGATCTGACATCCGTAATACGGGGCTACCCTCAGACCGCGTAGTTCCTTCTTGACGTTGGCTTTTATGGCCTCAAGGCCGACGTCGTTGATGAGGACCTCCAGTAAGTGACGCGCCTTAACCCCCCCGTGGTATTCCAAGCCGGCTTCGGCCAACACCTCATCAACCTGAGCCTTAAGAGCGGGGTAATTGCGCAGGGTGGCATTCGCTTTCTCCAAGGTGATGTAGCAACCGCTGCAGGAGACCACCAGGTCCCGTCCTTCTTTCTCGGCCATAGCCAGGTTGCGACCAGCCAGAGACAGGGCCAGCAGCTCATCAATGGAGTAGAAGGCTGTGGCCCCGCAGCAGTTCCAGTCTTCCAGTTCCTCCAGTTCGATGTCCAGAGCTTTGCACACGGCCTCAGTAGATACACTATAACTTCGTGCCGTGGCTTCCAGGGAGCAACCGGGAAAGTATGAATATCTCATCGCCATTGTCTCCTCAAGAGCGCTTTATATAGGCCCCCTACAACACTTGCGTTGTCCGCGAGAATTATTTGGTTGCGACTGAAGGCCGCGCTGCGTATTTTGTATATTTCTGTCACACTCTCACAAATAGAGCAAATCCTTGTTGGGATTCGCTCTAAACAGTAATCAAAGCATAGCAGGTTGGGCATGCCCAGCTCGCTACGCCTCGTTCGTGGCTTCACGTCACGACATTGTGTCCCATCGTTGACCTTGCCCTTACACTGTGGACACTGTCACCGGCACAGGCTCCATGATATGCTCTCGCTCCAGGGCTTGCGCTTTCCTGATCATGGCCCTCAGCTCTCGCATTCCCTTTACCCTGCTGGGCATCAGCGGCAGGCGGTGGTGGGAAAACAGCTTCAGCCCCAGCGGTATCATCGTCAAGGCTTTGAGGGGGTTGGTTCGCCAGTAATACCCGCCGGTCAGCCCCATCTCAGAGAGACGCCCGGTGAGGTTGACGCAATCAACGAAAGTCCTCTCCAGGACCGGTGTGGGGGCCCAGTAGTTGTCGCCATTGTAACGAATGGCAAGGCGCTTCAAGCCGTACATGATGTCTGTCACCTTGACGCTTCTGGGGCAGCGCTCGGTGCAAAGGTAGCAGGATAGGCACATCCACATGGAGTTGCTGGACAGGACCTCATCCCTCATGCCGGCTCTGACCATGGCGTTGATCATGCGGGGCGAGAATTGCATTTCATTAGCAGCCGGGCACGAACCGGTACACGTTCCACACTGGATGCAAGCGCGAACGGTCTCTCCTCCAGGGAATGAGCAAACCTCCTCTAGAAAGCCGTTGGTAGCCAAACGGCTTTTCGTGTACAGTGTGTCGTGCATGGTGTCGAACAAGCCGCGGCTGGCCCTCCACGTAGCGTACATAAAGAAGCAGTAGATAAGGCTCAACACAGCGATGATCTCAAGCGGGAGCATTTCACTTCCCTCCTTCCTATCGCCTTAGCGACGGTGGAAAGCGTGCGTCAGCCTGTTGGAGAGAGCAGCCATAAGGTTTGTAATCGCGACAACGAGGTGGCTTTCTCGAATTTTTTCACGCACGCTTATGTTCTTCTTCACAAGGTAGGTTCTCGCCACGGCATACATGAACAAGAGATACAGAAACCCCAACACGGCGATAGCTTCGAGTGGTAACATTCGCTTCCTTCCTTTCCCGAATGGTCAGTCTCATGCTCAGTCAGGCGTTTTCCAGCTTAGTTCGAGCCTATCGGCTGCTGCGCTTCCTGGGCCAACTCGGTTTGGACGGGACGGGTCTCCCATATCTTGTCTCGTATGATCTGAATCAGCCCGGCGATCACCGTGGCCCAGAACAGAGCGGGCACGAAAAACACAACCGCGATGCCAATAACCAGCGACACTGTCCCTTCGGATGCCTCTCGTAGTTACACTTCCTTCTTCGATCTACCAGATTTCTTGTTGGAGCCTGCACCATAGCCACTTGCTCAGCCGCTCATCCAACTTGCCGACGTGTGTCTCTATCCAATTGATATCTCCACTCACCAGTGCAGCCTTCTCCTTCCAAGTGAGGTTATAGCCTTGGAGGGCCTTAGAACCTTCGTAGGTCAACTGAGCTATGAAGGCCCAATCGTCCGCTGCCCTATCCAGTACCTTCAATACCTCTTCTTTGGACATCTTCACTTCCCCTATTTTCTCGACCCCTTTGGCCAGTTCCCCTGGCTCCCCCAAGAGTATTTTCGAAGAGCACCCATAGCTGCCTGGCCAAAGGCCGCTCTCGCATCTCCTTTGGACGCCGGTAAATAGACCAATGGGCTGCGGCGACCATGAGCCCGCCTCCAAAGATATTGCCGGTGGTCACGGAGACGAGGTTCCTCAGGAACCCCGGGGTGTTGAGGTTTACCAGGTCACTGCCCACCTTGCCCGCTGACACAGACGCGAAGGCGACTTTGTTGATTATGGTAGTCTTGCTGGCCTCCGGGTGAACATTTAAGCCGGCCGCTTTTTGGTTGCCCGCAAATTCTCAATGAAGTCCAGATAGCCTCGAACCGCTATCACCGAGCCGAACGCTATGGTCCCGAGCTTGCCGCCCGCACCGCCGAGAAGTGGCATACTGTAGATGAAAACAAGACCGGTGACCAATCCCCCGATGGCCATCGGCACAATGTGAGGGAAACGCTTGGCGCTCGACATCCCCGCAAATGATGCACAAATGACCATCACGGCCAGGCTGCCTCCGACGTCGGGGTGAACGGCTGGAAGCACAAGACCGCCAACCAGACCCACAATGCCCGAGGCCATCACGGCTCCCTGCTTGAGGTAAATACTGACGCAGAAAGTGACTGCCGCAGCAACGATGGAGTAGACAACAATAAGCCACCCCACATCCCACCCGGGTACGGGCGTGTTGACAAACTCACCAGCCAGACACAGTCCGGTGATAACGCACCCGGTAAATGCGATGGTCCCCAGCTTGCCTCCGAAGCCACCGAAGACGCCTACGGTCAGCACGTAGGTGAGACCCGCCACAGCACCGGCTATGGCTAACTCTCCGTGGCTGGCCAGCAGCTTCTGAGAGGCCATCCCCACAAACGCTCCGCAGTATATCGGCGCGCCGTAATCTGGAAGGACAAGCGCGGCAATGACTGCCACCAAGCTGGCTGCGACCACAGCACCGAGCCCTACGTTCACGCTGAGGGTGTACGAAACGAGCGCCCCGAAGAAGACACAGGCGAAATTCAACAGGTTCTTCCGTGTGAAGACACCATCCAATTTCACCTTGGGGAGCTCTTGACCCTCGCGCACCATCTCGAACAAAAGCCTCAAAAAGACGAGCGTCACAACGACACCCCCCACGGGTTGCAATATCCAGGCCTCGTAAGATGCGAACCCGAAGAGCAAGAGGACCATAACGCTTAAGATCAGAAATCCGATGACGGGAACAATCTTGTCTATTAGTATGCCTCCTTCTGTTGACAGATACCTCGGCAATTTCACCCCCTACTTTAATCGTGAAGAATACATCTGCAATACTTCTTTAGGGGGTTTGCTTCCCTGTCTCCAGAACCGTGTCCGCAGTGGCAGGCTCGGGCTCGACCTTAGCCTTGGCCTTGGGACGTACGGTTCTCTTCGCACGTATGGCCCTCAACGTGCCATACATGAAGAAGAGATAGAGAAACCCTAACACACCGATGGCTTCGAGTGGTAACATTTCGCTTCCCTCCTTCCCTGGTCTCTCTTTTCTCCACCTATAGTCTACTACATCCCGTGTGAGGTTTCAACGACCATAGTACCCATCTTTCACCTGCCAAAAAGACGTGCCATTTCTGTCTTTGACTGAGCATTTCTACCTGCCCAGGGCACACCAAAATCAGGCATTTTGGCTCACTAAAGAGCACGCCCATTGGCTCATGCAATATTGCCGACGGTAGTCTATAATATACCTGCAAGCATTTGCTTTCTTTATCACAATAGGGTAAAATTAGCTCGTAGTGGCACTGAGGGTGCAGGAGGGCGGCTGGAGAGAGGATATCATGGACAAGATCAGAGTTGTGCTTGCTGATGACCACGTACTAGTGCGGGAAGGTACTCGTGAGCTTCTGGAACGCGAGGAGGACTTGGAAGTTGTCGGTGAGGCTGACGATGGAGAGCAGGCAGTTAAGCTAGTGACCGAGTTGCAACCTGACGTGGCCCTGATGGACATTGCCATGCCCAAGCTGAGCGGCATCGAAGCGACCAAACAGATTAAGGCCATATGTCCTGCTACCGCTGTGCTGATACTCAGCGCCTATGATAATGACCAGTACGTGTTTGCTCTCTTGGAGGCGGGGGCCGCGGGCTACTTGCTGAAAGACGTACGTGCCCGTGACCTAATCGAGGCCATCCGAGCAGTGAACGCCGGTGAGTCAGTGCTTCACCCGGTCATCGCTCGTAAAGTTGTAAACCGCTTTGCGCGTCGCCCGGGTGAGCCCAGCGAGGAGAGCGCACTGGACCGGCTCACCGAGCGGGAGATGGAGGTTCTGAGGCTGGCAGCCAAAGGTATGAGCAACAGGGAAATCGCTCAGGAACTCGTTCTCAGCGTGCGCACGGTTCAGAGCCACTTGCAGAACGTCTTTGGCAAGATGCATGTCGGTTCGCGCACCGAGGCCGTGGTGCAGGCCTTGCGAAAAGGCTGGCTTACGCTCGAAGATACGCGCTGAGGAATAGCATAAGAGGGGCCATCCTTATTGGGAACGTCGGAGGAGGGGCATTGTGCAAGCAACTTCACCAGCGACAAACGGTTCACCGTCACTGAAGAGCCGATTGGAAAGAGTCATAATGAGCCGCCATTTCTGGCTTGTGGCGGCTATGTTGGTCAGTGGTATAATCCTTCATTATTCCGCTCAAGAACGTTTCATCTTCCCGAGCATATTTCCTGGCTCACCTTTTCTCTTAAATCGGCACGCCTTGGAACGTGTTCTGTTCATACTGCCTATAGTCTATGCAGCTTTCATGTTCGGGACGGCCGGAGGCCTGGTCACTTTATTCATCGCCTTCCTCATTATGTTGCCACGCGTCTTTTTGGCGTCTCCCTATCCAGCGGATGCCCTCTTGGAGACGATTTCCGTCGCCCTGGTTGGCGGTTTGATATCTTGGTTGGTCGAGATACGAGACAGGGAGAAGAGACTCCGTCAAAACGCCATTGCACGGCTGGGAGCAGTCAGCGCCGTTTCTAGTGTTATTATCCAGTCTCTGGACTTAGACCAAATCCTTGATAGCGTTCTCGACAAGGTGGTGGAGGTTCTGGGGGTGGAGAGAAGGGGTGGGATATTCCTGGTGGACGAGGAGGCCGGGGAACTGTTCCTGGCCATTCATCGCGGCCTCCCGCCAGAGTTCGCGCAGCTCGAGGGCAGGATCAGGATGGGAGAATGCCTGTGTGGCCGGGCTGCGCAGACGGGAGAGGTGATCGTCTCCGACAAGTGCCCCGACGACCCGCGACACGCCAGGATCGGTTTGGACCGAGAGCACTCCCACGTTATCATGCCCCTGCGGGCGCGCGACAAAGTGGTGGGGGTGCTCTTTCTCTATTCAGCTCTGGGCTACCGATGCCCTCCTTCAGACGTGGGCCTCCTGACCACCATTGGCAATCAGATTGGCGTCGCCGTCGAGAACGCGCTGCTCCACCAGGATGTGGCCCGACAACTTGAAAGGGAGAGACGTTTGAACGAGGTAGCGCAGAAGATCACTTCGGAACTGGAACTGGCGAAAGTGCTGCCCACAGTGGTTCAGATCGCCGAGGAGTTGGTAGATGCCGACGCCGGGGTCATCGCCTTGCTGGACGAGGAGAGAGACGTCATCACCTATCCCTATCTGCACAATGTGCCCCTGGAATTGAGCGCGGTGACCGTGCCCCGCGGGGAAGGACTGGCTGGGCAGGTGATGACCAGCGGCTGCCCCACGGTCGTTGAGGACTATTCTACCTATCCTGAAGCCGTAGAGGCCTTCGTCAGAGCAGGTTTGGTCAGCGTTGTGGCCGTGCCCATAGTCAGCGGGGACAGAGTGTTCGGCGCTCTCGGCGTGTTCAGCCTCAAAGAGAGAAAAAGTTTCTCCGAGAGGGATACGGCTCTGATTGCGGGGGTGGGCCGCCAGGCGGGCATCGCCATCGAGAATGCGCATCTGTACGGAGATTTGCGTTTCTACGTCAGGCAGATCACCAGGGCTCAGGAAGATGAGCGCAAGCGCATTGCCCGCGAGCTTCACGACGAGACGACCCAGGCCCTTGCTGCCCTGTCGCGTCACTTGGATGCGATTTCTATGGATTCCGAACAACTGCCTGAACCAATCATACAACGCCTGGAAGAAATGCGGCAACTGACCCACGACACACTGCAAGGCGTGCGCCGCTTCGGCCAGGATTTGCGCCCTTCCACTATAGACGATTTGGGCCTGCTGCCCACGCTCGAAGGACTAACAACTGACCTGATTGAAAAAGGGAGGATAAAGGCGGAGCTAAAGGTGCTTGGAGATAAGCGACGCCTGTCACCTGAGGCAGAATTGAACTTGTTCCGCATCACCCAGGAGGCGCTGAGGAACGTCGAGAAGCACTCCGCCGCCTCAAGGGTTGTGATCACAGTGGCGTTCAGCGCTGATAAAGTCAGGATCACCATCGAGGACAATGGCCGGGGGTTTAAGCCGCCGGACAGGACAGGCGAGTTAGCAGCGACTGGGAAATTGGGTCTCAGCGGCATGCACGAGCGGGCACGACTTCTGGGCGGAACACTGCTGATCCAATCAGAGCCAGGCAGGGGCACGAGAGTCATAGTGGATATGCCGGTGCAACCAGGACCGAAGGACGAGGGTGGTAGCACTTGAGGTGACAGGGCATTATCCTGTCATAAAGCACGGGCCAGGAGGTACACTCCTGGCCCGTGTTCTTTTAGTCCCAGGCAGAATTGGCGGCGCTGGCTCAATCGCCGCCCTCGACAGTGACGGCCTGCTGCGCGATCAGGTCCTCAATGGCTCGTTCGATCAGGGTCGACGGGAGGGAGCCGCACAACGTGTTCACCTGGTTGTCCTCGCTATCTAGCAGCAAGAACGTGGGAGTGCCCATAACCCCATATTGTTTGGCCAACTCCTTGCCCTCTGGCCGGTCCATGCTGATGTAGACCACGTTGATCTGCTCTCTCTACTTCCGTCTGATCCCATCGCGATGGGAGTCATCTATTTGCAGTACACTCAGAGATCCGCGTGAAAGCACATCAGGGTCGGACGATCCCCAGCCGGGGCAAGCCAGAACGTGTAGGCCAGGTAGGCCACCACCGCTAGCGCCACCAGCAGCAGAGCGGCGATGATAAAAGAGCGCCTTTTCTCCATAGAACACTACTCCCCCAGAATCCGCTCGATCTCCTGCGCCAGCACATCAGCAAACTGCGGCCCCGCTAGTCGTCTGACCTCCTCGCCTGCGCGGTCAAAGAAGATGTAACTGGGCTGACCGATAATGCCATGCTCGTGGGCCAGTTTCACCCCATCGGACCTGTCAACGTCAATGCGGACGATCTTGAACTCGTCCCCGTAGGTCTCTTCGAGCCCATCCACAATGGGCTTCATGCCCTGCCAGATCGGTCAGGTTGGGGAGTAAAAGTAGAGCATACCGGGACCATCGGTCAGGCCCGGCGCTTTGGACTGAAGCTGGGTGTAGAGGGCCCACCAGCAACAGCCAAAACCAGCACCCCTGCTCCGGTCACGATTATGGTCCGCCTGGACATATCTCCCCCCTCTCTACCGGCCACTTCCTCACCTCAGACCTCCGAGGTTTTCGTAAGGTCAGTCCCTGGTTGAATTCTGGCATAAGACCTGCACCCAACGGCGCGAAGCCTATGTCGAAACCTCGGAGGTCTCAAACCCTCTCCGGGGCTCGAGTCCTTCCAATACCTCGAAAAGCACCTCGTTGTCGGGGTGTTTGTTAAAGTCGTGGATGTCAATGTAGCGGATGATGCCCTGCTTATCCACGATAAAGATGGCCCGCTCGGTCATGCCCTGCTCGCACAGGACGCCGTAGGACTGGGCCACCTGGCCGTGCGGACAAAAGTCGCTCAGCACAGGGATGTTTTCCACTTCCAGCGACTCCACCCAGGCCAAGTTCGAGTCTACGCTGTCCACTGTTATACCCAGCACCTGGTATCTACCTCCTCGAAGCGCGCCAGATCGGCTTCGTAGGCAGGTAGCTGGAGGGATCATATCGTCGTGAAAGCGCCGGGTAAGAAGGATAGGACAACGTTCTTCTTTCCCTGATAGTCGCTCAGCCTAATGAACCGCCCAGTGTGATCGCGCAGCTTGAAGTCGGGGGCCTCATCGCCGACTTGCAGCCTGGCGTTGCGGACCTCGCCCGCTCCGGCAGGCCCAAGCAGCGTCGCCCCAACGTACCCAACCACCAGCCCGACGATGAGCACGACGCCAAGGAGGATGTACACATTTGGTCATTTGGTCATTGGTCATTCTTGTACCCTTCCTGCTGGGCGGCCGCGTCCATGGCCACCGTGGTCACCCGTTCCACGGGCAGTAGGACCACCCGGCCCGCCTGGCGCAGGTCAATCGTCTTCAAGTAGCGCCGGCACTCCTGGCAGACGTGGAGGCGGTAGACGCCATCCTCGCTAGGATAGTAGAAGAGTTTGGTGTGGTCGGTGTTTCCACAGAATGGACAACCCAGCCGGCGGTAGAGCCACTCGCTGTTGCAGCGCGAGCACAACAGGTGTCGGGCTCCTATTTCCTCGTCCAGGAAGGCGAAGTCTGGAGCGCCACCGCAGACCGGGCAGTAGCCTCGCTTCCAACGCTGCTGGCCCACGTAGGCCAGCACTTGCTCGGCGGCCCATTCCAGGTAGGGCCTCAGCGCCAGGTCCACAGACACTTCGGCCAGTGTTGCTTCCTCCGGCTCCCCACTCCGTTCCCCGACCATCTGCCCCTCCTCGAATCGCTGTCGAGCCAGGGCCAGGCACTCGGCGGGGCCATCGGGCACTGTCTGCTCCGCAAGTTCCGGGTCATAGTCCGCCAACAACTGTGCGACAGTCGAGATCAGTTCAGCGAAGGGCTCCCCTGCCAGCGGCAACTGGGCAAAGGACAGCAGCGGTACGCCCTGAAGCAATCGCGCCTGTAACACTTCTTCGTCCACCATCTCCTGGGTTCCCCGTATCTCGGCCCCGGTCTTGCTCAGTATCTGAACCAGCGTGCGATGGAACTCGTAGTAGGCGCTCAGGTGCGGGTTTTGGGTTCCGGCCTCCTCCAGGGCTCGCAAGATCGATTGAGTTTGATTGTCAGCCGTCAAAAGACGCCTCCCAGCAAAGGCAAGCGGAGGGACGCACGGCCTGTCTGTGCGTCCCTCCGAGCCGGTTCAAAGTCGGCTTCTACCATTTCGATGATTTGCTCTGCAGATCCTTGATAGTGCCCGGCGTGGTGATGCCTGACGTACTCTCTACATCTGCCCGCCGATCACCACCACCGCTCGTAAGATCAGCCCGCCAATCAACGCACACAGGGTCGAGGCCAGCACCAGCGGGGTTGTCCCTTTCGCCTTCAGAGTCCCAAGCTCCAGCCCGAAGGGGACGAGTAGCCCTATCAAGACCACTCCTACCCAGAACCAGAGGCTGAGAGGACCGCTGACGAGAACTCCGGCCGGAACTATCACGAGAAAGCCAACCAACGCCAGCACCTGCAGGGCGGCGAGGATGAGACTCGCTTTGCCGAACTCCTCAGGTACATCCTTGCCCAGCAGAGTTAAGACGAGCCGTATGCCCGCAGTCCCTGTAAAGACGGCCGAAGTTACAAAGAGGGCCGGCAGGAACACCGTGGCCCACAGGGCTATACGGGTGTTGCTCAGCAAGACGCCGGTGTAGGCAATCAGCAGTACCGACAGCACAAAGGTGATCCAGCCCAGGATTTCGGTTGCCGGCACAAGAGGCCGTAACAAGGAGGCGACCCGGGCAAACACGTCAGTTGGCTGTTCTGCCGGTTCAAAGATTTCAGCGAACCACAGAGCGATCAGGCCCACCCCACAGGCGGACCAGAAGGCCAGAACCCAGGTGCCTATGGACATTGGCGAAAGAGGGTAGAAAACCAGGAAAGGTGGAGAGAATTTCACCGTCAGATGCCAGAACCAAGGCAGATTCCCCAGGTCCAATACCAGGAGCAGGACACCCAGCAGAGCCATGGGCACGCCCACCCAGGTTGCGATTTGGATCAGCAGTTTGTGCTTGCGGCCGGTGAAACGGTCCACGAGGAAAGCGGCGAAGTACCCGCCGCCGGCCACTCCGGCGGCCCAAAGGTCGATAAAAATGGGCCACTCCCATACCATTGCTTCCATTACTGTTCACCTCCCTCTGAGACTTCCTTGGCGGCAAGTTCTTCCTTGCGCTTGAACAGCAGCCAGAAGGGCAAGGCGGCCACCACACCAGCAGTAAGAATACCGCTGAGCCAACTGCCGACCAAATTTCGCGTCGCGAAGCGGGGTGCCTCAGGCAACTCAAAGACCGAGGGTTTGTCGGTCAGCACGTACATCTGATGCAGACCGCCTAGCAGGTTCTCGCCGTAGAAGTTCGCATCGGCGAAGCCCTTCCCTTTCAGAACGGCTACCCTATCGTGTGCTTTGGCGATGAGCACATCGCGGTCGCCGAACTCGATGGCTCCGGTGGGACAGGCCTTGGCACAGGCTGGTTTCTGGCCGTCTGTCACTCGATCTATGCAGAACCGGCACTTGCGAGCGCTGCCCTTCTCCGCTCCGTGTCCTGGGCGGGGCACATCGAAGGGGCAAGCCACCACGCAGTAGCCACAGCCGATGCACCACTTCGGGTCAATGACCACGAACTCACCGTGATGGGCCGCCGCTCCGGTGGGGCAGACCGAGACACAACTGGCGTCGGTGCAGTGCAGACAGCGCACCGGGTGGAACACCCAGGCCAGCTTGCCGTCTCGCTCGATCTCCTTAAAGGCGATGCGATTCCAGGTATCGGGCGAGAGGTCAGGAGGGTTGTCGTAATAACCCAGGCAGACGGTCACCTCACCGGGCAGGTCGTTCCACGCTTTGCACGCCACCTGGCAGGCCCGGCAGGCGGTACACTTGGATACGTCTATCAGCATTGCCTTGGTCATTCTAGAACCCTCCCTTCTTCACCTTCACCAGGAATGCCTTGTACTCCGGGATCATGGTGTTGGCATCGCCGACGTGTGGACTGAGGTCGTTGGCGGTATCGCCTGTGCTCAGGCCTCGGAAGCCCCAGTGCCAGGGCAGGCCGATCTGATGCACGGTCTTGCCGTTCAACCGAAAAGGCTTGAACCGCTTGGTGACGATGGAGACCGCCTGGATCTTGCCCCGCACCGACTCGACGGTGACCAGTTCGGCGGTCTTCACCCCCAGTTCCTCCGCCAGTTCCTCGCTCATCTCAATGAACATCTGGGGCATCAGCTCCACCAGCCAGGGCAGGTTGCGCGTCATCTGGCCCGCCTGCCAGTGCTCGGTCACGCGGTAGGTGGTAGCCACGATGGGATACTCGTCGGGCGAGCCTATCTCATCCGGACGCCAGACCTTGATAGCCGGGTTTTGCTGCGTGCCAGAGAAGAGATTGAACACAGGGCTCTCCAGCGGCTCGTAGTGCTCCGGGAACGGCCCATCGGCCCGGCCCGGCCCGAAGATGCGGGCGAAGCCCTGCGGCTTCATGATGAAAGGATAGCGTGTGCCTTCCATGTTCATCGGCGGCCAGCCGCCGTCGGGCACGTCGCCCTCCCACTTGGTCTCCGGCCCCGTCCAGCGGATGACGAAATCCTCCGCGTCCCACGGTTTGCCGTCCAGGTCTACCGAGGCGCGGTTGTAGATGATGCGCCGATTGATAGGCCAGCACCAGGACCACTTGGCGTAGAGGCCGATGCCGGCGGGGTGGTAGTCCGCGTTGTCGCGCCACTTCTGGCGGTTGCCGTCCTTCTCATTGTAGGACTGAGTGTAGAGCCAGTTGGAGGACGAGGTGGAGCCATCGGCCAACAGGTGGCCGAAGGTGCCTATCAGGTCCCCCCTGCGGTACTTGACCGAACCATCGTCGTTGAGGATGTCGGCCTCGGCGAAGCCGTTGATCTCACGGGAGACCAGGTCGGTCAGGTCGGCCGCGCCGTACCTGCCCTTCGGGCTATTGTACCAGCCCTTCCAGCGCAGCTTGGTGACGGCGTCGGCCACCGGGCCGCCCTCGATCTCGTACAGCTCGATCACCTTGAGCATCAGCTCGTTGATGATCTCCAGGTCGGCCATAGCCTCGCCGGGCGGATCCACCGCCTTCCACCGCCACTGGCTCCAGCGACCACTGTTGCTGATGCTACCCTCTTTCTCGTAGGAGCAGGCTGCCGGCAGCACGAACACCTCGGTCTGGATGTCGGCAGGGTTCAAGCCGGGCTCCTCCCAGAAGGCGCAAGTCTCCGTCTCCCACAGGTCCACACTCACCAGCCACTCCAGGTTCTGGAGCGCCCGCCGCTCGGCGAAGGCGTTGGGGCCACCCACAGCCGGGTTCTGCCCCCAGCAGAAGAGGCCCTTAATGTCTCCCTTGGCCATGGCCTCAAAGAGGGCGATGTGGGAGTAGTTGGTGCCGGGGTTGAGCTTGGGCAGCCACTCGTACCCGAAGTCGTTGGCCTCGGTGGCGTTGTCGCCGTACCAGCTCTTGAGCAAGCTGACGAAGTACTTGGGATAGTTCAGCCACCAGGAGGCACTCTTGGGGTCGGAGGTAGCAAAGGCAGCCGCCCACCCGTCCAGGTGGGTCTGCAGGCTCGTATCCGTAGCCACCGGCGGCTTGAGATAGCCGGGCAGGATGTGGAACAGCAGGCAGTGGTCGGTGGAGCCCTGCACGTTGCTCTCACCCCGCAGGGCGTTGATGCCGCCGCCTGCCACGCCGATGTTGCCCAGCAGGAGTTGCAGGATGGCGTAGGAGCGGATGTTCTGCGTGCCGACGGTGTGCTGGGTGGTGCCCATGGCGTACATGATGGTACCGCTTTTGCCTACCGCGCCGGTCCTGGAGTAGGTCTCGCAGATCTTCAGATAGGTCTCCTTGTCCGTCCCGGTGACGTTGCATACGGTGTCGGCGTCGTACCGTGCGAACTGCTTCTTGAGCAGTTGGAAGACGCAGTTGGGATCCTGCAGCGTCTTGTCCTTGAGCGGAATGCCGCTAGCGTCCGTCTGCCACTTCCAGGTGGATTTGTCGTACTTGCCGTAGTTGGGGTCGTCGCCGGGCACGAAGCCGGAGAACTTGCCGTCCAACTCAGCCGCCGTCTCGAACTCAGGGTCAATCAGGAAGGCGGCGTTGGTGTACTCAGTGACGTAGATCATGTTGTAGTTCTGGGGATGGGCTTCCATGTCGTTGAGCACCCACCTGATCATCCCGCCGATGAAGGCGATGTCGGTGCCAGAGCGAAGCCGGGCGTAGATGTCGGCCTTGGACGACGAGCGGGTGAAGCGGGGATCTACGTTGATCAACGTGGCCCCGTTCTCCTCGATGGCCTTGGTGATCCACTTAAAAGAAATGGGATGGTTCTCGGCGGCGTTGCTGCCGATCATAAAGATGCAATCACTGTTCTGCAAGTCATTCCAGTGATTAGTCATCGCCCCTCTACCGAACGACTCTGCCAGAGCCGCAACAGTAGCGGAGTGTCATATCCGCGCCTGGTGCTCAATATACACCAGGCCCAGCGCTCGCGTCGCTTTGACGATCAGCGAACATTCCTCGTTGTCCAGCGCCGCCCCGCCCAGCGAAGCGATGGCCTCCAGCCGGTTGACCGTGCGGCCTTCGACGTCCCTCTCGATGAAGTACTTATCGCGGGTGGCTTTGATGCGTTTGGCGATCTCGTCCAGGGCCCAATCCCAGGACTTCTCCTCCCATCTGGAGGAGCCGGGCGCGCGGTACTTGACCTTTTGCAAACGGCGGGGGTTGATCTGGCCATCCACGGTGTTGAGCTGGGCCAGCGCCAGCCCCTTGCTGCACAGGGATCCCTGGTTGATGGGGTGGTCGGGGTCGCCTTCGAGGTTGACCACCCGGCCGTCTTGGGCGGCGACGATGGCCCCGCAGCCCACCCCGCAGAAGCAGCAAATGGTGGGCGTCTCGCCGATGGGCTTGTGCAGCGGGAAGCCGGCCGCCAGCGCGGCTGTGGGGAGGCCACGGGGCAACATCAGCCCACCGGCGGCGGCCCCCGTGAGTTTCAGAAATTCTCTTCGGCTGAGTTCCATAGAACTTGTTATCCTCCTTACTTAAGTTATGGAGATCAATGGCCCATTGGCCTGAAGCCATGCCCTTGTCACCTGCTGGATTCATCACCCCTTTCCAGGGAAGATAGACGAGCCGAAATCACTGAGCACAATATGGTTCAGTCAGGCAACCCCTACGCTCCATACAGGAAACGCCACATATTATATCAGAATTCTCAATCTATGTCAAATAGGCGTACTCGTTAACGAGCGAAATACCTAGTTTGGGAGTCTCGGTACCAGGTAAAAATGCCTATTGTGCATGCCGTGCATACGCCAAAACACCGAATCCCAAAAGCTGGAAGGTTAACTGGATTTGACAAATAGATGCAATTGTGATAAACTGAACGCCGCTGTTCCCACAAGAACCATTCCGCCCATTGAGCACGCCAACGCTCAGCGCATTCAATCCTGAGAGGAGCTCAATTCTATGCCCATTGATTACCTCCCTATCTTAATCCTCGTCATTGTCACCACCGCCTTCGCCTGTCTAGCTCTTTTCGTGCCCACTCTTTTAGGTCCCCGTAACCCCACCGAACGCAAGCTCCTCCGTTATGAATCCGGCAAGATCCCCTTCGGCAACACTCGGCGGCGCTTCCCCGTCGAATACTACCTCACAGCCATGTTGTTCATCGTCCTTGATATAGCGGTGATTCTTTGTATCCCTGGGCGACGATATTTAGAGGCTTGAAGGTCTTCGGTTTGATAGCCATGGCCATCTTCGTGATAAACCTCCTGGTGGGATACGTCTACATCTGGAAGAAAGGCGCTCTGGAACGGGATTAGAGACCAAGCTTGGAGATACGGTCATCACCACCACCCTGGAGAAGCTGGTCAACTGGGCCCGCAAATCCTCACCCTGGCCGCTCACCTTTGGACTGGCTTGCTGCGCCATCGAGATGATGCACAGCGGAGTCTCCCGCCACGACATCGCCCGCTTCGGCGGCGAGGCGTTCCGAGCCTCGCCCCGCCAGTCCGATATCATGATCGTATCCGGCCGAGTCTCCCAGAAGATGGCTCCTGTGGTCAAGCGCCTCTACGAACAGATGCCGGAGCCCAAGTGGGTCATCGCCATGAGAGCCTGCGTCTCCTCCGGAGGGATGTTCAACAACTACGCCCTCGTCCAGGGAGTGGGCAAGATCATATCCGTGGATGTTTACGTACCCGGCTGCCCACCCCGTCCCGAGGCCCTGCTCTACGCCATCACGAAGCTCCAGGAAAAGATAGAGCGGGAGAAGTTCAGAGATTATGAGTGACGAGATCGTCATCGAGAAACTCAAAGCCCAATTCCCGGAGGGTGTTTTAGGGGTACAGGAGTTTCGCGGAGAGACGACCCTTCGTCAAGCTCAGGACACCGCTGTCACGGTTCGGGCCGAGGAGCTGGTGGATGTGTGCACTTTCCTCCGCGACGACCCTGAGCTGCAGTACACCACCCTCCTGTTCGTGACCGGCCTGGATCGTTCGGAACTGGGCGCGGAGCACATCGTTGACTACGTCAGCCGCACGCTGGGCATAGAGATAGGCCAGACCATCCCCGACGGCAAATTCACCCTGCTCACTGTCGAATGCCTCGGCTTCTGCGGCACAGGGCCGATAATGCAGGTAGATGGGACGTATTACCAGAATCTAACTGAGGAGAAGATAGACCAGGTTTTGGCGGACTTAGCATAAGAATGGACTACAACTCTGACATTTTTGCCGAGCAGTTCCCAATCGTTAAGAGGTTCCTGTATCACCTGATTTATTATCGAGAACTTTGGGCAGCATATCACGGCCTCCAATCTGGGTCCGAATTCTGGGCGCACACAATTGACGCACACCTCCTTCAAGCCGCGAATCTTTGGTGTATGGTCTTCGGTTCTCAGGGTTGCAACCATACCCACTGGAAGAATTTATCGAAAGGAGACACGGAGGAGCTCCAGCAAAGCTTTCGCCAAGGACTTTTCGAACAGACCGACCTCACCTCAGAACAGTGGAATCAATACTGGCATGATATGAAAGATTTTCGTGATAAATATGCGGCACATCGTGAGTTGAACTATGACAAGCCTATCCCAGACTTCACTATTGCCCTCAAAGTTGCATATTATTACGACCGTTGGATAAGAGAAGTAATCTCACCAGACACTCTTGAGGAACCACCATTGGAGCAGTCTAGCGAAGCGCTAAAGAGAGCGGTGGCACCATTAATCACACAACTACTCAAAAAGACAAAGGGATATAATCAAGAGACCGAACAAATTGCTTGAGGCCGACGTGAAAAAGCTATGGCTTTTTCCTGCCACTCAGCTCCAGCGTTAGCTGATTATACCTACTCATTGCTAAATGCAGTCTAAGGAGGTGTACTCCACGCGAATAGTTTATACGGGTACTTTTGATTGTCCCATTTGCGGGAAGCAGGAAGTTAATCTTTACGGAACAGAGACCCCCAAAATCGATGATGACTTCGAACGCGAGATCGTTGAAGAGGGTCGATGGCGTCATTGGTGCAAGCGCCACCACAATTGCGCAGTGTGTGGCGAATTTGTTAGTCCAGATGATCTTGAGGTAGCAGTTAATGATGGCAGCATCAAGATTCATTCCGCTTATACTGACTATTACAGGAGAATTAGACTTGGGGACATTCATGGGCCACTTCTCAACGTTCATAGACAATGTATTTCAGGGAAATAAGGAGCGACCGAAATGTTCATAGCAGATTCACTTTTGTCACACTGCTCATCCTGCTGGCAGCCTTGACCATGGCGACTGGCTGCAGTCCGCAGCAGGAAGACTTGGCAGCAAACTCAAGATAACAAGTAAGAAGAGAGGTAGGAATGACATTTCATTGGGATCCGATCTACACAGTGAATTTGGTGCTCTGTATTATCATACTAGTTTTGGGCTATTTGGGTTATAAGAAAAGTGGAAATAAGATGCCTCTTTATATTGGCATAGCTTTCGGTCTCTTCGGCATCTCGCACCTTATGACACTTCTTGGCCTTAAAGGAACCTTGAGAAGTATTTTAATCATAATCAGAACGCCTGCCTATCTGATAGTTGTATTTACCTTGTACAAAGTAGCATTTAAGCGATAGGAGACAAGTCAAGCCCCTCGAAAGGAGGAACTGAAATGCTCAATAACAGATTCAGTCTTGTAGCGCTGATCATCCTGCTGGCAGCCTTGATCGTGGCGACTAGATGCAGTCCACAGCAGCAGGAGGTCAAGGCAAGTATTGGCGATAATGGCCGCGAAGTGCAACTCAAGAAGGGCCAAACCTTGGTCGTCACCCTGGAGGCCAATCCGACCACCGGCTACACGTGGGAGGTGGCAGAGCCTCTCGACGAGCAGGTCTTGCGGCAGGCAGGCGAACCGGAATTCAAGCCAGAATCCGATCTTGCTGGAGCTGGAGGCGTGCAGATCCTCCGCTTCGAGGCAGTGAACGCAGGTCAGACAGCTCTGCAGTTGGCCTATCGCCGCTCCTGGGAAAAGGACGTGGAACCACTGAATACCTTCTCCATCCAGGTCGTCGTGCGCTGATCAGCCAGCGGATAAATTAGTGAAATTCGTGTAATTCGTGGCAGATCTAAAGTTTGGAAAAGTACGAGGTTAAGCAAGGCAGCCAAATGGACGAAAGAGTCCTCTTGCGAAACGTGGGTGTCCCCGACTCCCACGAGATCAACGTCTACATCGAGCGGGGCGGGTATCAGGCCCTGCCCAAGACGCTGAAGGAGTACAAACCTGAGGAGCTGGTGGAGCTGGTCAAAGCCTCGGGCTTGAGCCGGGTTCCCGGCTGGGGTGAAATGGGGCTTTCTGCCCAAAGAAATCTACCCCCGCTATCTGGTCTGCAACGCCGACGAGGGCGAGCCCGGCACTTTCAAAGACCGGGTGCTCATCGAACACGACCCCCACGGGATAATCGAAGGCATCATTATCCGCTCGTACGCCTGCGAGGCGGAACAGGCTTTTATCTACATCCGCGGTGAGTACGCTTTCGGGGCCGACCGGCTGGAACGAGCGGTAGAACAAGCCTGCGAGAAGGGTTACCTGGGCCAGGATATTCCGGGCAGCGGCTATAATCTCGAGTTAGTAGTGCATGGCGGAGCGGGGGCCTACATCTGCGCTGAGGAGACGGCCCTCATGGCCTCCGTCGAAGGGTGAAGGGGCATGCCCAGGCCGCGTCTCCCCCCTTCCCCGCCACCAGCGGCCTCTGGGGCAAGCTCACCAACATCGACAACACCCTATATAGCCCTGATTGCTTGACAGATTCCTCATTCTGTGATACAATTCACATTCGGTAGATCACAATTCTGCCAGGAGGCTGGCCCGACAACCCCCGTTGGGGGCCTGCGGCCCCTAAATCCCCGCACTAGCCTTGGCCTCGCCAAGTACTATCTAACGCGACCACCTCTGCCAATCACACTATCTTGGCCCTCCCTCTGGGGCGGAGCCACACCCGACAGGGACAGGTCACCAGCCTGAGCTCCCCCTTGGAGGTGACAGCGGGGGGAATCGGGCCAGCAAGAGGCAGCTTCGGCGGGCGGTCCTGGACAGAGGCCGAGGCGAATTGGGGGGTCTGGGGGGCGAAGCCGCCCAGCGGAGAGTGCAGAAGCAGGGTTTTCAATAGATTCTCTACTGCGGGATGATCGAATTCAGGATAAGGAGGCTGGCTTGTGGAGAGGATAGGCGTTTACATCTGCCACTGTGGCACCAACATCGCAGGCCCTGTGGATGTGGAGGAGGTGACGAACTTCATTTCCACTCTCGATGGGGTGGCCGTAGCAAGACACTACAGCTACATGTGCTCCGACCCAGGCCAAGAGCTCATCAAGCAGGACATCAAGGAACTGGGCCTGACGAGGGTGGTCGTCGCTTCTTGCTCACCACGGATGCACGAACATACCTTCAGGAGGGCCTGCGAGGAGGCGGGCCTTAACAAATTCTTCTTCCAGATGGCTAACATCCGCGAGCAATGCTCCTGGGTCACAGGGGAAGTGGATAGAGCCACCAGGAAAGCAAGGGGGATAGTGACCGCTGCGGTGAGACGCGTCCTTTATCATGAACCCCTGGAGATAAGGGAGGTCCCCGTCAACCCAGCGGCCCTTGTTGTTGGTGGGGGCATCACCGGCATAGAGGCCGCCCTGAGGATAGCAGATTCGGGGAGAAGGGTCTATCTGGTGGAGAGGGAGCCCTCCATAGGCGGCCACATGGCGCAATTGTTCAAGACCTTCCCCACCCTGGACTGTTCGGCCTGAATACTGACACCCAAGATGGTGTCCGTGGGACAGCATGAGAACATAGAGCTGTTGAGCTACAGCGAGGTGGAGGAGGTATCTGGCTACGTCGGCAGCTTCAAGGTGAAGGTGCGCAAGAAGGCCCGCTATGTCAACGAGGAGCTGTGTACCGGCTGCGGGGTGTGTGAGGAGAAGTGTCCGGTCAGGAAGATACCCAGCGAGTTCGACCTCGGCCTGGGCACCCGAAAGGCCATCTACCGCCTTTTCCCCCAGGCGGTGCCTAACACTCCTGTCTTGGACAGGGAGAATTGCACCTATTTCAAAAGTGGCAAATGCCGCGCCTGCGAGAAGCTATGCCCTCCCCAAGCCATTGACTTCGAGCAGGAGGATCAAATCCTGGAGTTCGAGGTGGGGACGATCATCCTGGCCACCGGCTACGACCTCTTCGACCCCGCCCGCGCGGCCCAGTTCGGCTATGGGTTGGACAACGTGCTGACAGGCATGGAATTCGAGAGGCTCATCAGTGCCGGCGGGCCGACAGGTGGCAAGGTCCTGCTGAAGGATGGCACCCCACCCAGGAGCATAGCCATCCTGCACTGCATTGGCAGCCGTGATGAGAAATATAACGAGTACTGTTCACGAGTGTGCTGCATGTACTCCTTAAAGTTCGCCCACTTAATCAGGGAGACAACCGGGGCCGAGGTTTACGAGGTCTATAGGGACATGCGCTCCTTCGGCAAGGGCTACGAAGAGTTCTTCACGCGGGTGGAGGAGGAGGGAGCCATCTTCATCCGCCGTGGCGAGGACATTGATGTGACCAAGCAGGATGGCCGGCTTCTCGTCAAGGCCGAGGATGTCTTCTCCGGCCAGAAGGTCGAAGTGCCGGTGGACATGGTCACCTTAGGGGTTGGCATAGAGCCCCGCCGGGACGCTGGCGAGGTAGCCCGCCTCTTCGGCATCAGTCGTGGCAAGATGGGATTCTTCACGGAGAGGCACCCCAAGCTAGCCCCGGTGGAGACGGCCTCCGGTGGTATCTTTATCGCTGGTGCCTGTCAGGGGCCCAAGGACATCCCAGACAGCGTGGCCCAGGGGGGTGCGGCAGCGGCGGCGGCTTTGGACCTGATTGACCTGGGGAAGGTGGAGCTAGAGCCCATCACCTCTTTCATTGATGAGGAGATTTGTAGTGGTTGCCGCATCTGCATCGGCCTCTGTCCCTACACTGCCATCGAGTCCGTCGGCCTGAACGGCAGGGGGGTGGCAAGGGTCAATGAGGCCCTGTGCAAGGGCTGTGGCGCCTGCACGTCGGCCTGTCCTTCCGGCGCCGCCACCCAGCGAGGGTTCACCGGCCGCCAGGTCTATGCCGAGATCGAAGGTGCGTTACAAGTCACGATGGCTTGACTTTCAAAGAGGAGGTATTTTAGGCGAATGGGTCCTACAGAAGTGAAGATAGGCGTCTACGTTTGCCACTGCGGCACCAACATCGCGGGCCCCGTGGATGTGGAGGAGGTCAGGGACTTTGCCTCCTCACTTGATCAAGTGGCCGTAGCAAGGGACTACGGCTACATGTGCTCAGACCCAGGACAGGAGCTCATCAAGAAGGACATCAAGGAACTGGGCCTGACAAGGGTGGTCGTCGCCTCTTGCTCACCACTGATGCACGAGCACACCTTCAGAAGGGCATGCCAGCAGGCAGGACTCAACCAATTCTTCTTCCAGATGGCCAACATCAGGGAGCAATGCTCATGGGTTACAAAGGACACTGGAAGGGCCACCAGGAAGGCAAAGGGGATGGTTGCCGCTGCCGTGAGGAGGCTCCTCTACCACGAGCCATTGGAGATAAGGGAGGTGCCGGTCAACCCTGTTGCCCTGGTTGTTGGCGGTGGGATAGCAGGCATAGAGGCAGCCCTGAGGATAGCAGATTCGGGGAGAAGGGTCTATCTGGTGGAGAGAGATCCCTCCATAGGCGGCCACATGGCGCAATTGTTCAAGACCTTCCCCACCCTGGACTGTTCGGCCTGAATACTGACACCCAAGATGGTGTCCGTGGGACAGCATGAGAAGATAGAGCTGCTGAGCTACAGCGAGGTGGAGGAGGTATCCGGCTATGTAGGGAACTTCAAGGTCAAGGTGCGCAGGAATCCCCGCTACGTAGCAGAGGAGGATTGCACCGGCTGCGGGGAATGTGAGAAGGTATGCCCCATATCCATCCCCAGTGATTTCGACCTGGGAATGGGCAAGAGGAAGGCCATCTACAGACCATTCCCACAGGCTGTTCCGGGCTCCTTCACCATCGAAAAGAGGGGAACCTCCCCCTGCAAGGGAGCATGCCCCGCAGGAACAAGCGCCCAGGGATACATCGCTCTTTTGGCCGAGGGGCGCTTCCAGGAGGCCCTTGAGGTCTCAAGGAGGGTAAACCCCTTCACCTCTGTCTGCGGAAGGGTCTGCTACCACCCCTGCGAGGATGCCTGCAGTCGCACCAAGGCTGACGAGCCAGTCTCCATCGCCGCCCTAAAGAGATTCCTCGCCGACTACGCCGCCCAGCACGGCGATCAACCCGTCGAGCGGGTGGAGGTCACAAGAGAGGAGAGGGTAGCTATTGTCGGTGCGGGGCCAGCCGGCCTCACGGCTGCCCAGGACCTTGCCTTCCTGGGTTATTCGGTCACAGTCTTCGAGGCTCTTCCTGAGCCTGGAGGTATGCTCCGCTACGGCATCCCAGCCTACAGATTGCCGGAGGAAATTCTGGCTCAGGAGATAAAGCGCATCTCTGACCTTGGGGTGAATATCCTCACCGACTCCCGCGTTGAAGATGTGAATGCCCTCTTGGGCGATGGCTACAAGGCCGTCTTCGTGGCCGTAGGGGCTCACAAGGACATCAGGACGGGGATAGAGGGCGAGGATTTGGAGGGAGCCTATTCGGCCATTGATTTCCTCCGCAAAGTAAACATGGGACAGGCAGTTGAGGTAAGGCACAAGGTCTACGTAGTTGGCGGTGGTAACACGGCCATTGACGCCGCCAGGAGCTGCCTCCGCCTTGGGGCTGATGTGACCATCATCTACCGTCGCTCCCGTGCCGAGATGCCGGCCCACGACTTCGAGGTGGCCGCGGCCGAGGAGGAGGGGGTGAGGATAGAGTTCCTGACCAACCCCGTCAGGATCATCGGGCGTGATGGCAGGGTTAGCGGCCTGGAGTGCATCAGGATGGAGTTGGGGGCGCCTGATGAGACTGGTCGTCGCCGCCCCACCCCCATACCAGGCTCGGAGTTCACCCTGGAGGCGGACGCAGTCATTTTCGCCATAGGGCAGGCCTCTGACCTCTCCCTGTTGCCCTCCGATGTTGAGGTAACCCGCCGTCAGAGGATAGTCGTTGACCCTGAGACCATGGTGACAAGCAGTGAGGGGATATTCGCCGGCGGTGATGCCGTCACCGGCCCCAGAAACGCGGTGGAGGCGATAGCGGCTGGGCACAGGGCAGCCGAGGCGATACACAGATATCTATCGGGGGAGGAGGTGGAGCTCCTGCCCAGGGTAGATGAGGGGAAGATCGTCGAGCTGAGTGAGGAGGAGATAGAGGAGAGGCTTGCCGAGTGGGGGATTGAGCGTGGTGGGAGGGTTGAGATGCCCCTCCTGCCCCTTGAGCGGAGGCTGATGGGCTTCGAGGAGGTGGAATTAGGGCTCACGGAGGAGGAGGCCATAGCTGAGGCCAAGAGGTGTCTTGCCTGTGCTGTCTGCTCTGAGTGCCTGGCGTGCGAGAAGGTCTGCGGCCCCAATTGCATCATCCACGAGATGGAAGATGAAATCCTGGAGTTGGAGGTGGGCACCATCATCCTGGCCACGGGCTTCGACACCTTCGACCCCTCAAGGGCGGCCAAGTACGGCTACGGCATCTACGACAATGTACTGACCGGGCTTGAGTTCGAGAGGGTGGTCGACAGCAGCGGCCCCACGGGTGGACAGATCCTCCTCAAGGATGGCCGGGACCCAGAGAGCGTGGCCATCCTGCACTGTGTGGGGAGCCGGGATGAGGACTACAACGTCTATTGCTCCAGAGTCTGCTGCATGTACTCCCTGAAGCTGGCCCACCTGGTGAGGGAGAGTACCGACGCTGAGGTCTGCGAAATCTACAAGGACCTCAGGGCCTTCGGCAAGGGTTACGAGGAGTTCTACAACAAAGTTGAGGAAGAGGGCGTGACCTTCATCCACGGTGAGGTGAGTGAGGTTTTCCAAGAGGATGGGAAGCTGGTGGTCAAGTGCGAGGATACCTTCTTTGGCCAGCCAAAGCACATCGCCGTGGACATGGTCGTCTTGGGCGTCGGGATGGAGCCTCGCCCGGATGCGGGTGATGTGGCCGCCCTCTTCGGCATTAGCCGTAGCGAAGACGGTTTCTTCCTGGAGAAGCACCCCAAGCTTGCTCCTGTGGATACGGCTTCCGACGGCATATTCATCGCCGGTGCCTGCCAGGGGCCCAAGGACATCCCCGATACTGTAGCCCAGGCAGGTGCAGCCGTGGCCGCGGCGCTGGCCATGATGGATTGGGGAAAGGTGGCTATCGAGCCTTTCGTGCCCCAGGTCGTGGAGTTGCAGTGCGTGGGTTGTGGCCTCTGCGTCGAAGTTTGTCCCTTCCAGGCTATCGAGCTGGTTGAGCGACGCCCCTTCCAGATTAAGGCCGCGATTAACGAGACCATCTGTAAGGGCTGTGGCCTTTGCGTGGCCGCCTGCAGGGGCAAGGCTATCTCCTTGCGCGGCTTCAACGACCAGCAACTGCTGGCCGAGATGGGAGCACTACTCACAATGGCATGATGACCAATGAACCAATGACCAATTGGGATTTGATTTGGAGGATTGTGTAGATGACGGATTTCGAACCTCGGATTATCGGCTTTCTCTGCCGGTGGTGCAGCTATCCAGGGGCCGACCTGGCGGGCACCAGCCGGATCGTCTATCCGCCCTCTCTGCGCACCATCCTCGTCCCCTGTTCGGGTCGGGTTGACCCCCTCTTTGTCCTCAAAGCCTTCCAGGACGGAGCCGACGGCGTCATGGTGCTGGGCTGCCACCCCGGAGACTGCCACTACCTGGAGGGCAACTATCACGCCCAGCGCCGCTACGCCCTGATGCATCGCCTCTTGGAATACGTGGGCATCGAGGGAGAGAGGCTCCTCATCGAATGGGTCTCCGCCGCCGAGGGTGGGCGCTTCGCTGAGATGGTGAGGGAGTTCACGGCCCAGGTGAGCGAGCTGGGGCCGTGGGGAGGGAGGCGAGTTGATAGATAAGATTCAGGCTAAGGCAAAGGAGCTGCTGGAGAGGGGCCAGGTGAGCTGCTTCATCGGCTACGAGGAGGGGACGAGGAGGAAGGTGCGGCCAGCCTTCATCTATGAACCCCAGGATGTGGACCGCCTGATCTGGGACGAGCGTTGCACCTATAACCTGGCAGTTTATCTGCACCAATTCAAAAGCCCCCTGAAGCGTGGGGAGGAGCCGCCTCGGGTGGGCATCCTGGTCAAGCCCTGCGATTCCCGTTCCCTGAATGTACTTTTCCACGAGGAGCAGATAGAGCGGAAAAGGGTCTATATCGTAGGCCTGACCTGCGAGGGGGTGAAGGTCAATGGTCAGCTTCAGGAACGCTGTCAGCGTTGCTCGGAGCGCGTGCCCCTGGTCTACGACCTCCTGGTGGGCGAGGAACCCAACGAGGTTGGCCAAGAGAACTACGCTGACGTGGCGAGGCTGGAGGGGATGTCGCCCGGGGAGAGACTGGCCTTCTGGGTGAGGGAGTTCGAGCGCTGCATCCGCTGCTATGCCTGTCGCCAGGCCTGTCCGGCCTGTTATTGCTTCGAATGTGTGGCGGAGCAATTGGATCCCCTCTGGATGGGCATCGCCATTGACCTTCCCCAGAAGCAGTTCTTCCACGTCATGCGTGCCTACCACCTGGCGGGGCGCTGCTCAGGCTGCAATGCCTGCGAGGAGGCCTGCCCTACGGGGATTCCTTTGAGCCTCCTCAACCGCAAGATAGCCAAGGAGGTGGAGGCCCTCTTCGGCTACAGGACTGGGCAAGACGCTGAGACGCCGCCGCCCCTGGCCACCTTCAAGAAGGAGGAAGAGCTGCCACTATGATGAAAGTAACGACGAAGGACAACTTGACAGCCTGGCTGGATAAGTTGGCCAGAGGCTACACCCTCATCGCGCCCAAGGCTATAGAGGAGCAGATATTCTACAAGCCCGTAGCCCGAAGCTCAGAGATCGTCTTCGACTTTGCCAAGGCTGACCTGCCAGTCAAAGAGTATTTCCTACCCTCCACTCACGTCATCCTCTCCATCGAGAGGCAGGAGGAAGGCATCAGGGTAGAGGAGCCCTCGCTGGAGGGTGAGAGGGTCATCTTCGCCCTCCGCCCCTGCGATGCCAGGGCCCTGCGCGTCCTCGATGCGCTCTTCTTGGAAGAGGAGCCCGCTGACCCCTACTACGCCGAGCGGCGGGAGAGGACAACTCTCATCGGCCTGGCCTGTCGGGAGATGGGCGAGGAGTGCTTCTGCACCAGCCTGGGCTTAGCGCCTGACGACGCAAGCGACGTTGACCTGATGCTAACGGAGATAGAGGAGGAATACGCCGTCCAGGTGGTTACCGAGAAAGGGAAGGCCATCCTGGGCGATCTGGTCCTGGAGAAAGTGGAGGGAACCCCGCCTAGACCGACCCTTCGCGAAGAGAAGATGCCCATCCTAGAGGCCGAGGCCTGGCCTCAGCACTTTGATCACGTCTACTGGGCCCGCCTGGCTGACCGCTGCTTGAGCTGCCGCCTTTGCACCTATGTCTGTCCCACGTGCCGCTGTTTCGATGTGCGCGATTATGAGACTCCGAACAGGGACATCGAGCGCCTGCGTGCCTGGGATAGCTGCCTGGCGGAGAGCTATCGCCGCATCGCCGGTGGCTACAACCCCCGCCCGACCAAGGTGCAACGCCTTCGCAACCGCTTTTATTGTAAGTTCTGCTACTACCCCAAGGATTTCGGACCCATCGCCTGCGTCGGCTGCGGCCGTTGCATCGCCAAGTGTCCAGTCAACGTGGACATCGTTGAGGTGCTGGAAGGCATGGCTGTGTTATGAAGGGAGGGAGGATGGTTTTGGCGAGGAATCCATATCGTCCATACCTAGGCACCCTGGTAGGGGTTAGGGACCTGGCCACGGACATTGAGCTGTTTCAGGTCGAGCTTAACGACTCGGAGGAGAGGGAGGGCTTTGCATATCGCCCCGGCCAATTCGCCTTCGTCTCCGCCTTTGGGGTGGGCGAGGCCCCTTTCTGCTTGACATCCACACTGTCCCGCGGTCAGATCCTGGAGTTCGCCATCAACAGGGTGGGCACCGTCACCAGCGCCCTGCACCGTTTGGGGGAGGGCAATGTGGTTGGTGTGCGTGGCCCCTTTGGAAACTGGTTCCCTTTGGAGGAGATGAAGGGCAAGAACGTCATCCTCCTGGGCGGGGGCATCGGCGGAGCTCCTCTGCGTCCCGTCATCCATACCATCCTCGACAACCGCGCCGACTACGGCAAGCTGACCATCCTCTGGGCGGCTCGTCTGCCCTCGCTCCTCGTCTTTACCGAGGAGTTCGACGATTGGGGGGCAGCTCCGGACACCGAACTCCACCTCACCGTTGACCAGGGCGACGAGACCTGGACGGAAAACGTCGGGCTCATAACTGAGCTTTTGGAGAGGGTCGCCCCCTCCCCGGAGAACGCGGTGACCATCACCTGCGGCCCTCCCATCATGATAAAATTCACTATGCTCACCCTGGAGAAGCTAGGTTTCACCCGCGATCAGATGATCATCACCCTTGAGGCCAAGATGAAGTGCGGGATGGGGAAGTGTGGCCGCTGCAACCTGGGCGAGAAATTCGTCTGCACCGATGGCCCCGTCTTCAGCTATGCTGAGGTTTCTAAGTTCCTGGAGAGCTTCTGACCCCAGTGGAAGGTGAACAGAAGAAGCAAGGAGTCACCCATGAGTGAGAAGAGCAAGGACATTCCTGACACCGTGGCCCAGGCCAAGGCCGCTGCATCCTCGGCCATCGTGGTATTGCGACGAGAGAAGGCAAAACTCGAAGCTCAAAGCTCAAACAGGAGTCCTAAATGGTAGCTAATTCGGGCGCTTCAAGCAAAGCTGGTTCTGTCCTAATCGTCGGGGCGGGCATCGGTGGCATGGGCTCGGCCCAACTGCTGGCCCAGATGGGGTACAAGGTCTATCTGCTGGACAGCGCTCCGGGGATCGGTGGCTCGATGCACCTTCTGGACCGCACTTTTCCCACCGACTCGTGCGGCATCTGCATCATGTCGCCCGACCAACCCTCCTACTGCCCCACCCTGGAGTGCGGGATGCATCCCAACA
>Ga0209986_10000245_pt1 | contig 51118 bp, 42 predicted proteins | sample BlataG_FD_183168 | JGI IMG/M metagenome (GOLD analysis project Ga0209986, IMG submission 183168) | Deep subsurface microbial communities from Black Sea to uncover new lineages of life (NeLLi) - Black_00105 metaG (SPAdes) (version 2) | ecosystem: Environmental > Aquatic > Marine > Oceanic >... | reverse complement strand
CGAGACCAGCCTGGCCCAAGTGGCCGGAGGTTGAGCTTCTTGCGTTCAGCAGATAAGACCGGCGACAGCTGACAAGGCCGGGCGGGTGGTCTCGCCCGGGTACGGACGCGGCCGCTCATGGCTGGGCTGCCGCCTCCAGCCGGCGCCGCAGCGTCCGCACACCTTCCTGAGTGATCAGCGGAATCTTTGCCCGAAGCAGATTGCTGCCGCCGAACCAAGACTCCGGCTCACTGAATACCAGCCGGGATTCAACAATGACCACGGGCCGCCCTGAAGCCGCGGTATCGCTAACGGAGAGTTCCCGCGCTGTCACGACGCCACCACCGCCGGCGTACGGTTCCAAAGAACCACCGACCCGCTCACCGAGTTCGTTCGAGCCGATCCTGGTGGCTGTTGTCGCCAGTTCCGCCAGGCTGTTAAAGCGGTGATCGAAGCTCCAGACCACCTCGATGCTGTCAGGAGTAACTCGCCGCTGGATCCGAACGACGCCTCGGACGTTGATACGATTGAGCAAACCAAGCTCGAGCAATATGAACCGCTCGTTGCCGTCTGCCGCCGGGTCGACGCCTGCCTGCCCAAGCTCTTCGGCCGTCAGCATGCGAACGGTCCCACCGGCATCGATCGGCCCGAGACCAGGTGTTCCGCTGTCATCCCGCCTGTCGAGATGATCACTGATGCGTGTCCGCAGGGTGAAGGCAGCACGCACCTGATGACCAACACGGCTGCCTTGCTCCATCACCGGCTTGATTGTCACCGCCACCGGCGCCAGCCGGCTGTCAGCGGCGAAGCGGTCCCAGCGGTGCCGACCGGTGAGTTCATCAAGCGCAGCCGCAGGCACCGGCCCTGTTCGTGGCAACAGTTCGTCGGGCAATTCCATGATGACACCGGGAGCCAACTGAAAGCCGGCACGATTGCGTTCTGTCGCCGCCTCGCCAGCACCATTTGGACTGTCAGCAGTAGCGGTCGATAGCGACCAGCAAGGCAGTCCGCCGCCGAGGGACATTCCGAAACCGGCGATTCCCCAGACAATCCAGCGCACCATAAGTCCTCCAAACAAGTACGCCCGGCTGGACTCGAACCAGCGACCCTGGGATTAGAAATCCCATGCTCTATCCGACTGAGCTACGGGCGCGTGTCCCGATTTTATCGCCAATCGCCATCCCCCTCCCAGATCGGCTGCGGAACCGCCGGAAAACTGCCCCTGGAAAGCCCTGCCGGCTGAGGCGTCGCCGCCGATTGTCGCGGTCAGGCCCGGCTGGCAGGACAAAAACCACGGCCGAGAGCAGTCCGAACACCGATCCACCACTCCCGTCACCGCGTATCTTTGAAGTATGCGAACCTCCACCAAAAGCGTACTTCTTGTTGCCGGCCTGGCAGGCCTCTTTGTCCCGCTCCGGGAAACGGCGGTCGCTGCGCCCCCCGCTTCAGTCGTCGATGATGCCGTCCTAGCCCGGTCGTTTGTTGCAGGTCTCGCCGCTATCGTTGACCAGCGCCGCACACCCGCCCAGATCACCGCCATCACGGGGCAGACAGCCGCGACACAGCTTGCCGCCGCGGAAGGCCGGCAGGTTCGGCTCCCCCCATCGCCGACCCTCTGCAGCCTGCGGCCGGAACAATCACTCTACGAGACGGTGCTGCCGGCGGTCGTGGTCGTCGGCTCGATCTACAAGTGCAATAGCTGCAGCGACTGGCACCTCGGCGGCATGGCCAGCGGCTGGCTGCTGGCAGACAATGGGCTGGTTGTCACCAATCACCATGTCTTTGGTGAAGATGGGTCCCATCGGTTCGGCGTCATGACAGCTGACGGCGAAGTTTTCGCCGTGACTGCGGTCCTCGCCGCTGACCGCGCGGGCGATGCTGCCATCGCCCGAATCGACACCTGCGGCCGGCAGCTGCCCTCCCTTGCCCTCGGCCAAAGGCCCGCCTGCGGCGACGCCGTCAGCGTCATCAGCCATCCCGCCGGCCGGTTCTACAGCCTCACCAAAGGAATCGTCTCCCGCTATCACCGGCAACAGGATTCGACCGCAGCCAGTTCACGCCGGGCAGGTGACACCGAGGCGAATGAGGCGGCAACCGCTCCGGTCTGGATGAGCGTCACCGCTGACTTTGCCGTCGGTAGCAGCGGCGGCCCGGTGTTCAATGCCGATGGCGAGGTGGTCGGCATGGTCTCCCGAACGTTTTCCAGCCAGGCCAAGCGGAACCATCGCCGCTACGCCAACTTTGGCACCCAGATGGTCTTCAAAGACTGCGTCTCACTTGACACGCTGCTGCGGCTGATCGACCGTGCCGGCTGACCGTCGGGAACGATCGGCCCAATGGGCGAACGACCGTGTTCAGGCGTGAATCGCCCGACCATCAGCCGCCAGGGCAGCCTCTTTGAGTGCCTCTGGCAGGGTCGGGTGAGCATGGCAGACCCGGGCGATGTCCTCAGCAGTCGCGCCAAAGTTCATCGCCGCCGCAGCCTCCCCGATCAGATCACCTGCCGCCGGCCCGATGATGTGGATTCCCAACACCCGGTCAGTGACCGCGTCGGCCAACAGCTTCACCTTGCCTGTCGTGTCGTTGATGGTGCGCGCTCGGCCGTTGGCACGGTAGGGAAAGACACCTTTCTTGAAGGCGACCCCGTCAGCCTGCAACTGCTCCTCGGTCCGGCCCACTGCTGCAATTTCGGGATGGGTGAAGACCACTGCCGGTACCAGACCGTAGTCAACATGACACCAGCCCGACTGCATCGCCTCAACACAGGCGACCCCGTCCTCCTCGGCCTTATGGGCCAGCATCGGGCCTGGGATGCAGTCGCCAATGGCAAAGATGCCCGGAACGGCTGTCCGGAACTGGGCATCGACCGGAATCCAGCCCCGCTCGTCGGTGGTCAGGCCGACCGTTTCCAGCCCAATGTCGGCCGTCGCCGGCTTGCGGCCGGTCGCCGCCAGCACCCGGTCACAGACGATCGGCTCACGGCCATCACACTCGACAATGCAGCGATCACCCTCGGCTCGGGCTGAGGTCACCTTCACCCCCAACTGGATGTCGAGTCCCTGCTTTTTAAACAGCGACAAGGCCTCGGAGGCGATCTCAGCGTCGATGCCGGTGAGAATGCGGTCAAAATATTCAAGCACCGTCACCCTGGCTCCCAGCCGCCGCCAGACACTGCCCAGTTCCAGCCCGATGTAGCCCCCACCGATGACAACGAGATGATCCGGCACCTCGGGATAAGAGAGTGCTTCCGTGCTGGTACCGACCCGGTCACCGTCATAGCTGATGCCGGGCAACACCACGCTGTGACTGCCAACCGCAAGCACGATCCGCTGGGCGGCTAGTTCGCTCGCCGATCCATCGCCACCCGTCACCGCGACTCGTCCCGGACCGGTCAGACGACCGGTGCCTCTGACGCGGGTTACCTTGTTCTTCCCCAGCAACGCCTCGATACCTTTCGACAACGCCTGCACCACCGCTGTCTTGCGGTTCATCATCGTGCCTAGGTCGAGCGAAACGTCACCGAGAACCACGCCATGCTGGGCCAGTTCCCCACAGGCCAGTTCATACTTGTGACTCGACTCGAGCAACGCCTTCGACGGGATGCAGCCGACCCGCAGGCAGGTGCCCCCGAAGCGGTCCTCCTTCTCGACAATGGCAACCTTCATGCCGAGCTGGGCTGCCCGAATCGCTGCCACGTAGCCACCCGGCCCTCCGCCAATCACAACCAAGTCGTGTGTCATGTTGTCCTCGAATGCCCACCTCTGACGGCGGCTGCCTCACACTTCCAAAAGCAGGCGGGTCGGATCCTCGATCGTTTCCTTGACTCGCTTCAAGAAGGTCACCGCCTCACGGCCGTCGACCAGCCGATGGTCGTAGGTGAGGGCAAGGTACATCATCGGACGGATCACCACCTGACCGCCGACTGCAATGGGCCGCTCCTGGATGGCATGCAGGCCGAGGATCCCGCTCTGCGGTGGATTGATGATCGGGGTGCTCATCATTGAGCCGTAGACGCCACCGTTGGAGATCGTGAAGGTGCCGCCCTGAAGCTCTTCAAGCTTCAATTTGTTGTCAGCCGCCCGCCTGGCGAAGTCGCCGATCGCCTGTTCGATCTCGGCAAAGTTCAGCTGCTCGGCATTCCGGAGGACCGGCACGACGAGGCCCTTGCCACCACCGACAGCAATCCCGATGTCACAGTAGTCGCGGTAGATGATGTGCGGATCCCGGAACTCGGCATTGACCTGGGGCACCGCCCGCAGGGCCTCGACCGCGGCCCGGACGAAAAACGACATGAATCCGAGTTTCACGCCATACCGGTCGGCAAAGGAATCTTTGAACTTCTTTCGCACCGCCATCACCGCCGACATATCAACCTCGTTGAAGGTCGTCAGCAACGCCGCCTCATGCTGGGCCTCAACGAGTCGCTCAGCAATCCGTCTTCGAATTGGGCTGATCAGCACGGCTCGCTCAGCCCGTTCGGCTGTCGATTCCACCGCGAGTGAAGTGGTGCCGCTGAGCGGCGGAGCCGCCGGAGCCGGGGGTCTTGGAGCCGGAGCGGAGGCCGCCGCTGGGGCCGGCTGGGCCGGCCCCGAGGCGGCAGCAACAGCGTCACTCTTGGTAACTCGGCCCCCTGGTCCGGAGCCGGCGACTGACTGCGGCGGAATGCCAGCCTCCCCCAGCACCCGGGCGGCAGCCGGCATGACTGGGCCGGCCCCTGAGGCTGCCGGCTGAACCGAGCCGATCATGGTGCTGCCTTCCCGACGTCGGACATCGACCGACTGTGGCTGCGGGAGCGTGGACGGAGCCGCTGGGGCTACTGGTTCCGAGGTGCCAGCCCCGATCACCTCGAGATAGCCGATCACCTCGCCGACGGTTGCCTGTTCACCGGCCTGCTTGAGAATCTGACTGATCACCCCCGCCGACGGTGCTGGCAGTTCAACCGTGGCCTTGTCACTCTCAATTTCAACCACCGAGTCATCGGCGGCGACCTGCTCTCCGACCCCTTTTTTCCATGTGCCGATCATCACCTCGGTGATCGATTCACCGACTTCTGGAACCTTCAATTCGATCGCCATGGAATCCTTCGCCGCTCAGAGAAATACCGGTTGGTGCACCTGATCACCCGACCTTCGGATGACCTGCCAGGCGTGACAAAGCCAAATCATAGCCAACCTTGACCCAATCCGTGCAGGGGACCCGGCGCGACGCGCCGGACCGACCAGCGGTCAGCTGTGGAAGGCGGCTGAGAGGAGTTCGTTTTGTTCAAGGTCATGACTCTTCTTGGAGCCGGTGGCAGGACTGGCCGCGCTCTGACGGCAGACCCCGGAGAAGGGCAGCCGGTCAAAGAGTCGCTCACCGAAGTGAATCCGCAGGAACCGCCAGGCCCCCATGTTCTCGGGTTCTTCCTGGACCCAGATCACCGGCGTGCCATCGGCGTAGCCGGCCAGGGCCTCCTCTAACGGCTTCCGTGGCAGCGGATAGAGTTGCTCCACCCGGACAATCGCCACATCCTGCCGTTCAAGCTCTTCCCGCCGCTTCTCAAGCTCATAGGCGACCTTGCCGGTACAAAGCAGCACCCGGTGGACACCCTCCGGCGGCCGGCCCGACCGGTCGGGAATGACCCGCTGGAAGCTGCCTTCGGCCAGGTCGTCGAGGCTCGAGACACACTTGGGATGACGCAGCAGGCTCTTGGGCGTCATCACCACCAGCGGCTTCCGCCAGATCCGCAGCACCTGCCGACGGAGGCAGTGAAACAGCTGGGCGGGCGTGGTCGGCTGAACCACCTGAATGTTGTCCTTGGCCGCCAGCAACAGGAACCGCTCCAGCCGGGCGCTGGAATGCTCCGGACCCATGCCCTCAAAGCCATGCGGCAGCAGCAGCACAATGCCCGAAAGCCGGTTCCACTTATCCTCGGCCGAGACGATAAATTGGTCGATCACAACCTGTGCGACATTGACAAAGTCACCGAACTGGGCCTCCCACATCACCAGCCCGTCAGGGCAGTCGAGGCTGTAGCCGTACTCGAAACCCAGTACACCCGATTCCGACAATGGACTGTTGTAGATCTCGACCGGCGCCTGATCGGGAGAGAGCCGAGCCAGTGGACAGACGGTGTCATCGGTGATGCGGTCGTGGATGACGGCATGCCGGTGACTGAAGGTACCTCGCTCGCTGTCCTGCCCGGAAAGCCGAACCCGCAGCCCCTGCACCGCCAGGCTGCCCATCGCCAGGGCCTCAGCCGCCGACCAATCGAGCGGCTGATTGCTGTCGGCCATCGCCAGCCGGGCATCAAGCAGTTTGCGGATTTTAGCGTGTGGCTCAAACCCACCCGGGAGTACCGTCAGTTGGCGGAGCAGATCGGAAAGCATTTCGCGACGGACGCCGGTTTCGACGTCGGCGGCTTCTTTCTCGCGACCCCCGATATAGAAGGCCCAGACGCCGGCGACATCGCTGCGGTGAACGTAATCCTCGCGTTTGGCGGCCGAAAGCTCCGCATCGAGGCGGGTGCGGTGTTCGTCGGCAATCCGCATGGCCTCTTCCCGGGTCACCTCGCCCAGGGTGAGCAGCTTCTTCAGGTAGCTTTCGTGGACACTCGGCTGCTGTTCGATCACCCGGTAGAGCGCCGGCTGGGTGAAGGCCGGCTCATCGGCCTCGTTGTGACCGCGGCGGCGGAAGCAGTACATGTCAATGACCACATCCCGCTGGAACTCACGGCGGAAATCCATCGCCAGGCTGACCACTTGGGCCACCGCCTCAGGATCCTCACCGTTAACGTGAAAGATCGGGATTTGCAGCATCTTGGCCACGTCGGTGGCATAGATGCATGACCGGGAGTCCTGCGGACCGGTGGTGAAGCCGATCTGGTTGTTGACGATCACATGCAGGGTACCGCCGACCCGATAGGAGTCGAGCTCACTGAGATTGAGTGTCTCCTGAATGATCCCTTCGCCAGCGAAGGCGGCATCACCGTGGATCAGGATCACCATGCCATGCTGCCGGGCTCGATCGGACGAGCGGTCCTGCCGGGCCCGCATCCGGCCGATCGCCACCGGATTGACGTACTCGAGGTGGCTGGGATTGAAGCAGAGCGTGAGATGAACCTTGCGGCCATTCTCGGCCACGTAGTCGGTGGAGTGCCCCAGATGGTACTTCACATCACCGCGGCCGACGTGCAACTCGGGGTCGAGATCGGCAAACTCTCGGAAGATCCGCTGCGGGCTCTTTCCCATGATGTTGGCCAGCACATTCAGCCGGCCCCGGTGAGCCATCGCCATCACCACATCGTTGATGTCCTGAGAAGCAGCCCGCTCAATCGCCATTTCGACCAGCGGAATCAGGCTCTCAGAACCCTCCAGTGAAAAACTCTTTGAGCCGAGGAACCGCTTCTGGATGAACTCCTCGAAGACGGCGGCCGTGGTCATCTGCCGGTAGATCCGCAACTGCTGCCGGCGATCGAGCTGGATCCGGTTTTCACAGCCCTCCATCCGCACCTGCAGCCACTGCCGCACCAGCAAGTCATCCATGTGCATGAACTGCACACCGATCGACCGGCAATAGGTGTTGTGCAACCGCCGGATAATCTGCCGCAGGGACATCGACTGTGGACCCTCGATCGTGTCGGTCGAGAAGACCCGGTCCATGTCCTCTTCGGTGAGGTCATAGAACGCGGGGTCGAGCTCCGGCAGGCCCGGTCGGGGGCGGCCTAGCGGGTCGATGTCGGCGGTGAGATGTCCCCGCACACGATAGGCCCGCACCAGCTGGTCAACCCTGTCCTGCAAGAAGGCAAACCGCTCGTCACCGCTCAACCGGAGGGCATCCGGAAGCGGTGCGGGTTTTTCCTCGCCGGCCGGAGCATCGGGCAGCGACACCTCGCCACGGGCGATGGCCACCGCATGCCCCGTGGCGATGCCCTCGGGTGAAACCATGGTGTCATCGTCGAGCAGCGCAGCCGGTGACGGCACCGCGGCAGTCGGCGACGGCGTCACCAACGGGCTGGCGTCCGACAGCGGCTGGCCATTGCCGACCACCGCTGGTGGGCCGGATGCGGCAGGCAGAACAGTCGTTCCAGCCTGCCCGTTGCCGACGTGCCCGTTGGCCACCGGGGCGTTCGCCGGGGTGGCGAGCGACTCGAAGTACCGTTGCCAGTCGGCGGGTACGCTCGTGGGGTCGCTCTGGTAATGGGCGAAAAGATCCTCGAGAAACGCAAGATTCGCCGTTCCGGCCGAATCAATGCTCGCGGTGGTGGTCACGGTGGGTTCCGTTGGTCACATGGCCAGCAGCAGCCGGCCGGGGCTTTCGAGATAGCCGATCACTTCCTTCAGAAATCTGGCCGCCAGGGCACCATCGATGACCCGGTGGTCATACGACAGCGACAAAGGCATCATCAGGCGGGGCTCAATCCGGTCTTCATGGACCACCGGCAGTTTTCTTGACCGGCCAATCAGCAAGATGGCCACCTCGGGCCAGTTGATGATCGGCGTTGAATAGCTGCCTCCGATGGCCCCAAGATTACTGATGGTGAAGGTCCCGCCACGGAGGTCTTCAACACCATACTGGGCATTCTTCGCCTTCTCCGCTGTCTGGGCGATCTCCTGGGCGATGTGCGGGATCGACTGCTGATCGCAGTCCCGCAACACCGGAACCACCAGCCCCCGCGGCGTATCCACCGCCAGGCCGACGTTCACGTAATCCTTGTAGATCAGTTCACCCTTTTCAATGTCGACCGAGGCATTTACCACCGGGTGCTGACGCAGCGAGAGACTGACCGCCTTGACGACAAACGCCAAGGCCGTGAGCTTGACGTCGGTCTTGGCGTACTCGGCCGCACTCTCCTTCCGCAACCGCTCCAGTTCGGTGACATCGGCATCGTCGAAGTTCGTCAAATGAGGAATGGTCGAGACGCTCCGGACCATGTTAGCGGCGATTGTCTTTCGCATCCGCGACATTTGCTCGCGGTGAATCGGCCCCCAATCGTCTCGCTCACCACCGGAGGCCGTCCGCTGCGTTGCAGAGCCACCAGCACCGCCGCGACGGACAGCTGCGACGACGTCCTCGCGGACAATCCTCCCTGAGGGGCCACTCCCCTCAACCCGCGAAAGATCAACACCCAGTTCGCGTGCCAGGCGGCGAACGGCGGGCCCGGCGGGCTCAACAGCGGCCTGGTGGTCGCCGCCCGGCTCAGCCCTCCCGTTGGTATGGCTGGCCGGTGCTGGTGCTGGTGCTGCTGCCGGTGCTGCTGCTGCTGCTGCCGGTGGTGCTGCTACCGGCGGTGGTGCTGCTACCGGCGGTGGTGCTGGTGCCGGCGGTGGTGCTGGTGCCGGCGGTGGGGAGGCCGTCGCCGCAGCGGCTGCCGCAGACGCGGCAACGGGTGCCGCCGCTCCGGCCGGCTCCAGCGACAGAAGTTCCTGCCCTACCGCAACGGTCTCACCCTTCTTGACCAGTACCTCCTTGATGACACCGCCCTGCGGACAGGGCACCTCAATCACCGCCTTGTCGGTCTCGACCTCAAGAACAGCTTGTCCGGGCTTGACCGTATCACCGGGCCCAACCAGAACCGAAACAACGTCTCCGGAGTCGATGTTCTCACCCAGGTCGGGCAATGTGAATGCTGTCGCCATGCTCGCTCACAAAGTGGTCAAAACGTCGCTGAAAGCAGCCTCAACGAGGTACAGCAGGCTGCTGCCGGCCGCTCAAATCGTCGTCATTAAATACTAGCAGATGTTTCGGACAAACACGCCCGCATCGCGGGGAAATTTCACCACGGCGACCGTCATCAGGCCAGCGCGGCATCGACCTTCTCGGGGTCGACCCCGAGCGTCACAATCGCCTTGGCCACCTGATCGGCCCCGATCGCGCCCCGCTGGGCCAACTGATAAAGCGTGCCGATCACGATGCATTCGGCATCGACCTCGAAGTGCCGCCGCAATGGCCCGCGGGTTTCGCTGCGGCCGAACCCGTCGGTGCCGAGGGCGAAGAGACCGCCCGGAATCCAGGGGTCGAGTTGCTCCGGCACGGCCCGGACATGGTCACTGGCCGCCACGAAGACGCCATCGGCGGCAGCCAACGTTGTTTCCAGGTAGCTCTGGCGAGGTTCGGCCTCGGGGTGCAGCATGTTCCAGCGGCGGCATTCCTGGGCCTCGCGCCGCAATTCCTTCCAGCTGGTCACGCTCCAGACCGTGCTCGAAACACCCCATGTATCGGCGAGGAGTTCGGCGGCCCGCAGCACCTCGCGCAGGATCGCCCCCGAGCCCAACAGCTGCACCTGGGGCAGATCGGCCACTGGCTTTGCCGCCGCCACGTTCCGGAGCTGGTAAATCCCCTTGAGAATGCCCTCTTCGCAGCCGGGGGGCATCGGCGGCATTTCATAGTTTTCGTTGTAGACCGTGATGTAATAGACCCAGTCCTCACCCCTGGCATACATCCGATCCATGCCGTCGAGCATGATCGTGACAACCTCGTAAACGAAGGCCGGGTCATAGGCTCGCACCGTCGGATAGGCCATCGCGAAGAGGTGACTGTGGCCATCCTGATGCTGCAGTCCCTCACCGGCAAGGGTGGTACGGCCGGCGGTGCCGCCGAGCATGAAGCCCCGGGCCCGCATGTCGCAGGCAGCCCAGATCAAATCGCCGATCCGCTGAAAGCCGAACATCGAGTAGTAGATGAAGATTGGGATCATCGGCACGCCGTGGCTTGAATAGGCAGTGCCGGCGGCGACGAAGCTGGACATGCTGCCAGCCTCGGTGATTCCCTCCTCCAGAATCTGCCCGTCCTTTGCCTCGCGGTAATAGAGCAACTGGTCGGAGTCGACCGGCTCGTAGAGCTGTCCGGTATGGGCATAGATGCCGCACTGCTTGAAGAGCGGGTCCATACCAAAGGTCCGCGATTCATCGGGCACGATTGGCACGATATACCTGCCGACCGACTTGTCCTTGAGCAACGACGCCATCAGCGTGACCGCCCCGGTGGTGGTCGAGACCTCACGGCCGGCACTCTTCTCGATAAACGGCCGGTAATCGTCGAGCGAAGGTGTCTTGAGCAGTGGGGCCGTCCGAGGCCGGGTCGGCACATAACCGCCCAGAGCCTCCCGCCGCTCCCGCAGGTACTTCATTTCCGGGGAATCATCAGCCGGCTTGTAGAACGGCGCCTTGGCCACCTCGTCGTCCGAAATCGGGATACCAAACCGCGAGCGGAAGGCCCGCAGCTCTTCTTCGTTGAGCTTTTTCTGCTGGTGGGTGACGTTCCGGCCCTCGCCGACCTCGCCGAGGCCATAGCCCTTGATCGTTTTGGCGATGATCACCGTCGGCCGGTTGGGCATGTCGCGGTCGTTGACCGCCTTGTGATAGGCCGCAAAGACCTTCTCCGGATCGTGGCCGCCACGGCGAAGTTTTTTCAGCTTCTCGTCCGAGAGGTGGGCCACCATTTCGGCCATCCGCGGATCGGTGCCGAAAAAATGCTCGCGGATGTAGCTGCCGGGCATGACCACGTATTTCTGGTACTGACCGTCGACCACCTCACCCATCCGCTGGACCAGCAGGCCATGATCGTCCTGGGACAGCAGCGCATCCCACTCCTCACCCCAGATCACCTTGATCACATTCCAGCCGGCACCGCGGAAGACTCCCTCGAGTTCCTGGATGATCTTGCCGTTGCCGCGGACCGGACCATCGAGTCGCTGGAGGTTGCAATTGATCACAAATACAAGGTTGTCGAGCCCTTCACGGGTGGCCAGTGAGATCGCGCCGAGGGTCTCCGGTTCGTCGCACTCGCCATCACCAATGAAACACCAGACCCGCTGTTTGCTGGTGTCCTTGATGCCACGATCCTGCAGGTACTTGTTGAACCGGGCCTGATAGATAGCCATGATCGGGCCAAGGCCCATCGAGACCGTGGGGAACTCCCAGAAGCCGGGCATCAGCCAGGGATGCGGATAGCTCGAAAGCCCACCCCCGTCGGCCAGTTCACGGCGGAAGTTCTCAAGGTTTTTCTCGGTCAGTCGCCCCTCAACAAAGGCCCGGGCGTAGATCCCCGGCGAGGCATGGCCCTGGAAATAGACCTGATCCCCGGAGTAGTCGTCGCCGCGGCCGCGAATGAAGTGATTAAAGGCGACCTCATAGAGGGTGGCGGCGGAGGCATAGGTGGAGATGTGGCCGCCAATGCTCTTGTCTTCCCGATTGGCCCGCACCACCATCGCCATCGCGTTCCAGCGAATAATGCTCTTGATCCGCCGCTCCAGTTCACGGTTACCCGGAAAGGGTGCCTGGCGGTCGGTCGGAATCGTATTGATATAGGGCGTGCTGACGACAAACGGAATCTGCACCCCCAGTCGGTAGGCCTCCTGCTCGATCGCATGGAGCAGGTAGCTGGCCCGATCGGCCCCCCGGCTCTCGAGCACGTACCGCAATGAGTCGAGCCACTCCTGGGTCTCGGTCGGATCGGCATCGATCGCGACCACGCCATCGGCCCGCTGCGGCTGACCACTGGTCGAGTCGCTGGCCTGCCCAATTGACATTTGCGCCTGAGCTCCCGGCGGGAGGACGCCGTTCCCCGTCGCTTTGGCCTCCGTGTCGACCGCCCCGACACCTGAAGCACCACCACGGGACTGATCCAACTCGGAACTGGCCATCGATTTCTCCAGGGCGGAAGCTGATTGCAATGAGGATTATCCCGACACGGGCAGCGGCCGTAAAGCCTGTTGCCGCCAGCGGGTGAAAGAACCGGGCCGCCCGGCTACGGGGAGCCTACCGGGCCGACGCCTCCGAGCGGGGACGGTAGATCTCGGTCGCCAATCCGAAATAGTTTTCTGCTGAAAAGGCGACTGTTTCGCCAAGGGTGGGGTGGGGATGAATCGTTTCGGAGAGATCCCGGGCCGAGCAGCCCATCTCGATCGCCAGGGTACCCTCGGCGATCAACTCTCCCGCCCCTGGGCCGACAATGCCGACGCCGAGCACCCGGTCGGTCTCGGGATCGACCAGCATCTTGGTCATGCCGTCGATCCGCCCCAGGGCGTGGGCCCGCCCGCTCGCCGCCCAGGGGTAGCGGCTGATTTCGACCTCGCGGCCTGCCGCCACAGCCTCATGCTCGGTCAGTCCGGCCCAGGCAATTTCGGGATCAGTGAAGACCACCGCCGGAATCGCCCGCGGGTCAAACAACGCCGGTTCGCCATGCAAGACCTCGACCGCCACCTTACCCTGATGGCTGGCCCGGTGGGCCAGCATCGGCTCGCCGCAGACATCACCGATCGCCAGAATGCGGGGATCAGCCGTTCGCTGCTGGCCATCGACGCCGACAAACCCCTTCACATCGACAACAACATCGGTGTTTTCCAGTCCAATTCCATCCGAATTCGGCCGCCGACCAACAGCCACCAGCACCCGGGAAAAGGTCTGGCTGGTCGCCCCGTCCGGCCCCTCGAAGAAGACCTCGATGCCGTCGCCCCTGTCTTCCAGTCGCACCACCTTGGTCTCGAGCCGGATCGCCGCGAAGAGCGTTTCCAGTCGCTTCTGCAGCGGTTTGACCAGATCACGATCGGCCCCGGGCAGCAGGCCGGCGGTCAGTTCGACCACCGACACCTGGGAGCCGAGTTCGGCATAGACGGTACCCATTTCCAGGCCGATGTACCCGCCGCCGATCACCAGCAGCGACTCCGGAATATCTGCCAGCTCAAGTGCGCCGGTGGAATCCATCACCCGGGGGCTACCGATGTCGAACGCCGGGATTTTGGCCGGCCGGGATCCGCTGGCAAGGATGCAGTGGTCGTAGGTGAGTGTTTCGCTGCCGCCATCGGCCAGGGCGATTGACAGAGTGCCGGAGTCAGCAAACCGGGCCTCCCCCTGAACCACGCGGACATTCCGTCGCTTCGCCAGTTGAGCCAGCCCTCCGGTGAGGGCTCCGATCACCTTTTCCTTGCGGGTCCGGAGGGCATCGATCGCAATGGTCGGCTTCGGAAAGCTGATCCCCCACTCCTCCATCTCGCGGGCCTCAGCCAGCACCCGGCCGACATGCAGGAGTGCCTTGGACGGGATGCAGCCCCGCAGCAGGCAGGTGCCCCCCAGGCGAGGATCCTTCTCGACGAGGGTCACCTCCATGCCGAGATCGGCGGCCAGAAAAGCTGCTGCATAGCCGCCCGGTCCGCCACCGAGCACCACAAGCGGTGCGTGCATGAATGTCTCCTGTTGTCGCCATCGAGGGGTACGGCCGCGGTGGGCCTGCAGGCCTGGCTCGGGAACCTTGCTGTGGCCCGAACCACCGCTGCTGTTGTAGTTTCGCAACGAGGTTCCTTCAAGAAACGCCTCGGAACTCACGCTCCGTGCAGCCCTCGTCCCCTATTCACCCCGCCGGCAGACTGCTGGCCGGCCCTCGGTCGGCCGCCTGCCTCGACCGCCGCAGCCTGGCCCTCTTCCGGATCGCAGCCGGCTGCCTGCTGATCGGCGACGCCGGCCTCCGCAGCCGGGACTGCTGGCTCTTCATGAGCCCGAAAGGGGTCTTCCCGCTGCCCGTGCTGCGGGACTATCTCGGCCCCGGTTGCTGGTCGCTCAGCTTTTTCAGCGGCGATCTTCGTTGGCAGGGGCTGGTGCTGGGGCTCGAGGCCGTCGCCGGGCTGATGCTGGCGGTCGGGCTGTTGACGCCGTTGGCCGGCCTGCTGGCCTGGGTGGCCTGGGTCAGCCTGCTCCGGCGGACGGCTCCGGCCCTCAACGCGGGGGACTACTGGCTGGCCTGCCTGCTGTTTTGGGGCATGTTCCTGCCGCTCGGCGATCGCTGGTCGGTCGACGCCCGGCGGCGGCAACAGCCGGCCGGCGGTGATGTCTGTTCGGTCGCCGCGGCCGCTTTCATGATGCAGGTGCTTGTTGTCTATCTGATCGCCGGGACCTCGAAGCTCGGTGGGGCCTGGCTGGACGGTACGGCCGTTGGCTTCGCGTTATCGCCCCACGATCACGGCACCCCCTGGGGAGTTTCGCTCGGGGCGATCCGCTGGCTCGGTCGCCTTTTGAGCTGGGGAACCGTCACGCTGGAACTCCTGGGGCCCCTGGCCTACATCGGGTGGGGAAATCGGCAGGGTCGCCGGGTGATCGCCCTGGCCTTCATGCTGTTTCACCTTGGCATCTGGAGCACGATGAGCGTCGGCCTGTTTCCGCCGGTGGGCATCGCCGCTTGGCTGGCACTGCTGCCATTCGGGGAACCTACGCAATCCCCTGGTCTGGAAAACCGGCCGCCGGGCAGTGAAGGGATCTGGAGGCGGGTGCGGACCTCCGTCCTGGCAGCCGGGGCCATCGTCGCCCTCGCCGCCGCTGCCCAGGAAACGCTGCGACCACGGCAGCAGCCTCCCACCTGGCTGGCCACAGCGGTGAATCTGCTCTGTCTCGACCAGTCGTGGGCCATGTTTGGCGACGTCGGCCCGGTGGAGCAATGGGCGACCGCCAGGGCGGTGCTGGCCGATGGCCGGGTTGTCGATCTGCTGCGGCAGGGTCGTCCTTATCAATCGGTCCGACCTGCGGGGGGGTTTTGGTCACTGCCCAACCACCGCTGGCACAAACTGTTCTGGGAATTGCCCAAAGAGCGGCAACGACCGCTGCGACCAGTGGTTGCCGCTGGTCTTGTGGCCGACTGGAATCGGCGGCAACCCGCCGCGGCGGCGGTGCAATCGCTGGAACTCAGCTACACCAGGGTGAGCCATCCGGGCCGGCAACATCCGACTGATTTTCCGCCGCTGACACCCGACGGTGTCGCTCTCACCGATGCACCGGACACGGTGCTGCGGCAATGGGTGCTGGCCCGCTGGCCGCCGGCTGGCAGCGGCATTGAACGGTTTCTCGAGAACCGCTGAGCCGGAACCGGAAACGCCCGATAAACTGTGGTGGATTCAAAGCGAGAGTGGCGGAATTGGCAGACGCGCTGGATTTAGGTTCCAGTACCGCAAGGTGTGGGGGTTCGACTCCCCCCTCTCGCACTATACGACACTTCAGTTGAATCCAGTCCGCCAGTTTCCGCTGGCGGCTTCCGAACATTGGTACGCTCCGGGCATGCCGGGGGGTCACACCGGAAGCCGGGAACGGAATCGAACTGAAATAGGGCATCCGAAACAGCGGCCTGCTGCCTGCTTCAGCCTTGCATCATCCGGGCTCGGGCGAGCGCGTCCTCGGCTTCGGGTATTTTGCCGGCCTTCATGCAGGCCACACTGAGGGCCGTAAAACTGAAGGGCTCGTTGGGCTCAAGTTCACAGACCCGGCGGGCATGCTCGACCGCTTTTTCGTGCCGCTCCAGCCGGGTGCACCAGGCGGAGATGGCCGAGTGGGCCAGCGCAAAATCTGGGTGTCCCGCGATCACCTCCTCGAGCGCGGCCACAGCCTCTTCCAGTTTGCCCCCATCCTTGAGTTTTTCTGCGGCCGCATAGGCCTCGTCCGGCGTCGGCATCGGCTGGTATTCCTTCTGCTGCATTGAAACTTCAATAAGCGTCGCGATTTGCATTGTAGCGTCCTGCAAACGCAACGCGGTGGCCGGCATCCTGGGTATTCCTCAGGCTCCGCGGCGGCCCGGCAAACAGGGCGGTCCGGGTGGGCTTTGGGGAACCCCTGGAAATGGCATTGAATCTGAAGCCCGTCGATACCGATAAACCGCCGGTGGATTATCAGACTGTGGTTCAAATTCGTCGCCGCAGGATACGGCGATTGGCACCCCAGAAAACACACTCGCTGTTCGCTGGTAACGCCAGAGTAGAAAAGGTCGGACAAGGCTTTTGACTGACAATCAGACCCGCGTGACCACGCATTTTCTCGTTGCAGGCACTTTGTGAGCATTCATCCCCTGGCCTCGGTGAGCCCGGAAGCCGAACTCGGCGTTGGCGTGAGCGTGGCGGCTTTCGCGACGGTCGAAGCGAATGTCCGGCTTGGCGACTACTGCTCGGTAGCCGGCGGGGCGGTAATCAAATCGGGCACCCGGATCGGCTGCCACAACGAGATCTGTGAACATACGGTAATCGGCGGCCGCCCCCAGCATGTCGCCCGGCCAGACGACATTGGCACCATCTTGATCGGTGACCACAATGTCTTCCGCGAGGGCGTGACGATCCACCGGGCCCTCAAAGCGGACAGCCAGACACTGGTCGGTAGTCACAACTACCTGATGGCTGGGAGCCATCTCGGGCACGATGCCTGCCTCGGCAACAGCTGCATTCTTGCCAACAACGCCCTGCTCGGCGGCCACGTCACCATTGAGGATCGGGCCTTCGTCTCAGGTGCGGTGGCGGTTCATCAATTCTGCCGGGTCGGCCGCTTCGCCATGGTGGGCGGCCACGCCCGGGTTGTTCAGGATATTCCACCGTTCATGCTGATCGACGGTCAAACCGGCAGCGTCGTCGGTCTGAACACGGTCGGCCTCCGACGGGCCGGCTATTCCACCGATGAAATCGCCACCCTCAAGGCGGCCTATCGAGTCATCTACCGCCGGGGGCTTCCCTGGACTGAAGTGCTTGAAACGCTGCGGGTTGAGTTTCCCACCGGCCTGGCCGCCCACCTGCACACCTTCCTTGCCGAGGGCCGCCGCGGGTTTGTTCAGGAACGACGTGGCCCGCCGTCACCAGCCGCCACCCTGCGGCTGCGGGTGGCCGAGGATGACAAACGGCGGCTCCGGGCCAAAGCGGGCTAGGCGGCAATTGGCAGCCCAAAAACCGACAGCTCTCTCGGGTGTTGGCAGCGTGGAAAAAGTCCCCGGAGGACATTTCGCCTTCGGGACGATGCAGGCCACAATGTCAGGGCCCGATCGCCCACCGGAGGCCCGCCCGTGCAGCTGCTCACCTTCACCATTGCCGAGCGTCGTTACGGCATCGACACCCGCCGGGTGGTCGAATTGCTGCCTCTTGTCGTTCCCCGCCCACTGCCCCGGCAGCCCGACGAGGTGCTGGGGCTGATCCGTTACCGCGGGCGATTCCTCCCATCGATCGACCTCGGTCAGGTGATCGCCGGCAGCCGCTGCAGGGATCGCCTTGGGACCAGAACCATCGTGGTGCAGCTGTCCCGTCAGGACTCGACCGACGCTGAGCCACAGCTCCTTGCCCTGGTGGCGGAGAATGTTATCGGGATCGCCTCGGCCGCAGGATCCCCTTCCCTGCCACCTGTTGCCGATGGTCCCTTCGGCCCGCTGGTGGAACTGGTAGGCGACTCCGTCTCGTGCAGGGAAACCCAGCTGCTGGCCGTCGATGCGATCCTGCCCCAGCCCCAGCTCATGACACTCTTCGGCCTTGCCGGCGGCCCGATCACTCCAGCAGCGGCCAGCAGTTCGGCAGCCCCCCCGCCGTCACCATGACACCTCCGTTCCGGCCCGCCTCCGACACGTCAGCCACCCCCGACCAGGCAGCGGTGCCGACGCCACTGCTCGCAGCGGTCGGGCAGCATCTGCGGGCCACCATCGGACTCGACATCGAGCGGCTCGGCGAGGAGACGGTCGCCCGGGCGATCCGTCGTGCCTGGCCGGATGCGCTCGCGGCAGAGACCGGACCGATGGGTGACCGGCTCACCGCAGGAAGCGTCGCCTGGCAGCGGCTGATCGACGCAATCGTCGTCTCAGAAAGCTGGTTTCTCCGCGAACCCCGGGTCTTTGCGCATGCGGCTGCCGTCGTCGAAAGGGTCCTGCAGCGGCAACCGCGGGTGACTATTCTTTCGGCTCCCTGCGCGGCCGGCGAGGAGGCCTACTCCCTGTCCCTGTCACTGCTCGAGGCCGGCGTGGCTCCCGACCGGTTTCGGATAGTCGGCACCGACATCAGTGCGAAAGCCATCGCGGCGGCCCGCCGAGGCAGCTATACCGACAATGCCTTTCGGGCGACCGCTGCCAGTCTCCGGGACCGCTGGTTCAGGCAAACGCCCGCAGGCTGGGAGGTCATCACGCCGGTTCGCCAGCCGGTGCAGTTCATCGAGGCCAATCTGCTCGATCCGAACGGCCTGGGGCGGCTGCAGGCGGCCACTGGTGCAGCTTTTGACCTGATCTGCTGCCGCAACCTGCTGATCTACCTAACAACCACAGCGCGGGAGACCCTGGAGGATACCCTCCAGCAGCTGCTGGGGCCGGACGGCGAGGTGATTGTCGGAGCAGCCGAAACAACCATTCTGCCGGTCGCTCGCTGGCAGCCGAGCGGTCCACTTGCCTTCGCCCGGCGGCCTCAGTCTCCCACCACTCCCGCGCGGCCGCTGACCACCCGGCCCGTAGCCAGACGGCAATCGCTGCCCGGGTCCATTCCGCCCCTCTCACTGCCTGCGGAACGAAGCTCACGGCCGGCCGTGGCCAAGCCGGCTGCTGAGGATCGACCTTCTCCATCGCTGCCGGCCGCGGTCGATCCGGTTGTGGAGGCCGAGACGCTCGCCAATACCGGCGACATCGCCGCCGCCATCGCCCATTGTCAGCAGGCGCTGGAAAGGAACGCCGTGCAGCCTGCGGTGCTGTTTCTCCAGGCCATGCTCCAGCAGTCGCAGGGAGCCACCACCGCGGCAGAACGCCTGCTGGAAAAGGTCGTCTATCTTGAGCCGCACCACGAGGGGGCCCTGCTGGCACTCGCCCTGGCTGCCGGACGTCGAGGTGACACCGCCGCTGAGCGAAGGTATCGTCGGAGGGCGGCGGCTGCCGCGGAATCCGCCCCATGATCACACCATCCGATGCCGCCGCCGGTTCTCCCGACCACCCTGCTGCCCCCTCGGGAGCAGGCGGCCGGCCAGCCGACTGCTGGCGGCAGATTGGTGTCGGGGGCGATCGCAGCTGCCCTGAACTGGCCACCTTCATCCACTGCCGCAACTGTCCGGTCATGGCCGAGGCGGCGACAGTCTTCTTCGACCGCACCCCACCGGCCGGCTACCTCGAGGAGTGGCGGGAGGTACTCGAAACCCCGCTCGATGATGATGTCTCCGGCGGGCTGAGCCTGCTGGTCTTCCGGCTGGGCGACGAATGGTTCGCCTTGGCTGCTGAGGTCCTCGCCGAGGTCACCCCCCTGCGAACGGTCCACAAGATTCCGCACCGGAGCAACACCGTCCTGACTGGCATGGTCAACGTGCGGGGTCAACTGCTGCTGTGCGGTTCACTGCACGGCCTGCTGGGGCTGCGACAAACAGCAACAGCCACGGCCGGGCAGCAGTCGACCCTCCGCGGCGCTGGGCAGTTCGGCGGTCCCAAGCAGACGCCGCCCCGAACCTCGGCGCGGCTGTTGGTGGCGGCCCGAAGCGAAGGGCGGACAACCCAGCGGTGGGCCTTTGCGGTCGATGAGGTCGCCGGTGTGCAGCGGATCGCGACGGCCGACCTCCGTGAGGTTCCCGCAACGCTCGGCAAACCGGGACAGCGGTATTCAGCCGCGCTCTTTGCCTGGCAGGCGCGGCAGGTCAGCTTGCTCGATGCCGAGCGGCTGTTCACCGGAGTCCACGACCAGATTCCGCAATGAGCCGATTCCGACCCTTGACGCAGAGAGTGCTTTTGTGACCGATGATCTCAGCGGTTTCTCGATGCTTGAACTGTTCAGGCTGGAGGCCGAGAGCCAGACCGAGATTCTGTCGGCCGGCATCCTTGCCATCGAACGGCTCGAGAGCAACCCCCAGACAATCGAGTCGTTGATGCGAGCGGCGCACTCGCTGAAGGGGGCGGCCCGGATCGTCAACCTCGATCCGGCGGTGCACGTGGCCCACGCATTGGAGGATGTCTTCATTGCGGCCGGGGATGGCCGGATGGCGGTGACCGCCGGTGACACCGATCTGTTGCTGGCCAGTGTCGACTTCCTGTCGGACATTGCCCTAACCGAGGATGCTGGCGGTGGTAACTGGTCAGCCCGGGCCAACCAGCTCGTCGCTGACCTCGGCAGGCTGGTGGCCGCCGGCCCCAGGGTGAAAACATCTACGGCGACACCACCAGAATTGCCTGCCGCAGCACCCACGCCGCCGCCTCCAGCGGCCGGGCCGGCAGCAGCACCGGTCGCAGCGGCGGTCAGTCCGCCGCAGGGGGCAGCCGACAAGTCCGTACCGGCCGTCGCCGCACCTCCGGCGGCCCTCACTTCCGCCCCTCCCGCCAAGCCCCCGGACACGGCTCCCGAAAGCCCGGCCCCGGTGCCGAAGGCATCGGCGGCGGCAGCCTCTGCGGCGACCACCGCCACAGCGGATGACGAAGAGCGGGTGGTCCGCGTCTCGGCTGGAAGCCTGAGCCGACTGGTCGGTCTGGCCGGAGAGTCACTCGTCGAGGCGCGGCAATTGCGTCCCTTTGTCGATTCACTGCTGCTGCTCCGCGGCCTCCAGACTGAGCTCTGTGACGCCGTCGCGGCCGTCGAGAATGACCTGCGGACAACCAGCGGGGCCGGTCCGGCAGCCCGGCGGGTCAGTGTCGAGAGCCTGCGGCAACAGGCGGGGCACAGCCTTGAGCGGCTATCCCAGCTGATCGAATCGTTCGAAGCCTTCGCTCACCGCAACGAGGACCTTTCCGAGCGACTCCACCGCGAGGTGATCTTCAGCCGGATGCGGCCGCTGGCCGACGGCATTCACGGTTTTCCGCGACTCATCCGCGACCTCTCGCGGCAGCTCGGCAAGCAGGTGCGGCTGGAACTCCGCGGTGATCAGACCGGCGTTGACCGTGACATCCTCGACAAGCTCGAGGCGCCGCTGTCGCACCTGATTCGCAATGCGGTCGACCATGGGATGGAGTTGCCGGACGAACGGACGGCAGCCGGCAAGCCGGCGACTGGCACGATCACGCTGGAGGCAGGCCATCGGGCCGGAAGCCTCACCATCGTCATCAGCGACGATGGCCGCGGCATCGATGTCGAATCGTTGCGGAAGCGGATCATCGACCGGCAGCTGGTCACCCAGGTGGTGGCCGAAAGGCTTTCGGAGGCGGAGTTGCTGGAGTTTCTCTTCCTCCCAGGCTTTTCCACCCGCAATTCGGTCAGTGAAATCTCGGGCCGGGGCGTCGGCCTTGACGTGGTCCAGACGATGGTCAAGGCGGTCGGCGGTAGCGTCCGTGTCGCCACGCTGCCCGGCCGGCAGACCAGCTTCACCCTGCAGCTGCCGATCACGATGTCGGTGATCCGGGCTTTACTGGTTGACGTCGGTGGCGAGCCCTACGCCTTTCCGCTGCCGCGGATCGACCAGATCCTCACCACCCCCCGTGATCAACTCCCCACGATTGAGGGCCGCAACTACGTCGACCACGACGGCACGGCGATCGGCCTGGTTCATGCCAGCGACGTGCTGGGCGTGGCCCAGAGCCCGGAGCAGCCAGACCTGCTGCCGGTGGTTGTGGTCAGCGACCGGGGCCAACAGTTTGGCATGGTGGTCGATGCCTTCTTGGGGGAACGGGACCTCGAGGTCCGGCCACTCGACCCGCGGCTGGGCAAGGTTCCCGACATCAGCAGCGCGTCGGTGCTGGAGAACGGCGACCCGGTGCTGATCATCGATGTCGAGGATCTGGTGCGATCGATCGACAGCCTGCTGACCGGCCGGGGGCTTTCGCCAATCGACGCCGCCCGTGAAGAACTGGCCAGCAGCCACGTGAAACGGGTGCTGGTGGTGGATGACTCGATCACCGTGCGGGAACTGGAGCGGCAACTCCTGCAGGCCCGTGGCTATCAGGTCGACGTCGCTGTCGACGGCATGGACGGCTGGAACGCCTTCCGGAGTACGCCCTACGACCTCGTTGTCAGCGACATCGACATGCCGCGAATGGACGGCATCGGTCTGGTGACACTCATCAAGACCGACGCCCAGCGGAGCCATGTGCCGGTGGTGATCGTCTCATACAAGGATCGCGAGGAAGACCGGCTGCGCGGCCTTGAGGCCGGCGCCACCCGCTACCTGACCAAGAGCAGCTTCCACGACGAGACCTTTCTCGACACGATCGTCGAACTTATCGGTGAGCCGACCGACTGAATCCGGCAGCCGCCTCGATGGTGGCCATCAGCTCGAGCACCGTCCGCTCGGCGGCGGGCCCCGGCTCAAGGCCCAGCAGTTGCACCCCGACGGGGAGGCCCTCACTGCCGCGGTCAGTGGTGGCGGCAGCCCGCTCAACCCGATCGAGGCTCCAGGAGCGGCAGGCCTGCTCGGTTGCCGCAACCCGGGTCACCGGCACGACGCCGGCCGGTAGGTCGACCAGGTTGGCCAGCAGGCAGGGCGAGGCGGCCGCGACCAACCGGGCAGCGGTACCATGCCGCAGGGCCGGCACCGCCGAGACCGGGCAGAGCACGGCGGTGAACCGCTGCCGCAGCCGGGCGAGCCGCTCGACCACCGCGGCCCGCCGCTCCAGCAGCCAGTCCCAGCCCGCCGCATCCCGCGGGCCGGTGGCCCGCAGGGCTGTCGCCTCGACACGACCGCCCAGTAGCCGCAGCACCGCCGCCAGGGGCGGCCGGACCGCCCGGGGCAGACCGGCGATCCGCAGCAGCCGGGCAATCTCTGGCAGCGGCCGATCCCCGGCGAAGAGCCGGCGAATATCCCCGCCACCGTCGGCGGAGAGCAGCCCGAACATCAGCCAGGCCGCGTCGACTGCCAGACTGTCGTCGACCAGTTCAACCTGGTGGCCGGCTCCGCGGAGCATCTCGGCTGCCTCAGCCAGACCACGCCGGACCGCCGCCGAAGGAGGCAGGGGCCCGCCCCTTTCCCAGACCGCAATCCGCAGGCCAGCCGGCGGTGGCCCCGTGCGTTCCGGCACTACTCCGAAGGCATCGGCAGCTAGCACCAGATCGGCCACCCGGCCGGCAAGAAATCCCGCCCTTGAGGCGATCAGATCGAAGCTCGGCAGGGTGTCAAAGCTGCCGCCGTTGCCCAGCCGAGCCGACGACGGCAGCAGGGCCGGAATGCCACAGGCGTGGGCCGGCTGGCGGACGCTGCCGGCCAGATCGTTGCCGATCGCCAACGGCACGACACCGGCTGCGACGAGCGCCGCATCGCCGCCGCTTGAGCCACCGGGGCTGCGGTCGGGCCGTTCGGGATGGTTCGTACGGCCCCAGACCGGATTGACGGTCTCATGCAGGTACATCGCCTGCGGCACGTTCGCCTTGCCGACCACGAGACCACCGAGGGACCGCAGCCGGGCGACAATCGGAGCGTCGGCCTGGTCATGCTGGTCGCGGCGGGCAGGAATGCCGAGGGTGGTTCGCAGGCCACGCACCCCAAAACATTCCTTGATGCTCACCGGCAGACCGGCGAGCGGCAGCGTCCGATCCACGGCCTCTGCCAGCACGGCCGCCTCGGCATGCTGCGGTTGGATCAGGGCATTGAGCCGCTGGTGCGTCGCTGCAAACCGCCGCACATGCTCGGCCAGCACCTCGCGGGGCCCGGCGGCCCCCGCCTGAACCGCCGTCACGATGTCGGTCGCTGATTCCACCAGCATCCTCCCTGAATGCCCACCAGATTTTTTGCCACCCGTCCGCCGTTCAACCGACTGCGGCCGTCGGCAACGAGTCGGGCAGGCCGTGAACCGGCCCGTACCGCCGCTGAAGGCTCTCGGCCAGAAACCGCTCGCTGACTGGCTCGCCTGAGACCTGCTCGATCAACGCCTCGGCCGTCAGGCAGCGGCCCTGGGCATGCACCTGCTGCCGCAGCCAGGCCAGTAGCGGCTCGAATTCGCCGCCGGCAATCTGCTGGTCGAGATCGCCGACGGCCCCTTCGGCAGCGGCCATCAACTGGGCTGAAAAGATGTTGCCGAGGGCGTAGGTCGGAAAATAGCCGATCAACCCTGCCGGCCAGTGGATGTCCTGCAACACCCCTTCAGCCGCTGAGTTAGGCCGCATGCCGAAGTCAGCCTCAAAACGGTCATCCCAGGCACCGGGCAGATCGGCGACCGCCAGCTCACCGGCAATCACCGCCCGCTCCAGGTCGAACCGCAGCATTACATGCAGGTTGTAAGTGATTTCATCGGCCTCAACCCGGATGAAACTGGGCCGCACCGTCCGCACCGCCGCCGCCACGTCAGCCGCTGTCGCCTCCGACAAGGCCGCAGGGAAGACGTCACGGGCCAGGGGGAAGCACCAGTCCCAGAAGCCGGCGGAACGACCGACCAGGTTTTCCCACAGCCGCGACTGCGACTCGTGGATACCCAGCGATGCCGCCTCGCCAGGTGGCAGCCCGAACCAGCCGGCCGGGAGCCCCTGTTCATAAAGCCCATGCCCCGCCTCGTGGAGCACGCTGTAGAAGGCCGTCGGCAGAAACTGCTCATCCCAGCGGGTGGTGAGCCGGCAGTCGTCCGGTCCCAGCGTCGAACAAAACGGATGCACGGTGGTGTCGAGTCGACCCCGCCCGAAGTCGAAGCCGATCCGCTGAGCCACCAGCCGCACGAACTGCTGCTGGGCCGCCAAGGGGAAATGCCCCCGCAGCACCGCGTCACTCGGCTTCACGGCCGCCTCCGAGCAGGCCCGCACCAGCGGCACGATCACAGCCCGAAGCTGGTGAAACCGCTGCTGCACCGCTGGCCAACGGGCCCCCGGCTCGTAGTCGTCCATCAGCGCATCGTACGGCTCGAGTTCCGGCCGTTGGCAGGCAGCCTGTTCACGCTTGAGGGCGAACATCTGGGTCAGGTGCGGTGCCAGCAGTTTCCAGTCCGACGCCGAGAGGGCTTGGGTCCAGGCCTGCTGGGCCTCGATCGCCGTTCGCGCAAGCGCCTCGACCAGCCGGCCGGGCAGCCGGGACTGCTTGATGAAGTCCTCGTGCAGGAGCCTGATCGTCGCCCGCACCGCGGCCGACCCGGTGACGGCGAGCTCACTCTCTGCTAGCCGGGCAAGCCGTTCCCCCTGCGCAGGATCAATGCGCCGGGTGTGGACGACCGCCGCCATGGCAGCCGCCTGATCGGCCCGAAAACCACCCGCCTGCTGCGGCAACATCGTCTGCTCGTCCCAATGCACCAGCGACTCAACCGTGGCCAGCACGGACACCTCGCGGGCATGGGTGCAGGCGGCGACGAAATCGGCGGCCAGTGGACTGCCAGTAACGGCGGCCGACCAATCAGATTCGCTCATATTCCGGTCCTTGGTGAATGTGTGGGCATGCCCCGCGGGTACCGCTGGGTGCCATCAGCTTCATGCTGCAGCACTGCTGTCAGAGTATGCTCCGGCTGTTCCGCGCGACAATGACCCGCGCGGCAACCGCCTGCCAGCGGAGCCCGCCATGCTTGATGCGCTTGTGATTGCTGCCCATCCCGACGATGCCGAACTGGGCATGGGGGGCACGATTGTCCGCCTGCTTGAAGAGGGGCTGCGGGTCGGCATTCTCGACCTCACCGATGGCGAGCCGACCCCACGGGGCACGCCCGAGACCAGAGCTGCGGAAACCGCCGCAGCGACGGCGGTGCTGGGCGTCGCCTGGCGGGAAAACCTTGGCCTGCCAAATCGCCGGCTACGGGCAACCCTCGCCGCCCGGGCGGCGGTCGCGGGGGCCATCCGCCGCACCCGTCCCCGCCGGCTGTTCACCCATTACTGGGTCGACGCCCATCCCGATCATCTCGCCGCCTGCCGGCTGGTGGAGGCGGCTCGGTTCTGGGCCAAGCTGACAAAGACCGACCTGCCCGGCGAACCCTGGCACCCAAAACGGATTTATCACTTCTGGAGCGTTCATCTGAAGACCCTCCCCCGGCCGGCCTTTGTGGTCGACATCTCTGCGACGGCCTCCCTGAAGCGCGACGCAATCGCCTGCTACCAGAGCCAGTTCCCCGAGTCGGCCCCCCACCCAACCGTGCCGGAACGGGTGGCAGCGGCGGACGCCTGGTGGGGCAGCATGATCGGCACGACCGCGGGAGAACCCTTCGCCTGTCGGGAACCGATCGGCCTCAGCGGGTTTGGAAACCTGCGTTGAGTTTCCCGACGGGAACGTTCCGGGCAGCAGGCCGAACCGGGCTGGCGGGCTGCGGCTGCAGCGGTCGATAGCCTGAGCGGTGGGCTGGTGTCAGCTCATGGTTCGCTGGAGCAGACTGTAGAGAACGTCCGTCGCCGCCGGAAGGAAACAGACTCATGGCCTCTCGGGATATCAACGTTGTCGCACTGGTCAAGGGTGGCGAGCGGTACGTTTTTCTCTACGACGACGACAGCAGAGCGGAAACGCTCAAGACACTCGGCCGCTACGCAGCCAACCCGGAACTGAGCTTCTCATGGTACGACGCCTCGGTGTTGGGGCAGAAAATCCGGCAGAGCACGCCCCGCTCCCGCCGCGAGGGTATCGCTCCGCGAGTCAATCGTCGCAGCTGAAAGCCTCCGGAAGCGGTCCGCCGGAGGATGTGGTGGCCGGCAGCCCGGCGGTGTGTTCACGTCCTGCCCAAGTGGAAAAAGATCGTCGATGGTTGACCATGCCGCCGCCGACGAGTTTCACCAGCAGCTGAGCCGATTCCTTCGCTATCTTGCTGCCGAGCGAGGCGGGTCGGCCCACACAGTCAAGGGCTATCGGGAAGATCTCCTTCAGCTGATCGACTATCTGCAGGAGGCCGGCTGCCAGCGTCCGGCCGAAGCAACCACGACGATGCTGCGACGGTACGCCGCCGGGCTGCATGCCGCCGGCTACGCAGCCAGTACCATCGCCCGCAAATTGGCCAGCATCCGCGGTTTCTACCGGTTCGGGCACCGTGAGGGCTGGGTCTCCAGCAACCCGGCGACGCCGCTCCGCAGCCCCAAACGCGGACAGCGGCTGCCGAAATTCCTGACCACCGATGAAATCGGCAGATTGCTCGACGCCCCGCCGGCCGACACCGACGCCGGCCTACGGGACAGGGGCATTCTCGAACTCTTTTATTCGGCTGGGCTGCGAGTGGCTGAGTTGGCGGCAGCGAGCGATCCCGATCTTGATCTTGATGCCGGCACGATCCGCGTCCGTGGCAAAGGCCGCCGCGAGCGGCTCGGTATCGTCGGGTCGCACGCCCGGCGGGCGTTGAGCCGCTGGCTGGCTATCCGGCGGCGGTTCGCGCAACCACGGCGGCCAGATCCGGTACAGCCGCTGTTCACCAATCGCTTCGGTGGACGGCTTTCCGTGCGGAGCATCGGCCGATTACTGGAAAAGCATCTGGCGGCAGCCGGACTGGTTGGCAGGGCCAGCCCCCACACCCTGCGGCACAGTTTTGCCACCCATCTCCTCGACGCGGGCGCCGACATTCGCAGCGTCCAGGAACTGCTCGGCCACAAAAGCCTCGTGACGACACAGATCTACACGCATGTAACCACCAGCCGCCTGCTCGATGCCTTCGAGAAGGCCCATCCACGGGCCCACTAGCTGCCCCAGCAAGCCCTGGCTGCGAGCCTGGGGATCCGGGCGAGGCCTCTGACCAGATCGGGGTTTCACCGCATGCTCTGCACCGAACAGCTTCGCCCTCTACGGCCTGTCTCGCAGTCTGCTACACCACCCCGCGACGAACCGCCCAGACGGCCGCCTGGGTTCGGTCGCTGACAGCGAGTTTGCGGAGGATGTTCTGCACATGCTCCTTGACTGTCTCGACACTGATCGTGAGCGATTGGGCGATCTCCTTGTTGGAGAGTCCCAGCGCCATGTGCCGCAGCACCTGCATCTCCCGCTGCGTCAACGGGATGTCGGGATCCGGAGTTGCCACCCGATTGGCCATGGTCGTGGCGACCCGGCGGAGTTCACCCGCCCGCATCGGCAGCTGGCCCGATGCGGCGCCGGTAATCGATTCGAGGAGTTCACCCCGGGTGCACCCCTTGAGCATGTAGTCATGGGCTCCACCCGCCACGGCCCGGGCAACGTAGGTCGGATTATCGAAGGTCGAGAGCATCACGCAGCGGACATGCGGCATGTCGACACGAATCTTCTCAAGTGCCGTCAGGCCGTCCATTCCGGGATGCATCCGAATGTCAAGCAGGACAACGTCAGGCTTGTGCTTCCGCGTCATCTTGACGGCTTCTTCGCCACTCGTGGCCTCTCCGACAATCTTGACATCACTGCCTTCAAGCAGCGTCGCCAACCCCTTCCGCACCACTTCGTGGTCATCAGCGATCACCACCCGCACAGCTTCATTTGCCTTTGCCATCAATCCCGATGCTCCTAAAATTTTTCTCGCCGCGTCGCCCAGCCGCCGCATCACCGACCAGACAGGACATCCTGGCGTGCTCGATGAGGTTTCTATGAGTAATCGTAAGCAGATCGGGCACGGTCGAGGTTTCACGCCTTCTGCGACCTCGGTGAAACCGGTGCCTTCTGGGGGGCGATACCCGACGCTCTGCGGAAACGAGTATACGCGGATTCCAATTTTTTGAACTGCTCGGCCGGAAATAATTAGCGGCGACAGTTGGCACCTGATTGAGCTGCCACTGACGGCTGGCCACTTGTCAGGGCCCCGCCCCCTCCCGCATCAGTTCCAAGAGGGGTGCCGCCCCTTGCTCCAGCAGACTGCCGGCGACCTCAACCCCAAGGGCCTCGGCCTCGGCCAGCGACGTCACCCGGCCGGCGGCAGCGGCGGTCACCGACACAACGCCGTCGGCGCGTTCGGCAAGCACGCGTCCCCCAAGGTGCAGCTGACCGTCGGATTCAAATCGCCCCCAGCTACCGATCGGGGCCAGGCAGCCACCGGCGAGACTGGCCAGCAGAGCCCGTTCCGCCATCGCCGCGAGGTGGGTGGCTGGATCATCGAGCGGCCCGATCAACTGCCGCAGCCGCCGGTCATCCTCCCGCACCTGAATCACCAGCGCCCCCTGGGCGACCGCGGGCCAGAATTCAGGCGGCTGAAGCACTTCGCTGATGCGGCCGGCATGGCCCAGCCGCTCGAGGCCGGCTGCCGCCAGGACCAACGCGTCCAGGGTGCCATCCTTTAGCCGTCGCAGCCGGGAATCGACGTTGCCCCGAAGGCCCTCGATCTGCAGATCAGGCCGCAGGGCCCGCAGCTGCACTCGTCGACGGACACTGGCGGTCCCGACCACAGCCCCCGGGGCGAGTTGCCGCAGCCCTGCCCCGCTGCGGCTGACGAGCACGTCAAACGGTGTCGCCCGCGGCGGCACGCACGCCAGCGTGAGGCCGTCGGTGGTGGCCGTCGGCAGATCCTTGAGGCTGTGGACCGCCGCGTCGATCCGTCCATCGAGCAGGCTCCGTTCGAGTTCCCGGACAAAGACGCCGTCGTCGCCGATGCGGGCAATCGGCAGATCCTGCCGGTTGTCCCCCTTGGTGGAGATGATGATCTCCTCGACGGCGTGGCCGCGGCCCCGAAGCCGTTCGATCAGCTGGCCGGTCTGTGTCCGGGCCAGCTGACTGCCCCGGGTCCCGACCCGGATCGGGGCCGAAGCTGGTGACGATTGGTCGGACGTTTGTTCGGCTGGCTCCATCACATGCCTGTGTGGTGGGACTGCGCCGTGCGGCGGCTAGTCGGGATCACGGCGAATCGGCGGACCCCTCAGCCCGCGCACCAACGGCAGCGTAGACCAGCGGCACGCCGGCCTCCAGCAGCAGCCCTGTGGCCGCAGCCAGAGTCGCCCCGGTGGTGGCAACGTCATCGACCAGCAGCACTGGCCTGCCTTTGACCCGCCGGTCACGAATCTGGAAGCTGGCCGCAGCATTGGCCGGTCGAGAGGCAGCCGGCATGCTCCGCTGCAACGGCGTGAGCGACGACCGGGCAAGGGCATGCCGCAGCGGCACCCCCAGTTGGCTGGCCAGTTGGCCGGCCATGCCGGCAGCGGCATTGGTCCCCCGCAGCAACCGTCGCCGCCAGTGCATCGGAATTGGCACAACAGCGGCAATCCCCCAGGAGCCGATCTCCGGCCGCTGTGCGTAGAGCAACTGGGCAAGAAGTTCAGCCAGATCTTCGCCAGCCGGATGCTTGGCCCGCAGCACCGCTTCGCGGAGCAGGCCGTCGTAGCGGCCCAGTACCGAGATCTCCTGCCAGCTCGGCTGCCCGTCGCCCAGCCTGATAGCAAGCTGGCGACAGCCACCGCAGCCGGCTCCGCCCGCCCCGGGCAGCCCGCAGCGTCGGCATCGCCGGCTGTGATCACAGAGATCGAGGCGGCAACCTGCGCAGAGCCGGCGTGGCAGCGAACCATTGGTATCGCTGCCGCATGGCTCAGGCAACGGCTTGCTGCAGATGCGACACGTTGCCGGCAGGACCAGTTGACCGGCCCCCGTCACGAGGGTGGTCGCCCAGCCCTTGCAGGCCATCCAGACTGCCGCGGCGGTGAATGGGGACGACGGCATGGCCTGTCGGTCGGTCTGCGAGCGGTTGGGGTGAACGGAACGGAATTGACGCCGGCCATCAGCCTACCTATCTTCCGCCCCCCACCGCACCCCTCACTGGCCAGCGTGTCTCCATGCTGATCGACCGCTACCTACTCCGAGGCCAACTGCAAGCCTTCTGCATTGTCTTTCTGAGCCTTGCCGGCCTCACGTTCGTGATCGACGCGTTCACGAACCTGGAGGAATTCGTGACCCACGCGGAAAAGACGGGAGGACTCGCACAGCTGTTGGGCCGGTATTACGGCTACCGGCTGATCTCGTTTTTTGATGCCACCAGCCCGATCATCTCGCTTGCCAGCGGCATGTTCGCCCTCTCCTGGTTGGAGCGGCACAATGAACTGACCGCCCTGCTCGCAGCCGGCATCACCCGCTGGCGGATTGCCCGGCCAGCGATCCTGTTTACGGCAGTGGTGAGCCTGATTGCCGTCACCAACCGGGAATTCCTCCTGCCGGCGATCCGGACAGCGATCTCCCGAAATGCTCAGGACCTCAGCGGCAAGAACGACAAACCGTTCGAGGCCCGCTACGACCACGAGACGGAAATCCTCTTCCGGGGCCGGACCTTCCAAGAGGCCACCCGCCGGATTGAGTCTCCGAGCCTGCTGATGCCCCCGCTACTGGCTGATTATGGGCCGCAGATTGACGCCGTCGAGGCACTCTGGCGTCCCGGCACCGCCGACCATTCTGCCGGCTACCTGCTTCGTGGCGTTCAGGCACCAGCGGACATTGACAGCCTGCCCACGCTCTCACTCGATGGGATGACGGTGGCCCAGACAGCCGCCTCGGCCAGTTGGCTCAAGCCCGGGCAGTGTTTCGTCAGCAGCAATGTCACCTTTGAACAGATGATCGGCTCGGCCAATTGGAGCCAGTATTCGTCCACGCCGGAACTCATCCAGGCGATTGGCAATCCCAGCCTCGGCGTTGGCGCTGAGGTACCGCTGCGGGTGCATGCCCGATTCGTGGCGCCCTTTCTCGACATGGCGCTGGCATTGCTCGGCATTCCGTTGGTGGTCGGGCCGAGCCGGCGGGGCGTGTTTGTCGCGGTCGGTCTCTGCGTGCTGATGACGGTGGTCTTTTTCCTGACGACGCTCGGCTTCCACGCTCTGGCGACCAGCTACCTCCTGAGCCCCTCGCTGGCTGCCTGGGCTCCGCTGCTGCTGTTGGCCCCGCTCGCCGCCTGGCGGGCACAGCCGATGTGGGAGTGAATCGGAACCACTGGCGGCCGGAAAAACCCCGTCAGCCCCGCCAACCATCCGGCCGGCAGAGTTTTCCCGATCCCGCCGTTTTCGCCAGGCCTTTTTTCTCGACCCGAACCGCCCTTGCTGCCGATGGTAACGAGGTAGGGAGGAGGTGGGAGCCTGCTCCCCCGGCGACGCAGAGTGGTCGACGCCGGGATGATGCCCGGCGAAGGAGTGCCAGACCGATGCGGATCAACACCACCCGATTCGGACGGATCGATGTCGATGCGGCCGACCTGCTGACCTTTCCCAGCGGCCTGCCCGGCCTTGAGCATTGCCGCGAGTGGGCCCTGCTCGCCGACGCTGACAACGATGCACTCGGCTGGCTACAGAGCACTGCCCGCGGGGATGTGGCGATTGCTGTGGTCAGCCCACGGCGGTTCGTCCCGCAGTATCAGGTTCGCATCCCGCGGAGTGAGCTGACCCCGCTACGGCTGCACGACATTCGGCAGGCTCAACTGGTGGTCATTGTCGGCAAGAATGGGACAGGCCTCACCCTCAATCTGAAAGCGCCAATCGTTATCAACCTCGAAGAACGCACAGGCCGGCAAGTTGTCGCCAGCGGCGACCTGCCAATGGCACATCAACTCGATCCAAATCTGACCGCGCTGAAAAAGAGCGCATAATTCGACGACAGCCGACACGGTGGATCGTCGGCGCTGCAAAGACATCAGGAAGGACCCAGCGATGCTCGTACTCTCCAGGCAACGTGATGAAAGCATCATGATCGGCGACACTATCGTCGTGACGATCGTTGACATTCGAGGAGACAAGGTGCGGCTGGGCATCAATGCGCCGGCGGAGGTCCCGGTGCACCGCCAGGAGGTCTACGAGGCGATCCAACGGGAAAACCTGCGGGCAGCCAGCCTCGACCCGGACGAAACCGAGAGCCTTCGCGGAATGACAACCCGCCGCGGCAGCCCCGAACAGGCACCATCAAAAGGCCGTCCCCGGTAGCAGGCCGACGAAACGTTCGGCTGCCGGCGGCCCTGCGGATGAGCGTCCCTCCTCTGCGGGCCAATCGGGGTGTTGCCCGGCCGGATTTTTCCTGGGCGGGAACCACGTATTGTGTTTCCCGTGAACGCCCAGCGAATGGCTGGCTGGACGGCAACTTCCCGTCAGCCCTGAGGGAAATAGTCCGGCTCGTGGCCCGCCTTCCACTTGATGTTGCAACCGATGCTCGGCTTTTGTGGCTCGGGGAGGGGCTGTCCGGAGAGCACTGCATCAATGGCCTGGCGGAGATCAGCCCCAGTGACCGGGATCCCGCTGTCAGGACGGCTGTCATCGAGTTGCCCGCGGTAGACAAGCCGTTGGTCGGCGTCAAAGAGAAAAAAATCGGGAGTGCAGGCGGCGTGGTAGGCCTTGGCGACATCCTGCGTTTCATCATAGAGATACGGAAAGCAGTAGCCTCGCTCTTCACTCTCCCGCACCATCTGCTCGGGTGAGTCGGCCGGGTGCGTCGCCACATCGTTTGAATTGATCGCGACGACGCCGATTCCCTGGGGCAGATAATTACGGCCGACCTCAGCCAACTGGTCGGCCACATGTTTGACGAACGGGCAGTGGTTGCAGATGAACATGACAACCGTGCCCCGGGGGCCGGCAACATCGGCCAGGGTGAGCGTTCGGCCATCGACATTTACCAGTGAAAAGTCAGGGGCGGGCGTGTCGAGGGCAAGCATGGTACTGGGAGTGCGAACCATCAGAAGAACCTCCAAAAAGTGGGCGGGGATGGCAGGAGTCGATCGATTGGCGGTCAGGATTCCCGCTGGCGAAACAGCCGGCAGGCGTTGGCCGTTGTAGTCGCGGCAAGACTTTCCAGCGATTCGCCCCGGGCGATCGCTAGGCAGCGGGCGGTGTGAATCAGGTGGGCCGGTTCGTTCCGTCGTCCCCGCAGTGGCTCAGGAGAAAGAAACGGACTGTCGGTCTCAATCAGCAGCCGGTCGGCCGGCACAGTTGTGGCAACCTGCCGGATGGACTCAGCTGACCGGAAGGTCACCATGCCGGCAAACCCCAGAAAGAAGCCCAAGTCAACCGCCTCGGCAGCCTCTTCAGCAGTCCCGGTAAAGCTGTGGAGCACGCCCGTCAGTGGCCCGTGGTGACGGGCGGCCGCGAGTGTGTCGAGGACGTCACGGATGCTCTCTCGGCAGTGGATTACCAGAGGCAGGCAGAGCTTCTGAGCAAGCCGGATGTGTCGGTCGAAGAAGTCCCGCTGCACCTCGTGGGAAGCAGTGTCGCGGTACCAGTCGAGGCCGGTTTCGCCAACGGCTGCCACCCGCCCCGAAACAATCAGCCGGGTAACCCGGTCCCACTCATCGGGCTCGATTTCAGTCGTGTCGTTGGGATGGATGCCGGCGGCGCAGACCAATCCGGGCTCCATCGCACAGAGGTTTGCCGCAGCTTCACTATCGGCCGCCCTGGTACCGATAACCGTCAGCCGGGAGACGCCCGCAGCCCGGCTCCGGGCGAGCACGTCGGAAATTTCCCCGCCGTAGCGAAGCGGATCGAGGTGGCAGTGGCTATCGTAAAATTCCATAAGGCCACCGTCGGGATGCGTCACCCTGTCGACACCGGACCGGCGGCTACGGCTTGTCCGGCAAGCCGGGCCTGCTGTTGAGCGAGCAGATCGAGATGCCCGTCAATCGCTGCCCGCACCTCCCGCACGAGTTCGGCTGTCCGCCCGGCGGTGAAGCCCCCGTGACTGGCAACCACATCGGCTTCGTCCACAAGGGCAACTATCTCCCGTTGCCGCTGGGTCAGATCAGTGACAACCCGGCCAACCAGAAATTTAAGATCGGCGTCATGCCAGCCGGTGAACGAAAGCGGAAAGGCCGACTGCGGTGACTCGAGTTCCTCATCAATGAGTATCGTTTCCGCCCGCTTGATGAAGTTTTGATGGTCGGCAGCCAGATCGGCTAACGCCAGTTTCAAATCCTCGTCGCCCCGATACGTCCAGATGCCTGATTCGGCCAGATACATCAGCGGAGAACACTGCAGCAACCGAATCAGCCGGGCCAGCACACCGCCACACGCCCGGCGGACATCATAGGTTGTCATCGCGCACACTCCCAAAACCGAACCAGCCGGGCCCACCACCATCGATCACGAGGCGATCGCTCCGGCCAACTGGGCCGCCGCGTAGAGACCTGACCAAAAAATTCCGAACACAACGACCGGCACAACGAGTCCGGTCACCATGGCACCTGAAATCGAGACCAATGGAAACGGCTCAGAGACGCGATCCTCAGGCAGCGGATCGAAAGTCATTACCTTCAGTACCCGCAGGTAATAGAAGAGGCTAATCACCGTGTTCAGGCCACCGATGACCAGCAACAAGAGCATGAGTGGCCGCTCGCTGCCGGACGTGATGGCATCAACCAGTGAGGAAAAGACGAGGAACTTCGCCACGAAACCGGAGAGCGGGGGAAGCCCGATCAGGCTCACCAGCACCACTGCCATGGCCACGACAATTCCCGGGCTGGTTCGGATGAGCCCGCCGTAGGCCGCGATCTCCTCACTCCGGAGTTGGTTCCGCAACAGGGCGACTATCCCGAAAGCACCAAGATTCATGAACAGGTAGGTCGCCAGATAAAAGGCCACCGCCGTGACCGCATCGCGGGCTCCGCTAGGCGCGGCGGCAGCCATGGCCACGGCCGCTGCCACCGCCATCATCAGGTAGCCGGCATGAGCGATGGTCGAGTAGGCGAGCAGGCGCTTCATGTTGGACTGCCCATAGGCCGCCAGATTGCCGAAGGTGCAGGTGATCGCCGCCAGCAGGCCGATGACGTAAACGATGAAATGCCGGACATCGACCAGTGCCGTCACGGTGGCGGCGACTGCTGAATCGGCACCGCCGGTTGGCATGCCAAACCCGAAAGCGACCCGAATCAACAACGCAACCGCCGCTGCCTTGCTGGCGACCGAGAGGAAGGCCCCGACCTCGGCTGCTGCCCCCTCAAAAACGTCGGGGCACCAGAAGTGAAAGGGGACCGCCGAAAGCTTGAATGCGAGCCCGACAGTAAGCATTAGACCACCGAGACAGAGCACCATCGCGCTGCCGCTGGTGCCCCCAGCCGAGAGCACCCGGGCCAACTCCCCCGGCAACGCTGGCAACTGGAGCGTCCCAAGCACCCCTGCAATCAGGCTGATACCGTATAGCATGACTCCGGCAGCACCCGCACCGTAGACGGCATATTTGAGGGCAGCCTCCGAACTCGCCCGACGTCCCTTGAGCATGCCGGCCAACACGTACGACGGCACGCTCGCCATTTCAACGGCCATGAAGACCATCAGCAGATGGTTGGCTGACGCCATCAGGCACATCCCCAGGCTGCTGCCCAGCACCAGGGCGTAGAAATCTGCGCCGTCTTCCCGATCAGGGATGCCGGAAAGCTTCGTCAACAGGACGTAGAGCACCAGAAAGCCACTCAAAATCAGCCGCAAAAAGGCGGTGAGCGAGTCGAACACCAACAGTCCACTGAAGATTTCCTGCCGCCCGCCAGCCGACGCCAGAATCGCATCGCCGGGAAGTCCACCCAGCCGAAGAAAATCGGTGTAGGCATACCAGGTGGCGAAGCAGACACCACCGAGCGCCAGCAGTCCCGAATCGACCCGACGCAACAGCGGCAGCATCCGGCACAACAGGAGCAGCACGATGGTGACCACCAGCGTGAGTTCCGGCCGGAACAGCGGTAACGAAACGCCAACGGTATCAGTGAACAGGTCGCTCAGCAGGGTGCCGATATTCATCTCATTCGCTCCAACAACAGTCTGTTTCCGATGGCAGCCGTTGCAGCCCCACCAGGGCCGGCTCAGCGGGCCGGCTCAGTCTCGGCAAGGTCACGCAGGCTGGCAGCCGGACGCGGCGAATCTGGCCGATCCGGTGCTGTAGCAACCATGAGTTTACGGGCTCCGTCATGCACGTCGCGGGTCCAGTCGGCAAGTGATTCAACCTGCTGATTGACCGTCGGCGTCACGTACTGGAACAACGTCTGCGGCGCGACACCAAAGACAATCGCCAGAAACACCAGAGGCGTCGCAATCGACAATTCCCGAGCCGTGATCGGCGTGAGGGCCTCCTCATGGGGCCCGTGGTATTCCGCCCCAAGGTAGACCCGCTGAATCGCCCAGAGAATGTAGGCCGCCGTCAGGATCACGGTGAAAGCCGAGATGACAGCGAGAATACGGCTGTAGTTCCAGCTCGACAGGGTAACGAGCACCTCGCCAATGAACCCGCAGAGACCGGGCAGCCCGAGGCCGGCGAAGAACACCGCGATAGCCAACCCGCTGTAGACCGGCATTTTTCCGAAGATGCCACCGAACTCTTGCAGGTTCCGGTGATGCACCCGGTCGTAGAGCACCCCAACCATGAAGAACATACCGGCTGAGCTGATGCCGTGGGCCAGCATCTGGAACATTGCCCCATTGACCCCCTGGGCCCAGAAGTCCCAGCGGTACTCCTGCCCGGAAACCGCACTCCAAACGCCTAGACCGAGCATCACATAGCCCATGTGGCTGACCGAACTGTAGGCCACCATCCGCTTGAAGTCGGTCTGGGCCAGGGCCGCGAAGGCCCCGTAGACCATCGATACCACACCGAGACCACAGACGAGCCAGGCCAGCGACAGCCCCGCCCCCGGGCAGATCGGGTAGCAGATCCGCAGAATGCCATAACCGCCAAGCTTCAGCAGCACCCCGGCGAGGATCATCGAAATCGGCGTCGGCGCCTCAACATGGGCATCAGGTAGCCAGGTGTGGACCGGCACCACCGGGACCTTGATCACGAAACCGATGAGCAGCAGCAGAAACGCCCAGATTTCCAGGCTCATACCGAACCAGACAGTGGTGGCGGCAAAGGGCGAATTGGGAAGCTGCCCGATGGCGGCCAGGGCCATCAGATTGAACGTGTGCACGGCCCCTTCGGTCGCCCGAATGGCGGCAATCTCATCGACGGCAGCCGCCGGACTGACGACGTGGGTGGCAATCAGCTGTTCGTCGGAAAGCAGATTCAGATCGCTCGTAAAATAGAGCATGAGGATCGCGATCAGCATCAGCACGCTGCCGAGGAGCGTGTACAGGAAGAACTTGATCGCCGCGTACTCCCGGCGGGGCCCACCCCAGATGCCGATGAGGAAGTACATCGGCAACAGCATCACTTCCCAGAAGACATAGAACAAAAAGAAGTCGAGGGAGACGAAGACACCCAGCATGCCAGTCTCAAGCAACAGAAAGAGCACGTGATAGGCCTTCACGTGCTTGCTGATCGGCCAGCTGGCTGCGGCTGCCAGCATCGACAAAAAGGTGGTGAGCACGACCAGCGGCAGGCTGATCCCATCGACACCGAGCAGGTATTCGATTCCAAATGCATCGATCCAGGGCAGCTTGACAACCGCCTGCATGTCGGGATTGCCAAGCACAAACTGACCGGGACCGGTCGGCCCAAAAAGCTGCGGCACCGCCATCCAGAGCGACAGCAGGAAAACCACGGCAGTCGTGCCGAGCGTGATCCACCGAATCGCTTCCTCCCGGGCCTTGGGCACGATGGGCAGCGAAAGGAAGGCAGCAACGAAGGCGGGCAGGAACACGATGAGCGTCAGGGGCCAGAAGGCGGCGTTCTCAGCGACGGCGGCGTTCATGAGATGATCCAGAGCAGGTTGGGAGCGGAGAAGAGTGAACGAGGAAGCCGGATTCACCCGGCCAGCGAGGTACGAAACAGCAGCGTCGCCAGCACGAAGATCGCTACCGTCCCGACGACGATGAACATCACGTACTGCCGCAGTTTGCCAGTCTGCAGCCGTCGCATTTCGATTCCCGTATTCCAGGTGATCCGCCCGGCGGCATTGACCAGGCCATCAACCACGGTCCGATCAAACCAGGCGTCAATGCCGGCAATCTGCCGGGCGGCCCAGGCGAGCGCGTTGATGAGGCCGTCGATGAGTTGCCTGTCGACTCCGCTGACCAAGCGGGCAAGCCGCAGCGTCGGCATTACGAAAAGAACGTGATAGAGTTCATCGATATACCAGCGATTCACCAGGAAGGTGTAAGCGGGGCCAGCAAGTCTGCCAACGACCGCGGGACTAATCAACGGCTTGAGGTACATCAGTGCCGCCAGCAGGACACCCGCGGCCGCCGTCCCAAAGGCCGTCAGCGTCGCGGTCTCGTGGATGTCCCCGGCGTGGCTGTCGTGTTCCGCTGGTACGCTGATCGCGCCGAGGATCGCATCGGTTGAAACAGCCACCGCCGTTCCGGCAGGCCGCGACTGCTCAAGCAGACCAGCCACCCCAAAGCCGCTCGGAAGCCCCCAGCCGGCGATCACCGCGAAGACGGCCAGCACCACCAGCGGCATCGTCATCACCCGCGGTGACTCATGAGCATGCTCAGCAACATGGTGATCCCGGGGGCTGCCGGCGAATGTCATGAACCAGAGCCGAAACATGTAGAAAGCCGTGATGAACGCTCCCCCGGCCACGGCGACGTAGAGGATGCCATGGGCAGGATTGAGCCGGGCAAACAGCAATGCCTGAGCCAGGATGGCATCCTTCGAGTAGTAGCCACTGAGCCCGATGACAAACGGAATGCCGGCCCCGATGATCGCCAGGCAGCCAATCAGCATTGTCCAGGCCGTATACGGCATCACCTTCAGCAGCCCACCCATTTTCCGCATGTCATTGGTGTGACAGGCATGGATCACCGACCCGGAACAGAGGAAAAGCAGGCTCTTAAAAAAAGCATGTGTGACCAGATGAAAGAGCCCGGCCACCCAGCCACCAACCCCGAGGGCGAGCATCATATAGCCCAGCTGGCTGACAGTTGAGTAGGCAAGCACCCGCTTGATGTCGTTGGCGGTCACGGCGATGGTCGCCGCGATGAACAGCGTGATCCCGCCGACGTAGGCGATCACGAGCAGCACATCAGGTGTGAGCACCGGGTAGAACCGTCCGACCAGATAGACACCCGCCGCCACCATCGTGGCTGAGTGAACCAGAGCCGAAACCGGTGTCGGCCCCTCCATGGCATCGGGCAACCAGACGAACAGCGGCACCTGTGCACTCTTCCCGACACAGCCACAGAAAATACCGAGCCCGGCGATGAACAACAGCCAGCGACCGTACCCGGCCTTCCGCCAGCCCGGCACCGCTGCGGACACCTCCGCATGGACGGCGGCCTGATCGGCCTGCCCCGCGGCCAGTCCCGCCACCTGATCGGCGGCGGCGAACGCCACCAGACCGGCGGGAACTTCCTGCTCATAATCGTGCGTCGCCGGACGAACCAGTTCAAACAGACCGGGCCGGTCCCCGCCGGTGGCCGGGTCGACGCTGGAGGCGAAGTGGAGCGTGCCGAGGCCACCCCAGAGGGCCATGAGGCCGATCAGCATGCCGAAGTCACCGACCCGATTGACGATGAATGCCTTGTTGGCGGCGGTCGATGCCGACTGCCGCTCGTAGTAGAAGCCGATCAGGAACCAGGAGCAGATTCCGACGAGTTCCCAGAAGACGAACACCATCGCCAGGTTGCCGGCAATGACAATCCCCAGCATCGAGAAGCAAAAAAGCGAGAGTGCCTGGAAAAAACGGTGAAATCGCCCCGCACGCGTAAAGGCTGCACCACCGGTCAATTGCACCTCACCATCGGTGACGGGGTGAAGTTCGTCATGCATGTAGCCGGCGGCATACACATGAATGCAGGTGGCAATCAGCGTCACCACCACGAACATCAGAACCGTGATGGAATCGATGTACCAGCCGATCGAGAGCCGAAGGGAACCACCCGAATAGAGCGTGTACCAATCCCCCGCGTAGGCCACCGGAGCCGCTGTAGCATGCCCATCGCCATGGCCATGAGCGTCCGCCTTGCCCCCCGCGTGATCCTGCTCCCCGTCCCGATGCTCCTCAGCGGCGACCGCAATCACCGGCGGCCGCACCGCAGCCGAGTCAGCCTGCCGGACAGCTAGCCGGATGGGCGAAACACCGCTGGCTGCATGGCCGTCACCATGGGCCGCCGCCGCCGGGGGATGGTGCCCCAGCCAGACGCCCAACGCCACCACCGAAAGGGCCAACGATGTAGCGATCGCCGCCGTCGCCACATTGGCGGCAAGTTTGCCGTGCGGCCCCATCCGGGCGCCAAAAAACAGGATCGCCACGAATGAAACGAGGGGGATCAGCCAGGCGATTCCAAGCAAGAACGGCAGCAGGGTGGCGATTTCCATGATTGTGTTTTGTGCTCCGGGCGGCGAGGTGGCCCCACCCGCGGGAATCTCGGTCAGGCGGCACCCTAGCCCCGCAGGTCGTCCGCCCGGTCAACATCGACCGTGCCGTGGTTGTTGTAAAAGTTGAGGGTGATTGCCAACGCCACCGCTGCCTCGGCGGCCGCCAGCAAGATGACGAACAGGGCCATCACTTCGCCATCAAGTCCCAGCGGCGGACGACCCTCGCCGGCAAGATAGGACGACCCGAAGGCCACAAAGTTGATGTTCGCCCCGTTGAGCACCAATTCGATCCCCATCAGGACGCCAAGAGCATTCCGCTTGACCGCCATACAGACCACCCCGGCGGTGAACATGATGGCGCCGACCACCAGATAATGGGTCACGCCGATGGTGCCCGTAGCTGCCAAGATCATCTGCCACTCCCCACCAAAACGGAGGTTGCTTCACGCCTTTCCGGCTCGCCCGGCTGCGGCGGCGGGGGCGGATCGGCCGAAGCGACAACATCGATTGGCCGCGGTGTCCGCCGCCGCTTCGCCCGGGCCAGATAGGCCGCGCCGACCAGGACGACCAGAAGATGCACCGACACAATTTCAAAAGGCAGCAGGTAGCCGCTCCGCCGGCGGCTTTCAGACTCGGCTGCGGGACTGTCCACCCGAACCCCCACTAAGGCCATCCCCAGGGGCGTGGCCGACGGAGGCTGAACCTCAGCCCGACCCGGCCGCCGCCAGGGCTCGATGGAGACTGCCGACTGCACCAGGACCGCCAGCAATGCTGCGGCAAGGATGCCGGCAATGACCCGATCACCGGGGGGTGTCTGCAAGGCGACAAGTTTTGTCTGCGCCGTGAGCATGACGCCGAAAACAAGCAGCACCAGGGTGCCGCCGACATAGATCATCAGTTGCATCGAGCCAACAAATTCCGCTCCGGCAAGGAAGAACAGGCCGGCAGTGGCCCCGAGCGAAAGCACCAGATGCAGCGCCATTCGCACCACATTGTCGGTCAACACCACCATGACGGCGGCACCACAAGCAACCAGTGCGAACAACAAGAACAAGGCGGCGTGCCAATCGATCACCGCCAGCAGCAGGGCCCCCTGTGGTGGCGGCAGCAGGCAATCGGTCACAAGGTTCATCAGTCTGCCACTCCCGCGAGTTGCCGCCCGGAGGAATTGCTAACGCTGACCTCCTCAGCCGGCGGCGGCAAAGGCTCGACGGCCTGATTCTCAAGCCATCCCTCCCGCACTGAAATCGCACCACGGCGGGTACCCGGCACCAGCCCCCCCGGGAGGAACAACTGCCACAGCATAACGCCCGCAAACATGACAGCAGCGATCGGGGTGCAGTATTTCAGGCAGGTGGTCATGACCTGGTCAATTCGCAGCCTGGGGAGCGTCCAGCGAATCCACATCATCAAAAGCACACCGGCAGTCGCCTTCAGCAACAGGTTGGCACAGCCCAGCAACCGGACCGCGTAGGGGGCCGTGGCTGCCGACCCATCACTCCAGCCAGCCAGTTCGGCGATCGGGATCGGCCCGTTCCAGCCACCGAGGAACAGCACCGCCGCGAGGCCACTGACCAGGAACATCGAGCCGTATTCGGCCATGAAGAAGAAGCTCCACCGTAGCCCCGAGTATTCGGTGTGGAAGCCCGCCACGAGTTCACTTTCAGCCTCCGCGAGGTCGAAAGGCGCGCGGTTCACACTGGCCACGGCACAGGTGAAGTAGACCCAGAAAATCACAAACGTGAACGGGTCATGGAACACATACCAGTTGCTGATCCAGCCCGCCTGCTTCTCGCCAATCGTGACGAGGTCCATGCTCCCGGCCAGCATAACCGGCACCACCACGCACATGCCCAGCGGCACCTCGTAGCTGACTACCTGAGCCGCCTCCCGCATCGCGCCGAAGAGCGACCATTTCGAAGCCGAGGCGTAGCCGGCCAGAATCACCCCAAAAACCTCGAGGCCGAGCACGGCAATGACAAAAAACACCCCAACGTTGAGCCGCTGCCCGACAACATCAAAGGCAAAGGGCATAGCAATGAAGGCGGCGAACGAGGCACAGAAACTCACATACGGCGCCAGGCGGAACAGGAGCGTGTCGGCCCCTTCGGGCATCAAATCCTCTTTGGCAAGCAATTTGATGCCGTCTGCCAAGGACTGAAGCCAGCCGAATCGACCACCGGTTCGCGTCGGCCCCAGGCGATCTTGGATGCGGGCAGCTATTTTCCGCTCGGCCCAGATGAACACCAAGGCACCGCCGGCAATCACATTGAGAATCAGAAATGCGGCAACGCCTGCCGTGACAGACCATGCCAACCAGGCCGGAAGGCCGACGGTGTTGATCAGAAAATCAGCCATGTGGGGCGAATCACCGCAAGGGGATGCGAGTCAGGACGTCGGGATTTTTCCCGAAATTTCCGCTCACAGCCGACATTGTGAAATTTTGCACGAAGTCTGCAACAACCAGGGCCATCACACAAGGGCCGGCAGTGTTTTCCGCCACCAGCCGCGCCGGAGGGGTCAGCGGTCAATCTCACCCATGACGACGTCGAGGCTGCCGACAACCGCCGGTACATCGGCGATCAGACAGCCCCGGCAGAGCTCTGGGGAGACAGCCAGATTGGAGAAGGAACTTGACCGGGCCCGCACCCGCCAGGGAATGGCCGAGCCGTCACTGATGAGATAGAAGCCCATCTGCCCCTTCGGGCATTCCGTCTCGAGATACGCATCACCCGCTGGCAGCTTCTCGGCCAGCTTGAGCGGTTCGCCCAACGAGCCCTTGCAGCGGGAATACCGATCGATCGACTGGCGGACCAAGTCCATAGACTGGACAACCTCAAGCATCCGCACGAAAAACCGATGCCAGCAGTCTCCCAGCACTGCATCCCTCGGCACAGCCGGATACTCGTGGTCCCGCGGATAGTGACCGTTTTTCATGACGGCAACTTCGAAGGCGTAGCCGTCATACATCGCCGTGTAGATGCTCTCACCGTCTCGACGAAGGTCGATATCGACGCCACTGCCCCGGAGCACGGGCCCGGTGCAGCCGTAGTCGATCGCCATTTCGGGGCTGAGCACACCGATGCCAGCGGTCCGCTTGACGAAAATGGCGTTCGTCGTCAGCAGCGTGTGATATTCGCGGATGACCGGCTCGAATTGGTCAAGAAATGCCTCGCACCGCTGCAGCCAGCCGGGTGGCAGGTCGGCCGTCAGCCCGCCAACGGTGATGTAGCTGTAGGTCAGTCTGGCCCCGCAGGCCTCCTCGAACAGGTCGAGAATCTTTTCTCGCTCTCGAAAAGCGTAGAGAAACGGGCTGAACGTTCCGAGATCGAGTCCGTAGGCCCCCATCCCCACCAGGTGGCTGGCAATCCGGCCCAGCTCCGCAATCAAAACGCGGAGGTGGCGGGCCTTTTCACTCACCTCGTACCGCAGCAGCTTCTCCACAGCCAGCGACCAGCCGAGGTTCATGTTCATAGCCGCCAGATAATCCATCCGGTCGGTGTACGGAATCCACTGCCGGGCGGTGAGGTTCTCGCCAATCTTCTCGGCACAACGATGGAGATACCCGATGTGAGGCTCGAGTTCGGAGACGATCTCGCCGTCGGTCCGCAGCACCAGTCGCAGCACGCCGTGCGTGCTGGGGTGTTGCGGCCCCATGTTGACAAGCATCTCATCGGTGCGAACGTCGAACTCGACAATCCGCTGGTCGTCTTCGAGCACCTGCGACATGATCTCCTGCCTTCTCGTTCAACGGTTCAATCCGAAGCCGGGGCACCAACCACCGACCCGGGCTCAGCGGCCCCGCATGCCGTGATACTCCAGCGGCATTTCGTAATCCTTGCGCAGTGGGAAACCTTCCCAATCTTCCGGACAGAGGATTCTCCGCAGGTCAGGGTGGCCGACGAAGAGGACGCCGGATAGATCGTAGACCTCCCGCTCATGCCAGTCGGCCCCCCGCCAGACGCCCACAACGCTCGCGACCTCGGGCGGCTTTCCTGGTGTGTCATCCTGCCACCGGGGAAGTTTGGTTTTCAGCACCAAGCTGACCCGGGAGATGGTGCTCCAGAGATGATAAACGAGTTCGGTGTGGGGCTCCCAGGAAACCTTCGCGGCCTTCTTGGGGTCAGGTTCGAACCAGTCGACCGCCGTGATGCACTGCAGGCCATTGAACCGGATTTCACATGAATCCTTGAGCCAGCGGCAGGCGGGCAGCAATTGATCGGCAGCGATCTCAAGCCACGGGTCAATTGCTTCGAGGTTCCGCCCGATAACCGCCCCGGGCACCGCCGCTTCGAGTTCGTCAATAAAAACTGGGCCCCGCATTCGTTATCTCCCTCCGCTTGCCGACGGTTCGGCCGCCCGTTGGTTCGCCACAGCCCGCACCCAGTCGAGGTCACCGCGATACCAGACGTAGGCAAAACCGACCAACAAAATCGCGTAAAATAAGCCCATGTCGATAACAGCGGTTCGTGCCAGCATCCTGCCACTCTCGGCCACGGACCATTCCGCTTCCGCCTGCCTAACCGATGCTGCTGCCCCGCTTGCTTCCGCAGTGACTCGAATCTGTTTCGGTGGATCAATTTGGGGGACAGCCGGAGTCGCCAAGCCGAGTTCGCGGTAGAGGTCCGCAACCGCCGGCGTCAAGGTGACGCCATCAGCCTCAACACTGGCAACGGCAGGATCGGCAAGTTGTGTCGCCTTGCCGAAGACGGTCGCCCAAGGAAAAAACAGGGCCACCTCAACATCAAAGATGATGAACAGCAGGGCCACAACGTAGAACCGCAGGTCGAACTGCACAAAACTCGATCCAATCGTCGGTTCACCGCATTCGTAGACCTCGAGTTTTTCAGTGTTGGGCATCCTGGGGCGGACGAGCCAGCCGAGGATCAGGTTGGCCGCCAGGAAGATGCCGCCAACGGCGACGAATAGGGCGAGGAATCCCGCCACCAGCACCGGGTCAAACATCAGGATGCACTCATCATCGTGGAAAGATCGTGAGAGGGGTTGTTGGGTCAGTTATTGGGGCCGCCATGGACCGGGGCCACAATCTCTTTGGAAGCTGCGACAGCAGTGGGATTGAGCGTCGAACGCCCCCAGGCAACGTCGACCGGAAGCCGGGCGAAATCGACAAGGGTGCCGTCGCGGCTGTAGCAACTCAGGTCGAGCGTGGAGCCCATAAAGATGCAGTCAACCGGGCAGGGCTCGACGCAGAGGGCACAAAACATGCATTTCGAATAGTCGATCGTGAAACCGGAAACCTGGAAGCCTTTCCCGCTTTCAACCCGCTCTTTGCCGATGTAGATACAGTCGACAGGGCAGGCCTTCGCACACTGGTCACAGGCAATGCAAGTTGTCAGGTCATAGCGGTGGAACCCGCGGTAGCGGGCGGCCACTGGAGCCGGAAGTTCCGGGTACTCAAAATGCTCGGTGAAGGTCTTCCGCTTGGGATCAAATGTGCTGCTGAAAACCCGGAGCGTGACCCCCATTCCGCATAAAACCGTCCCAATGGCGGTGAACAGATTTCGAAACCAGGCAATCATGATCCACCTGCTGGGGGAGCTCCAGGGCACTCCCGATACACAAAAGGGAGGCAGGCCGGCCACGAATCGACGCCGACACTATCAAGAAAACACGACGTCTCCAGCGGCCATGCTACCGAAATCATCTCCAAGCTCGACACGTCTGGAGGAGTATAGGGAACTGGGGCAGGACAACAAGCGGCCCGGAAAGGTCGTGACTGACCGCACAATACAGAACTAGACAACATAGACACCCTTGTGGTGGCCGATGAGGCAGCCCGCCAAACCATCCCGGGCGGAGCATTCAGGCCGACCCCGAGCCAGAGGGAACCAAATGTCCGCGAAAGAAACCCTCCACGCCTTGTTCAAATTCCGCAAATTCGAGCAAGTTCGGGGGGATTACGGGATTGCCGGCCGCCGCAGCCCGAGACGGCCTCAATTTTCAGCCGTTTGCACAGATTCCTTGGCTAGAAGTCCCGTCGACGGTCAACCTTGCCAACATTCCTGGACTGGGCCAGACCAAAAAAACCAGGTGCCGAAACAAACCGGGGAACACCACCGGCAAATCCCAGACCAGCTGCCCGAATTTCCTTGACCGGCCCCCCAGTTTTCCTACATTTATGGTATCAGCAGCTTCCGGAAGGCTCGCGATTCCCCCGGGTGCTCGGCCGGATTTCCAGGGATGGTTGCATGCTCGTTCTCTCCCGCAAAAAAGACGAAAGTGTTGTCATCAACAATGACATCAGGATTGTTGTTGTCGAAATTCGGGGAGATAAGGTCCGCCTTGGGGTCGAGGCCCCGAAGGAGGTTCCCGTGCATCGCAGCGAAGTCTACGAGGCGATTAACAACGGTGGCAGTGAAGTCGAAGTCGCTGACTCATTCTTGCCACTCAAGCAGCCCGATGAGCGGCTCGAGAGCGGACGAGTTGGGTATACCGGCGGCACTCACACAGTGCCGGGCGATCCCTCTCAACCGCCGGAACCCGATACGATCAGGGAATAGCGACTGAGTTCCCGAACTGGTACTCGACTCGCACCTATTTGCCGGCTATCCTCTTAAGGCCTTTCGTTCAACCGTCATGCATAGACGCTGCCGGCAGGAACGCTCTGGCCCCGTCGTCTAGAGGCCTAGGACATCGCCCTTTCACGGCGGTAACCGGGGTTCGAATCCCCGCGGGGTCATTTAAAATCTGATAGGAATGGGCCGACCAGCCCATGAGGTGCTGACGACCCATGCAGTCAAGTTGCTACGACGCCGTCCTGTTTGTCAGCTTTGGCGGCCCCGATGGTCCGGACGATGTCCTGCCATTTCTCGAAAATGTTCTACGGGGCCGAAATGTTCCCCGAGAACGGCTGCTGGAGGTTTCTGAGCATTACCACCACTTTGGTGGCAAGAGTCCGATCAACGATCAAAACCGCGAATTGATCGAGGCCCTGAGGGCGGAACTCAAGCAATCGGGTCCGGACCTGCCGGTCTACTGGGGAAACCGCAATTGGCATCCCCTCCTGACCGATACGCTCCGGGAAATGGCCGAGGCAGGAGTCAAACGAGCCATTGCCTTTGTGACGAGCGGATTTAGCTGCTATTCGGGCTGTCGGCAGTACCGTGAAAACATTGCCGCCGCCCGCGAGGCAGTCGGTCCAGCGGCTCCAGAAGTCGATAAAATCAGGGTTTTTTTCAACCATCCCGGATTCGTCGGCCCCATGGCCCGCAACCTGACCGCCGCGATTGAGTCGATCGGGCGGGGGAGTCAGATTCCCGTGCTCTTCACGGCCCACAGCATCCCTCTTTCGATGGCTGAGTCTTCTCGCTACTGCAGCCAACTCGAAGAGGCGTCGCGGCTCGTCGCTGAACAGGCTGGTACCCCAAATTGGAAACTCGTCTTCCAAAGCCGGAGCGGCCCCCCATCGCAGCCCTGGCTTGAACCAGATATCTGCGAGGCCATCCGCGACCTGCACGCGGGAGGATGCCGGGAAGTCGTCATTGCTCCCATCGGCTTCATTTCGGACCATATGGAAGTCAAATTCGACCTCGACACCGAAGCGGCTGACGTCTGCCAGGAACTCGGGATGCGGATGGTCCGGGCAGCGACTGTCGGCACGGAGCCTGAATTCGTGCGGGCTGTCAGGGATTTGATTGCGGAACGGGCCTGGGGGCTGGCTGAAAGGCCCGCCCTTGGCCAGCTGCCGGCAAGCCATGACGTCTGCCCTCTCGACTGCTGCCCGGCACCGCAGCGGCCAGCGGCGTCCATTCGACCGGGTTGAGCCCACGGAGTCGCTGGTGGATGCTCCTGTTGCCCCCGGCTGCCAATCCAGCCGCGATCTGGTAGTGCTGACGCACGGCTTCATGGCACACCGTCTGCTGTTGACCAGGCTTTCAGGCAGGCTCCGCCGAGCCGGTTGGCAGACCCGCATTTGGGGTTACGAAAGCTTTCGCACATCCGTTGTCCGCCATGCTGAACGATTCACAGATCTGCTCACCGAACTTGCCAGCGACCAACGGATCGACCGGATTCACCTCGTCACGCACAGCATGGGTTGCATCATCGGGCGGCTGGCCATCAGCCAGGTCAGGCCGCCGAAGCTCGGTCGGTTTGTCATGCTGACGCCTCCCAACCGGGGATCGTTCGTGGCCACGAAAACCGTCCGGATTTTTGGCCGGCTGTTTCCACCGGTGGCCGAACTGACAACCAACCCCGACAGCCTGGTCAACACGCTCGCCGATCCAGCCGATGTCGAGGTTGGGGTGATTGCGGCTGCCAGGGATACCCTCGTTGACCTCGAAAGCACACGGCTTCGGATTCCGCACGAGCATGTCACGCTGCCCTGCCTGCACTCCGCGGTGCTGTTTCGTCAGGACACAGCAAAGCTGGTCGACGCGTTCCTCAAGACCGGCAGGTTCACGCCTGCAAAATCGGCCCGACCGAGCCGAGCCGACCTTCAGGCAGCCCCGGCGGAACGTGCATTGGCGACCCGCACGCCGAGATAGGACTGCTGAACCTCGAGACAGACCCGTCGAAAAGGCTCCGGCCTGCTCACTCCCGGCAGCCGCAAGGTCTCAACCGCCCCCTGCCGGAAGACCAGATCGCCGCAATCGAACCACTCCTGCCCCGGATGAACCACCAATTCCACGGTGTCGAACCGGGCAAAATCGACATACTGTTCGACGCGAGGACTTATTCCACGATCCATCGTGACCCGGCGATTCGTGACCCGAAACCGCCGTATCGCCCACGGTAGTCGCATGCCGAGATAGAGCACGAGCCCAATTGGAATGGTCGCCAGCAGGGCGAGGCGACCGATTCGCAGCGGACCGACACCAGCCTGAATGCCATAGAGCCGTCCGAGTGCCCGCCCCAGCCCGGTTCCGCCCACCGACGGCCAGGCTGTCATCACTGTCACCTCGGCAGTTCCCGGAGGCGTGACACCGGCGATCGACTGCTTATTGCTACCGGCACTGTTCATGAAAACGATCCTGAGTGAATTGAAGCAGCTGGCGTATCTGCGTCCCAAATGTATCCCGTCGAGCGGGAAACGGAAGCCAGCCGGTGAAATCAGGGACAAAAAAAGACCCGGTGGGCTCGGCCGGCCCACCGGGTCAAATCTTTGACAGTTGTTGCGTCTGACGACGTCCCAACAATTGTTGGGTATCTCTTCCGGTGACTCGACCCACCGTTAGGTGGATCACGATCGTCTCCACATTCTTTTGGTCCCCAACCGGATCATCATGAACCGATGAACGGCATCATGAACACCAGTAAGAGCCTGTTCCAACGCAAGGTTGGAAGCAAGAATCCTATAGAAAGGAGGTGATCCAGCCGCAGGTTCCCCTACGGCTACCTTGTTACGACTTAGTCCCAATTGCAGAGTTCATCTTCGGCGCCTGGCTCCTCAATCCCGAAAGATTGTGGTTACCTCAGCGACTTCGGATGCCCCCCACTTTCGTGGCTTGACGGGCGGTGTGTACAAGGCTCAGGAACACATTCACCGCGGTATGCTGACCCGCGATTACTAGCGATTCCAGCTTCATGCAGGC
>Ga0209986_10000244_pt1 | contig 51163 bp, 41 predicted proteins | sample BlataG_FD_183168 | JGI IMG/M metagenome (GOLD analysis project Ga0209986, IMG submission 183168) | Deep subsurface microbial communities from Black Sea to uncover new lineages of life (NeLLi) - Black_00105 metaG (SPAdes) (version 2) | ecosystem: Environmental > Aquatic > Marine > Oceanic >... | reverse complement strand
TGTAAAGGAATATCTACACACACACACACACACACACACACACACACATGTATCTACACACCACCCTCTACTTCCCTTTCTTCCCTTTTTTTGTCCCACCCGCTCCTCCCTTTCTACTCTTCCCTTTACCATATTTTGTCTCCAGCATGGGCATCGCCTGCAACCCTAATACTGCACAACAATAAGCCAGTCGAGCAGCAGTGGGATTCTGTTGCATCACATCAGCTCTCCACATCATCCTTTCTCTAGTTGTCAGCCACAAGCGAGTTGTAGACTCTGATGACTCCTTGGTGGGACTGAATGCATCATCTACGTATTCCAAAACTTGGAAACTACTGCTACGAGTGAGCCCTTTATTCTCACCACCTCCTCCTTGGCTATCATCATTATCATATTCCTCTTCCTCCTCTTCTGTCTCAATATCATCCTCTGTGTGGTCTTCTTGAGGTTCATCAGCTACTGCAAATAATGCCTCTTCTAGCTCCAACACTCTCTTTTGGATCATTGATAAAAATTCACCTGCAGAGGGAGGTGCTACTTTATTGTCATCAATATCCCCCACTGCTGCTTCACCTTTGGCAGCCGCTTTAATGGCAGCAGACCATTCCTTCCATCTACCAGAAGAATAATTGGCAGGAGGGGGAACATCACCATCAATAGCAGCATCTTGAAGTTCAAGGAGAGTGGTAGTCGCCTGCAGCATTGACATAGCATCCAGTGGACTGAAGAAATCTTGCAGTGCTTCCAGTCTTTGTTCTTCAGTGACGCCTAGCTTTGTGGTAGTAACAGACATCTTCTGCCTGCTGCCTCCTCCACCACCACCAGCAAAAACTGGGTTGAAAAACTCAATCTGTTTAGCTGCTCGAGACGATTGCCTCTGTGGAGGGTTGCGATCCTTCAAAGCCTCCTTCTCCTTTTGAGCAGCTTCTTCCTCCCTCCTCTTCTCACGTACTCGCTCCTCTCTTCGCAACGCGATCTCAATACCTTCAAACTTTCTCTCAATCGTCTGTGCCAGTGCCAATTCACGCACCCCCCTCCTATCCAGGCTCTTCAGCAGCTTTATCGCATCATCCACTGTTGAGTAAATTCCCCAGGTACCTAGTGAATCTTCCACTAGTACTGCAGGACGGTGTCCTGCCAGGCCCCACCAGTACCTTCTCGTATGTCTATCATACCCTAGTGGCAACCTTCTCACTGCATATCTCTCCATCTTCTCTTCCAGAGCTTCCTGCGCCAAAGCAAGGGCCTCCTCTGCCTCTTCTCTAGCCCTGACCTTGGCCTTTTCAGCGTCCTTTTCTTCCTTGAGCCTGGCTTCTTCTGCTCTCTGAGCTCTGAGGATGTCACCCAGCCACCGGGAACGTTCACGGTCTAGTCGACGTTTTTCGGCCTGCTGGGCTTGACGGAATTGGATCAGCGCTTTCTTATCGTCTGGATCACCACTGTACTCTTTCAGGTGATCTGGTAATTCAAATGATGGGTCTTCATTCTCTTCCTTTTTACCTTGTTCTTCTTCCTTCTTTGCTTTGCCATCATTAGCATTATTAGCAGCAGCACCATCATTAGCAGCTGCCTTTTCTTCCTCACGACGGCGTTTCTTCTCCTCCTTCTCTTCATCCATCAGCTGTTTCAATCTTTTCCTCTCTTCAGCCATATCACCTCTAATATCTCTCTTTGCATCACTCACATCATCTTCCCTCTTTTGCAGCACAGCTCTGACTTTATCAGTCTCAACAACTTCATCACAAAGGTAACACAACAGAGCCAGATGCTGATCTCTCGTCAGTTTCTCAGCGCCATCAAACCCGAGTATACCAGCTGCCATGCAGGCTGCATTCGTCGGGTAGTGATGGGGCTCTTCGTCCTTCTCAGCTGCTGCAGTCAATACTAGACGACGGAGTACCTCTGGCCAGGTTCCTTCAGACAGCACTGCTTGCCATCTTTTCTGCAGAGCAGTGGCCACACCACTCTCACGAATATCGTCCAGCAACACAGTCAACAGACGTGTGTACAGATGATGCAAAGGGTGGCTGCTCACTGTCCCTTCATTATCATCAGCGGCAACTCCTGCAAATCCTTGAGCCAGGATACCATCAAGATCTGTGTAGCTCACTGCACGCAAACCCAAGTACCTTGTGAACTGGGATACAAAGTCAGCTACGTATAAAGTGCCTGCCATTCTTTCACCTTCTTCCTTGTCAAGTTTCTGCGTGGGAGGATGCACATCTGGTACTGCTGGTGCTGAAGAGGAGGAGGCACCCTTCTTCTTGCTGCTGCCAAGCATAATATCTTGCAACAACTCCAGATCTTCAATAGGGTATTTCCTAGCTGCTTCAGCCTCTACTCTACGTCGTTCTCTCTCCTCTAGCTTCTGTTGACGCCGCTTCTCTCTATCTTCCTTGAGCTTATCCTTCTCTACATCATTCTCAACACGGAACTCTTCCTTCTTCAACTTCTTCTCTGCAGATTCAAGAGACTTTTCCGCAGCTTCAATTCCCTTGGTTGCACTGTCAATCTTCCCTTCAGCTTTACGGACAGCCAATTCAGCAGCTCTCCAGTCTCCATGTTGCTTATCAAATGCCTTTTCAGCCTTGTCCCTCTCTTCCTCAATAAACTTCGCCTTCTTCTTCTCCAGCTCCTTCCCCAGTGCCTGCACTGTCTGTCTGTGTTCCAGCATAGCTTTACGATCATCAGGTTCTCCCTTGTACTCCCTCTGCTCTTCAGTCAACTCAAATTGTACCAATTTTGACTGAGGGACTTCAATAGACTCTCTCACTGGCTTGGCTGGAGTACTTCCTCCCTTAATCTTCTTCACATCAGCCAATTTCGCCTTGGCATCCTCCAGCTCCTTTGTTGCAGCCTCCATCACTGCTTTGTTCCTTGATAATGCAGCTTTTGCTTTTTTCACCAGTCTCTGTGCTCTTCCCAGCTTATCCAGCCCCTCCACATTTTCCCCTTCACCATCATCACCATCACCCCTTCCTTGCTTTTGCCTCTTGGCCTTGGGCAGCTTGCTGTACACCACTTTATCAGGATGAAAGCAATGCAGCGTGTAAACCCCCTTTGACAGCCTAACAAAGTTACGATCATCAACCAGTGCATTCACCACCTGTCTCTTATCTCCCAGTACCTCAACCCCAAGTTCTTTGGCTTTATCCAGGATACCTTGAACATCTAATCCTGCTGGCTGTACTATTTTAAATACCTCTACCAGTCCCTGTTTCATTGTTCCCTCTCCATATTGGGCTTCCACTTCTTGGAGAGGTCTGGCCGTGACGGGGGGGCCATGTGGCTTCTCTGGTTTTGGTTCCTTGGGGGGCTTGGGTTCCTTTTTCTGCTTCTTTTTTTTAGGTTCACCATCACCATCACCTTCTTTACTCTTCTTCTTCTTTGCAGCTCCTTCCTTATCACCACCACCATCACCACCCTCTTCTTCTTCATCTTCCTCATCGTCAGCATATCTCTTCTTCTTCTTCTTCTGAGCACTCTTAGGGACCTTCACTGATGATTCCAATATCTGTTTAACATCATTAGGCAACTCAGTAGGGAGGTGGAATTGTGATGCTAGGTGAGGAAGGACCACCCAGGCAGATTTACCATACTCCGGACCTTGTTGGGTAGTGTTCTTAACAACATAGGTCCTTAAGAGGGATTTAGTGACTGGGGCTTTAACTGGCTTGGATTTCTTGCTAGCTTTATTAGTATCCTCTTCCTTTTGACTCTTCTTATTGTTGGTGTTGTCTGCTGCAGTGTCGGCGGCGTCTCTGAGATCGTTGAGGGCCTTGGTGATGATCTCTTCTAATTTGCCGATGGAATGGTGGACTGACTTGCAGACTGTTTCTTCGAGAGCAGATGGAAATTTCTTTAGAGCTTGGAGGGCATCCTTTTCTTCTTCAAGAGCTTCTAAATAAGTGAGGCCGCTGCGACCGGTGTAGGAGCAGCTCCAGTCTGGGGTGCGATAGAGGTTGGCCTTTTGGAGGAAGGGTCGGTACTTTGTGAAGATTTCATTGGTCTCAGGGATGAACCAGACCTGCATTTGGTGGCAGTGGAGTCGTTTGAGTGACGACCATTGGAGGTGGCTGCCAAAGACATCATGATTTCAACGAGCAGATGATCACTTACCTCTGCATTCGGATCTAAACTGGCTGGTGCAGGCTTAAGTTTATATGGCTTCTTGTTTAAGAGAGGCATGGCGATCTATCTCTACAGGAAAAGACCAGTATCCCAGTACTTTGTTTGATTTTTCCCCAGTTTTTATTGGTCTATTAACTGCCTTAATTGACAATATAGACTGTCATATTCATTCAATACTACTCTTATTGGTAATAAAATCTTCAAAATTGTCAAATGTGTGTTCCTAGCCCTCCCAACTCATCTCCCTCTTGACCGGAAATTTCCTGCTCGACTTTGAAATGGCCTCTTGCGTGGCCATCCCTTTTTCCCCCCTCTCTTGACCTTGCATTGAACGCTGCATTTCTTTCTACACGTAGTATCAATGCGACAATTGAAATGATATTAAACCTCTGATAGCAAAGCACGTCTGTCCTGAATAATAATCCAACATCTAAACCCTGACAATGCGCTCTAAAAACATACCCTTCTTTTAAAGATTCGCTTCTCCAACAAGCACCAGAGGCATGATCACCCCTTCCATTAGACGTGGCATCTCCCAGATGGCCAAGCTGAACACATTTCCCTCTTCCTCCTTTCAAACCAAACACCACCGCCACCACAAACTTTGTCTCAGAGCAGACGCTGCCTTTGCCAAACGCCTCCACACCACCACCTCCACTAACGACATGTACCACCTAATCCTCAGCCACAGCACCTCCTTATCATCCAAAGATTTATGTCTAGCCTGGCAATTAGCAGCTCAACGTGAATACATCCTCTGCCACAATGACACCACTCACGACCTGTCCACCCTGCTCATCCAGCTCACAAATCACCACACACCCACCATGACCCCCAAACAACTCTCCATCATAGCCTGGTGTTCGGCTACATGGGGTGGGAACAATTTCAACAAATCCAAGTTTTACAACAGCATCGTAGCCATTGCTGAACCACAACTCTTATCCTTCTCTCCAGATGAATTCTGCGCTCTCTTGTGGGCATGTTGCTCCCACTGTGATGCTCGTGATAACAGGGCCTCTATCACTCTCATTCAAGGGCTCAGTACCTTGGTGGTACCAGGTGGTATGGATTTACAATTATTTTCACCTAGAGATCTTAGTGTTCTGGCTAATACCTTGACAGAGACTGGGAGCCATAGTCCCCCTCTCATCACTGCTATTGATGCCGAGGCCAGTAAGAAGTGGCAGGATTTTGATAATATTGGTGATATTGCAGCATTGATTAAATTGTTTTTGACATTCAACTATAGACCATCAGATGTGTGTTATGAGAGGCTGATGAAGCATAGTACGCTTCTTCTCAAGGAACTTGGAGATGAAGGAGTAGACAGTAAAAATAGCACATCATCATCATCACGCCCAGATGTTTCTTTGAATGAAATTGGAGCTCTTTGTTTAGCAATAGGAAAGGTATGGCTCCATCCTGGACAGGATTTCTTTGCATCACTGATACCAAGCACTGCATCACTATTAAGACTGACCACGACCATGAATAATAGTGATAGTAGTAGTAATAGTAGTCAACAGCAGCAGCAGCAGCCTGCTACATGGGCAATAGTGGCCATATTATGGTGCCTGGGTCGATTCAATACACCATATTCACGCCCAGTAGTTTCATCTTCAATGGCATACATCAAGGACAATCTAAATTCATTCAAACCATCAGAGCTATTAGTTATACTGTGGGCATTTGCCAAGCTCAGTGATTCGCACACTGATAAGCACGGGGAGACACTGTTCACTCTGACCAATCACTTGATGCTCACTATCCACCAAACTGACAGTAGAACAGCTGCGTTATTATTGTATTGTGTATCACATCTAGCTACTAGTGAAAGTAAAGCTGCCATGTGTCATACTTTTGCCATTGCAGCCACTCAAGCCATGTTGCAATCACTCAACATTACTCCCAATGAACTTGCCAATTCAATAGTTGCACTGAGCAGACTGAACGCACTAAGCAAACTGAATGTTCGCCTTCCAAAACAAACTAGCAGGAAACTAGAACTTTTATGTACTAAATATTGTTCATCTTTTACATCTCATCATTTAGGTCAGGTAGCTACTGCCACTGTGTTGCTAGGATGGAACTCTCCTGCACTGTTGGATGCACTGGCAACTACAGCTTTGAAAAAGTGTTCAAACGTGCCACCTCGTGTATCAATGCAGGTGTTGTGTGCGTTTATAAAGCATAATCATTCATCTGATGCAGTGGTTGAGTTTATAGAATGTAGTTGTCTGCGTAATTTGACAAGGTATGAGAGGAGAGATAAGGAGATCATAGTGGCAGCACATGCGTCTGTGAGGGAGAGTGGGGCGGTGGTGGTGGCTTTGAAGAAGAAGAGGACAGGCACTGCTATTAAAATGAGATAAAATTAGCAATTATTTGTACTTTTGTAGATAGTATGATAGAGAAGTGAATATGACATACAATAGGTGGAGTGCAACAAAGTGGGTTTAAAGTTGATGTGCTCACGATGACCGTCGACATCGGATAGGAGCGTTGACAACAGGAGTATGAAAGCTGCGCAGCAATTCAGTTGGAAATCACACATTTGACAATCATCCACAGACTCATTCAATATCGAACTAAATTAAAGCACATTCCTTCGAGAAATTAAACCAAAACAATCGCTTTTGCTTCAATATTTATATTTTCATAGCTTCCTCAACCGTGTTCTGTTGAATGATGCGCAAAATAGTATCAATACTACTACTAACACTCATAGAAAGATGTTTCTCATTAGGTGAGTATTCCAGGAAAGATTTCACGCCAACAGATTCCGCAATTTAGTTGCCCTTTAATCTTTACACTTGCTGCACCAGGACATCAGGCCAGGGTGCATACATAATTATAGCACCTGGATCAGGCCCAACACATCCCTGCGCATTCTCTTCCCACCACCACGGCTTCTTTCCCAACAACGCCCAATCGCCCCGACAAAATTCATTCTACACCCGCCCCCTTCTCTTCCAACCCAATCTCAATCCTCCCCTCTCTCCCCGTAATACACACAGATAAAAACATAAGTAGAAACCTAACATGGTTCTCCTCCAACTCAGAACCCAATAGTTATGGAAGATCAATGGTAGACAGCACTGAACCCTGGGTAGAGGTCATCAGTTGGCACCCCAGAGCCTACTACTTCCACAACTTCATCACTAATGAAGAAGCAGACCACGTCATCAAATTAGCCAAACCATACCTCAAAAGATCCACAGTAGTAGGAGAAGGGCCAGATTCCAGTGTAGTCAATAATATTCGTACTAGTTATGGAACCTTCCTCCAAAGATACATCGACCCCGTTGTGAAGAGTCTCGAAGACAGAGTAGCGCTGTACACTCGTATTAATGTCACCCACCAGGAAGATGCTCAGATTCTTAGATATGGTCATGGTCAAAAGTATGGTGCACACATGGATGTCCTGGAGGATGGATCCCCCAGAGTAGCTACTATTCTCATTTACCTGACAACGCCTGAAGAAGGAGGGGAGACTGCATTTCCCGCCACCAAGGACAGTGATTGGGTGAGTGCAGAGGTCAAAGCTAGAATTGCTAAAAACCCTAGTGAATGCGCAAAGGGACACGTATACGCTCCTGCAAAGAAGGGAGATGCTCTATTATTCTGGAGCTTATATCCTGATGGTCACAAGAGAGATGCCCTCACTCTGCACACTGGGTGCCCAGTAACTCGAGGGCTGAAATACACCTTCACCAAGTGGATCCACACCCAGCCATTTAGACCGGAAGGGTTTGGTGTAGAGTATCCACTGCCTCCATTACCTGAATTATGTGAGGACGTACATGACCAATGTGGAGAGTGGGCTGAAGCAGGGGAGTGTGAGCATAATCATGGGTTTATGGTGGGCGATACTAGTGGGTTGGGGGCGTGTAGGTTGGCATGTGGGGAGTGTGAGAAGTGTGAGGAGGAGGATGTTGCGTGTAAAAGTAGGAATAGAGAGAGGTCTGGGTACCTGCCTATGGAGGAGATGCTGAGTGAGGGGTAGATAGGTAGGTAGGTAAGGGAATGAATTGCATTGTATTTATATATCTATAGAGATTGTGATAGAGACAGAGAAATGGTGAAGTGTCGGGGGGGACTCTCTAGAGACTTGGGGATCTCATTCTCGCAACCTTAAGTTAAAATTATTACAAGAACGTTATTTGATTTCATTGAAGAAGTAAAGTAATGATTGTAGGTCTGATGACGATTCTTGGGTGAGCAAAGAAGTATGAAGTCGCCAAAAGATTAAAGTTTTGAAACTGAAAGCAAAATTACGTCCCTTCATTGCAATTTGTAGACGTTGCTGGAGTCAATTATCACCATCCTTATGTCTGCAAGAGAACAAACCAGCCTCACGGTACAGGATTCACTCGACGATGCAGCTCCTTCAGGAAGTGGTGGAGATGAGTACAAATATAGCCGCATTTCAGCATCTTCAGGGCTTGAAACGGGACTCTACTTACTCCAGGTGAGACCTAGATAGTAGTATATCTTTTTATTACAAGCCAAAGAAAAATCCTTCATCCTCCCTGTTCCTCACTGACCCCCTTCTTCCTACACACACAGAATGGAGGCTATAGAACCATTTGCCCGGTTAAAATAGACACAGGAGACACTGTACGAGCTGGCTGTATCTCTCTAAACAGAGGAGTTAGGAAGACACTCAATATTGAAGCTCAAGAAAGCAGCAGAATTACCCTAACTCGGGTCATCAGCACCAACATGGTACCCGCTCTAAGAGTACACCTCCAATCTGAGCCAGACGCATCCGCTCCTGATATAGAGGCTATTAAAGCCGTTCTCTTTGAAAGCTTCTTTACCAAGAACTTCCCAGTTCATTTGAATGATATTATCTACTTCTACCTACCTCAATCAGGGAAACGCGGACTATTTGGTAGGCGTGATTCCAACTCCAACAAGAGGCTGAAATTCAAAGTGAACTTCATCAGGGGCCAAGGTAATGGTACATTCTGCTATGTTAATAATAATACCGAAGTACTAGTCAATGGAGTTAATATTGGTAGTGCTCATTATAATGGGTACACTCCTAGGGGACAAGTATCAGCTAGAAGGGAAGGTTCCTTGGGACGGTCAACATCACAACAGCAGCAACAACAACAACAATCAGCTAAACGTAATGTGACTATGAATGGTGGTCTTGGCAACCCAGTCACAGGAAGACCATCAACTCCTACCACTCCATCAAGGAGAACATCATATGGGAATACAGGAGGGGGTGGTTCTTACAGTGGGAATCCCAGTACCGGCAATACCGGTCCATTTGCACCGTTTAGGCACCTCTCACCAGAAGACATGGATTTCTTGAACAACACTTATGAATATCCATCTTCACAAGAGATGCAGGTCTATGTCAAAGGCCGCCATTCTCATTACAGACATCGAGCGGATTCAGTAAGCAGTCTATCAGAGGCTGATCTCCAGAGGGCATATACAGAGGCATTAGCTGAAAATCCACCTCCTACTGCATCGAGGGCACATATTGCTATACGTCTCAACAATATGACTTTGAATCCAGCTAGGTCTACCCCTAATGGTCAACTATCACCACCTTTGTCACAGCAAGCCAACCACAGGAGGAGTGCTAGCGACAGTCAGCAACAGCAACAGAATAAATATGGTACCAACAACAATAATAATGGAGAGAGAGGTGCACCAATCAATGGCACACCTTGTACTTCTCCATTTGCTGCTGCTCCTTATGAAGATGCTTACCTAGGGTCTATTTATAATCATTTTGGTGTAAAGCCTCCCGGTAATGGAGAAAATACCGCTGCTGTTGTGGGGAGCAGCATCACTGGTGAGAAGAGTAGTAATACAGCTAATCCCTCGGTCAATGGGGAGGCTATTTCTCCTGCGTCAACTTCTTCTCAACGCAGCATATTTGTTGCTTCAAACAGAAATTCAAGCAGAGAAGAAGGAGATAACAGCAACCATCTTTTGTTGGGGTCTTTCAGTAGAAAATTGACTGGCTATAAGAGTGCTATAATGAATTTTGACGATCTCGAAGTGGTGGAAACGCTTGGCACTGGTGGTTTCTTCAGGGTGTACAAAATGCGGGATAAAAAAAGTAACAGGGAGATGGCTGTCAAGCTTCTTATTGAAGATCAAGCTGATTCAATTATGACTAGGATAGACAGCAATCTACCTCGTCCACCTACACCTACATTGACAGAGAGGCAAATAAAGGATTTCAGAGCGGAGGCGGAAACGATGTTGGAGCTTTCTGACAAGAACATCGTACAGTTTTATGGTATCTGTCTCAATCCTCCGGCTATAGTCACTGAAATATTGGAAAGAGGCAGCCTATTTGAAGTACTAAAGTCTGCAAGAGAGGCAGAGAACAACAGCACTCGGTGGGCTCATTATCTAGCCCAACTCAACTGGAGAAGGAGGCTCAACATGTTGAGGCAAGCTGCCCAAGGCATGGCTTACGTTCACAGTAAGGGCATCATCCATTGTGACTTGAAGAGCCCCAATCTACTGGTAGATGAAAGTTTAAATGTTAAAGTTGCTGATTTCAACTTAAGGAAGGTCATTAAGGAGACGGGGCTGCAGGAAGTAGACATCACAACCAGCCTGAGCAACGTGTCCCCTCTGTGGGCGGCTCCAGAACTCACCACCGCTTGTGCGGCCACCAAAGCTATAGATATATACAGTTTTGGTATAATTATGTGGGAAATGATGCATATAAGGAGACCTTGGCATAATGTAGGTCAGGGGGATCTTCAAATAAGGGGGAGAGTGACATTGGCTGTGAGTAGGGGGGAGCGTCCAGCTATTGATCTAGACGGCTTTCCGGGCAGAGATGATGTACATGTATCGGCAATATTGAGTGACTACATAGATCTGATGATAAGATGCTGGGATCAACTACCTAGGAACAGGCCATCATTTAGTGCTGTAGCAGATCAGATCGGGGAAATGATTACTGCCTATTTTAGATCAATGAAAGAAATGGAAGGGAGTGGCAAAGGAAGAATGGTATGATGGGGGAAACTTTTTCACATATATTGTTGCTGAACAGTAGTGTTGCCACTGTAAAAGATTTGACCTATAGTATGCTATGCTGAAACAAGCTTGAATGTACATAAGAAAAAGAGACGACACTGCAGAGGGACGACTTCAATAATCTGAGATACAATTTATTTTATTTCAACATGATGTTCATAACGTTAATGGGTTTACCCATCAGGCTGATTAAATGGCCTATTGGAATACTGTATGACACCTTTACTGCAACATCACGTCGTTCCTTCGACCTCCCTCCAGCAGGTCTTGATGAAACCAAAGCCGACTTGATCTTGTTCGCTCTGCGTCAGTCTGCCAACTCCGACCAAGAACGCGCCATTGCCGATCACTGGCTCTCAGCCCTAGAAATCTCCCAAGTAGCCATCAGCAGACTCATTGAAGAGCTAGAATCAGTAGACTTCCAACTGAAATTCTGGACAAACAGAGCAGAAAAGGGAGGACATTACTGGTTCAGTCTCACAAGACATGGCCCTTTGGCCTTCATCAAGCAACTCACCAGGCTGAGGCCAGGCTCTCACGGTGGGAACAACAACAACACAACTACTACTGCTGGTGGTGGTGATGGGTACAGAGAAATGAGTGCTTCAGAGCTTGTAGAAAAGAGAATCCTAGTATTTAGGTTACTCAGGTGCTCCCTATGTGAAGCATTAGCTAAAGTTCAATCTACAGTAGGGAATCTTCACCTGAAAAATACCACCACTACTACATCTTTACAACAACAACAACAACAACAACAAGGTGGTGATGGTGGTAGTGATGATACTGAAGATACAGGATCTCAAGACCCGTCACCATCCACTCCTCTCCCCAGCGTCAGTAATACCAATAGCGATGATTTATTTATCAATGCACGTCGTTGTATAATCCAAGCAATGGTGGGGGTTGCACAAGCATTTGATGATTTAGATGCTTCTGCTGCAAGAGCTCTTGAACACATCATTCCTCCTCCTGCTACTACTGTTGCTACCACTGTTAATGTCGATAATAATAATGCAGGTCAACAACAACGGCGCCAATATGGAGATGTTCTTCATTTTAGTAGACCTGATGGAAAGTATCTGAAAGATGCATTGTCAAAGATACTCAAATTACCTCAACAACACCAACACCAACACAGAGTGCATTGTGATCATGATCAAGGTCATGATAATAATGATGGGTTTGTCACACCATCTACTACAAGAAGACCTCCAGCTTCTCATTCATTGACCATATCCAAGAAAGCAGCATCAGCTGCAGCAGCTTCAACATCAACAGTAGCTGATCCAGCACTGCCCTCACCCTCTCAAGATGCCAAGACAGCAGCAGCATTCAGAGATGCACAGCGTGCAGTTGGTGTATCAGGTAGATTGCCTTCCAAAGACTGCACAGTAAGAGAAGTCTTATCATTCGCAAAAGCAACTGCACAGAAACTCCAATCAGCACCACTGATAGAGCTCCCCCGGTGGTTGAAAGCACCCACCACTGCTCAACGACACTGGATTGCGCTCACTGTAGGTGGAGCACTGGCTGGGTATGGAGTCTTGTTTCTGTACCGTCATTCCAGGTTGTCAGGGAGTAGAGACCTGGACAACTGGGCACAGCAGGGTGTCTCTCTGGTTGGCTCAGCATGGAAGGAACACGTCATCATGCCTCTTGATAGGGTACGAGGGGAATTGTTTGATACATTCAGGAGGAGGCCAGCTATTGTGACGTTGGGTGACTATGAGGCTGAGAGAGATTCTTTGCAGCGGATGTTGAATGAATTCAAAGCTGATCACCACTCTAGAAACAAAGCAAATGGTACTACTGATGGTACTACTGATAGTCCATCTAGTGCAATGGCAGATGCAGGGATGGATGTACTGATGAGAAGTTATGAAACCCAACTAAGATCCCCCATTCGTAGTTTAGTAGGAGGAGATCTCGCCAGGTGCGTATTAATACAAGTTCAGAAGGTTAAAACAGATACCCAAGCTGCAATGTTAGAGATAGATCAGATATTAAGAGCTAATGAACTGAGTATCTCTCTGGTAGCCGCCATACCTGCATTCATAGTAGCGGGTGCATTGATATACGGTCTTTCTGGTTATCTTACTCCCACAGCTCCAGATCCTAGGAGAGAGGCACTGCCTCTTAGAATGGCGCTCATTGATGCCGAGAGGGCTCTCCAGTCCATCATGATCATCACCAACAAGTACAGTGATATAAATACTGACAGTATTACAGTGGTGATGAGTGAGGAGGCAGAGGGGGAGTTTACATTCAGACTGGGTCAGGCCTGGGAGGAAGCTAGAAGCCTGTTTAGAAAACATAGAGGTCTGTTGAGATCCGGGGATGCAGAGTGGGAGAGAATGAGGAGTGATATGCTGGAGTTGGCTGCACCTCCCGAGTTTGTGAGGTGGGAGGATAAGGCTGGGATTGCTCAGAGAATGATGAGAAACTATGCTGTATTACAAAGATGAATGTTATGTATGTACCATATACTATCAATGGATGTGTAACGCATGCACACACACACACATACACACTCTTTCACATTTCAATACATGTAAATTATATTTCCAAAGGGTCAATCATCTTTGAAGGATGTTCTTCTGGCTTGGGATAATACTTGAAATGCAACTCTGTAGTATCCTCCCCTCTCACCTTGGTCCACCCAGCCTCAGTCACATGGTACACTGACACTGTGCCTCCACTAGCAGCATCCCTAAATGTAGCATGATAAATAGATCTCTGTCCCAACTCAATAGCCTCTTCAACAGATAGATCCCAACGGTATCCTTCATCCAACACACCATATGCATACAGGGAGCCAGAGCCTACTGAGAAGAGTTCACCCTTGGTACGTTGACCGTCACTGTCTACATAATAGAGGCCGGGACCGAAAGCGTCCCACCCAGCTACCATGGTGCCCATGGACAGGCCCATGCCTCGGTAAGAGAACATAGTGTTGGCCAGGAGTTTGGAGGCAGCTCTAACGGTGATGCGTCTGTTGTTGTTGAGCTCGTAGAGGCGGCATTGTCTGCCGAGGTTTCGTTCCCAGAATTGACAATCAGCTGCGCCTCCTGCCATGGTGCCAAGGAGGTAGGGGTTGATTTCAATGACTTTTTTGACGGTTTGGGAGGAGATATAGGAGCCTTGACTGGCACGGGAATCTACGGCGATGATGACACCACCTTGAAAGATGAAGCCGAGGGTGGTGGTTCCGTGGTTGGGTTTGACGTATTCTACAACCTGACGCTCAAAGGTGTCAATCTACGAGAGGAAGAGAGAAGTTGAGAGGCGGTGAGGGAAAGGGATCAGTGAGGAGAACAGGGCATGTGTGTATCGTTGTTTCTCTTGGTAGCACAGAGCCTATATATGGCACTCATATCAAGATATACTTACGTCTGAGACTGCTGGTAAAGGGAAAGAGTCTGGGGCAAAACCATCAGCTTTCATTGATTCTAAGCCTATAGCTTCCTGTTTGCTAGCTTCAGCTCCATCTAGAGCACTAAGATCGAACCTCATCATATTTCGTATTATATTTTCGTTACGGTAGATATTTCAGTAAGTTTAGAAGTGATCAAAATGTCCTTGTGTGATCAGAGGCACTTCTCTTCTATTGTCAAGTTGTAACGTCTTCAAGAAGGCAGTAAATGATCACTGAATGGTAGGTTGGGACTGGTATTGTATACAATGCTCGTTTCTAGAGGTCTGAAGAATGGGGAAATTGGGAAATTGTGCCGCTGTTCAGGCCGGCCTGGCTATTTGGAAAGGAAAAATGACTCCCTCTTTCACTGTGTTCACTCGGTTTCCTGTTTTCACAACACATATCATTTTTAAATCGCGTATACCATGACACAAGTAATAATACGGTTCAACGGACGCAACATAGCTGTGGATTTGCATCCTTTTGATACACCAGCAACTCTTCTCGAAAGATTAGCCTCCCAAAATTGTCTATCACACTCTGCAGATCCACAAATACACCATGACGAGCGACTACATCCAAACACCACCCCACGGTACCCCAACTCAAATCACCTCCACCGCCTTCGTGTCGTCCACCAAGGCCGCACCCTCCCTCCCACCTCTCCACTACCATTCCCCACCAATAGCATTCATTCTCTAGACATCGTCCCTAGACTCCTAGGCGGAGGTGGAGATGGAGGCTCTACAGGTGCAGAATCACGCTCCACCTATCTAGAAATGTATGCTGGAAAGAAACACGCCAAGGTCAACCCAGAGGAAGAACGACTGGCCAGGTGGACAAATTGCAACCTCTCTGGCCTGCCTCTTCAACCTCCTTGCGTATGTGATCCCCTAGGTTTCCTTTACAACAAGGAAGCTCTTGTATCTGCACTACTAGCTAAAACACTACCACATAGTTTGTCATACATTACAGGATTAAAATCACTGACAGACGTGAAATTAGAAATGGCACCTATTGGTGGTAGTAGCAAAGTTAGGTTTACATGTCCAGTTACAGGATTAGAAGCTAATGGGAAGGTAAAGTTTGTAGTAATTAGGACCAGTGGGCATGTATTTAGCGACAAGGCAGTTAGAGAGTTGAAAAGTATAGTGGAGGAGATGGTAGGAGGACCATGGAGCCCAGATGATGATATGGTGCTTAATCCATCAGGAGAAGAAGTGCAAGGGAAGAGGAATGCATTGTTGGCACAGGTAGCGGCTGAAAAAGCTGCCAAGAAGAGTAAGAAGGATAAGAAGAGAGCTAAAACTAAAAGAAATATTGATGATGATGATCATGGGGATATTGCTGATGACGATGGAAGGACAAATATCATCAGCACAAACAACAACAACAATAAGAAAAAACTAAAGTCTGAGCATATGATGCCTGCTGGGGCTACATCAGAGGTATGGAACTCACTCTTTAAGAAGGATAATGATGGGAAGGGTACTGGAAAGAAGAACCATAATGATGATTTTCTCAATAGAGGTACTGGTGTACGGTACATGGGATGAATCATGTAATCATAATGTTACAATGTACACATTTGATGCTATTAATAGAAAAGATACACAGTAATCTCATTGATGCACATTCATATACCGTAATGGTCTTTTGTCAAACCTTATGACCAACCTATGTTCCACTACAACTTGTTATTATTACTATCTGACTACCCTCCATACTGATGGATCTTCAGTAGTACCATCATCAACAGTACCATTATTATCATTACCATTATTATCAGTAGTAGTAGTAGTAGTATTGTCTTCAATATTTCTACCTTCATTAGTAGTAGTACCACCCCCTTCCCCACCACCAGCACCAAGTGTGATTACTCTTCCCAAGGTACCTTCCTCCACTTGCTGTAAATGCTCATCATCATCATCACTATGCCGTGTACTGGGATACCCTACAATAGCTAATTTTCGACACAAAGGACAATGCACTGCAACTGCTGATGCCCTAGCTCCAGTATATTTCACTAAATCTTTCAAACAATCCCTACAACAGCCATGCTGAGCTGCACATGGGAAGACTGCCCAGTTATCTTCTGTAATGGTTACCTTTTCAAGACATATAGGACATGATTGGTCTCCTACAGTACCATTGACATCTTTGTTACCTCCTCCTAATTGTTGTTCTAATATTGTCTGCAATACTGCAGCATCTGGAGATCTCACCTGCATTTCATCTATTTCTTTTGACGATAATGTCTGGATGACGTATTGATCAGCATCTTGTTGTCGTGTTCTTCTTCTAGAGTCTCTTTGGCGTCGTTGACTAATGGCACCTTCAGGACCTAGTCTTGATGATGCTGTGACATCGTCGAGCCTCTGTCTCCTTCGTTTATAAGCGACAGAGGATAATACACAGCCTAGGACACAAATAACAACTAATACCGAGCTAATAATGATGATACCAGAACACGTGGTTGCCCCTGCTCCACAAATACTGGTAGCTAGATTGCTAGAAGTACTTTGGCTGCAGCATTCTTGGATGCAGCAGCAATCAGAGAATGCTGTTTTGGGTACATCTTTGTAATAATAACGGCCCCCTCCACAGCAACAAATTGCATAGGGACCGGGCGTAGTGTCATTGCTGGGGATGGTGGGATTTAGTGGAGGTAAATCAACAAATGGGTTTATTGATGGTTCAGGAGCTGGAGTTAGTGGGATCATGATACCTATAGGTTCATCTGGTGTCGTGGTTGTATCATCTGCAGTGGTGTTGCGCGTCTGGTCTGCTTGAGCCAGGTGTCGGGAAGGAATGGATCGGTTCCTTCTGACACAGTTTGCTGTACCATCAATAGAGACACCAAGACAACTATGCGTGCAGTTTTCATGGCTATTTAAGGACTACAACCTCCATATACTCAACGAAATACTCGATTTGTTTTTCACTTTTCTAATCCCTTGAGATTCCTCAAGGGTTGGCAGTTTTATCTATTTTCAAAAACCTCTACCTAGAAATAGTGCTTAATACTCTGAGCAAACGATTTACTAGACGGAAAATACAATTCAATTTACTAAGGCGGGTTTCCTCTCACTCTCATAACATGAGGTGAGGAGGAGTGAGAAATTCTACAGTCTCGAAGGAGCTCCTCTCCTCGGCAATTCCAATCTCCACTTTCTTGGCACCTTCCTCCCATCAAACAACTCTCCAACCTTCCCTTCATCCACCTCATCTATATCACCAGGCCTCCACCCAGGATTCCCTGTTTTTGATATCAGCACCGCATCCACTCCTCTATAAAAATCAGACCCCCTATCAGCCACTAAATTGTACACCACCGTATTCTCCATCTCCAGACACTCCACAAGACTATGCATTCTAGCTCCTCTCCTTAATTGCTCATGAGTGGCTGCTAGAGATGTAGGAGACACTTTGGCCATTGCATCTGCTGCTTCTGCTGCCCATTGATTATTATTATTATTGTTGGCGGCAGCGGCTTGACGACATGCTGCAATGACATCTCTAGGCCGTGTATTGTCATCACCAAAGTACTTTGATATATTATTGGAGATGAGAGATAACTGGCTACTATCACTATCACTACTACTACTACTACTCCTCCTACTACTACTAGATGATTCTATTTCAAAAGAGCAAAGAAGTTGATTCAAAGTCTCAACATCAACATCACCACTCTTCATCTCAACAAGAGCCCTTTGCACCTCTGCCAACCTACTACTGTGTATATAATGAGTAGCAATGCCAGCCAGCTTCACATCCCTTCCCTTCAATCTTGCCCCAGTGAATGCCAGATATCTACCCAATCCTGGTAGTGCTCCTCCTCCCAATCTGGGAAGGAACCAAGATCCTCCAACATCAGGTATCAATCCAATAGCCAACTCTGGCATTGCAAATGTTGTCCTTTCAGTAGCTACCCTGAAGGTTCCATGAACACTCACCCCTACTCCTCCACCCATTGTGATACAATCAATAAAGGCTACATGTGGCTTGCTATATCTAGTAGTTCCCAATGTTGATATTAAGTGATCTAGGATGTATTCTGCCTGGAAGAATTGCATGGCTTCATCAGTCTTGCCTTGCATGCCTAGCTGAGCTATGGTTTTGACATCACCTCCTGCACAGAAGGCTTTGTCCCCTGAGCCTTTCAGGATGATGCAGGAAATGGTAGGGGAAGAGGTCCATGATGTGTAGAGGTGGTGGAGGTGGGTGATCATGGAGGTGGTGAGGGCGTTGAGGGTTTTGGGTCTGTTGAGGATTGCAATGGCGACATGGCCGTGGATCTCGCTGGCAATCTGTAGAGATGTGTGTGAGATAGAGGAGGTCAGTATTTAGGTATAGGTATAGGTGGCGTGTTTGTGCGTGGAAGGGAGAGAAGAGAGCAAGCCGAAGAGCAAGAAGAGGAGTTGTTGCTTGATAGTGTTTGACTTACGTCTGGCGATGAAGATGTTGTCAGGGATGCTTTCATAGCAACGGATGAATTTAATGCTGGGAAGTTTTGAAGACTTTTGGAGACGTATCGGTGTGAGAACAAGCGCCTAAAGAAGGAGAAGAGCATAGGGATGCAGGAGGAAAATAAAATTGAATTGAGATCAGATCAAAGCTGGCTTTCCAGTGTGTGTACTGTCTTGTAAAACATGTACTCAGTTAAATTGCATACTAGAGATCCCATCCAATGTATCTTTGAATTATTTTTGGTGGTCTAGAGACGTCAGCATCTCTCTTTTACATCCTCAACACTTTTCACTCCTCTCTAGATCTCCTGCACTCTCCCTGCTCTTGCTTTTTGTTTTTCTCCTCTTCTAATTCTGTGCGTTGCGTAGGTCAGTGCATTTATACCTTTATTGAAGTGTCTAGAGAGGTCACATCAGAACCATTCCTTAAATTGCATCAACTAGATAGAGTCACTTCTTTTTCTGCTGACTGACATCGCAATCAACTCTATTCGCCGAGTTTTTTATAGGTAAGCTACTTTCTGGATGATGTCAAGCCTCTTGTACTTGGATGTTCACTGTCGATCATTCCTTGGTAATTGCACATTCCTCATCCCATGTTTGGTTCCCAAGGCCGCTAGACGGATGTGATGAACGAACATACTGAAAACGACTTGTGAATGGAAGAGAACAGCCTTCACCCTCTCTACTCCTAGTTACCCTCTCTCTCTCCCACAAATCCACCCTGTCCTTACAGAAAATAACATTTCCATCTCTATATAGATACCCCCAACCACAATATGCGTGCAGCATTTGCTGGCCTAGTCAAAGGAGGCAACAACAAAAGCCCCCAAAAAGAAGGAGGCAATCAATCAGTGGATCAACTCCGAACCAACTCAGCCTCTACCCCCCTCTCTCAAAGAGGAGGATTGGGAGGAGGAGACAATGATGCAGTAGTCAGAGAGTTCCATGAAGCCCTCTCCAGATCTCCAGACTGTGCAGTAGCTGTAGCTGCCATCCAAGCTCTGACCACCGCCATCAGCCGATCCAAGGCCACCACCATGATGGGGCTGGAACGTGATTTGAAAGATGCAGCTGCATCCCTACAAAGATACTCTCCCACACAAATCTCTCTGAAAGCTCGGTGTGAACTCTTCCTCAGGTACACGACGAGAACGACAGCTCTGGAATTAGATAATTTTGAAAAAGCTAAAAGACGACTTATAGAAAGAGGCCGTCATTTTGCTGAGACTTCTAAACGAGCCAGAGCAACCATAGCAGAGCATGGTGAGCGTTTTATTAGACCGGGGTTCACAGTCTTATGCCACGGTCACAGCAGAGTAGTTTTAGCAGTCCTCAGAAGAGCTGCATCCGCCGGTCGGCAATTCAGCGTCATCGTCACTGAAGGTCGACCGGACGAGACTGGGCTTGGGATGGCCAGGCTCATCAGTGAGCTAGGTGTCCCAGTCACAATGGTGTTAGATTCAGCAGTAGGGTATATCATGGAGGAGGTGGATATGGCATTGGTAGGTGCAGAGGCGGTGGCTGAAAATGGCGGTATCATTAACAAATTAGGGACCTATTCGGTATCATTGTCAGCCAGGGCTCATAATGTTCCGGTGTATGTAGCAGCTGAGAGTTATAAATTTGCTAGATTGTATCCATTGAGTCAGAGAGATCTTCCTTTAGAGAGGAAACCAGTTGATTTTGGGCCATTGTTGCCATCAGAGGTGCAGATATTGAATCCATCGAGGGATTTTACACCGGCGAATTTGTTGTCATTGTTGTTTACAGATTTAGGGGTGTTGACGCCTGCGGCAGTTTCTGATGAGTTGATTCAGCTGTATATATGATTATTGAGTTGTTGGGGTGGAGAAGTAAGAGACATTGTTGGCGGTTGTGATGTGATAAAACATAGCCTCATCTGTCGGGGACCCCCGCCCCCAGCTATTTAAGCAGTAAAAACTGTTGATCTCTTTCGGCATACAATTCAAAGAATCCTTTAATAAATAGTACCGACATTATGAAGCTCATTAAAGCTAGAATCTTTAGACAACCTTGCACAAAAGATCAATTCAATCTGTGCGGGCAATCACGGCACAGGTGCCAATATTTCATAACTTCCGTTCTAAATAACCTATCTTTTAGCACAGATATACATTCCAAGCTCTCCCAAGCAACATTAGCTGCTGCATTAACGCTTACACTCATCACTGCCTCGCCTCTTCCATCTCTGGCCAGCACCGACATTGCCATTCCCCAATCTCAACAAGACATCTCCTTCACAGTAGACGATGCCCACCCAATCATAGACATAGCCAAAGTAATCCCAAGAGACAACTTCATCCCCCTCACCAACCAACTTAAAGCTATAGAAAAGGATACAGGCTATAGAGTCAGAGTGTACACAAACTATAGAGACAACAACGCCCAACAAACCATAAGAAGGGAAGACTTGAGAAGTGGCTGGAAAACAGAGCAACCCAACACCATTGTAGTTCTGGTAGATCCCTCTGCTCCCAACATTCTACAATTCAAATACAGCAAGGGAGTTGAAAGAAAACTACCAAGACAATTCTTCTCTGAACTTTCCTCTAGATTTGGAAATGTCTTCAATATCAGAGAGACAGGAGAGGCTGCAGCAGTGACTGAAACTATAGATGCATTAACCACATGCCTGAGAAGGGAAGAAGGATGTAGAGTAGTCCCTGGTCTCGCTAAAGACGAATATTACTTTACACTAGGAGCTAGTGTAGCAGGAGGAATAGTGGCAGGAGCTGCTTTTAGGATACAACCTCAAGGGTGGGTGAAACAGAGTTACGTCTGGGCACTGCTCTTCTCGCCATTATGGTTTGTTTTGTTTTTTAGTTTTGGTATCGGGCCAGTGGTGACTCGTACTAGTGATGTGATGCCGGTTGTTGGTAATTGTCTTGGGTTTTTGGGAGCTGTAGGGTTGGTGGTGTATCAAAGAGAGATTGCTCAGGGTGTTCGGTTACTGCCTCCTGACAAGAAGGATGACGACGACGACGATTATAATTACTACTCTGACTGATTGATGGATGTAAAAAAAACGATGCTTTAACATAAATATAGAGATCAATTCTAATATCAAATTGATGCATTGTTTTATACCTGTACAGTTCTGCATTGACTATGTAACCAGATGTACCACTACACTTCCCATCAAAAACAATCAATATTGCTAAAAGATCCCATTAACACATCTCTGATAGAAATCGTACTGACGTGTCCTCCAGCTATCCATCGACTCACTAATCAATCCCATCACAATATCAACCACCCCAGCCTCACTGACTGCCAGATGCAACCTCTTCTTCACTCCATTAACAGCAGCTGTTTTATTCTTAAAACAAGCACATCCACTACCAGACATCATCTCAACTAATAAACACAATCTATCTGAATGCTTCCTCACAGCAAGCAGTCCCTGTATTAGTAATACCTTGAAATAGTCAAATAATTCAGAAGGAGTACCATCCGGTCCAGTATCCATCACTTCTAGCATCTCTCTGGTCAACTTGAATGGTGCACTTTCAAAGTTGACTCCACCAGGTGAGTTTGACAGCATGAACCCAAAATCAATATGCACTAGGTGCCCTTCATCATCCAGCAATATATTTCCATTATGCCTATCTTTAATTGCCAATAAGTACGTGAACAATGAATAAGCAGCCAGGCTCTCAGTAAAGTTCCTTTGTGCTTGTTGAAATGCTGGACTGCTGGCATCCCCACCACCATGTTTGGCAACCATGTGCGCTCTAAGACTCACAGCTCCTGCTGGTTCAGCCCCTGCCTTGATGGCGTGGATGGACGGCGCATTAGGTACCATCTCAATCAGAGCGGTCTGACTGCTGGTCACAAGTACTTCATATGGTCTCATCTTCAGTGGCAGTGCAGCTTCCTGAAAGATCTCATCTAATGTTCTTATCATTTGCATGGCCAGCAGTTCTTGTCTGCAATCATCACCTGATTTCACAATCACACACCGTAGGGCCCAGCCTGGTCTCCTTCCATGTGGAGAAGAACTACTGACCCTGGTCCCTCTCACTTCCCATGGTTCTCCATATGCCTTTTCAGCCATTGCAATGGCCTTTTCAACATCTTCTTCCTCTCCTCCTTCTTTTAGTTGAGCGTTTAATTTGGTGGGAGATGAAGATGCAGGAGGTCTTGATAATGGCGGTAATGCTGGAGTTCTAATTGCCAGTTGCTGCTGTGCATCTAACGGTACCGGAACTCTATGTTCTTTTGCTACCCTGGCTATAGCCTCAGTGGAAGGCATTCGACTATGATGGTATCGAGCTTGATTGGCTGGACTGCTTTTCAATTTCAAGTCTATTCCACCTGCCACTTTGAACTTCACTCTGACATATGGACCATTATGTTGTTGCTGTTGTTGTGAAGAGAAGGAAGAGGGAGAATTTAGACTAATTGACAATCGCCGTTGTTGCTCTTGCTGTTGCTGTTGTCGAGGTGAGGCACCAAGGACTGGACTCATTCCTGATGGCAAAGCAGCAGCATTGTCTTTGTCCCTTCTTCCACTACAATGCTTGCAAAAGCCCAACTTACAAGCCCAACCAGTATGGCCACATATTGGCATCATTTCTGGTTGTTGCTGCTGCTGTTGGCGTTTCTTTGATTCTGCTGGAGAAACAATCCCTGTTGCTGTTCCTCCTGCATTGCCTCCTGCATTGCCTAGGCTACCACTTCCTGCTCTTCTTGCAGGCATAATGATATTGCTCCCAGTTGCTTTTAGCTTCTGATACAAGTTGGGATTCTTGCCACTACTACTACTATTACTATTATCAGTGTTGTTATCTCCAACAGTATTATTATCTCCACCTCCACTGCCTATTCCTTCATCTGACGGTGTAGATGATAATGCAGATGCTATTGCAGTTGGTGACTGTTCTGTTACTGATATTGTAGCTTCACTGCTTTCCTCCTCTACTGCTGCTAGGGGGGTATCATTTACCACTTCAAACCTGACAGTCACCAGGGGAGCCTCACCTCTTAGTCCAGCCAGAGCTGCATCCAGGCCATCGACAGGGACCTTATTATTATCACTATTATTATTATCATATTGAAATTGGCCAGCACTAAATGGACTGACACTTGCAGTAACTCCACTCGTACTTATCATTGTATTATTGCCAGTAGTAGTAGTAGTAGCTGTGCTGTTGTTGTTGCGGATGCTTCTTCCTCCTATCCAGGTACCCCCGCCTAGCATTAATTTCTTCCTACTGCTAGATTGTCCTGCTGGCGACTGTGTGGCAGAGGTGGCGGCAGTATTGAGGAACATAGCGGGACTGGGAGGTGCAGAAAGTGCTGGTGGAGTTGGAGTTGGAGTTGGAGCGGGTGACGTAAGATGGTGGTGTTGTTGCTGCTGCTGCTGCTGTTGTGGAAGGGGAGGCAGTTTAATATCATTTTCTGACAGCTGTGACGATAATAATGACACCTGACTAGGGTTTCTCAACAGGCCTCCAGCTGCTGCTGCAGTACTACTACCATGCACAGCAGACAAGACAGTTGCTGCTAAACTGCTGGTCATCGTTTCTTGAGACGCACTCCTCCTGTGATGATGAGCCACCCATGGGATTCCAGCAGCTGCCGCTTCTAATGCTGCTGCGTCAAATTCGGGTACTATGGGTACTGATGATGATAACATTCCTGTCCCATCATCATCATCATCATTGTTAGTAGCAGCAGCAGCAGCAGCAGCAGCAATAGCAGCCGCCGCCTTTTCAGCAGCTTCTTGAGCAGCATCTTCATCCAAAACCTCAATCAACAATGTAAACGGCGCCTTCTCAGTTGAATTCAGTAAACTACTCTCTCTCCATGCCAACCTCACAACCCTCTGATTATGCCTCCCCATGGGAAACCATACTGCCATACCCGATTTAGAAGCTCTTTCCAACTCAGTATTTATCCTCTGCAACGCCTTCCTCAGCGCCCACTCCCTCTCTTCTGGTCTGAAGGCCGTCAATCCTGAGGAGGCAGTGCATAGCGCTTCTACAAAGTCCAGGGTGGCTCCAAATGTTGTTTGTCTTCTCTTTGTTGGGGAGTTGGATGGACTGAATGGTGGGAATGCGGTGGAGGTATCAAGAGCGATATTTATACTGCTTGATTGTGTCATTATCCTCTTATTGCTATCATCATCGTCATTACCATGTTGTTGTTGTTGTTGCTCTATATCCTCTAGACCTTCTAATGGCGGTACTGCAGATCTTAACGGAGTCACATGTACCAATGGCAACCCATTACCTATGTGTGGCCCGCTACACCTAGTAGTAGTACTAGTAGTATCACTCCCCATTGCAAGCCTAGAAGAGACACTAGTATATTTATTACTATTATGCCTTTGTAGATGGGTGGGGCTAGGGGTTCCCATTTCACTACTACTCTCTAAATCTAAAACGCCTCCTCCTCCTCCTCCTCCTCCTGAAAATGATGGTCCCGAGGGAGTGACCGGGCCATCATCACTCATACTACTACCACCTCCATCATCTAGAAACAACCCCTCCATTCCTGCATCCATGAATACAGAGGAGTAGATACCACCAGCTAGTCCATCAGGACTACTAGGCCTGCTGGGCGAGAGAGTCAGTCCAGTGGTCATGTTGGTGGTGGGGGTGGTAGCTACAGGAGACGAACCAAAGATGGGAGGTGATCCTCCTCGTATTTGAGTGCTATTGTTACTATTCGTAGTATTAGAATGCTTGTGCTGCTTGGTGTGGCTGTGAGAACGACGTTGATGTCTGTTACCAGCACCATCAGCGTCACCGCTATTGTGTTCGTCTGCTGATGATGCTCTGTTTAATAAGAGCCTGGCTCCCCCTTTTGTTATTGATCCTATTATTGTAGGTAATAGCCTCCTTCCACCACTATCTTTCTGTTTATTACTCTTATTGATGGTGATGGATGGTCTAGGAGGAGGACTGAGAGGTGGAAGTTTAGATTGCTTGAATGGCAACTGCCAATGTCCTTCTAAAGCTGCTCCTTCACAATAATCTAATAATTCTACTACGTGCATGTTCTTGGGGTTATCTTGAGATATGGCCAGGAGTAGCCAGTAGGTTTTGACTGCTATTCTAAGAGATTGGGTGCACAGGGTGATGAGGGTGTTGTCTAGGCAACTACCTGGTCGCTGGATGCATAATTGACATAATTGGGAGAGGTATTTCTCTGTGTCAGGCTCAGGTAGGGCTAGCAATCTATTGCATAGATACTCTTGTACACTGGGAGTTGAGTTTTTGTATAAGTATCTAAGCAAAGGGAGAGAGAGGGGGAAATGGGAGGGAGGTGGAGAGTCGGGTGAGTCGGGAGGTGGGGCGGGGATGGAATTTGTGGAACTTATGACAAATTTGGCTGTCGAAATTTAATATCTTGGACTTACGTTATAGCAATCCAAGCATCAAACCAATCACTTTCAAAAAACCTCATAAGGAGGTCTTGCTTGTGAGGTTGCTCTTTCAAATTTGGATTACTCTGTGACGCCATATTCTCCCGAAATCAAATTGTTTTTATAACAACAACTACAAGCTCAGCATGTCAAACACTCAAATATTTAATTGCACAGTGTATTCATTCGGTTTGCATATTTTGAACAGCCAGAATCCTCTATAACTTTATTTTTAGAGCCTCTTACTACTGAAAAATAGTTGAGAGCTTGTTCCATACGCAGTGTGACCGATACAACCACAAAATGCGTCATACAAATGAGTATATAGCCGGAAAAATGAGATTACATTATGGGTTATATGATACGGCGAGCAGGAGGAGGAGCGGTCTGGGTCTTGACTGGCTGTATAAATCGCCCCCCACAGCTGATCAGAATGCCAAATCATTCAAACACACCACACAGTTCCAAATAAATAGCTATAAGGTCTTCTCTGACACTCAGTATCTCGAAGGGATCAGAATCAATAATGGTGGCTCCAGTGAAATCTGCCCCAAGAAAGGGCGAAACCTTCAGGTAAGTTTGACTATAGACTTCATAATGATCAAAAGAAAGTAGTTGACAATGTTTCAATGAGGTAAAATCCACTTCCACTCGCATCATTCATGTTGACCACTGCAGAGACAACTCAAAGAAGAAGGATGTCAGGCTTCTCAACATTGAATCCGCTAAAGCTGTAGCTGACGCGGTTAGAACTAGCTTGGGACCACGTGGCATGGATAAAATGGTATGTGATTTCCCTTCTCTTCAGAATCCCACCACTCTTGGAACCACCTCTTTTCATCCCGCTTTTCCTCATTCCTTTCTCCCCCCAAAACCCAAAAAACAATCGCAGGTATCACAAGCTGATGGTGAAGTCATCATCACCAACGATGGCGCTACCATCCTGAACAAAATGAGAGTAGAACAACCAGCAGCCAAGATGCTCGTTGAACTCTCCAAAAGTCAGGATGTCGTCGCTGGAGATGGCACCACGAGTGTCACCGTCCTTGCTGGCGCTCTCCTGAAAAAGAGCCTGGAACTTTTAGACAGAGGCGTCCACCCTACTGTCATTTCCGACTCTTTTAATGTCGCCGTCCAAAAAGCAGTAGAGATCCTCTCAAATGCAGCCATCCCAGTTGGAGCTGACGACAGGGAGTCTCTGGTCAAAGCTGCCACCACCTCTCTCTCCTCTAAGATCGTCTCTCAGTACTCCAACCTCCTGGCCCCAATGGCAGTGGATTGCCTCAAGTCCATCGTCGATCCAGCCCGTCCTGAGATGCTAGACCTCCGTGATGTCAGAGTTGTCAGCAAAGTCGGAGGAACCATCGACGATTCAGAAATTGTAGACGGTCTGGTCCTCGACTCTCGCGCTGCTGCAGCTGCAGGCGGCCCCCGTCGCATGGAGAATGCCAAGGTTGCTCTCATACAGTTCTGTGTCTCCCCTCCCAAGACTGATATTGAGAATAATGTCATCATCAGTGACTATGCTCAGATGGACAGGATCTTAAAGGAAGAAAGAAACTACATATTGGGCATGGTGAAAAAGATCAGGGCCTCTGGCGCCAATGTGCTATTGATTCAAAAATCAATCCTCAGAGATGCAGTGACTGAGATGAGTCTTCACTACCTGGCAAAAGCTAAAATCATGGTGATCAGGGACATAGAGAGAGAAGACATAGAGTTTATTTCCAAGACACTGGGATGCACTCCTATTGCACACATCGATCAGGTGAAGCCAGACAGGCTGGGAGTGGCAGCCATGGCAGAGGAGGTGGATCTGGGGAAGGGGAGAGTGGTACGAGTGACCGGTATTGAAAAGAGAGGGCGTACCGCTACTGTATTGCTGAGAGGATCTAATAAGCTGGTGCTGGAGGAAGCTGATAGGTCTCTGCATGATGCTCTGTGTGTGGTGAGGTGCTTGATTCAGAAGCCCTTCTTGTTGGCTGGTGGAGGAAGCGCGGAGATGGAGATCAATCACAAATTGAGTGTATGGGCCAAAACGAGGAGAGGCATGGAAGCACTTGGCGTGAGAGCATTTGCCGAGGCTCTGGAGATCATTCCTTATACTCTGGCTGAGAATGCAGGGTTGAATCCGATGGAAATTGTGACAGAGTTGAGGAATAGACATGCTGCTGGAGAGGGGAGTGCTGGGATTAATGTGAGAAAGGGAGGGGTGAGTGACATGTTGGCTGAGAGTGTGGTGCAGCCATTATTGGTGAGTACCAGTGCGTTGGAGTTGGCGACTGAGTTTATACAGATGTTGTTGAAGATTGATGATATGGTGCCTGTACGATAAAAGTATGTAATGTGTGTATATGGGTGGTACGGGTAAGGGTCGCAGAGAGACGATCAGAGAAATGGGATAAAGAGGGGTGGTTCGGCAAACTCATCCATAAATTCAAATTTATGTTGGCCTTCGATAGTCATCTTGAAGTCTAGGATGCTACAAGTCACATATCCCCCGTTTTGTTTTGCATTGGGCCATAAATTTGAAACACACATGGCAGGAGACTGGAAGCTGATATGGGATTAACGAAACGCACCACACATGGCAATCCTGGAAGCCGTACTCAATTATCGGAATCAATCTCTGCTATAAGGAAAACACAAACACTGCCACCGTCCGTCCTTCCCTTTCCTCCCTCTGACCAGATGAGCAACGACAGTGCAGTCTTTCTAGACCATATCTTCTTGGCTGGCAGCTTACTGATATTCCTCACTTCTACAACCCGTCACGTGGTATATTTCACTTCAATTCACAATCTCCCTCTATTGCATTCAATGAACAAGGTCGCCCCTCTTATCGCCAAGTGTGCTCTCATTTCCTCCGCCCTCATCCTCAGCAGGATCTGCACACCATGGTATGCTCGTAACAGATGCACTGTGCTGGCTGCTCTCTTATTAACCTTCTACCTTATACCCAGAACTGGAATTAACAAGAGCTTAGAGTTTGCACTCAATTGTCAACCTAGTGGTGATGGAGGGTTCATATCAGGATTCTGGGACTACTTTAGATTATTTTTTTGGGGTAACGTCTTTGATGTTGCATATGCTACTTTGACTCTTCCCCTCCCCTTGCGACTGCTTCCTCTAACATTTGTATTACCTATGGTAGCAATGCCATTTACCAGTGAAAATGTATGTTTGGCTTCATTCTTAGACAATCCAACCTTTGCTGGTAAGATTGCCAGGCACACCAAGGTCCTGGATAGTGTGACTCTGAGTGGGATATTGAAATGGGTCGGTGTGTTGAAAACACAAGAAAACAATGCCCAGAGGCAGTGTGAAGTTTGGTTTTCCTTCTTTAGAATAGTTTTAGGTGGAGTTATTCCACATATGCTCGCTATCAAGCTGCAATTGATTGCACCTTTGAGATTGTTGGACAAGCAACATGCAGAGGAGCAGCAAGTCAGTGACGCCAGTGATGGTAATTTTGTTGTTGCGGAGGAGGAGGACGAAGCAGAAGAGAGAGAGTCTGAAGAGGGTTCGGTCTTGAATATGCATCAGCAACCAAAGAGAGATGATGACAATGATGATGTCAATGGTAAGCTCAGTTGGCTGAGAAGAGCTGATGACTACTGTTGGAGTGTATGGACAAGGACACAATCTCTCATCAACTCTTCGGTGCCACCATTCTTTATTGGGTACGTCTGGATATCTGCTATTTGGGGTGTTTTGGCACCTGCTCTAGCATCTTTAGTTCCTCAGGAATAATTCAACATCAAGTAATAGCAAGGTAATAGCAAGGTAGTAGTAGAGGTAGTAGTAAGAGGGATGACATGTTACACACCCCTATTTATTTCACCATTTAATTATGCTCAATATATCTTTAAAAATGTCTTCTTGATTCATTTAAAGCAATTAAACACAACATAGCGTGGAGCTATCCCCCAACCAACCAACCAACCAACCAACCAACCCCTCTCTCTCCTACCCTTTCCTTTCCTACCCTTTCTTTTCTCTCTTTCCCTACATGCCCACCTCTTTCAATTCTCCCCAACTAGGTCCCACACTCATTCGTACAGGTATTGGTACCAACAGCTTCTTAGCTCCTTCCATACATTCCTTGATAATCCTCAACACCTGTTGGAGATGCTTCTCCTCCACTTCAAACAACAGCTCATCGTGTATCTGAAGCAGCATCCTACATGCTGAAGATGAAGGTGCTGTTGTACTATTATCAGAAGTAGTATCAATTATCTCTGTAGCACATCTCTTCATGATGTTGGACATTGCTATTTTTATCAAATCAGCTGCACTCCCCTGCATCACACTATTCCCTGCCATCCTTTCTCCCTTGGCAGCAATATTCATATCTGTACTCTTCGCCTCTCTAATAGGTCTTCTCCTCCCTCCCATCATCTCTATGTATCCATTAGTACGGCACAGAACCTTGACATGATCTAGAAAGCTGCTTATACCACTATATGTCTGTAGAAAGTCAATTCTGATCTGCATTGCTTCATCAATGGGAATCTGGAGCTTATCAGCGAGGGCACCATCTCCAAGTCCATAAAACACAGCATAGCACAGCTCCTTGGCTTGTACTCTGTCTTGCGGCTTGACTTTATCAATCTGTACCTTTTTCCAAAAGTGAGCCAGCATAACAAAAGGGTCGTGATCAGTTTGACGCAGTAGTTTGCAGATCTCTTCATCTCGTGAGAAGTGCGCCATCAGGCGGAGCTCTATTTGTCTATAATCAGCTCCTACAATGATAGTATCTGGTCTACTGGCTACAAACGCTCTTCGTATGTTGCATTCATACTTTATATGACTAGGATCATCTTCCATTACTTCCAAACCAGCAGAATTAATAGCAGCAGTAGTAGTAGCGTTAATTTGATTATAAGTGCCATCATTGCCTTTCTTTTCAAATGGTCTCACTGGGATGATGAATGGATTAGTCACATTTTGGAAGTTGGGATCATCCATTGCTAATCTACCTGTACCCGTACCTGTTTGTAATATGTGACCACTCACCCTATAACAACCAGTCTCAGTAGTAGGACCACCAATACTACGTGGCAGTATCACAGGACGGCCTTTCTGAGTAGCATGGCCGATAAGACTGACAATCTCTGAGCGAGCATTCTTCAGTTTCCTATATTGAATAATCATAGGAATAGCAGGATGAAGATACTCCTTTGTGTGCATATCCCTCATACATTCTAAAACATGCTTCCCAGTACTGATGTTGTTCTTGGCAGTTTTTGTCGTCCCAGGGGGCAGAGGGAGGCCTAGTCCACCTGCATTTGGACCATCGAATAGAAAGGATGCAGCACTTCTTTGATCTCCATTGTATTTACCTTTAGAATACTTGATGAGCCCACTTTGGAGTTCTTTCATCCTTCTGAGGATCATTGGTTGGATCGATTTTAAGATTTTGATGTCTATGGCAATGCCTTCTGCTTCCATGTCATAGATCACAGGTACCAGGGGGAGCTCTATAGTGTTGACTGCATCCAGTGCTTTCAATGCATCCTTTTGATACAATATGCAGACAACCATGCATTGCATGGTACGTGCCACTGCAGCCCTAATCATTGCACACTGGGCAACTCTTCCAATGCCCATCCTAGCAAGACTGTTATTTCTACTACTAGCACCAGTAGGATCCAAACACCCAACTGTTTCAGCTGCAGTCTGGGGCCCAAAAAGCCCAGCGAGTGCAGCTTTTGGACCGAATTCATTTCCTAGACCCGTGCCTCCCTTGTCTCTGCCGTATTGGTTGCCGATAGTGGTGGCATCTTGGACTTCTATTCTGTCTGGTTCCCATGCCCAGGCTGTGATCCTGGCATCTTGAAGACCTGGAATCAACTCTAGAATATCCTTATTGTCGTTGTTGTTGCTGCTATTGTTGGCATATGCAAAGAGATCTCTCAATATACCTACTTTCTGCTTGAGACCGTAAAACACTACCTGCCATGAGGGGTTGGAGAGAAGAGCAGCCAAGTCTTTCAAATATACATCTCTACTGGAAGAAGCCAAAGAATCATCTGATGGTACTGGGATGTAGATTGCTGCTGCATTCTGCCAGCTGATGGCTACTCCCTTGAGGCAACTGCATGGAGCTTCTATACTGCTCCTACTGTTACTTTCATTATCCTTTACCTTTTGGGCAATGTCATTATCATCATCATTATCGAGCCAGTCATCCTTCTTCTGCTGCTTCTTTGCACGCTTTCTCTTCTTTGCAGGAGCTTCAGGCCAGGCATTAGGGTTGCCTGCATTGCTAGATTTCTTCATCACAATATCAAACTCTACACCAATAATTCCTACTTTGTTCTTGAGTAGAGCTTCTGTCAATGGTTGGATGGTTTCCAGGCAACGAGGGCCCACTTCAGCGAGTGACACCCCACCCACTGCTGCTCCTATTTCATTTGCAATCGGTTTCAAGCCATCTAACGCTCTCTGCACAGCAGGCATATGAACTTGATTTTGCTGCTTCTGCTGCTGCTGTTGTTGATGATGGTTGGATGGGCCAGCTATATCAGGGTTGGTCATCATAGCCGCCACTAGATCCATTCCTCCTTCTAACAATGCCAATGACTGTTGCTCTTGTCTCTGAATGGCAGGCTTCTCACTGTGGCACACAAAGCATTGTAAATGTGACTCTACATTAATATATGTGCATACAGGACATGCCCAGTGAGATCCAATATCAACATCCTCATACCCACCACAATCACCGCCACCACCATTATTATTAATATTATTATTATTACCATACAAGTCAAGACCATCATTGTCATCACCATCTTTTTCCATTAAGTCTGTTACTGGAGAAGGAATGATTTTAGTTGGAGACTTCCCTTTGCTGTTGTCTTCCCTATCTGTGTTGTTGGTCTTGTTAAGAGCACCATTAACTCCACCACCACCACCACCACCACCACCACCGCCAATAGTAGTAGTAGTAGTAATAGCAGCGCTCTTACCCTTGTCATCATCTTCACCCGTCCTTGGTAGCTTCAAGAAGGGTTGTTGCTCATCTATGACATCCATGAGCTCTCTATCATATTCACTAAGGTGGGTAGCATACTGATGTGGATATTGATCTTCTATGTCTTCTTCTTCTTCCATGACGTGTTCAAGAATGTTGTTAGGAACATGAGCAGCTACATGAACAGTAGACGGAGGAACAATCCTGGCGGCAGAGCTAACAGCGGTAGTAGCACTAGGCGGAATAGCAGCAGCACCTTGACCACCATTACCATTGCTGGTTTTACAAAAATCTTCCGGCTTTCTGCGTTTCTTGTGCCTTTCTTCATTGCCACCCCCATCATCCCTCTTCTTCTTCTTCTTTCCACCCTCCACCTCCTCCTTCTCCTCCATTACCACCACACCCAGCAGCTTCCTGGCCTCCTTGATAATATCATGCGCCTTTTTCAGAGCATCATCCTTTTTAGTTTTATCACCATTATGCCTATAATTAGTGTTTTTTCTAATTATCTTTGCCAGCTCCTCTTCAGTCAACTTGGCCACCTGTACTATCTCTTGGATGTTTTTATTATACAATACGCGGGCCAAGACAGGGTTGACTCCTTTGATGTCACACAGTGGGACTACATCGCTGTTGAGGCCAGACAAGATGCTCTTTCTGAATTGGTTCAGCTCTGCTGCTATGCCCACACTGCCTATCCTTTCAGCAAAAATGGCTACTTTAGCGGCCGTACGAGCTGTGGCTTGAATCAGTTCTTGTAGTTTTGCATTCTCCAGTTTCCATTCTTTTCTCACTGCTTCCTCTGTGTCCAGCTCCTTTCCTCCCGAGGGCATTTCTGCAATTAAATCCCTCACAATGAACGCCATAGCTACTCGTTTATATATCTGATTAGGTCCTCTCCTGTACTGCACCTCGGCTCTAAAGTTTTTATATCCATGGAATGTCAGGGCGCTCTGGTCCACCTCAATCAGGTTCTTACACCTACCCACCAGTGCGCTCCACTGAGGCAGGCTAAATGGAATGCTTTCCTCCAATTCAGGCACCGCCATCAGAGCTATCTGGAGATTCGTCTGCGTGTTGAGACTATTTTTAGCTCGCGTCAGTTGATCATATATCTGAAATGTTTGAGAGAGAGGGAGACCACATTCCACCATTGCTCTTCCATGTTTTGTGGCCCTAAATTCCTTGGTTGCATCATTCCACTGGATCAGGGAAACACCAGATTTCAAACCAGATTCCTTTTGCAGAGTCTCATTTCGCAGCAGCTTAAATGTAGCTTGAGTCTGTGCAACCAGATCCTTCCATTCCGTATTATGGCATAGTAAAGTGGATTTCAAAAGAGCCATGATATCTGCATCCTTTGTAGCTGTTCCAGTTGCAATGCCTTCCAGCAGCAGCTTGGCAAAAATCAGCTGATCATTTCCCAGTGTACTGGTAAGCTTACGATTGCTGGAAGCAATACTCAACAACTGTTTGCAATGCTTTTCAGAGGAACTTTCAAGAGTAGTTAACATATATGCCTCACCGACAGTGTCCATACCAGTTCTGCCTGCACGTCCAGCCATTTGCATGTATGTTTCCTTACTCAGCAGGTTTTTAGAAGTGCCAATCCAGTGATCTTTGAAGATAATACGTCTTGCTGGCAGGTTGACTCCAGCAGCAAGGGTGTTGGTGGCAAACAGCACTTGAATTGCACCAGACCTGAATCCTCGCTCAATATACTCTCTCTCGATTGGATTTAAATTGCTGTTATGGAAGGCAATGCCTTGGGGAACCAGGGAAACAAGGGCTTCAGCTGCAGGGGTCTTGAGTTCCTTCAGTGCTCTGACTATTCTAGCACGAGAGGAATCATCGTCGCATTCTTCTTGAGTTGCTGACCAGGGACCGACTCCGCCATCATCACTGCCAAAATCAAACCCCTGAAACCGATTCCTATTTCTACGTTGTTGTTCCGGAATGACAATCTCCTTTCCCAGCTTTGTTGCTCCATCCCTGCAATTATTCTTTGTCCCGCAAAACACTATAACTCCATGGCCATCCGACACAGTCTCTCCTATTAGTTTATGAATAAAAGAAGGGTCTTTCACACTTCTTTCCTCCTCCTTTTGAGGAGATGCATGTGTCAGGTTTCTCACTACCTGGAGGTTCTCATTCAATACTTCTCCACTCCTTCTCATCACCATGTAGTGACTGAGTTGGACTGGCCTGAAATCAGTACGGAACACTTTGGCATTCAGCCATTGGCCTGCTAGATCTGGGTTTGCTAGTGTGGCTGACATACCAATGAATTGTATGTAGGTCTTGCAGCGGATAGGATGGTCTGAGCCACTATTATTGTTGGTTTTGGTAGTCTCAGTTGCTGTAGCAGCAGCAGTTGTAGAAGCAGTAGTTGTAGTAGCAGTAGTACCAATGCTCTTTCTTCTTTGTTTGCTATGCTCATCATCTTCTTCTTCTTCATTGTCCTCCTCTTTCTTCTCTTCCTGTTGTTGTTGTTGCTGTCTACCAGCAAACATAATCTTGGATATAAGCAACTCCAAAGTAGCGCCCCTCCCCGCCTCTGACACCATATGAATCTCATCAATCACCACGCACGATATATGTGCAGCTAACGGCAATGGCCCTTCCAAGTATTTATTCACTATCCCATTAGCATTCTCTGGAGTAGCCACAATTACACCAGCCTGGGGAAGATCAATCCCCCCAGTATGGTAACTACCAAATGCCCTCACCACCTCCCTTTGAGTTGGCTGCAGTAGCTTTTCCAGTCTATCTGCCTTTTCCTTACATAAAGCCACATATGGCAGTACCAACAGACACTTCCTACGATCTACATCAAGATGACGCATCATGATAATGTCCCCGATGAGCGTCTTTCCTGATCCAGTGGGGGCACACACTAGGAGGTTCCGTCTTCCGTCTAGCACCTCTCCTCTCTCTGTATTCAGGCAGTCTACTTGCCATTGAAAGATGGATTCATTGCCTCCAATGGCAGAAATAAAATTTGGGAGAAGCTTGGGGGGAAGGTAGGCTTTAAGTTGTCTGGCTGTTGACATCGTGTTGTTGGTGACGAGGGGGGAGGTCATAGTGGTGGTGGTCGGTTTTGTGTTGGGAGGAGGAGCAGTGGTATTCTTTCTGACGCTATTCATGCCTGCTGTCTTCTTGGTGTTAGTGGTACTTGAAGGAGGGTTTTGATGGTGGGGAGGGAAGGGGAAAGGGGCATCTGGGGTATTTTCTATATTAATCTGTTGTTGCTTAGAGAATATCGTATTGCCTCCTACTCCTCTTCCATCATCGTCTTGGTTTTCAGATTCCAACAGGTAACTGAACTGAGATGGGTCACCACCTTGTTTAGTACATTCACCTGATAATAGTCTTGGAGCAATATACTGTTGTTGTAGCAGTTGTACTTTTTGTTGCCCGGTAGTATTAGTAGTATTAGTTTTAGGTTTGATCTTCTCTAGCAATTCCATAAAGGTAGGAATGTTGGGAAGATGTAGACCGTCATTGGTATATTCTTGTTTTATTACTGCTGCTATTGATGGTTGTTGTTGTGGTGATAGTACCTCTTCTTCTTTAACTGCTGGTACTCCTAATGGAAGATACTGCTGGTACTGCTGCTGATGTTGTTGCTGTTCCTGTTGTTGCAATGCTTCCTCCTTTTTCTCATCTTGTTGCTGCAATTCAGTCAATACCGCAGCTGCTTCAGCTTCCACTCTTTCTCTTGGCTTCGATACTTCTAACCGGAGCTGACCATTTCTATGTCTATGACAATCCATGAATAATCTCAAGGTAGATTTAGCTTCTTTTGGTGTGTTGTGATGATGCTCCATGCGTTGTCGACTAAAATCTGACATCTTGAGTCGCAATGGTTCGATGCAATCCAGCGGCTCTTCTTCTATTCTATCTTTATATACACTTGCTTCTTCATTATCTTCCTCCTCTTTGACTTTCAGCAGTGGCATGGTTCCAAAATTGCTACCTCCACTGATGCCATCCTCATTAGAATCAGATGGCCTATTGCCTTGCTGTTTTGCCTTTTCAATCTCATCGTGTACAGCAGCAGCTGTCAAAAATGACGTCCAGTTTTGTTGATGTTGTTCTTCCACTGCTGCTCCTGCTGCTGCTGCATCTCCTGGTGACGGTTCCGGTTTTTGATAGAGCTCAGCCAACCATTCAGGAAGAGCGATGCCAGCGAGGGGAACTATTTCTGCTGGAGGTTCTTCTCCTTCTTCTTCAGCAATAGCTACGGAAGGAGAGTTTGCTCTTTTAAGAGGCTGCTGTTGCTGCTCATGCTCATCTTCTGTAGGGCTTGGCCTAAACATGTAGAGCTCTTGGGTGGAGAAGAGACGCGAGGTTTCTGTTAAGAATTTATCAGACCTGCAAGGATGTGTAGTTGAGAGAGAGAAAGAGAGAGTGGGTGTGAGGAGCGGGGAGGGACGACGTTGACGTTGACCGTTTTTTGGAGCGAAGGAGTGGCAAGAAATGCCCTGCTATGGAGGAATACTTACCTTTTCCTCGCATTGGGCTTCTTTGATCTCCTCCTCTTGGTAGCTGCACCATCTTTTGTCGAATTCATGGGATTATGAGACACTGTCAATTTCGACTTTCTGGCGATAACACTAGATAAATCCTCAAATTGTGGATCTTATGGCCTTATGAAAACGATCCAAGTATCATAATAAGCCATAAGAGTACCCCTGGCCTCAGAAAAATGTAGGGCAATGGTTTTTGATCCAGTATTATCAAAAATACAACTAGGACACTGGAGAGATTTGATATTTGTCCAAGTGTATGCACTCGTCTACGCAATTGTATAAAACCGAAACGATGTGGCTCAATCGGATACCTTATGCGAACAAATAGGCGTGAGAAATGCATGAAGAGCAAGTTTCGACAGCTTCATGATCCACCCTCCCTCCTGTCTCTCCCTGTTCCATCAATCTTCATCCTTACATCATGCATTATCTGCATTTTCCTTCTTATAATTAACATATTTATTCAACATATAAGCCCCACTAGGATCCGTCACCATATGACCCACTAATTTACTTTTAATATTAAATGGTGCAATGGCAAACGTTACCAGTGCAAATCCCAACAACTCGGTTGAACTCAAATTACTAGCCAAAAACCCCCTCCACAAGTTGTCAGGCAGATTGAAAAATGTAGTGAAAAAGTCACTAGTTGCTTCTAAATCCAAGGTACACAGAAGTTCCATTCCAAATACATGGAAGGAAGCTTGTCTCCTTCTTTCTTCGTTCCATAATGCATTCCATACAGCCTCTGACACTGCCATTGCTCCACTTCCTCCATCACCACTACCACCACTACTCTTTTTGTTTTTCAGTACTCTAACTACAGCTTCAGCCACTCCAGGAGCTTCTCTAAGACTCCGAGCCAAAGAGTATCCAGTAGCTGGGTGAACAAGATTGGCAGCTGCCCCAAATGCTCCCCAAGGTTGATCTGGCAGCGGCAACGGTCCCCCCGTTGGAATGTACGACCACTCTTCTTCATGTATTTTTGTGATTCTAATACCCAGAGCAGCACACCTACGTTCTAACCTCCTCTTAAGCACTGCAAATGGAAGAGCAGGGCGAGCTACCAAACATGTCTCTTCTAAAAACACTCTCTTGTTTCCCAGTGGCATGGCGTAGAGAAAAGAAGGCACCTCCCCCTCAGTGCCCCACAGTCCATCTCCTCCATTTGGATGCTTGCCCAATTGCTGACGCAACGCTGTATTATCGTACAGCCCACTGTGATGTCTTCTAAAGTCCATGAACAACATGGAATCAGGGTCGTATGCCCCTGCATACCCTTCCACATCAGCTTCAATTCCATATGCAGTTTGAGCTGCCACTTGAGGAGCATCATCTTCATATTTCAGGAATCTGCCTGCTGCTCCTCCTGATGCTAATATGATAGATTTAGATCTCAATTGTGTTCCATCTGCCAATGTCACGGTGCTACTAGTACTACCTTCTTCTAGAGCTACTACTTCACCAGCATGGTAGGACACCCCCTCAGCTGCAACACATGATTCCAGCAGCTTGGCTCTCAGCCGCCTTCTGCATACCCTTCCATAGGCTCTCCCCACCCTCACCTCTTTTCCTTCCTTGAAATAACACAGGGCATCATCCCAAATGGCATCCAAACAGTCTTCCATCCCTAGAGAGGCAAATTCATCCTTCCAAACACCATAGTTGTTAACCAATGGACCGTCAACACCGACCAAAGTGACCGCCACTCCCCGCTTTGCAATCTCAGCTGCCAAGGCTAGGCCGGATGGGCCACAGCCTACTATGATGACATCAGCAGTGGAGGAGATGTCGTGAGGAGGGAGGATGCTGGTGAGACTGGGTTGGTGGTCATCGAGTTTGTTGGCTTGGAGTTGGACGAGGGGGGCTTCATAGCTGCCCTCTCGACTGGCTTGATTGGCGTCTATGGCTTGGGCAGGGATCGCAACGTCTACTAGAGCAGCTGCATTGAAAGACGAAGTACGTCTTTCGATGGAGTTGGATGCTGTTGAGAGGTTGGTGGGTGGTAGCGGAGAGGTAGGCTTGTGGGAGGTTGGAAGTGGAAGTAATCTTGATTGGTTGATTCGACCCTGTAACTTCATATTCAAAGCTCTATACTATAATTTTCTGATTATATGAACGATCTATATCAAAATGCGTTATGCCTCAGACAAAAAAACAGGGGTTCTGGGGGAAAATCAACTAAAAGTTGAATCTCTCGCTTTGTGTCTGTCTCGTTATTTCTCTCTTAATGGTTGTTGTAGTTCACAGGAAGTATAAATTAAGTTAAAGTTTAAGTTAACCGGGTTAGAAACGTGCTGATTAATATTTGCAGGTGAAGATCCATCATCATCTGCCAAGCAAGAGACGGGCAACTTCAAAGAGAGCGGAGAGACACCTTATCGTCTCCCATCTCATCTTAATCTATATGTTGCCTCTCCCCCCCAGCTATGGTGGAGCTACTCTCTACACCTCCTCCTTTAAAAATCCTAAAAATATGAAACACTGGAGGCATAAATGACTGAGGCTGACCCAAATCTTCTAGAAACTCAGATCTTTGTCCACCCTCCAGAATTGCTGCAACTGTGAACGGCAACAGTGTTCCAAACACAAGTGCTGCTTGGAAATCTCCCCAAAGTGTTATGCCCCCACCACTACTACTATTCCTAGTATCATTGCCAGTAGTCATAAGAAAAAAGGGTAAAACCACCCTATCAAGTTGTAATATTATAAAACACACACATTTGACCATATGCAATTCTAATAATGTCTGCAACCTCAATAGATCAACAACAGCCAGCCATGTGGTCACTATGATACTAAATGATGACGGTATGTTATTATTGCTAAATAATACGACAACCATGGATGCTACAGTGAATAATAGATGCACCCAAGACTTTGTCCTTTCTAATTGCTGCTGCTGTTGGTGGGATGCCCTCCAGAGTGATTTCCGTAACGACAAGTGGATGGCTAGGCAGGTACATTGAACTGCAAGAAAAACTTTATTGGGTAATTTGTCTACATCTTGGCTGCAGTTGTGAGAATATGTAGGGGAAGTGCACGTGTGTGTGAGAGAGGGTGAATGAATATGTAAGTAAGTGGAGTGAATCGGTGGGAGCTGTTGATGGGTGTTTTGGAACGCCACAGTCCACATCTTCTATCTCTTGCTTACCTCTTGGATAATCGAATAAATGTGTTCAGAATCCCTACAAACCATCCTACTATTAATAGTGTATGTAATCTGAAAGTGAGAGAGCCATTCTTCTCTGCTGAGTAAGCCTTGTATATGTTTTCGAGGCTGTGGATAGAGGGGAAAATATGACAACGTTGGGGAAGGGTGATTAGTGGGGAATTGTGGTAGGCCAGCCAAATAACGGCTGGATTGATATATTATGAGAGTAAGGAAGTACATACTTTGGGTCATAGAATTTCAGTCGAAAGCCACTCAGGGTTCTAGCACTAGCAAAAGATGCTACTATGGACGGAGCGTTCATAGCTGCGGCTCTTTTATTCTATGCTAGCAATCAAATCATCCGGAGTATCAGAATCAATGTAGAGCATACAACTTTCAAAAAAGTTGAACAGCAAATGAGAAAGAAAGGCAAGCTTTTAAGAACATGATGACGAATTTCCTTCGAAGGCTCAGGGAGACGAGAAAATATGTTGTTATGTTCCCGTTCTGCAGCATGTGCACTAGATCATCTATATAACACATCATTACAACTCCTCAATCAAGCAAAGAATCCAAAATGGGAAACCCAGGTGAGTTCATCAATCCCAAACTGCTAGTGATGCAAGATGTTTGGCTGAAACTAGAAATTATGCGTGGATAATGGCCATTCTTCATTATTAACGCTATGATATCTACCATTAGACCTCTGAAAGTTTGGGTTGACCATATTTCTTCTTGTGTCTGACAATCCTTAAAAACTCTTCGATCTGATGCAGTTGTTTTCTTCGACGTTTCCGCTGGAAGCACTCCCCTTGGTCGCATCGAGATGACAGTAAGTAGTAATTCAGCAGGCTTAGATCGTGTTTTGTCAACCCGCCGTCACTCACAAGGAAGTATGGCTCCCCCGACACGACGGCAACCAACAAACACTCTCCCTCCCTCCTCGCTCACTCACCCAATTCCCCTTTCCCCTCCATTTACTCACACAGTTGCGTGCTGATGTTGTTCCAAAGACTGCTGAGAACTTCAGAGCCCTCTGCACTGGCGAAAAGGGCATCGGCCGCTCAGGCAAGCCCCTCCATTTCAAGGGCTCCACCTTCCACAGAGTCATCCAACAATTCATGTGCCAAGGTGGTGATTTCACTGCTGGCAACGGGACCGGCGGAGAGAGCATCTACGGAGCTAAGTTTGAAGATGAAAACTTCAAGCTCAAGCACACTGGCCCAGGAGTGTTGTCCATGGCCAATGCTGGCCCCAACACCAATGGATCACAGTTCTTCTTGTGCACTATTGAAACTGCCTGGTTGGATGGCAAGCATGTTGTGTTTGGCAATGTGACTGCCGGTATGGATGTTGTGAAGAAGATTGAAGGGTATGGCAGTCAAAGTGGTAAGACTTCTCAGGTTATTACCATCACTGACTGTGGACAGCTTTCTTAAAGTCTCTGAAAGTGATGAATGTGTCTGGGGAGAGGGAGAGGGAGAGGGAGGGAGAGATGTGCGAGGGAAAACCAGAGACCAGCATGAATTCCGATCAGACTAAGACTTCCTCTCACTCTTGGTAGGGTTGTAGATTATTTTTGAAATATATCTTGGCTGTGTTGAGGTGTTGTAGTTACCGAGACTAGTCATGTAAACAAAGCGTTATTATTATTAGAGTGTTATGCTTTCCAATGGTTGGTTTTCGGAGTCTCCTTTTCGTGATCGGCGGTGGCTGCCGATGTTGGAAGAAAACTAGGACAACTTTAATAATCAAGCGCTTAATTTCAGTTTGTATACTATCTATAGTTGATGGAATAGGTAGATATTAATGACAATTTCATTTTGTTTAGCGAAAGCACCATGAATAGCATTCAAAGACGATTAATAACATCTTTATCTCCCTTGCAAATACGCTCGTTGGTGAGATGTTTCGGCACCATACCACAAGAAACAGACCATATTGTCGAGATCATGTCATCGTCAAGTGAGTATGCTTTTTAAACCGAGAAATAAAGAAACTCATCGCCCCATCCTGCCACCATCCCAGCCCACTCCCCATCTTTATTCTTACTCTCACAACCCCCCTCTATCCTCCCACCATTATACAGAAACTGGCAAGAAGATGAAGAGATTTTTGTCAATGGACAATAATCCACTCCAAGCTTTCCAATTACTAGAAAAATGCATTAGAAATGAGCCAATAACTCTCCCCGATAACAAGAATAGAAACAATAGCAGCAGCAGTGAAAAACGATATGCACAGATCCCCAATTTAGTAGTATGCAACAGTGTCATCAAAGCTGTTATCAACACTCCATACAGCCCTAGTCACCACCATCATCATTGTAATGCATTGCAATCACAAAACTCTGCACATTCAGCTGCAGCTGCAGCCGCAAAGCTAAAATGGACAGGAACACCGCCACCACCATTACCGTACATAGAACTAGAGCGTATTGCTTACGTATGTCAACAACTGAGACAGCATGGTATACATCTATGGCCAGACACATTACTGGAAGTTGTACAGGCACTTTTGAATGATGGAAACATCAGTAGAGCGTTGCCTTTAATAGATGAATTGCTTATTGAAGTTGCTGAAGACCAAAAGGAAGATGATGGCGGAGGAGAACAGAACGAACCCGATAATGACAATAGGGGTGATGGTGAGATTCATCTAGATAATATGATCAACATCAATGATAATAATATATCAGTAGATCTCAATAATAGCAATGGGAGCATTGTTACTCTAGAAGATGCAAACTCAGGATTGACAGCTCTCCACACAGCTCTAGACACCATCCTCATTCAAACAGCTCAGACCTCCACCTTGACAGACCTACCCCACATACTACACCGGTACATCCAAGCTGGTCTGGTACCCTCTTCTGAAGCTGTCATTCCTATTATTGAATCCCTGGTATCTTCTGGGCATTGGGATAAAGCCAAGGAGGTGGTGGTTTGGATGGAGAGAAATGAGCTTGATGTCTTGCCTGACCATTATGAAGCATTTGTATCTGGTGCACTGAAGAATATCACCATTAATATTAAAAGCGCTAGTATGGAGGCTAGAAGAGGTATGGTGGCTCATATAGATACTTTGTATAAAGATATGGTCCTGTCAGGAAATCAACCGACACTTTCATTCTTTGCCAAATGGCTGAAAGTAGTAGGCCTGGCCAAGGATCTTCCCCGATTGAAGATATTGATATCAAAGTCTTCTGTACTGGATAGACTAAAAAATATTGATAGTAGTGATAGCAGTAAAGTGAAAGTGAATGTGCTGGATGTTATAGTAGATGCATGTTTAGATGTGAGCGTGATGGAAGCTCTCAGGGTCTTGGATACGCAACGGGATCATATACTGGCTACTACAACATCATCATCTCAAAGTCGTAGTAGCACTAATAATAATAATAATGTTGCATCTACAAATAGTGATGATATAATGGCGCCTACTACCACCAAGGATATTGGCGCTACTACTACTGCAATGAACCAGGTGCTCAGCATGCTCAGCATACATACATGTCGTAGACTTTTATACCAACTAGCAGGTGTGTCTCTACCTGAGGCAATTCACGTATGGACCAACTTGAGGACCAGAATAGATCACAATCATAATAGTAATAATGTACAGCATAGTATGGATGCATTTGAGCTCATGGCAATGATACGTGTCATGGTGGCCACTCATGAGAATGAGCTACTGAAAGCATCATCTAGGTTTATAGCCAAGAGATATAATAAAGTAGTACCTATGACTAATGGATTTATACGCCAGGTCAGCAACAGTACTAGAGATGTGAATACAAGTATAAATATGCCTAGTAGTAGAAGTAGTAGAAGTAGTAGTAGTAGTAGTAGAAGTATTACTAGTAGTGATTCCATCAACCATCATTATCACCGGGATCAATACAAAGCACTAAAGATCTACTTGATGTACTCCCTGGCCAGGTCACTCCCTGGAGAGGTTAACATTGTCCCATCCAAGAAGTACAGCCCCTACCACTTGAAATGCGCCCTCCATCATGGACTGAAGTTTCATTGCTTTGGATTTGTACAGGATGCGCCTCATCTCTCTAAACATGCAGCTGGGGCTCTGTTGATGTCTATCAAGGAAGGATATGATCTGTTGTACTACTGCAATAGAGAATCTTCTACAATATCTACTAGCAGCACTACTGATGATTCACATACTGATAATGCTGCATCATCAGCTACATTGTTGACTGGTTTAGAAATATATCCATTGGAAATGTTGGCTCCACCTGCTCTAGTTGATATTATGACACCCTGGATGGATCCCTCTGTCCAACCACCACCGTTGGAAGAATGCCTGGCTGTGTTGAAAGAAGCTCATGACAGGCATGCACTCACAACTACTGCTTCCTACTACCACCACCACCACCACCACGATCATCGTCATGAAGGAGGAGAGGAGGAAGAAGGGACATTTGCTCATCACATGGCTCCATTCAGTGCAGCTGCAGTAGCCGTACTAAAATATGCAAAGTATCAAGATCTGCACAGTGCCGTGGCTATAGTCAAGTGGGCCAGACAATGTCAAGGGTATCACAAGTCAGTCGAACATAATTTGAAAAAGTTGGCATTGTTGGCAGGGAGGGGGCATGCGGAGAGGAGAGAGATAGAGAGGATGTTGATGATAGAAGGAGCAATAAAAGACGTGTAGTGAATGATAATAACAATCATCGTCATAATAACGGTGTTGGTGAGGATAGAAATGATAATAGTGAGCTTATCCATGGAGGAGGAGATGGATCACATAGTATTTTGGTGTGAATTTGATTATTTATCTTAGTAGTGTCACTATTGCCAAGTATAGGTAACTTGTGTCTCAATATTTGCCTATATTAATTAAAATCAGTCGATAAAACTACAAATCTACTCCGCCCCTCTTTCCTTCTCTTCCTCCCAAATACATTTTATTGACTCTTGAGCAGCTCCTGTACAGCCTTGTTACGCTTACGGTTGGTATTCGCTGCTGATATCTTAGTATAGGATTTGTACACCAATACAGCTCCCAGCAATCCTCCTCCAATGGCACCAGTCTTTATCCAGTCTGAAGGAGTAGAGAGGTAGCCAGCTGTCATCTGAGCACCAAATTCCAGGGCTTTCTGCTTGCCAAACTCTACAATGGTATAAGAGCGGAAGAAGATCTCCTTGGAGGAGGTGGTCTTCGTACCTGTATCTGTGCTGTAAGTGACAGTGACTGGGCCGTGCATTAGGCTGCGGGCATCTTTGGGGGTGAGTTTGTAGGTGTGCTTGGTAGTGGCCCCTGCAGCAATGGTGCCGAGGGATGCTGAGAGATGACCGGTGACGAGGAATTCTTCAGATGGCCAAGAGCTTTCCACGATTTCGACATTGGTGGCAGGGCTGTAGGAGAGGGTTGGAGGAGGTGAGAATGTGAATGGTGTGTGAGAGCGCATAAGTAGTAGTTGGAAGGAAGAGTGGTAGGTTGGCTGGCGATGGTGGCGAGGGAATGCGCAGTGGGTTGTGTCGGGTGGCATTCTTTCTCTGTTTGGGTCACTTACCTTGATCCAGTGTTGTGGATTTGGATAGATACAGTTGTCTCCTTGCCTTCCAAAGGAACATCGTCCTTGAAAGTTCTTCTCACGACCAAGAAAGGGCCACTAGAGTTAGAAAGTCCATCGTCAGGATCTCCCTCCACTTGGGCAGCACTATTCACCCTGCAATAAACATATCGTTAGATCAGGCTTATAAATTGTGATCAACAGGAAAAGCAGACTCTTTACCAACTATTTTCTACCAAAACGCACCTGATGGGGGCGATCACCGCAACTAAAACGAGCAACAAGACAAGACCCTTCCAATTCATGGCAATATCTATCTGGCAAATTCAGCAAATGGATCAAATTATGCCAGATATGTATTATGGTATCGCCCCTATTAGCACACAACCTATTGACAGATCGGTCGGTTGTGCATGCCGCCTCACTCTCTCCCTTCACCTCTTTCTATCATGTGACAAACTATCTGCAAACATAAGCTACCAAGCAATATGGTAATGAACAATATTACATACACAGCCGGAGAAAAGCCTAATCTACTACTTCAGATGTAAAGATGACAGTAAAGGGGAGACCATTTCTCCGCCTCAATTCAATCATCTTCCCCCCCCCCCCCCCCCCACTCTATTCATTCTTCTTCTTCTCCTTCTCTATGCAGTCATCTCTTCCCTGGTTACCTCATTTGCCTTGAGCTGTGAAGATACTTCATCAATAGCACTGTTTAATTGAGCTATCTTATCTGCCAAGTTCTGTCTTGTCACCTCTGGATCCTCCTCCTCCTCTTCCATGAATCGAGGGAGTCGGAGACGTTGATCGTCTCCCAAAAGAGCTTCAGAGATTTGAGGTGCAAACACAAAGCCAAGTACTCCACAAACGACTCCACCAAGGACAAATCCAGACCAGAAACTGCCTCCGTCGCGGTCTGCTCTAACAATTAGGGTAGAAGAACGGCCCCTCTGGTTGTGGAAGGAGGAGCGGAGGAGGGATCGGGGAGTAATTGCGTTTCGAGGTGGGAGAAGGGGGGCTCCTCGTAGTGGTGAGGATCTACAAGTATACATGCCTGATGTGACATGGGGGGTTTGCGGTTAAAAGTACGTTTAGAAAGGGGAGATCAAGATGAGGTTCTTACAAAATGAGGCGAATTATGTCTTTAGATACATACCTCGACTAGGCAAGCATGTATTCATTGATGCCATTACAGTAATGGAACAAATTAACGTCTCCAACTAATTATGCAAGGGAAAACAAGTATAAAACTCTCTTCAGAGCTTTTTACCAGAGATTCAGGATGTGTATCTCTCGTTATTTGAATCTAAATGCTTATTAACTATAGCTATGTTCTAGAGAGTTGTACAGATTGAGACCATCTTAAATCAGAACACATGTTTCTTCTTTGGGGATGCCAACGACGGTGAGCACCGATGGTAGGTCAAACTTGCCAGCAAAATGCATCTTCACTTATACTTTGGGGGCAAGGTTGCTGCTCAAAAGAGGATTGTATGATGCATGGACTTAAATATAAGTTCATGAGGGTAAATCAATTATGTGTTCACAGATTGAAGAAATAATTAATGACTTCCCCCTAACTCTTTCGGCAAGTCATGGCCAAGTTGAAGACGGGGAGCGTCATTGTTGTTATTAGGAACAGAACAGCGTGGCTCGAACAAGAAAAAATTAACAATTCATTGAATCCATAGCCATCTATCTAAAGACCCAAATGTATGTCTATTCACTTCGTTAATCGGCCTCCGACAACTCCCTTCTCTTCATCATATTCGAATTTCAAAACAACTTCAATCTTTACGTTGTTAAACAACAATCAACGTCTCTACCGCAGCTCAAAACAAAGAATCATCATATCACATCATCAACCACCCCCATCCACACACCCAACCACCATGCCAACCACTGTCAACGACAAGTACCAGTGCTATTTGGACGTCGCCATTGAAGCAGCCAAAGCTGCCGGACAAGTCATCAGCCAAGCTTGGGACAAACCCAGAAAAGTAGAACATAAAGGCGCCGTCGATCTAGTCACAGAAACAGACAAGCAATGTGAATCCCTCGTCCTATCCGTTATCCAAGCCGCCTACCCAGACCACTGCTTCATCGGGGAAGAAGGCAGCGCCGCTCAGGGCTTCACCGACCAGCTGACAGACAGCCCAACCTGGATGTGCGACCCAGTAGACGGCACCACCAACTTTGTACACCAATTCCCATTCACCTGTGTCAGCATAGGGCTCGCTATCAACAAAAAGGTAGTTGCAGGAGTCGTTTACAACCCTATCTTAAACGAACTCTTCCACGCCACTCTAGGAGGAGGAGCCTTCCTCAATGGCGCTGGAATACACACCTCCAACACCACTGACCTAGGCCACGCTATCATAGTTACAGAGCTAGGTACCAGGCGGGATGGACCATTCTTAGATGCATGTTTCACAAGAATGAAGAATGTCTCCAGCAAGGCTCGTAGCTTGAGATGCTGTGGGTCGTGTGCCCTGAATCTGTGCGCAGTCGCCATGGGGCGCTTGGATGCATACTATGAGGTGGGGTTGGGTGGATGCTGGGACTTGGCTGCTGCTACATTGATAGTGAAGGAGGCAGGGGGGGAGGTGATTGATCCAGTTGGGGGGGAGTTTAATATTATGAGTAGGAGGGTGTTGGGTGCTAGTTGTAATGGCTTGGCGTTGACGGTTGCTGAGATATTGAAGGAAGGACCTTGGGCTCCTGATGAGCCTCCTGTTGTTCCTTTGGTTATAGAGTAGTTATGATTAGTATTATCGTTGTGTTAGTTCTAATCAGCTTAAGAAAGAGAGATCAATTGACATATAAACAATTGTTACATATAGGTGTATATACCTCAATTGTGTGTTGAATGAATTGCTACCAAAAAAAAAACAACCCTTCATACTACCACCACTACCTCTTTTATTACTATTATAATTATTATTGCATAGGAGAGAATGCAGTAGGTCTAAGAAAACTACTCGTGAATGTCTGCACACCCGGTGTCACGGCTGCAATAGTTTCCCTCCACTTCTCCACCTTCCTGGCCGCCTGCCTCCCCCTGATACAAGCTGCTGCACTAGGGTACCTCCACAATTCAATAACATTATTCAATGTACCTACATCTGTATTCCCAATAAATACCAGTTGTCCTTCTGTATCTGCAGCAATCTTGTCAGGGAGGCCCTTTTGGAATGCTTCTACTAGACGGGGGACACCATCGTAGCCCGCATTTAATTGATACTGACGTAATTCATACATTGGCGGGATCACAACTTCCTCCTGTTGTTGTTCTTCTCCATCATGACTGTGACTGTGTGAATGAGAGTGACCATGAGAGTGGCTATGGCCATGTGAATGTGATGGTGATGGAGGGGGAGGAGGGGGAGATGGAGATTGGAAGTCATAAATGGGAGGGATGTTAGCAGCTTCCAAGATGGGGGAGGTAGGGAGGAAGATGGAAGAGGTCTGTGTGGTGACACATTGACGAACAGTGTCGAGGTAGTCCTGCCACTCCTTGTTGGTGGTGAGGGCAGCTCTGCATTTATCTCTCTCATCCATGGAATTGTAGTAGTAGAAGTGGGTTACTCTGTTTAGGGGGCCACCTGTGTCGCAAGTGAAGAAACTATGTAAAAAAATGGATGGGAAGAGGGGTTGGTTGGTTGGTGGTTTTGTGTGAGGGAATGTGTGTGTGTGTGTGTGTGTGTGTGTGTGTCGGTGGATTTGAAAGAAAAAAAACAATGGGGAAACGAACGAATAAGCGGTTCTTACCCTAGCAATGGAAGCAATGACTTTCTGAGATCGGCAGTCTCCTTTGAGGATTCCAAAAAGAACTTGATACCAGCTGGATGGAGGTCATATTGTCTAAGCTCAACGAAAGGCTGATCTGATGCAACTGCACTAAAGTTTCGGCACCACAGAGGCCTGAGTGCCCTCGATTGCCGCACAAGATTCATCATTTTGGATGTTAGAAAGAGTTGAGAAGTTTTATGGAGGGCGGAATGCTTTCCTCTCTTTAAAGCAGAGGACAAATTTCCCTTGGGCGTGCAAAACGAGTGGCGGAGGGTGGAAAGCCACCTCAGACTGATATAATGCGGGGTAAGACAGCCACATTGACCATTCTACACTTTAGCCAGCAACCAAAAAGTTCAGGTATAACCTCCATTGACCTCTATTCTCAACGACATCGGCAAACCTAGCAATTCAAATTAAAAATGACCTTCAATTCCGTCTCAAACGTCCAAAACTAATGGTGACAGTGGCACATACACACACTGAAGTCCCATCGTCCTTATTCCTCACCGCCTGGAGACCCTGGCTCAGTCTCTACGGCCAACGCCTCAAGCAAGGTGGCACCGCTCCCCCCAACGACGAAGACCTTTCCCTCGTCCAACGCCTCCTTTCAGAAGAGCTCCTCGTCAAAGTCTTTGAAAAACTCCCCATTACATCTTTAGGAATAGTCCCATGTGTCTGCAAGCAATGGAGATCCGCCTCCAATGCCCCT
>Ga0209986_10000242_pt1 | contig 51387 bp, 46 predicted proteins | sample BlataG_FD_183168 | JGI IMG/M metagenome (GOLD analysis project Ga0209986, IMG submission 183168) | Deep subsurface microbial communities from Black Sea to uncover new lineages of life (NeLLi) - Black_00105 metaG (SPAdes) (version 2) | ecosystem: Environmental > Aquatic > Marine > Oceanic >... | reverse complement strand
ACTGCTGTCAGTTACGTAGAACGTTATATGGCAATCAATATACTTCTATTATACATGGCTCCCTATCCAGCCAAAAATCTTCAGCAATAAATCTTATAGACAAAGCTCAAACTGCTGCTGGCTAACAATCTTTCGGATAGAGATCCTGTCCGTTTACACAATCTTCTAAGCTATATGGCCCGCACTTTGTGCGGGTCAATTTTTTTAGGTAGGCGCCACACGTTAGGATCTGGCCTAGGTCATGGGCGATTGTTCTGATGTAGGTGCCTTTGCTGCAGGCTACTTTGAGAGTGAGGGTGGGGTAGTCGTAGGAGAGGAGTGTGGTGGTGGCTGTGACTGTGCAGGGTTTGCGCTCGATCTCGATCCCTTTACGTGCGAGCTCGTAGAGTTTTTTGCCTTGGACTTTTTTAGCGGAATACATCGGAGGGATCTGCTGGAATGTCCCTTGGAAATGTGTGAGGGCTTCGTTGATTTCGGATAGGGTGGGGATGTGGTCGCTTTGGGAGGTGATCTCTCCTTCGGGGTCGAAGGTGGTAGTGGTGGCGCCGAGGGTGAGGGTAGCGATGTATTCTTTGTCTTGGTTAAGGAAGGTGTCTGCCTGGCGGGTGAAGGTTTTGCCGATGAGGAGGATCATCACGCCGTCTGCGAAGGGATCGAGGGTGCCGGCATGGCCAATTTTGCGGATGTTGGTTTTTTTGCGCAGAGCGGTGATGAGGCTAAAGGAGGTTTTGCCAGGTGGTTTGTTTACAGGTAGGATGCCTTCACCAATTTCCAGAGGGCGCTTTTCTTCAGAAGACGCTTTATTTTCCATCAGGGCGGGTGTCTTCTTCGCGGCGGATTTTTTCGATGAGGGCGTCGATTTTTAATTGCTCGTCGACTGTGGTATCGAGTTTGAAGGTGAGGGTGGGGAAGTAGCGCATGGTGACTTTTTTTGCGGCGTTGACGCCGATGAAGCCAGCGGCTGATGTTAGGGCCTCGAGGGTCTCGCGTTTTTCTATGTCGGTGCCGATGATGCTCACAAAGACTTTAGCATGGTGCAGGTCTTTGGAAATATCAACGCTTGTGACGGTGACGAGTGGGGCCATGCGGGGGTCTTTTACTTCTGTACGGACCACTTCTGCAAGGACTTCCTTAAGGAGGGAGTTGAGGCGGGGGATGCGCTTTTTCTCCATATGAGTTTAGAGTTCCTGTTCTAGATAGGTGATTTCGAAGGCTTCGATTAGATCGTCTACTTCGAATTCATTAAAGCCTTGGAGGAGTATTCCGCACTCTAGGCCTTTGCTTACTTCGCGGACGTCTTCTTTCTCTCGTTTTAGTGAGGAGATTTGGCCTTTCCATAGGATCTCTCCGCCTCGTTTTAGGCGTGCGTGGTGGCTGCGCTTGATGATGCCATCGGTGATTTGGCAACCAGCGATGCGACCCAAATGAGAGGATTTGAAGACGGCTTTGACTTCAGCGGTTCCTGTGTCATTTTCTTGCGCAAGTTTGTCTAGGAGGCTTCGCATCTGTTCTTTGATGTCATCGACGGCATGGTAGATGATGTCGTGGAGTTTAACGACGACTTTTTTCTCTTTGATGAGGCTCTCGGCGTGGCTTTCGACTTTGGTGTGGAAGCCAAGGATTACGGCGCCAGAAGCTCCTGCTAGTGCGATATCAGACTCAGAGATTTGGCCAATGCCTTCAGAGACGATGTTGAGTTCGGCTTTGTCGGATTTGATTTTTTCTAGAGAGTGTCTAAGGGCTTCGAGTGATCCTTGTACGTCAGCGCGGAGGAGGACGTGGAGGACTTTCTTTTTGTCAGCGGCTTTGGACTCGAGGAGGCCTTCGAGGCCTCGCTTGCCCTTGATGAGGAGTTTATGTTTGTGTTCTTGCTGGCGGACAGCGGCGATGTCACGAGCTTCTCTTTCGCTGGAGACGGCAATGAATTCGCTACCTGCTTCTAGTAGGCCTGTGAGTCCTGTGATTTTTATGGGTGTAGACGGGCCGGCTTCTAGGAGTTCATTGCCGTGCTCATCGTGCATGGTTTTTACTTTAGCGTAGCTAACGTCGAAGACGATGGGGTCGCCGATGCGGAGTGTTCCGTTTTGGACGAGGAGGGTCGCGACAGAGCCTAGGCCTTTGTGCATGGCTGATTCAACGACAGAGCCACGGGCTCTAGCTGTTGGATCGGCACCCAGTTCGAGTACTTCGGATTGTAGCGAGAGCATCTCGAGGAGTTCTTTTACTCCTTCGCCTGTTGTGGCAGAGCAATTGACGGTGATGGTGGTACCGCCCCAGGCTTCTGGAAGGAGCTGGTGTTCAGAGAGCTCACGGTAGATGTTTTCTGCGTTGAAGCCGGGTTTGTCGCTTTTGTTGATAGCAACGATGATGGGTACTTTGGCTTCGATGGCTTTATTCATCGCTTCGATGGTCTGGTCGCGCATCCCTTCATCACCTGCGATGACGAGGACGACGAGGTCTGTGACTTCAGCGCCACGTTCACGCATGGCAGAGAAGGCTTCGTGTCCGGGTGTATCGAGGATGGTGATGTCTCCGACGTCACTTTGGCATTTAAAGGCGCCGATGTGCTGCGTGATCGCACCTGCTTCGCCAGCAGCGGTATCACTTTTGCGGATGGCGTCGATAAGGCTGGTTTTTCCGTGGTCAACGTGGCCCATAAAGGTGATTACAGGAGGTCTTAGGATGAGTTTTTCAGGATCGGTGGCAGAGATTTCTTCTTTGATGGTTTTATCAGTGATTTTGATCCGCTCTTCTTCGGAGGTGTCGATGGTGATTTCACATTGGAACTCTTGTCCAAGGAGTTGTACGGTGGTCTCATCGTCGAGGTAATCGTTGATGGTGACGGCCATCCCTTGAGCAAAGAGTTTGGAAATGAGTTGGGAGGCTTTGAGCTTCATATCTACGGCAAGGTCTTTTATAGAGACTGGCAGGCGCACGTGAAGATTTTTTGGGCGGATCGTGAGATCTTCTCTAGGACCTGAAGATCCTTTGAGTTTTCGTCTTTTGCGCCATCTGTCATCGTCTCTGTCACGGAGGCCCATTCGGTCTCTAGCGTCAAAGGATTTCTGTTGGCTGGGCTTTCTTTGCGAGCGTACTTCTCGGTAGTCTTTGAAAGAGCCGGGTCTGGTGGGGCCAGGTGGCGTAGTGGTGGCTTGTTTGGGTTTTGCAGTTGTAGTTGTTTTAGAAACAGGCTTTTTCTCTGTAGTTTTTGCGTCTTTGCGGGCGACAGGGAGTGTTCTGATAGGCGCTGCTTTTCTTCGGATGATTTTTGGTCTTCGGAAATCATCGACTACACGAGGGGGAGCTTTGGGCTTTTCCTCGGGAGCTGCTACTTTCTCTTTAGCTTCGGGCTCAGAGACTTGTTTGGGCTCTGGTTTAGCTTCGGGCTCAGAGACTTGTTTGGACTCTGGTTTAGCTTCGGCCTTAGATTCTGGTTTAGCTTCGGCCTCAGACTCTGGTTTTGGCTCTGCCTTGGCTACTTCTTCAGTTGGAGATGGGGCGGCTTTTTCTTTTTCAATAGGGATCGCAGAAGAAAGAGAATCGGCTTTTTTGCGGGGCGAAGGTGTCTTCTTCGCTGCTTCTTCCTTTTTCTTCTTCTTGAGCTTGTCAAGTTGCAACGCTTCAGCAAGCTGAGCGTTTTTGATTTTTACTTTTAGATTTTTTGCCAACCTTTATAACCTCTTTTGTCGAACATCCTCCAGAATTTTTTCGACCATTTCTTTGCTACTTTCTGGGAAGATGCTTTCTAATTCTGACGGTTTTGCGCTAAGAACCTTGCGAGGGGTATCGAAGCCTGCTGAAATCAGTGAATCGCGAACTAAGGGGTTCATGCCTTCAACAGATAGAGCTTCATCAAGCGTTGGATCATCCATCAGTGCGAGCTGGGCTCGTTGGATGTTCATTGTAGCTTGATATTCACTCATTCGTTGTACGTTAAGTGCGCTGCCAATCAGCTGACCGCAGAGGCGAGTATTCATGCCTCTTTTGCCTAATACGATAGGGTAGCTTTCATCATCGACTACGATGGAGATGGTAGACTCGTCATCGCTTACGCTAATTTTTTTGATTTCGATAGGAGATAATGCATTTTCGAGGAGCTGTACTTTGTCTTCAGAGAAGGGGATGATGTCGATTTTCTCGTTTTCTAGCTCTCGGATGATGTTTTTTACTCTTGTGCCACGAACACCTACGCATGCGCCAACGGGATCGACTTTAAAGTCGCTAGAGGTGACGGCAAGTTTTGTTCTGTAGCCGGCATCGCGGACGATTCTTTCGACCTGGACGGTTCCGTCTTCGAGCTCGGGGACTTCTTGCAAAAAGAGTTGTCTAACAAACTCAGGATGGCTGCGAGATAGGACTACCTCTGCTCCGCCACTTTCTGTGTCGCGCACTTCTAGAAGGAGCGCTTGGACTCTTTCTCCGACGTTGTAATGTTCTCCCTTAGGATAGAATCGATCGGGCAGGATGGCTTCTACTTTGCCAAGATCAACAATGAGGGTTGCTCCGCGTACAACGCGCTTTACGGTGCCTGAAATGATTTCATTGATCCGGTGGCGATATTCTTCATAAATGACGTCTCTTTCTGCGCCGCGCAGTTTTTGTGCGATGACTTGCCGCGCTGTTTGCGCGGCAATACGTCCAAAATCTGCAGGGGTCGCTTCTACGTCTACCCATTCTCCGAGCTCGATATTGGGATCTTGTTCTTGAACCTCTTCTATGGAGATTTCTTCTTCAGGAATGGTGACTTCTTCCACAACTTCTTTTTGGGCAAAAACTTCGATATTGCCTGTTTTGTTGTCGATTCTTACCGAGACATTGATGAGTCCTTTAATGCTTTTTCTCGCAGCTACACGCAGGGCTTCTTCAATGGCATCGATGATAATATCACGCTTGATTCCTTTTTCTCTTTCGAGGTATTCGAATATCGCGACGAGATCTTTATTCATTGCTTTCTTCTTCCTGCTTAGCTTCTTCTTCTTTCTTGGTTACTTTCTTCTTTTTGGTGACCGTCTTCTTAGCAGTCTCGCCGCCAATGACTATGTCATCGCGGTTTATTTCGTTGGTATCGATGAGGTGTTCTTTCATTGAAAGAGCGATTTTCTTGTGTTCAGGATCGAGTTTAATCACTTTAGCGGTGATCGAATCTCCTTCTTTGAGGATATCTTCTACTTTCCCAAAGGGCTGATCGGATAGTTCTGTTACGTGCACTAGGGCTTCCAAGCCATTTTCTAGTTCAACGAATGCTCCGAAGGCCGTAGTTTTGATCACTGTGCCTTTAACGATAGATCCAACGGGTGTGGTCTTTTCGATAGACTCCCAAGGATTTTCGCTTAGTTGCTTAACACCTAGTGTGATTTTCTTGCTCTCGATGTCCACGGAGAGGACTACTGCTTCTACTTTTTCCCCTTTTTTGAGTACTTCAGAGGGGTGAGAAACTTTCTTGATCCAGCTAAGATCTGAGATGTGGATCAATCCTTCCACTCCAGGCTCTAGTTCGACAAAAGCTCCGTAATTTGTAAGGTTGCGGATTTCTCCCTGGATGTTGGTGCCGACGGTGTATTTTGCTTCGACATCTTCCCAAGGATTTTTCTCAAGTTGTTTAATCCCAAGTGAAATCTTACCCTCGTCTTTCTGTACGCCAAGGACGAGAGCTTCTACTTCATCGCCTTTTTTGACCATTTCAGAAGGGTCGGTGATGTTTTTGACCCAAGACATTTCTGAGACGTGGATGAGTCCTTCAATGCCGGGCTCGATCTCAATAAAGGCACCGTAAGGTACGAGGTTGACGATTTTTCCTTTAATGTGAGTGCCAGTAGGGTAGCGGGCTTCGATGTCTTCCCACGGGTTGCTCTCTTTTTGCTTCATGCCAAGAGCGACGCGTCCCTTTTCTTTGTCCACGTTTAGGATCATGACATCAAGTTCTTGACCCACTTTGACCATTTCAGATGGATGCTTAATGCGCTTCCAGGTCATGTCGGTGATGTGCATAAGGCCGTCAATGCCATCGAGATCGAGGAAGACCCCGAAGTCGGTGATATTTTTGACGACACCTTTGCAGACGTCACCTTCGTTGATGTTTTCGAGTAGTTCGATCTTACGAGAGATGCGCTCTTCTTCGAGGAGTTCACGGCGAGAAACGACGATGTTTTTTCTCTCCATGTTGATTTTGAGGATCTTGAAGTCGAATGTTTCGCCGATGTAGTCGTCGAGGTTTTTGATTCTCTTATTGTCAATTTGCGAACCTGGGAGGAATGCTTCCATTCCAATGTCGACCATGAGGCCGCCCTTGACTTTTCTAAGAACTTTTCCTTCTACAATTGAGCCTTCTTCGCAATTATTGACGATATATTCCCACTGTCTTTGGCGACGTGCTTTTTCTCTGGAGAGGACGATCTGTCCGTCATCACCTTCTGCTTGGTCGAGGAAAACTTCGATCTCTGCATCAAGAGCAAGTGAGGAAGGGTCTTCAAATTCTGCAAGAGGGACGAGGCCTTCGGATTTTAGGCCGACGTCGACGACAACAAAATCTTTTGTGATTTCAACGATGCGGCCTTTCAGGATTTGGCCGATTTCCATCCCGGAGGTGGAAGATCCGTCTGAGCTAGTTTCTCTTGCATTCAAGAGGTCTTGAAACTCGTTTGATTCTTTTTCGTCAAAGTCGATATCATCGATGACTTTGTTGTGATTCCAGTCGTTTAAGGTATCATTCATAGGTTAGGGGTTCTCCAAAAATTCTAAAAAAAAATCCATTGACACCGGCCAATGAATTCATCTGCCAAACTAATGCCCACAATACTAGCAGAACGTTCAAAAAAAGCGCAAGGAAAGACGGGGCTTAGGGAAATGAGAGATCAGAAATTTTGTTGATATATACCCAAACCAATTTAAAACTTGGGTTTAAATAAGGAGGCCCTCAAATTTTTTAGCTATGATTGAGTTGCAGTGTCTATAAGACAGATGCGAAACGAAGAGTAGATGAAAAATTTGAGGAAAAGCAGGCGTAGAGAAAAACTAAGTCTTGAATCACCATGCGGATATCAAACTGCATAGGCAAAAATTATGCAACCCATCCAATTTTGGTTTAAGAATTTTTTTAGTTCTACTATGTTTTTTCTTTTGGTATAAGGTTGGTATGTCTTGTGTGATTTTGAAATTTGGGGGCGCTGCTATGGCGTCTATCGATCAATTCGCTAAATTGGCGAAGCTGATTGAAAAGCGTCTGAATAAGTTCTCTGCAGTGGTGGTGGTGGTCAGTGCTATGGGTAGTACGACCGATGAGCTTATGGAACTAGCAGGGAAGGTTCACCGAAATCCCCCTAAGCGGGAGCAGGATATGCTCGTCTCGGTAGGGGAGAGGGTGAGTATGGCTCTTCTTGCTATGGCCTTAGATGCGAGGGGAATCGATGCGATTAGCTTCACGGGAAGCCAGTCTGGGATTATCACTTCAGATGAGCACTCAGATGCGCGCATCTTGGAGGTGCGTCCAGAAAGAGTTCGAAGCGCTATAGGTCGGGGAAAAGTGGTCATTGTTGCTGGTTTTCAAGGGGTGAGTTTAGAGAAGGAGATCACAACTCTCGGTAGAGGCGGTTCTGATACGTCGGCGGTGGCTTTAGCGGTAGCGCTTAAGGCGGATAAAGTCGAGTTCTATAAGGATGTGCCTGGCATTGGAAAGGTAAATCCAAAGGTCGATCCTGATACTGAAATTTTTTCCGAGCTTTCTTTCGATCAGACTTTAGAGATCGTGGGAGAAGGAGCTGAAGTATTGCACCATAGGTGTTTGGAAATGGCTAAAGAGCATGGGATGAAGCTTGAAATTCGCCCTTATTATGATCCAGATTGGCTAGGAACAGAGATATGTCCATTAAAGTCGATGCAAAAAATTTAGATCCATGTGTGGTTTGGGATGGGGGAAAGGTTTCTCTTGTTTGCGAATATCGCAAAGGGGTGGACAGATTTTTCTATGATTTGGTGACCAAGTGGTTAGTTCCGGATAAAGAGCTGGAGGTTTACCGTTTTTCTGTAGAGAAAGAGGATGGGATTTTACGAGCCTGCATTACTCTAGAGCTAGAAGGGGCGCAAGACATTGCCTGGGCAAGACACAATGCTCCTTTTCTAGAGAAGGAGATTCTTTTGGGCGCCAGCTCTTTGTATCACGCCAAAAGGATTTTAGAACTGCGAGGGCTTTCATCTAATGAGAAAATTGCCCTTGTGCAAGACAGGATAGGGGCGCTAGTTCGTAGGTTCCCAGGGTATTTTGACTACGATATTTTTCCAGAAATGCATCATCTGTTTCTATCTGCTGGCGAAGAGTTTAAAGCGGTGAGGGGAGCAAGAGAGCTCGGGCGCATTGTCTCTGTGTTGTATCATTTTCGGAAGGAATTGGAGGAGGCAGTCGCAAAAAGTCCGGGGCGAAGGCATATCTACATCAAATGTAAGAAAACGATTTTGCAGTCTCCTTTTGGCCCCAAAGAGGTCTTCTCGATCTTTGTGTGTTTGAATTTTATCAAGGAGCACGAGTTGTTTGAAGAGAGGCATTTTCTCGCAGCGCTGCCTGAAAAGATGCAATGTGTTCCAGACTCTTACTTTGCCTGTGATGGAGATGGGATGCAGCGTTTTTATGTTGAGGTTGCGGGCAACGGCGATCCGAAGGGGTTGGAGGCTTTTCTGCGTAAAGAAATCGGAACGCGGATTAAGCAGCTGGTCCCGCCTGTTTTTATGCCTCGTAATGAAGAGGAGGTGATGCGTAATGTCCTTACTCTCTCAAATCAGCTCAAATTTTTGCGGGATATCCCCCAAATGATGATTTCTTTTGATGAGCAAACAGAGGATAAGTTTTTCTTTACGGTTGTACTTGTTCGTCTCCTTTTGCCAGAAAGTCTGAAAATAGATGAAGTTTTAAAGGGTAGCAATCTTTCGATTGATCGGGTGAAAATTGTCGGGCAAATCAGGCGTAAATATCCCAAAGAAGCTGTTGTCTTGCGGGCAAAGGTCCCGACAAGTCCTTTTCTTCGAGAAGATTATTCTGTCGATTTTCTAAAAGTTCGAAAAAAGCTCCTCAAAGAGGTGGAGCAGGTGTTTGGTCCCGTACGTGATTACAATGGGGGGATGATCGCAAAGCAGAGGGAAAATTTTGTTGCTCTTAGGACGCTACTTGGAAAAGAGGGAGAGCCGCATCCTCTTTTATTGCAGAATTTTTTTCATGCGATTTTTCCTGCTCATAAGAGTGCAACGTTAGCTCCAAAGCATCTTAAAATTCTCTTTGAAATGCTTCTTAAAGTCATCGAGAAGGGAAAGATGCAAGAGAGAGTGGAAGATGGGATGCAGTTTATGGTAGGAAAGGGCGAAAGAGATTTAAGTATTTCTACTCATTTGCTCTCTTTCCAGCTTCAGGTCCAAGACACACCCTTCTTTGGCTTAATCTTGACTAATCACATAGCAGTCCTTCCTTGACTTTTGCTTAAATTCGGCCATACTTAGAGAGATGAAAAAGAAATCAATCTTAATTGAGCCGTCTCTCTTGTCGGGGGACTTTGGAAAAATCGCAGATGAAGCCAAGAGAGTCGAGGATGCGGGGGCGGATGCCCTGCACATCGATGTGATGGATGGCCATTTTGTCCCCAATTTGACTTTAGGGCCCAAGGTGGTTTCTGCAGTGAATCGAGCCACAGATCTTTTTCTCGATGTCCATCTCATGATTTACAATCCGTTTGACTATGTCGAGAGATTTGTTGAAGCAGGGGCTGATCGGATCACTTTCCATATGGAAGCGACCGAGGATGTCGAAGATACACTCATTTACATCAAGAAGTGTAATGTTGAAGCAGGTCTTGCCTTTTGTCCTGAGACTTCCGCTGAGATGATCCCTAAATATTTAGGGCTGTGTGATCTAATTTTGCTCATGACGGTTAATCCCGGATTTGGTGGCCAGGCTTTTATGCCTGAGGTTCTAGAAAAAATAAAGTTTACGAAGGCAGCTATTGATAAAACCAAAGCAGACGTGCACATCCAAGTGGATGGGGGAATCGATGACAAGACGGCAAAAGATTGCTTAGATGCCGGTGCAAATATTTTGGTCTCGGGCACCTACCTTTTCGGAGCTCCTGAAATGGCTCCACGGATCAAACTACTCAGGGAGCTTTAAGTGAAACGAGTTGTCGTAATAGGCGGAGGGACTGGAAACTTTGCCGTTTTGCGCGGGCTCAAGAAGTTTCCCCTTTCTCTTAGCGCCATTGTTTCAATGGCAGATGATGGAGGGAGCACGGGTATTTTACGCGATGAACTTGGCGTGCTTCCTCCTGGGGATGTGAGGCAGTGTTTGGTTGCCCTTTCTGAATCATCCGTTCTCATGCGTAGCTTAGTAAACTACCGTTTTGAAAATGGTGGTCTTGGTGGACATAGCTTTGGCAATTTATTTTTGTCTGCTCTAGAAAAAGTGACGGGAAGTTTTGAAAAGGCTGTTGAAGAAATGGGAAAAATCCTTCTCATCAAGGGCAAAGTAATTCCTGTGACGACTCATCAAGTCCGCTTGAAAATGATTCTCAACAACCGTAGCGTTTTGGAAGGGGAGAAAGAGATCTATCTCTCCCAAGAAATTGATCAGGGCTATCACAATATTTACTTAGAGCCTTTCCCTGAAGCTAATCCCCATGCTCTAGAGGAAATAAAAAATGCAGACTACGTCATCTTAGGGCCAGGTGGCTTGCACACTTCGCTTATTCCTAATCTTCTGGTTGAAGGGGTGAGTGATGCTCTTTTAGAGTCTAAGGGAAAAAAAATCTTTGCGGCCAATTTGATGAACCGCAAAGGACAAACTACAGGCTTTAAGTTGAGCGACTACTTAAAGGAGCTCGTCAAATTCATCGGGGATGATATTTTCGATGCTATATTAATCAACAATCAAAGTCCTCCAGAGGAGCTCTTGGATGTGTATTCTGAAGAGGGCACTTTGGTAGAAAACGATCTCGATGACCAAAGGGTCATACAGGCCCCATTGCTTGGAGACTTAAGCGAAGGGCACAAAAAAGATCTCATTAAGCGAAATTTGATCCGCCACGATCCCGATAAACTTGCTACGGAGTTGATGAAAATTGTTGGTGATCTTTGATCTCGATGACACCCTCATCGAAACGTCAAAATGTTTGACCCCCCACTATTTGCGCTTAGCTTATTTTGCGATGCAAAGCGCCGGCGTCAAAGAGCCCATTGAGAAGTTAATAGCTCTTAATGTGAACTTACTCTCGTTAACGCTGGCCTTAGAAGAATTTTGCCAAGGTCAAACTGAAATTTACAATGCAGCTCTTAGCGCCCTAAATACGCCCCTTCCAAAGAATGTTTCCCTCGATCTCGTGCCAGGAGCTATAGAAGTGCTAGATGAGCTGCAAGAAGCTCATACTTTGGCGCTTGTATCTAAAGGAGACCCGCAGTTCCAGAGACAGAAAATGGAAAAAGCTGGTATTCAACCAGAACGATTTAGTAAACTAGTAATTGGCAATGGACCAAGTAAAAAATCTGATTACCAAATGGTCCTCTCCAAGCTGAATATCGATCCAACAGAGGCGCTCGTCTGCGGAGACCGCGTGTCGTGGGATCTTTCCCCTGCAAAGGAGCTTGGAATGTTTACTGTCCACTTTCGAAATGGAAGAGGACTAGTCCACGACGAGCCAAAGGCCGATGTGGATCTTGCCATTGATCATTTAAAGCAACTGCACGAGGCATTTGAAAAAGCATGAAAGTTAAAGCTCCCCTAACAAGCAACCAAATGACTCCTGGCATTATGATTTCTATCGATAATAAAATTTATCGAGTCGAGTCGGCTGTCAAAGTGACAGTGGCAAAAGGGAATCCCTTCATTAAGACCAAGCTCAAGGATATGATGACGGATGCCTTGGTCGAAAAGAATTTTAAAGAGGCTCAAGTTGTCAAAGAAGTGACGCTGGATGAGCGCTCCCTGGAGTTCTTATACTTGGAAGGAAAGGACTACCTCTTCCTTGATATTGGTAGTTTGGAAAATATTTTAGTCTCAAAAAGTATTATCGGAGACAAAGTTCACTACATCAAAGAAGGGATCATCGTCAAAGCGATGTTCTACGGGGATACAATTTTTTCTTTAGAACTTCCTCAGTTCCTCGAGCTTATGATTGTAAAGACAGAATCTGATGAAGGCGCAATGCCATCTGCAGGAACTACAAAAGCGGCTTATTTAGAGACTGGAGCCAAAATCGACGTCCCTCTTTTTGTTGAAACAGGGGATATTGTCAAAGTAGATACTGCTGCAAACGAATTTGTGCAAAGGGTGTAAAAAATGGACATGAAGCAAATCAAAGAAATGATGGCCGCTATGGAAAAAGCGGGCCTGAAAAAAATGCGAATCAAAGATGAAAAAGGATTCGAGATCGAATTGGAGCGCCACTCTGAAGTCTCTCATCTACCTCCTCCAAAGCATCATGAGCCGCATCATCATTTTGCTCCGCCACCCCCTCCTCCTCGCGCCGGAGCTGAAGAGGGAATAAGCGCAGAACCTGGCAACTTTGTCTCTTCTCCTATGGTAGGCACCTACTACTCCGCTCCTTCTCCTGATGACCCCCTGTATGTCAAAGTAGGGGATACTGTCGATGAGGAAACAGTTGTTTGTATCATTGAAGCCATGAAGGTGATGAATGAGGTCAAATCAGGCAAAAAAGGCAGAATTGTTGAAATTCTTGTAAACAATGCTGATCCTGTAGAATTTGGAACCCACCTCTTCAGAGTCGAATGAAAAAAATACTGATTGCCAATCGTGGAGAAATTGCTGTTCGTCTCATTCGTGCTTGTCACGACATGGGGATCGAAACGGTTGCCGTCTATTCAAAAGCAGACTCGGAAGCCCTACACGTACTGCATGCTGATGAAGCGATTTGCATTGGAGACGCTCCTTCAGCCAAGTCTTATTTGAAAATTGCCAATATCCTTTCCGCCTGTGAGATCACTGGAGCCGATGCACTTCATCCTGGATTTGGATTTTTAAGTGAAAATCCCGGCTTTGCTTCCATTTGTGAGAGCTGCGGAATCAATTTTATCGGCCCTTCCCATGAAACGATTGCTCTACTTGGAAACAAAGCGAAAGCGAAAGAGATAGCCAAAACGGCCAAATGTCCCATTATTCCTGGCTCTGATGGCATTGTTGAAGATGCCAAAGAAGGACTCGAAGTTGCCAAGAAAATCGGTTATCCCATTTTCATTAAAGCCTCTGCTGGTGGTGGTGGAAAGGGGATTCGCATAGCTTATGATCCCGACGAGTTTGTCCGTCAATTCACTGCAGCTCGCACAGAAGCAGAAGTGAGTTTTGGAAATCCCGATATCTATCTCGAAAGAATGATCGTCAATCCCCGCCACATCGAAATTCAGGTCATCGGGGACAAGCACGGCAATTATGCCTACTTAGGAGAGCGGGACTGCACTATCCAACGCAGGCGCCAAAAGCTCATCGAAGAGACACCTAGCCCAATTTTGACACCTGCTATGCGGAAAAAAATTGGAGAGGCCGCAGTTGCTATTGTTCGATCTGCGAAATATCATTCCGTAGGTACGGTTGAGTTCCTTTTAGATGCAGAGAAAAACTTCTACTTCATGGAAGTCAATACCCGCATCCAAGTCGAGCATACCATTACAGAAGAATTGACCGGAATTGATCTTGTGTGTGAACAAATCAAGATTGCAAACGGGGAAAAACTCTCCTTCAGACAGAAGGATGTTCAATTTAACGGGCACGTCATCCAGTGCCGGATCAACGCAGAAGATCCAGCTAATAATTTTGCTCCATCGCCTGGGAAGCTCGAATATTTCATCCCACCAGGAGGGCCTCATGTCCGGATGGATACGGCCTGCTATGCGGGCTATAAAATTCCTCCACACTATGACTCGATGATTGCAAAACTCATTGTACATGGAAAGGATCGCGCTGAGGCAATTCGCATTGCTCAGAGAGCGCTCGATGAATTCCACGTTGGCGGTGTGAAGACGACCATCCCTTTTCACAAGTATATGTTCAAAGACGAAAAGTTTTTGAAAAACGACTATACCATCAATTACATCGATCAGCAGATCGATGATGGCGCTACCTTTACCCTAGAAGAATAATGAAGGTTTTAATTTCTGAGGAAGAAATTGCTAAAGAAGTTCAATCTATAGCAGGTGAGCTCAACGGGCAATATGCGGGCCAAGAAGTGATCCTCGTGACCATCTTGAAGGGATCCATTTGCTTCCTTGCCGATCTCATCAGGCATTTAGAGTTTCCCTTCCAGCTAGAATTTGTTACCTGTTCTAGCTATGGCATGCTTGGAACGAAGCCAGGCGAGCTCACCTTATCTGGATTTGATAGTCTCGACATACAAGGAAAACACGTCCTTCTCATTGATGATATCTACGACACAGGAAGAACGCTAAGCACTGCTTGCCATGCTCTCGAAGAAAAATCTCCTGTTTCGTTAAAGACTTTGGTGCTGCTGCGCAAAAAAATTCAACATACTGGCGATGTAATGCCGGATCTTGTTTGCTTTGACATTGAAGACCATTTTGTCGTAGGCTATGGCCTAGATCACAAAGAACACCTTAGAGGACTCAAAGATATCCAAATTTACGAAGAGTAAATTCTTTACAAGTTTTCAATTTTTTGTTAAAATTCTCTCAATTACTTGCTCCTTACATTCAGACTTATGGAAAATCTAGAGCCAGAAAAATTAAATAAACTCTCCTTGGAGAGATTACAAGATGCCAAAGTGCTTTTTGAAGCCCGAAGGTATGATGGTTCTTTTTATATTTGTGGGTATGCTGTAGAAATGGGGTTGAAGCATAAAATATGCCAGACTTTGGGATGGGGGGAGTATCCTGCATCTAGAAAAGATTCAGAGAAATATAGATCCTTTAAAACGCATGATTTTGAGGTTCTTCTCCATTTGTCAGGAGCTGAGAAAACAATTAAAAAGACATTGTTTACTGAGTGGTCGATTTTGATGAGATGGAATTCCGAAATGCGGTATTCGTCCCAGAGACAAACTGGTGAAAAAGCAAAACTCATGATTGAGGCAACAGAAACTTTGTTGAAAAGTTTATGAATGAAATCATAAAAAAAATTAAAAATGCGATCACTTCTTTAGAAACAGAGAAGGGGTCTTTATTGATTTGTGCTCTTTTTTTAAGGGAGGAGCCTTTAGAGAAATGGGATATTATTATCTCTGCGCCTTGGCTCAGCCCTGAAAAATTGGAATCTTACAAAATTGTCTCATCAAAACTTCAGGAATTTTTGAGTGATTCAGAACTTTTACAATTTTCTAGAGCTGTGCTTCTTGATGAAACAGATCCGGTTGTTGCTTATTTGCAGGATTTGAAAACGATCGAAAATGGTGGCTATCAAGAGTTAGAAAAAGAAGAGTTGTCCGATAAATTCAAGTTTACCATAAAACGTGCTTATTTACTCCGCTCACTAAGGCAATGAAAGGAATTATACTAGCAGGGGGAAGGGGCTCGCGCCTTTATCCCGTCACCAAAGCCGTCTGTAAGCAGCTCTTGCCGATCTATGACAAGCCAATGATCTATTATCCATTGTCTTTGCTGATGCAGGTGGGCATACGCGATATTCTTCTTATTACTACCCCTGAAGATCAAGAGCGATTCCAAATACTTTTGGGAGATGGCAGTCAATGGGGTATTTCGATTCAGTATGATGTGCAGACAAAGCCGGTAGGAATTGCCGATAGCTTTTGTATTGCAGAAAAGTTCATTCAAAATGAATCAGTTGCTCTTATTTTGGGAGATAATATCTTCTATGGGCACAATCTTGGCCCAGTGCTCCAAAAAGCAAAAAATTTGCATCAGGGAGCGATGATTTTTGGCTATGAGGTTCAGGACCCTCAAAGGTATGGTGTCCTTGCTTTCGATCATGAGCAAAAAATTATCGATATCATTGAAAAACCCATAGATCCTCCTTCTCGCTATGCAGTGACGGGGCTTTATTTTTATGATGCAGGTGTTGTGGAAATCGCCAAGAGTTTAGAGCCTTCTGCTAGAGGCGAATATGAAATCACCGACGTCAATGTCGCTTACCTGCGTCAAGGGAAGCTCGACTGTCATTTATTTGAGCGGGGATTTGCTTGGCTCGATACGGGCACTCCCGATTCTATGCAGCAAGCAGCGAGCTACGTGCAGACCATCCAGCAACGGCAAGGATTTAAAATTGGATGTGTAGAAGAAATTGCACATCAGATGGGCTACATCGATGAAGAGCAATTAGAGCGCTTGGCACACAGTCTTGCACCTTCTGAGTACAGTGACTATCTTTTACGCCCTTTTGCTCGTTTGCGCCTATAAGGGACAAAGGTGGACTGTCTTCCAGAGACCGCTTCATGCAGGTTTTCAATGGCCATGAAGGCTTCAGAATCTTCCCTTAGGACAATCTCCTTAAGATCGGCAAGATCGAGTCTCTCAACAACTACAAAGAGTAGTTCGCGTGTAGCGCCTGAGAAGCCCCCTTTCCCATGAATGATCGTAAGGCCAAGCCCCAACTCATTCATAATTACTTTTGATAGTTCTTTTGGCCTTGAAGAGATAATGAGGACCGACTTGAGTTCATCGAGTCCGACAATCACAATATCGATCATTTTAAAGGCAACGACGTACATCAAAAGGGACTGCAAAGCGATATGCCAATCTTTAAAGAGCCAGCCATAGACCCCAAAGATAAAGATATTCACAACCAAAACCACTTGGCCAACGGTATATCCTTTTTTCCGATTGATGATGATCGCTAAGATCTCCGTACCATCGAGACAACCGCCATTGCGGATAATCAGACCAGCTCCAATCCCTAATATCGCTCCGCCAAAGACAATGATTTCAATTGGATCCGCGTAAAATGGAGGGGCTTCATTGAGGACCCAGAGGAAGAAGGCAAACATGATGATTGCCGAGAACATCTGGATGACAAAACTGCGCCTTATATAGCGATAGGCGAGATAGATGAAGGGGAGGGTAAGCGCAATTAAAAAATAGGATAGGTAGTTCTCTCCAAAGAGTCTGGCCAAAATAAGTGAAATTCCGATAATCCCGCCGTCAATCAGCTCGTTGGGATAGAGGAAAATGCGGATCGAAACGGCTGCTAAAAAAGCGCCTAGAGAAATCCAGATGAGGTCGTTAAGGTAGTGCCAGAAACTGGTGGGTTTTTTGTGTGTTACCATAGATTATCCTTCAAGTTTCTCAACAAAATACAAAGCGTGGAAAAGAATGTACAGGAAAAAAACTCTTTTTCTTGTATCATACCTTGTATGATCGAGCCTATCAGCCAGAAAACCATTGTGCCCTATCATGAAAATGAAGGTCTTGTAGCCTGTCACGTGAGCTGCAAATCTACCATAGCATCTAAGGAAGAAGGGGGCTGCATTTCTTTTCTTTCCTGGGTGTTTTCTCCCATTATGAATGCGCTGGATGCCATTTTTTATAGAGTGTCTCCCTCCCTTAAGGAGTATGAGCTTTTTGAGGAGATATTAGAAGGGTCGTTTCAGGGAGCTGCTTTCTATCTTTATGACCAAAAAGTTGGTGAAGAGCAAGTGAGAGAAGTTCTTGCCAAATGCGAAGAATTATATACAAAACTCTGCGATAAATGGTTCCCCAATATTGAAGGAATTCTTTTTATGCGTGTGGCTCTTCTCAAGGTTAAACTTCGAATTTTAGCAGCTCTTGGAGAGGAAAAGAAAGTGCTAGAGTGTGAAGAAATTCTTAACGAGTTAGGAGTTGTCGTTGGCGAGGATGTAAAATTCCAGGCGCAGCTACTGTCGTTACTTAAAAAGCGCCCTTACCGATACTTTATATCAGCTGAAAACAGCGTTGTTAAGGTTCTTGTGTATTTTATGAAAAAAATGCGCGGGAGACGAGACTCGAACTCGCAACTTCTGCCGTGACAGGGCAGTGCTCTAACCAGTTGAACTACTCCCGCAAGAGATGGGCTTTGGCGTATTTTTTACTCTGGGCGCAAAAGGACTCGAACCTATGACCGCCTGTGTGTAAGACAGGTGCTCTACCAACTGAGCTATACGCCCTAAAGGGGTTAATCATAATGGACTTGAGGTTTTTTACTCAAGAAATATCGGTAAAATGACTTTCAAAATGATCTTTTCTCTTCTCGAGAACGTCATGATCGGTCAGCTCATGCACGTGGATAGGAACGGCAGTAACGAAGCCCTGAGATAAAAGGGAGATATCGCTGTCATCGTGTTCATCGTGATGGGACCATTGCCCGCCGTGCCAGAAGTAGGGCTCTCCATCTGGATGGACCCTCTCATCGGGGTCTTCGACCCAGAGACTTTGGCCCTGGCGAGCGAGCTTTACCCCTTTGAAGTTTTCGAATTTACTGGGGAAATTCACGTTTAGTACGGTTCCCTTAGACAGGGGATGTTCAAGAATGTGCTCCACAAGAGGGAATACATAGGGTTCAATCGATTCGTATCTGGGCTCATCAAATTCGACACTAGAGAAGGCAATCCCAGGGATATCTTTCATAGCCCCTTCGATCACGCCCCCCATAGTACCGCTATAGAGGACATTTCGGCCGGCATTCGAGCCTTTATTGATGCCAGAGACGATGAGGTCGGGCTTGTCATTGAGGACGAAGCGGAGGCCGAAGCGGACGCAATCTGCTGGCGTGCCGCTCACCTTCCAAGCTGAGGTGGAGTGCTCCCATTTGACAGGGTTGATGGTGATCGGTTTGTGAAGGGTAAGACCGAGGCCTGTTCCTGATTTTTGAATGGAGGGGGCTACAATGGTCAAATCAGCTTTGTCATGTAGTGCATGCCACAGGTGCCATATACCGCTTGCTGTGATGCCATCGTCGTTTGTAATTAAAATTTTTGGTTTTCTATTCATGCTTATATGGTACCACAGTTAGATTTCGTTCAGTATGCTTTTTCTTTTTGTCATTTTGGAGACAAGCCAAATGGACAAAATGCTGATTAAAAAGGCTGGAGGTAATGAAGGAATATCAAAGGGGAGGTAAGGATTCAAAAGAGGCCAGAGTGCAGAGATGGTTCCACCTAAAATAATGCCAGTCCATGCGCCATATTTGTTGATGTCTTTCATATAGAGGCAGAGAAGAAGCAAGGGGCCAAACGAGGCGCCAAGCCCCGACCAGGCGTAGAGAACTAGGCCATAGATTGTACTGATCCGAGCCATTGCAATGATAAAAGCGATCAAAGAGACAAAGATAACACCGAATCGTGAAACAAGAAGAAGTTCTTTTGGCGAGGCCTTTTTACGAAAGACTCTTTTGTAAATGTCTTCACTTAGACTCGAAGTTAAGACAAGGACCATCGAGCTCATCGCATTGATCGTGGCGGCAAAAACGGCGCACAAGAAGAATCCAACAACAAAAGGAGGGAAGGTTTGGCGGACCATTTGGATGAACACTTCTGCTTCAATTGTCAGTGTACCTTTGAAAAAAGGAACACCAATTAGACCGACGAGTGTTGCTGCACTAAGAGCAAAGAACATCCATGTCATCCCAACTAGTTTGGACTTGCCAATCTCAGAAACGTTCTTGATTCCCATGAATTTAGTGATGATGTGTGGCTGACCAAAATACCCAAGACCCCAACCTACGGTAAGAAAAAAAATCTCGGCAAGCGTTTTGGCTGAAAAGTCGGGAATCAGCGATGTGGAAAGCCCTTGATTAGAAAGCGCCTGCCAAATCCCTGAGAAGCCTCCCACTTGCGGGAGTATCCAAAGAGGAACAAAGACGATCACTAGCATGAGGAAGATCCCCTGGAATAGATCGATCCATGCCAGAGTTAAATACCCTCCGATGAATACATATGGGATCACGATGAAGATACCGAGAATAACACTCCACAGATAAGGAATGCCGAAAAGGGTGTTGAGTACATAGCCCATTCCGACAAGAGCTGCGGAAATATAAATCGTATAAAACACAAAGAGCATGATAGCGGTGAAGACGCGGATCACGCCAGAGATGTCGGCGAGGCGATTTTCAAAAAATGAGGAAAAGGTGAGGCTATTATACTGCTCGGTGGCAACACGTACTTTTGGAGCAATGAGCTGCCAGTTCAAAAGCATAAAGACCCAAAGACCAATGCCCGCCCATGACTGGTGCACCCCGAGCAAATAGACCATTGCGGGATATCCCATAAAAAGATAGCTGCTCATATCGCTTGCGTGAGCTGCCAACGCGGTAAGACAATAGTTCATCGAGCGAGCACCCATGACAAAATCGGTTTGGGAATGCTGCTTTTTATAAGTGCGGACCGCGACAAAGATCAAAATCGCAAAATAGATGCAAATAGCGAGAAGTTCGAAAATAAAATTAGTTGTCATAGTCGTTTTAGCGCCTTGGTTGAGCCATATTCTCTACTTGCCTGTGCCAAGTTTTCCCGTGCATTGGGGAAGATATTTTCAATTTCTTGCAAAAGGCTTTCTGCCTTCGTTCGCATCGAATTTTGCCCAATGGGGCATTGGCACAATATTCTAGCAAAGCCGTGCATACTTGCAAATTCTTTAATAGCATCTTCTGTGATGTAGAGCAAGGGACGGATGATGGTCACTCCATAGTCGATCATAGGAATTTTTGGGAGGTTGGCTACAAATTCTGCCTTGTGCAAAAGATTCATTAGAAGCGTTTGGATGCTATCGTCGCGATGATGGCCGAAAGCCACTGTTGTGATCCCCCTTTCTTTGGCCGCATCAAAGATGAGTTTGCGTCGCTCTCTCGAGCAAGAATAGCAAGCTAAAGTTTCTAATTTTTGCTTTGAGGTGCATTCGACATACTCGATGTCAAGTTCATCACAAATCCCTTTTAAAAACGCGGTATGGACTCCCGCCCCGCAAGAAAATTCGCCACCGACATGTATGGCCGTCAAAGGAATATCGGCAAAGCCTTTGCCCAAAATGGCCTTGAGCATGAAAAGAAGAGTTAAGCTGTCTTTGCCCCCGCTCAAAGCAATAGCCAGTTTGTCTACTCCTTCTAGGAGCTTATAGTCAAACAAGGCCTTGCGGCACATGCTTTCTAGTTTACGTCCCAGCTTCGTCCAAGGAGGCCTAGCAATAGGTAATTTATACACATTAAGGCTCAAAAGTTCATTTTTCACGGCGTCGGTTTCCCCTCAACTTTATCATCCACTCTTCGCTTTCTTAGTCTACGAAACACGGCAGCTCGTCCTGGGTGAAAAATTTGAGAGCCTCCTTGTGAAATTCCCAATTTTTGAGCCTTGGTGTGTACAATTTGCATCCAATCCTGCGGGCTGCTATTATAGCTCGAGAAATAATAGAAAGGCATTAGTAATGACGAAAAAAGTAGGACGTAATGATCCTTGTCCGTGTGGATCTGGAAAAAAGTATAAGAAGTGTTGCGAGGAGAAGCTCGGACCAAAAAGAAAATTTGAGGCGTCTGTCATTTCTAGCGGGCTCTCTAGTGGGAAAACTCTAGAGGGCAAAGCGACCAAAATCTCTACAGATTTTTTTAATCGCCCAGCGCCTCCTCCACCTGCTCCAATCCCAAAACAGGGTGAGCCTCGCAAGCCCAAAGATGACGAGCCCCACCATCCCCCTGAAGCCGACAAACCTATGTAAATCGACTGCAAAAGTTCTCTGATGGAATTGCACCTACCTTCGTGCCCTTTTGCTATCTATCTATCTTCTTATTGACTTTTGAGAAAAAGGACTTTTCGAAGAACTTGTTGTCGATGAGATGATAGAGCCATTTCTTTGTGAGGGCGCAGAGAACAAACCAGATTAGAATATAGATCCAAGAAAGGGCCGCGTATTTCCAGCCGATTCCCACAAAATCACCTGTCCCCATGCCATAGACCGCAGCGAGTGTTCCGGCCACTTGGGAGAAGAGGGTGGCCAGGAAGAATTTGATCTCGGGGTGGGGCTTATCCCAGAAAAAACGGCGGTTACGGGTTAGGTAGATGGTGAGGTTCCCACCGCAGAGTATAGCCATGAAGGCAAGCGTTCGGCTTTGTTCAATGCTGAGTTGCCAAACCTCTCTCCCAATCCAAAAAAGACCGAAGGTAGAGATGACGCCCACTACGGCAAGTCCGACTGCGATGATGAGAACCTCTTTCATGTCCCACCTGTAGGGTTTGGGACGTATGGCCATATGGTCATAGGCAATCATCATGATGGGGATGTCGTTGAGGAGGGCGATGATGACGATCATGATAGCAGTGAGGGGGTGGGTATTGAAGATGAGGATGGCGAGGAAGAGAAAGAGGAGGAGGCGGACGGTTTCACTGATCCGGTACATGGCATAACTTTTCATTCGGCCAAAGATGTAGCGAGCTTCTTCGATAGCTTTTGTGATCACCATGAGGCCAGGCTCGGTGAGGACCAGGTCGGCAGCGGCCCTAGCGGCATCGGTGGCGTTGCTTACAGCGATCCCAATGTCAGCTTGCTTGAGTGCGGGGGCATCATTGACTCCATCTCCTGTCATTCCGACGATGTGGCCCTTGGCTTGGAAATTCTTCACAAGTTGGAATTTATGTTCGGGATATACTTCGGCAAAGCCATCAGCACTTTCAATGATTTCTTCTTGCTTTTCTTGCGATACACTTTCGGCAAAGACTTCTTTTATTGGGTAGATATTGGTTCCGATCTCGAGCTCTTTTCCAATCACTTTGGCAATCGCTGTGTGATCGCCCGTGACCATTTTGACTTTAACGCCTAACGATCTTGTCTCTTCTAGTGTGGCTTTGGTGTCTTCTCTGGGAGGATCGTAGAGGGCGATGAGGCCCAAAAATTTTCCACTGCTGGATACGCCGAGTGTGCGAAGGCCTTTGCTTGCAAGCTCCTCGATTTGTGAAGAGATCTTGTCTTTGTCAGAAAGGTCGCACAGGTCGAGAATAACTTGTGGAGCACCTTTTGAAACAATGAGGGTGTTTCCGTCTTTGTTTTTGATCGTAGCTTCAGTTTTCTTATTCGTTGGATCAAAGGGGATGAATTTCTCTAGCTGGTAGTCTTTGAGAAGGTCTTTATTTTCTAAGTTATCCATAAGCACATCATCGATAACATCTCCTCCTTCCTTGGAAGAGGCAAGACATGCGTAAAGGAGAACTTCTTGTTTATCAATCTCTTGGTAGGGGAAGATGTCTTGGATGGTGAGGGAATTTTTTGTGAGCGTGCCTGTTTTGTCCGAGCAGAGGATCTCCATTCCCGCTAGCTCTTCAATCGAGCTGAGTTTGGAGACGATCGCTTTGAGTTTGGCCAGACGCCCCGCTCCAATAGCAAGGGTCGTGGAGAGAACGGCCGGAAGAGCTACGGGTATGCCTGCAATCACTAGAATGAGAATGAAGATGAATACATCTCCCAAAGATTCTTTCAGGGTATGGGTGATCTCGATTTGGACAAATGAGTAAATGAGGAGGATGGCAGCTACTGATAAGGTCGAGAAGATGAGGAAATGCCCGATTTTGACGACAGCTTCCTGGAAGTGGGAGACGGGGCTAGCCTCTGAAACGAGTTTTGCTGTTTTTCCAAAAAAAGTGTTTCCCCCAGTTTCTGTGACAACAGCTTGCATTTCTCCTAGTTTAATTATTGTACCTGAAAAGGCCATGTCACCCACTTTTTTATCAACGGGAAGGGATTCTCCGGTCAGTGCCGCTTGATCTACAGAGAGGTACTCTCCGGTAACAAGTTTGCAATCAGCTGGGATGATATTACCCAATTTTATGTTGATGATGTCACCTGGCACGAGATCTTTGGCATCGATCTCCTGCCATTTGCCATCGCGCAGGGCCCTAGCTTTTAAGGCGAGTCCCTTTTTGAGCGCTTCAATGGCGTTATCTGCCTTATGTTCTTGGAAAAAGCCGATCCCTGCATTGATTAGCAGTAGTGCCACGATGATAATAAAGTCGGGCCAGCGTTCGAGCGCTCCGGAGAGGATAGCTGCAATTTCGATCATCCAGGGTATAGGACCCCAAAAATAGGATAGGAGTTTGAGGAAAGGATTTTTCTTTTTCTCTTCGATGCTATTAGAGCCATATTTTTCTAATCGGGTGGTCACTTCTGAAGAAGAGAGACCTAAATTTGGATCTGCGCTAAGTTTTTGTAGAGTTTCTTCTACAGAGATTTTTTCAAATTCGCTCATAATCCCAAGAGGTTTTTTGTATGTAGGGCAATCATCCAATTCTCATTGGTGGGGATCACTTCTACTTTGTTTTTGATGTCTAAATAGTCAAGTCCCTTGCAGATCTCTTCACGGATCTCTTTGGATTTTTCTCCGATGCCTCCTGTAAAAATAAGATGATCCAGTCCGCCAAGACTAGCGGTGAGGCTCCCGATGCTCTTGCGCGCTAGATAGCAAAAGAGATGGATACTAAGGGCTGAGCTTCTGTCACTTTTTGCATCTTTTAGTAGCTCTTTCATATCACCGGTTTTTTCTGAAACGCCCAAAAGGCCCGATTGCTCATTGACAAGGGCGTCGATCTGGGTGGGGCCATACCCCTTTTCGCGCATGAGGTAGCTAAGAACTCCTGGATCGAGATCTCCACTGCGCGTGGCCATCATAATACCTCCAGCAGGCGTAAACCCCATGGTGGTATCGATCGGTTTTTTATTGTCTATGGAGGTCATACTACATCCGCTGCCCAGGTGAGCAACAATGATTTTTTTTTCTTCGGCTTTTTCGCCAAGATGGTGAAGGATGTATTCATAAGAGAGGCCATGGAATCCGTATCGTTTAACTCCTTCTTTCCATAAGAATGCCGGGAGGGGGAAGTGTTGATGCATTGTTGGCATTGCCCTATGAAAGGAGGTGTCAAAACAGGCTACTTGTGGGAGCTCCAATTCTTGGACTTTTTTTACGATCTCCAGTTCTCTTGGTAAATGCAGAGGTGAGAAGGGAATGAGCATTTCCAGTTTTTTTAAAACGGTATCAGTGATCCGGGTCGGTTTGATAAATTCACTCCCACCATGCACGATCCGATGGCCTACCACATAGGGCTTTTCCATTTTTTGCAAAAGGGTATCGATCGAGTCTACTTCTCCCGCTTCCAAACTTTTAAGATTTTCATCATAAAGAGCATATTTCAAAGAAGAAGAGCCAACATTTAGTGTTAAGATCATGCCGTTTTTCTCAACTTTTTATTAGCCCATTTCCAATTGACGATCTCTGGCATGTCTTCTCCATGCTCTTGGATGTATTCTTTGTGTTTTTTTAGCTTTTCTTCACACTTTTCGATGAATTTTTTTGCTTGTGACTGCATATGGGGCAATCGGTTAATGGCATTCATTGCTAAGTGAAAGCGGCTCATCTTGTTGCATACGGTCATGTCGAAGGGCGTTGTCGTGGTTCCTTCTTCTAAATAGCCATGGACGTGGAATCGCTTATCATTGGGTCTTTTGTAGACCAATTCGTGAATCACGCGGGGATGACCGTGGAAAGCAAAAACAACAGGTGTTGTTTTGGTAAAGAGCTTTTCAAAATCGGATGCAGAAATACCATGTGAGTGATCTTCTTTTGGAAGCAAAGTAAACAGATCAACCACATTGATCATCTTGATTTTGAGGTTTGGAAACTCTTCTCTTAGAATAGAAATGGCGGCCAAAATTTCTAATGTGGGGACATCACCAGCAGAGGCCATGATCAGATCGGGAAGACCTTTGTCACTAGAGGCCCACTTCCATGAGGAGATCCCTTCCGTGCAATGTTTTTCTGCTTCTTCCATATTGAGCCACTGGGGCATCGGCTGCTTGCCCGCCACAATGAGGTTGATGTAGTTTTTGCTCTTGATGCAATGATTTCCCATTGAAAGAAGGCAATTGGCATCTGGGGGCAAATAGATACGGGCGATATCGGCCTTCTTTTGCAAAATCGATTCAATGAAGCCGGGGCCCTGGTGGCTATAGCCATTGTGGTCTTGTCGCCAAGCGTGAGACGTGAGCAAGTAGTTGAGTGAGGAAATGGGTTTTCGCCAGGGGAGTTCTTCACACGCTTTGAGCCACTTGCCATGCTGGTTGACCATCGAATCAATGATCATGGCAAATGCTTCGTAACAAGGAAAAATTCCATGGCGTCCCGAGAGGAGGTACCCTTCGAGCCACCCTTGGCAAAGGTGCTCGCTTAAAACTTCCATCACTCTTCCCTCATGAGAGAGAGAATCATCAAAGTCAAAGATTTTGCCCTGATACATTCTTCCCGTGACATCGAAAACGTTATTAAACCGGTTCGAGTTAGTCTCATCGGGACAGAAGAGTCGGAAATTATCGGGATTTTTCACCATGAGATCACGGGTATATTTGCCTAGTTGTCGTGTGGCTTCTCCGGTAACAGCGCCGGGGGAAGGGACATCGATGGCATATTCGCGGAAATCGGGAAGTTTGAGGTCTTTACGCAAGAGGCCGCCATTGGCTTGAGGACAAGCTCCCATGCGGAGCTCTTTTCTAGGAACACAACTCAAAACTTTCTCTTTCGGCCTTCCCATCTCATCAAAGAGCTCATCGATTCGATAGCTGCGGATCCAGTCTTCTAAGATGTGCAGATGCTCAGGGTTTGTAACCACTTCTGCTAGGGGCACTTGATGAGAGCGGAAAGTTCCTTCGACTTTTTTCCCATCGACGACCTTTGGTCCCGTCCACCCTTTTGGAGTACGCATAATGATCATGGGCCAGCTTGGGATTTCATCTCCCAAATCTTTTGCCTGTATCTCTTTAATTTTGCCGTAGCAAAGATCGAGTGCTTCCCACATCTTTTTATGGACATCCATCGGATCGTCTCCCTCAACAAAGATGGGATCATAGTTGCAACCATTGAAGAAGTTTTGCAAATGAGGCTTTTCCATCCGCCCAAAAACCGTGGGTCCAGAGATCTTGTATCCATTGAGGTGCAGAATGGGAAGGACAGCACCATCTCTTTTTGGGCTGATAAATTTATTCGAATGCCAGCTAGCCGCAAGAGGACCTGTCTCGGCCTCTCCATCTCCAACGACGCACGCTACGATTAGATCGGGATTATCGAAGGCTGCTCCGAAGGCATGGACAAGAGAATACCCAAGCTCGCCCCCTTCATGGATCGATCCCGGAGTGGGAGGACTCACATGACTCGGCACGCCACCGGGCCAAGAAAATTCCCGCATCAAAACCTCGATCCCATGTGCATCGCGTGTGATTTCAGGATAGGTATCTGTCATGCTACCTTCTAGGAAAACATTGGCTCGCAGGGCTGGGCCACCGTGACCGGGACCTGTGATATACAGACAGTGGGCGTCGGTATCTTGGATTAAGCGATTGAGATGAGCATAGATGAGATTCAAGCCGGGAGATGTGCCCCAGTGGCCAAGTAAGCGCGCTTTGATATGCTCGGGCCTTAAGCGCTCTCTCAGCATTGTGTTTTCGCGCAGATAAATCTGCCCAACAGATAGAAAATTGGCAGCCCGGAAATAGGCATCGAGAGCCTCGAGACGATCCTGATCCATTCTATATCCTCCGTTTCTAGTGGGTATAAAGGGTTTTCTTTAATTTAGCTAGGCTTGTTACACAACTTATTTCATGGTAGAATTGCCCTTATGAAATTTTGGCGCTTGAAACTCGTTCTTAGCCTTTTACTAGGAGTCCCTTTTTTGCATAGTGCAGCCATTCAGCCTCAAACCACTCCAGAAATGGAGGAAGAGGTTTTACTGCTTTGCGGCAAGACGACCAAAGCCCCACTTTCGGAAGCTCTCGAACTTCTCATTCGTGGAATTTCAGACAAAACGTTTGGAAAAGAGTTTCTTTCGAAAATCATCCAAGCTGAAGCCAAGAAGTTTACAGGGGAGTACCTCGATCATTGGGAAAATGGCCAGCTTAAAATCCGGGCCTATTTCAAAGAGGGGAAAGTAGATGGGCATGTGCACGGCTGGTTTGATGACGGACAAGAAGCCTTTAAGGCCTTCTTCTATGAAAACCTAAAAGTCGGTACTCATATTGCTTTTAATCCCTACGGTCCCCGTCGGAGCATGGCTGGTATCGCCCGTTTAATGACCTACGATTTTGATGGACTACTAGATGGAGAACAGGATTCATCTGAATATAGTGGAAGATTAAAAACACATATTTGCTACAAACATGGAGCACTGCACGGGAGCAGAATCATGTACAATCAGGATCGTAAATGCATTCGTGATGAATTCTATGAAACCGGCAAGATTATTCCGGGTAAAAAGACTGAGAGCAGAAGATAGTTTTAAAGAGTCTTTTTTTTGGTTTTTTGTTGAGAGTTTTTGGGTTTTTCCTTTTTGTTTAGTTCTTCCAATTTTTCAAAAAGAGCTCTCTGTCAGATTTTCGTGAACCTTTTGATAGGCTTCTTCATAACTTTCTTTTCGAATATCTTTGAATGAGCAATCTTTTGGAGTATACACGTCATAATAGATGTTGTTTTTAATTAAATAAGCAGTAGAGATGCTGTTTTTCGTTTGCGGGAAGTTTTCTTTATCATAAAACGAAACTTTAATGCAGACTCTATTACTGGGAAATGGGTACTCCCGAAGAAACGGGCGAATTTTTTCATGAGCGTTGATAATTTCTAAAAATTTTTCCGTTAGCGCTATTTCTATTTCTCTTGCTTCTTCGATTGTTGCTTTTTGATACGCCAGGAAACCAACAGTAAGGTCTTCAATATCATGCGGCATGCTTCCCCCGGTCGCATTGCCGATAAACCCGAATTTTTCTTGCACTTCGCTTTTGAATTGAAAGATTACTTCATTAGAGAAGCGTCCGTATTCGAGTGGTGTTTCATCAGGCACTTTAAACCCCAAAATTGCAACGGTTAAAATAGAAGCGGCGGTAGCTTTAGCGATTGTCTTGATAAAATTCATGTTTTTTGCCAAAAGATCTAATCCAAGAAGTAGTACCAGTTTGATAAGTTGTCCCCATTATACCATGGTCGGTTAAAAAAGCAGTTTTTTCATGCCATTTTGAGATGCAGGGTAAAAATTCAATGTTATAAGTTTGCTGTTCTGGGGGAAGGTGGGCTTGCTTCCGATCTTCTTGGACTCCGAAGGGGCCGGTAATATAATCCTCCCTGGAATAAAAATTGATTGAGTCTTTTGCAAATCTTTTTGCTAACGGCATTGCGGGCGCAGCGCCAATCCAAAGCATGTTTTCTTGGATCTCTTTTTGCTCTTCTGCACTCATTCCTTCATGGGCGGCGGCTCCAATGGCGCCCGCTCTGCTGTGGGCGATTTGGAGCAAAAGTAAGTTGGGGCTGACTTTGGCTAAAGCCCTAGATAGCGCGATGGTGGCTTGTCGATGGAGGATCACTTCGGGGGTGTCAATTCGTTTCCTCTCTTTTATTGTATTATGCACATCTTTTGCCAGTCCCTCTGTAGGGGTATACATGAATAACTTTAGGCCATCACCAGGGGTTTTTTCGGCAATGGCGATAGAGTTTTTTACAAACTCAGGCCAATTGGTGTTGACCCCATTTCTCTCTGCTATAATAGCTATACCTATTCCGTCATTGGAAAAAAGATCATTGAAATGGCCAAGTATGTCCACTGTACCACTGTGCAGTTCTTCAGGAGAAAATTGGATTTTTTGGAGCTGGTTGCCGACGAGTATCCAATCGCTCTCAATGTCTTCATAATACGCTTTGAAATGGATATAGGATGTATCTTCAAGTATGTAAGTAATTTTCACTTCAGTTTCAAATTCTTCGGAATACAGACCAAAGAGATCGAGCCGATTGAGTGGGCTGTTGCGTACATAGAGATAGAGATTAGGGCTCTCTAGTGAGCCTGCCGGATCGGGAGAGAAAAAACGGCCGAGGCTTGGGTCGTAAAAGCGGTCGCCAAAGTAGATGAGATTCTCTTCTGTTCGCTTGGAATGAAAGCGCCAAGGATTTTGAGAGGGGTTTGAGAGGAGGGCTTTTCCAAAAGCATCGATTTCGCATTTTTCTGTGAGGGTGCCATCTTTTGAGATGAGTGCAATGATATTGCCTGTGAAATCGTGTAGGGGTGCAAAAACCTCAGCATTTAACTCTAGGGCGACTGCTCCGCCGATATCTCCGAGAATCCCTAAGCCAAGAACTTTAAGCTGAAGGATTTCTTTGGTTTCGCTTAGGGTTCCAATCTCGTGTTCTTTATTGTGCAGATAGAAGATGTGAGATCTATTCCAGGTATTTGTCTCATAAAAGTAAGCGTGCTCTTTCTGGTAGGTGGTTTTGGAGTGGAGGCGGTGAAAGGGATCGTAGGTGTATTGAACGCGCCTTTCATTGGGTGTGTGAATCAGGGTAAGTCGTCCCAATGCATCGAATTCATACGAGGTAGCATTATCTTGCTGGCATTTTAATTTTGGGTTGCCATTTACGTCGTAGGAGAAGCTTGTATTTTTAGTTGCAGTGATTTGATTCAAGTGGTTGATTTGAGCATCCAGTGGGTTGCCCAATGAGTCAAAGTGATAGGAAGTGGATCCTTCTTGCTTTAGTTGGTTTAAGGAGTCGTAGGAGTAGTCTTTGCTTTGAAAAAGGGTGTGGTCTGTTTGGAGGACTAGCCCCGAGGGGCCATAGATGGTTGAGGCTGTATTCCATGGGGAGTTTTGCGTTTCGACTCGCTCGAGTAGATCATGTGTCGTTGAAAGGGTTCCGAGTTGCCTGATGAGTTCTTCAGTTGTTACGTGACCGTTGGGATCATACTTTGAGTAGGTATGCGTGTATTGTAGAGTGCCTGCGTGGGAGTAGCGAGAAACGGTTTTCATGTGGAGGGCATCATAATGGTATGTGATGTAGGACAGGTCGGGTAGTGTGATTCTTTCACATCTGCCTTGGTTGTTGTAATCCCATCTCATGATCGAACCATCAGGACTTATTTCTGATGTGATTTCTCCAAAAAGATTATATGTTCGTTTCCAGGTGAGATTTTGGATTTTGTCTCGAGCCAAAACCGGAAGTGGTCCCTTATCATAGGTGTATAGGAAGTGCACAGATCCATCGGAGCTTTTGAGTTTGAGTAGTCTGTCAAGACCATCGTATTTATGGAAGAGGATCACTCCGGAGGGAAGCGTTTTTTCAGTTGCTCTTCCCTTTGCATCATAAGAAAACTGTGTGGATTTTTCCTCTTCTTCTATTTCTTTGATGGGCCACCCACGTTGATTGTACTCCCAGCAAGTCGTGTGGGTCCGAAGTGGATTGTCCTCCTCAAAAATGTGAGTGATGCGCTTGGCTTTATTGCCTGCTCGATCATAAAAATATTCTTCCTTTGCGGTAGTTAGTTGCGCAGGGTCTTTCTTTTCTATTAAGATGATTTTGCCACTTGCATCATAGGTTTCAGTTGTTGAATTTCCTATAGGGTCAACGATGGTTTTTTGCTCGACGGTTTGCTCAAGTGAGTTTGGTACTTGTGGATAGGCGAATTTTGTCACATTTCCTAGAGGATCTATGTGTTTGATTAGTCGATTTTCGAGATCATAGGCAAATAAATCTTCTGCGCATCCTTGGGAGGTGACTCGCTTAGCCTTTTTTTTGCGTCCTTCCTTGTCGTAGTAAAAGAACGTGTGATTTTCAATGATTCCTTGATCATCTTCATCCCAGGTTTCAAGGATTTCTCCTTCGCAATTGTGTTTTTGAATCTTTGAGTGGCCATCTTGTGTGATTCGCTCTAAAAAGCCTAAGGCGTCATATGCAAAAGTTGTGATGCGATTCTCGGCCCGCTCGGCAATTTTTCTGCCCTGGCCATCGTATTCATAATAAGTGGTCAACCTTGATGGATTTGTATAGGAAAGAAGATGAAAGGTATTGTATTCCCAAGCTTCTTTGCTGAGTTTTTCCCCCTTGGAGGAAAGAATGATTTTTGAGGTCATTCTCTGAAGTGGATCGTATTCATATAGGGTTTGCGTCTGATCAGGGTGGATGGTTTTGATGACGTTCCCAGAGACGTCATAGGAGTGGCGAAGGATGCTTCCATCGGGATATTCGATTCGAGTGGGTTTTCTCAGGCCGTTGTATGTTGTTTTTGTGGATTCACCTTGTGGGTTGGTGCACATGCAGAGATTTCCTTGCACATCGTATTCACACTCAGCTACGGGGGTGTAGGGGTTGCCCTCTGCATCAAGGGCTTTTGGGAAAAGAGTTTGATTGGAGTTGCCAAAACAATCGTATTTTTGGGTGATCGTATTTTTAAGATGGTCGGTTTGTTTTAACAGTCTCCCTTTGATGTCGTAGGTGTTTTCTGAAATTTTGTTGTTTTCAGTACATTCTTTAACGCGGGAGCTAGAGTCGTATTGGAACTCTTTTTTTGGCAATCTTACTTCTTTGGAAGAAGTAAGATTGCCAAGGTTATCGTAGGTATATGTGTTTTTTCTACCTAGTGGAGTGGTTTGCGAAACGAGGTGGCCAAATGCATCATACTCCATGTGGATTGTATAGCGGTTAGAGTCGTATTCAACCGTTTCGGAAACGATTTCATTTTTTTCATTATGCAAATAAATGTGTGTGCTAATTTCTTGTTCTTCGAGGGTGTCAAGATCAAGAAAGCGCTTTGTCAATTGCTTGCAAAGACCCGTTTTTTCATCTCGAGAAAAGATTTGTATGTGTCTTTCTGTAACGGACTGAAGATCATCTTGATGCCAGCTCGTTCCATCGTCATTGATTGTGGCTATAAGCAAATGATCTTCATCGTAGACGGAAAACTCTCGAAGAAAATTTTTGCCTTGATAGGAAGTAATTTTTTTTGTGATTAGGTCTGTGTGTGGAAGGTAATCGTACCTATGTGTGAGTCCATTTGCTTCTTCTTCGATAAGGGGAAGTCGTTTTTTTGAATACGAGATTTTTCGAAATGTAGGAGGGGTATTAGAGTTATAGTCCTTCCAGCATTCCCTTGTAATATTTCCAGCTTTATCGTAGTTGAAAATTTTACAAAATAAGATTTGGTTGGAGTCGTCGATGAATTTCTTTGAAACAAGTTCGTTGACCCGCCAGTTAAACTCGATTTTTGAATGCAGAACTTTATGAGAATCAAAATACTCAATTAAAAGGAGTTTTCCTTCCTTATGTATATAGCGGGTGAGGTTGCCTTCATTGTCTACGATTTCTGTGGATCCAGGAAAATATGAAAACTCAGCTACAGTGGTAAATTCCCCCGTTTCGGGGTCGGGAAGTTGAAGGGTCTTGACTTTGTCACATTTTCCATGTGCCTTAGGCTTTTTGGCCCATTTCTTTTCTTTCTTATCACTTGTGGGCAGGTGATAGTCTACGCGGAATTGTTCTTGGTTGGCGATGCTCATTCCTCCAATTCGAGCACCGATCCCTTTTCTCCCAGCTTGATAGTAGATTGTTTCCTTTGATCTAATATTTGTCTTTGCTTTGCGAAGATAGGTTCTTTCTTTGAAAGAGTTGTCCATTTGGTAAGAAAAGGATTTTCCATCAGAGGTTATAACTTGGAGAACTTCTTCATCGTCATAAAGGGAACCATCAAAATCAATCGTTGCAAATGTTTTAAAGCCAGAAGGGTTTTGAATTGAAATTTTTTCAATTTTCCCACTACGGTAAGATTCTTCAGAGTATTGATAGGCTATACGATGCTTACTGGGTAGAACTTCTAGATCAAGTCGCCAAAAACTTTCACCGTGGGAAAGGGAGCCAGAGTAATAGTATTTTGAGCCATCAGGGAGTTTGAGCAATGCCTGATTGAGGGAGAGTTTAAGGATGTTTTTTTCTCTGTTTTTTCTAGAACTTAAATTGCCAGATGCTTTGTTGTTTTGAACTTTAGGCTTCAAGTACCAGTGTTTTTTCTTTGTTTTGGCAATAGAGTATGCGGCCAGGCTGCCTGTGTTTTTTTCATGTACATAGGCCTTAATATTCAGGGAGTTTGGATCATTTTGAATCAAGAGGGCTGTATGAGAAAGAAAATCCCAACCTCCTTGAAGTTTCCAGTTGGAATTGACTAAAGACTTCAGTTTCAAATCAATGTCTTCTGGAGAACGCTCAAGGGCTCCTGCACTTGAGTAGCTTCGAGATAGGGTAAATGGAATCGGGCAATTGAGTTGCGCATCAAGAAAATTTAAATCGAGATGCCCTGTAATTACATGGACGTGGTAGACATGCATCGGGTCTTCTTCTTCGAAGAAGGAAGCGCACAACGCAGTATGAATTCCAAAGAATAGAATCACGAACCATCTCATAACTGTGGGATGTTATGAGACCAGAGAATATTTTCCTATAGATTATTTGCTGGCTTGGATGACTACAAACTCGGTTTTGGTGCGGGTGATGGAATCAATCCGGAAGCCGGCTTGCTGAAGCAGGTAGTGGAAGTCTTCTTCGGTTCTCTCTTTTGCTTTCCGGCACTACTTTAAGACTCTAGTCTCCATCTTGAAAGACTGTAAAAATATATTATATTTTGACTAGAGTGATATACTAGTATTTGAGTAGAACAAGGAGAAATTATGTCGAGAGGTGTTAAGGTATCAAGCCTCAAAAAGATAGGAGACAGGTACGATTATCGAGGGAGGCTCTTTCGACTGGATACGCCTGTGCAGTCCACTGCGAAGGGAAAGAAAATGATGGTTTTGGCTACGAAAACGATCGATGGCGAAAGAAGAGTAAGGCTAATCCATTTTGGAGCCCTTGGATATGGCCATAATTACAGCGATCAGGCAAAGGCTAACTACTTGCGTAGAAGTGCAGGCATTCGCAATAAGAAAGGTGAGCTGACAAAAGACGACAAGTGGAGTGCCAATTATTGGGCTCGAAAAATCCTTTGGCCAGCTAAAGAAGCAGCGAGCGGTCCCAAGTCTACTTAGTTTTCGAAGCTTGGATGATCACAAACTCGGTTTCGGTGCGGGTGATGGAATCAATCCGGAAGCCGGCTTGCTGAAGCAGGTAGTGGAAATCTTCTTCTGTTCTCTCTTTACTTCCGGTCACTGCCATCGTGAGAAGGTCTATGCACTTGGCGTAGTCTTTCTCATTTGCAGGTCTCATGAGGGGTTCAATGATTAGGAGTTTAGCTCCTTTTTTCATCGCAGAGGAACATTGTTTTAAGATTTTCACAGCATTGAGATCGTCCCAGTCATGCAGAACGGATTGGAGAAGATAGGCGTCTCCATCTGGGGGGATGGTTTTAAAGAAATCGCCAGCAATCAGTCCGCATCGTTGTCCAAAGGTCTCTAGTTGGGGTTTGGTCTCGGCAATCACTGCGGGTTGTTCGAAGAGGAGCCCTCTCATGCGGGGGTGTTTTTGGAGCAATGCATCTAAGAAAAGGCCAGCGCCGCCACCAATATCATAGACGGTGGAGAACTTTCCAAAATTGTAAGAGCCGATGCAGGAAGTAGCTACGAGTCCTGATTTTTGCTTCTTTGCTTCATTGAAGAGCTTTGCGGCAGCTGGATTGTCGCGGAAATATTCGAAGATTGATTTTTGGAAGGTGAGATCGAAAGCGGGTATTCCACGCTTAATGCTCTGATCGAGGTTGTCAAAAGATTGGTTGATTTCGCTGTTGTAGAAAAGGACGAGGGTGCGCAAGCTTTGTGGGTGTTTTTCTGCCAAAAGAGCACTGCTAGGGGTATTGGCAAAATTTTGACCTGGTAGTTCATTAAAAATCCCAGCACTCGCTAGCATGCGCATGAGGCGATACAGGCTGTCTTCATCGGAGTTTGTTACTTGGGCCAGCTGTTCAATGCTTTTTGTACCGTTTAAAAGATGGCCGGCCACATCCATCTTTGCGGCTGTATAGACACCTTGGGCAATCCATTGCCCTGAAACGACATTTAGGAGGTCTTCTCGCTCTGTTGAGAAAAGTAAGGAAACGCTTGTAAGGAATAAAATTAAGTAACGCATGCGACTATTGTGCCATACCTGCGTCTTTTTTCGCTTTCATGTTTTTCAAGGTTTTGTAAAAATCCGTTTTTCTATCTGTGAAACGAGGGGGTTCTCAATGCTTAAGAAACTGATACCGATTATTTGTCTGCTTATTAGCGGACTATGTGCTGATTTTGATGCGACGATACCTGTCCTAAATATGGAGGATTATCGCGATCCGGAGAGAAGAGAAAAGTTTGTCCAAGAGCTTCATGAAGCGTTTAGTGAAGTAGGTTTTATCGCCGTGATTAATACCGGTGTGGATCAAAGTGTTCTCGATAATGCCTACTCTTCAATGGAAGAGTTTTTTCACCAGCCTTTTGAAGAGAAAATGATAGCTTGCGATCCAGAGACTGCGGGAGAGAGGGGATATACTCCTGGAGAATCTGCTAAAGGACAAACGGAAAAAGATTTTAAAGAGTTTTATAGTGTAGGGCGTAAAGGACAAGGGCACTTGGAAAATGTGTGGCCAAAAACGGGTGACTTTCAAAATAGCCTATCTGGCCTCTACACGAGTCTTGATATGTATAAAGAGCAATTTGAAGAGGCTATAGCCAGCGCTATTGGTGTAGAGGGGGACTTCTTCACAAAAATGACAGGCGATGGAGATGTTTTACTTCGGGCGATTCATTATTTTGCAAGCCCACCAAGTGAGCAGTTCTGGGCAGCAGAGCATACAGACATTGGTCTTTTTACGATCTTGCCACGAGCTACTGCAGCTGGTTTGCAAGTGAAAAATAAAGAGGGCGAGTGGATTGATGTCAAAGTGCCCGAAGATGCTTTCATTATCAATGTGGGAGACATGCTCCAAAATATCACAAATGGGGAATTTGTTAGCTCTCGCCACCGCGTAGTTGCCACAGCAGGTGGTTACGAGCGCTTTGCCGTAGTTTGCTTTGTTCACCCCAAGGATGAAGATAGGCTCGATCCTCTCTCGCAATGTATAAAGCGCACAGGTGGTGTGCAGAAATTTGCAGATGCAACGCGTAAAGAGCTTTTTGAAGAGCGTATGATTGATCTTGGCCTTGCCTCAGATTCAATGATGGAGCATCTTGCCGAGTCGGATTTAATGGATCGCCTTGTGGATCTTGGAAGAGCAAGTCCGGAAGCTATGGGGAAATTACGGGAAAAGGGCCTGGCTAGCGAAAAAGTCTTGGCTGAGCTGGAGAAATTGGAAAACCCCATTTTCGATGCAACGATTCCCGTAATTGATTTAAGTGAGTATCTCAACCCAGAAACGAAAGAGGCTTGCTTGCAAACTCTTTACTCTGCATGCCAAGAGGTCGGTTTTTTTGCTGTAATAAACACGGGGGTGGATCCTCGTATTTTAGATGCAGGGTACGAGTCAATCATCGAGTTCTTTTCTCTTCCTATGGATGAGAAGATGGATCTGTTTGACAAAAGTGTAAATGGCCAACGGGGCTATATCCCAGGAGAATCTGCGAAAGGAGAGGCTGCATGTGATTTTAAAGAGTTTCTCCACGTGGGGCGTGAAATTTCCAAGAAAGAGGCATCTCGACTCCGCACTTGGAAAAATCTTTGGCCAGAAGAGGGGGAGTTAAAGGAAGATCTCTATGGCTTATTTGAGGCCTTAGAGCAGCACAAAGTTTTAGTGGAAAGTGCTCTTGCTGAAGCCATCGGCATGCCTTTTGATTTTTTTACCAATATGACAGAAGAGGGAGATGTCCTCTTAAGGGCGATCCATTACCCTAAAAATCCTCCAAAGAATCAGGTTTGGGCTGCGGAGCACACAGATATCGATCTCTTTACTATTTTGCCTCGAGCTACTGCAAAAGGGTTACAAGTGAAAAATAATGAGGGTGAATGGATTGATGTAAAGGTCCCTGAAAATGCGTTTATCGTAAACGTGGGCGACATGTTAGAGAATATCACCAATGGAGAATTCCGGAGTAGCCTCCATCGTGTAGTGGCAGATAGTGATAACTATGAGAGATATTCTCTTGTCCATTTTGTCCACCCCCGTTCAGAAGACAGGCTCGATCCTCTGTCCATGTGCGTAGAGCGGACAGGTGGCGTGCAAAAGTATGCAGATGCTACGCGGCTGGAGCTTTTAGAAGAGCGGCTGGTCGATCTCGATCTTGCCTCAGATGCGATGATAAAAGATTTGGCAGAGTCCGGCTTTGATGGAGAGGCTCATTGCTTTGGGAAGGGCCAGTCCCGACGCGATGCAGAAACTCCGCGATGCTGGACTTGCCAGTCAAGAAGTCATTGAAGAACTGGCTAGATTAGAAGCAGAATAATCCCTTTTCTCAGTTTCTCTGCGATCTCTTTTGGTTGCAGAGGAGCTGAGATTTTCTTGAACCTATTTCACTAAACCATTTTGATATCTTTTTTGCCTCTTGAGTTTATTTTGAACATCATTTTTCGTCCAACTTAGCTAAGTTGCACTCAAAATTCAGTCCAAAATCTCCTTCAAGATCCTTAAAAATTTATACAAAAGCGTTTAGTGAGATAGGTTCTTACTTCTCTAGGAATTTTATCCCAATAGGTGTATGTAGAAATAAAGCGGAGGTTAATCATGCGTTTTCATTTTTCATCAGCTCTTTGGGCTTCGATACTGGCCACGATCATCATGACGATCGTGATGTATTTTTTTGATATGAATCTAGTAGCGGCTCTTGGGTTGAGCGCGGGGATGTCTGGCCCTATGGTCTTTGTGTTAGGCGGGCTGATACACCTATTTATTGGGATCATTTTTGGTTTGATCTACGCCCTTATATTTGAGCCGATTTTAAAAGCTCTTCCAGGATTTCTTGCCGGGGCGATTTATTCCCTGATCCCTTTTTTCATTGCACTCTATTTCATGCAGCCTTTCATGGAGACCGTTGGAAAAACATTTGGAATGGAAAATGTTCCTGTCGATTCTAAAGCTTCACTAAGAGCCACACCTCTATTTAAGGAAGAGCCTAAGGGGTATACTTATAACCCAGAAATTTCGGAAACATGGAAAGATGTTGACTCAGAAAAAATAGTTATCCCTGCCGATGATAAAGATCAAACTTGGCTCTACAGCCTCATTAGCCATCTTAGTTACGGCGTGATCTTGGGTTGGACCTATCGCCCGCGCCGCCCGCGCGTGAAGAAGAAGAAGAAGTAGGGCTTAATTCTTGGATTTCATAGCTCTTTAAAAAACGCCACTCTCCTTCTGGCAGTTTACCAAGAAGTATGGAACCAATACGTACTCTTTTGAGGCCGATGGCTTTAAGATCAACGGCCTCACACATTCTCCGAATTTGTCGTTTCTTTCCCTCTTGAAGGGTGAAGCGCAACACATTGACTTCAAGTTGATCAATCTTTGCTCGTTTTAATGGCTTTCCATCTAGATAGAGGCCGTGTCTTAATCGGTGGATTTTTTCTTTTGTGATCGGGCCTTCTACTCGAACTAGATATTCTTTTTCGACTTCAGAAGTTTCCCCGATAATTTTTTTGACGAGAGTCCCGTCATCTGTGAAAATGAGCAATCCTTTGGAGTCGATATCTAAGCGCCCTGAGGTACTTAAATGTGCGAATTCGGGTGGAAGTAGCTCTATGGCTGCTTTGTATCCCTTTTCCGGCTGCGTAGAAACGTAGCCCACAGGTTTGTTGAGTACGATCGATACTTTGCTTTTCTGTTTTGCTTTTGCACTAGGTGCTAGAGAGACCTTGGCATCGGGATCTACCTTTGTGCCCAAAGTAGATACAACTTCGCCATCGACAAGGACTAGGCCTTGCTCAATGTAACGGTCTGCCTCGCGCCTTGAGCAGATGCCTCTTTCAGAAAGTAGTTTAGATAATCGAATCATGATAAATGGTCATACATTTTGCCGATGAAGGCAGAATGTCCCGTGGATTTTTGGAGATCAAAATGGTCTTCAAAATTGTTAAAGACGTGCCAATGACATTCTTGAGGCAAAGTGCCCATCTTGATTCCCTCGTTTAAAATATCGGCCGTTGCCTTTGCATTTGTATATTCCCAGTATTCAACCGCTCGGATGTATTTATTTCTAGAGATCTGCTGATTATAGGCAAGGGAGTCATAATAATCGAGTGTTTGGACATTTAGAGCGTTGTGCATTTCAAATAGAATGGTAGTGATGTTGCTAGCTTTAGAGTGATTTGGGGTGATATAGATAGTCCGGTCATCGGGACTCCAGTACCCTTCAAACTTTTTAGAAATGTGATGGTTTAGTTCAATGTGAATAGGGCCATCTTCTTGGATTTTATCGATTAGAGTATTCACCTGTGGCATTTTCCTTAAGAGGGAAAAAGCATCTTCAAGTTCCGGAGCACAATAGTATTCTATTGTACTATTTGCAGAAGTTTTTTCGCTCTGCAAGTTTGCAAATGAAAACAATAGTATAACTAACAGCTTGCTTAACATGGCTTTATTATAGCATGACTATTGATTAATTAGGATGCTGGAGAAAATTCTTTATCAGGATGGTGGAAGAGGACAACCGTGATCACCGCAATTCCTGTAAAAGCGGCTAAAAGTAAAAATGCTGCTTGATAGTTCCCAGTCAAATCGATCAGCCACCCAGTCAGCAGAGGAGCTAAAATACCTCCAATTGAGAGGCAGCTAGAGGTGATTCCTTGGGAAGTTCCAGAGCGTTCTTTGGCTACATCAATATTGGTGCTGAAGAAGGCTGGTTGGGGCAAGAGTCCAAATCCAAGGCCGAGACTCAAGTAAAATATTGAAAGTCCAAGGGTATCGGTGAAGCTGAGCAGAACAAAGAAGATAGTAGCTAAAAGTTGACTTGACCAGATGATGTGCGATCTGCCTTGGCGGCTACTGCCTGTTTTATTATAGATCCAGTCCGAGAGAAAACCGCCGGCTTTCAAAAAGACGGCTCCTACAAGCCAAGGGATGGTGAGATACCAACCGACACTTTTCAAATCGAGACCGTGCTGCGTTAGAAAATATCCCGGTAGCCATAGGGTGGCGAAAAAGAGCATATAGCCAAAAGCAAAGTAGGCAATATTATTTGCTATGAGTGCTGGGTGAGTTAAAATGTAGCGCCAATTGATATGGGCATCTTCAGGTTTTGGCTCTTTAGAAAAAGAGGCGAGATATTTTTTTTCATCCTCTTTCATGTATGGGCAGTCTTCAGGGCGATCACGGAACAAGAAATACCAAGCCACGGCCCACAGAATGCCTATGAAGCTAATGATGACAAACATCAGTCTCCAACCAAAGTCTGCGACCAAATAAGAAGTGATCGGGGCTCCGACAACTGAGGAGAGGGGGATGGCCACTAAGCTCAAAGAGAGGGCTCTAGCTCTTTCAGAAGGGGAGAGCCAGTCATATATGGACCGGGACATAGCTGGGAAGTGGGGGCCTTCTGTCGCTCCAAGAAAAAAGCGAATAATAATAAAAGTCCAAAGGCCTGTAGAGAACCCTAGCAAAGCAATACAGATAGACCAGGCAATGGCAGATAAGGGCCAGACTCTTCTTGGTTTCCAGATGTCGACCATCCATCCCCCGAGGGAGGTGAGTAGCGCATACCCAATACCAAAGGCAGAGAGAATCATTCCAAATTGAGTATCACTAAAATTGAATTCTTCCTTAAGAGGCCCAATGACAAATGAGATTGCAGACCGATCAATGAAATTGATTAGAGTAATAAAGAAGATTAGGCAGACGACAACCCATCGATATTGCAACTTTCTACTTTTTCGCATAGCGAACCTTTGGGTAAACAAAAGTATGAAGTATAGCAGATTGAGAAAAAAGAAGGGAGAAGTTTTTCTTTTAATAAAAATTTTCTATAGTGAGAAATAAATTGAAAACAAAGGGAAATCATAATGTTGCAGGGAAAAGTTGCCATCGTTACTGGTGGAAATAGCGGAATCGGGGCTTCTATCGTACTTGAGCTTGCTAAACAAGGAGCGAATGTCGTCATCGACTACATTTCGCATCCAGAGGCTACGGATGAGTTAGAAAAAAAAGTAGCGGTTCTGGGGGACCAGGCCATTGGGGTAGAGGCAGATGTAAGCAAAGTAGCAGACCTGCAAAAACTCATTGATTCGGCAGTAAGCAAATTTGGACGCGTAGACATCATGGTCAATAATGCAGGGATAGAAACACGTACCTCCATTCTTGATACGACAGAAGAGCAATACGAAAAAGTCCTCGAAGTAAATCTTAAGAGCGCCTTTTTTGGGACGCAGATCGCAGCAAAACAAATGATTAAGCAAGGAGGCGGAGGGCGCATTATCAATATCACCTCTGTCCATGAAGACTGGCCAATGCCAGGCAATATTGCTTACTGTCTCTCGAAAGGGGGCGTGCGCATGCTAACGAGAACAGCTGGCGTTGAGCTCGGAAAACACAATGTTCTCGTTGTGGGGATCGCTCCAGGAGCTGTGGCTACACCCATCAACCTCGTCACAATGAAAGACCCTAAGCTTATGGAAAAACTTAATTCGGCAATACCGCTGGGGCGGATGGCAAAACCAGAAGAAATAGCAAGCGTTGTGGCCTTTATCGGCAGCGATGCTGCCTCATACATGACCTCGACGACCGTGTTCGCCGATGGGGGAATGATGCACCAGAGTCCCGGCTTATGACCCCTGATTGCTACCATAATTTCCTCCTATGCTATCTACGGGCGGCATTTATCTCGCTTCCCTTTTCATCCGTATGTATCCATACGGATTTCATCACGAATCGGGATATCTGCTCCCCCTCGCTAACGCCTAGGAGAAAATTATGGTAGCAAACAGGAGTTTTGACATCATCATCATCGGTTCAGGAGCTGGCGGGGGTACTTTAGCTCGTCACTTAAGCGACTGCGGAAAAAAAGTTCTTCTCCTCGAAAGAGGCGATTGGCTAAAGCGTGAAGCAGAGAATTGGAGCGCTAAATCGGTCTTTGTAGATAATCGGTATGTCTCAAAAGACACTTGGTACGACAAAGAAGAAAAACCCTTTCAGCCACAAGTCCACTATTTTGTGGGGGGAGCCACCAAGCTCTACGGCGCTGCTCTTTATCGCCTGCGCAGCCAAGATTTTGGTGAGCTCAAGCATCATGGAGGGATTTCTCCTGCTTGGCCGATCTCTTACGAAGAACTCGAGCCTTACTACACTAAAGCTGAAGAGCTCTATCAAGTGCATGGACAGCGCGGCATTGATCCAACAGAACCTCCCTCCAGTGGGCCCTATGCCTTTGCTCCTGTCTCTCACGAGCCTCATATCCAAAAGCTTTCGGATGATCTTGAGAAAGCAGGCTACCATCCCTTCCCCGCGCCTTGTGCCATCATGCTTGATGAAAAAAATCCTGAAAATAGCACATGCGTGCGTTGCGCCACATGCGATGGATTTCCCTGCCTTGTCCAGGCCAAGGGTGATGCGGAAATGATGGGCGTTCGTCCCTCCCTTAAAAGTGGCAATGTCACCCTCATGACGGGCGCAAAAGCTCTCAAGCTTAACACCAACCCAAGCGGCACAGCCGTCACAGAAGTTGTCGTTGAAATCGAGGGCAAAGAGACCACCTTCCAATCAGACATCGTCGTCGTCTCGTGTGGAGCGGCAAATTCAGCCAAACTCCTTCTCCAGTCGGCAAACGAGAAGCATCCCAATGGCCTTGCCAATGGATCGGATCAAGTGGGACGCAATTTTATGTACCACAATAGCCAAGCCGTGCTTGCGCTTTCTTTAGAGCCCAACCACACCCTGTTCCAAAAAACGCTTTCGATAAATGACTTTTATTTTGGATCAGAAGATTTTGAATACCCCATGGGCAATATCCAAATGCTTGGCAAATCGCAAGGAGAGATGTTTAAAGGTGAAAAGCCGATTGAAACAGCTCTAGTGCCACATAAAATGCTTGATGAGATCGCTGATCACGCGGTAGATTTTTGGCTTTCAACAGAAGATTTGCCCGATCCAGAAAATCGAGTGACTCTCGATGCCCAAGGCAACATCCACTTGAGCTACACGCCCAACAACCAGGTCCCCAAAGAAAAACTCTATGCCAAATTAAAAAGCATGCTGGATCATTTAGGGATGCATCCCGATCATCTCATCCCCCACAATGCCTACTTAAAAACCGATATCCCCATCGCTGGCATTGCACACCAATCTGGCACCTGTCGCTTTGGAACAGATCCGAAAACCTCTGTTCTCGATACCAATTGCAAAGCTCACGAGCTCGACAATCTCTATGTGGTCGATACGAGCTTTTTCCCCAGCATTGGGGCTGTGAACCCATCGCTTACTGCAATTGCAAATGCCTTGAGAGTCGGGGATCACCTGCTTCAAAAGATAAAGTAGATTCTACATTTGAATAATGCGTCTAGTGTCTTTGAGGACGTGAGTGATGTCTTCAAAACCTAAGCCACTTGTGCCGGCAGCGGCAAAGTTTTCCTCAGTTGTAGGAGGATGGCCGATATTGTTGACGTACTCGCCAACATGGCTGCCCAAGGTGACGTCTGGATCAGATGCATTGAAAAGAGAGACGGTCTTCTCAGGACATGCCTTTTTCAGGTTTCGAGCCAAAAGGAAGAGGTCCGTTTTTCGATCATAGAGGTTGACGATCTTGCGTAGATTTTTGCTTGTTGGATGCTTTTGTAAGTGCTTTTCAAGTAGCATTGCAAACTCTTCACCACCATAGCCTTTATAGGCTCCGTCGGGGGATTTCTGGTGGCCGGGGTTGACGAAGATGGTGTCTAGGTCGCTGGCTCCAGAGACAACTGCGTCTAAGAAAGCTGTCCAGTAGATTTCTGGATCGCCACCCCATACGCCCATGCCGACAGCTGGGAAGATGGCATATCCACCTTGTCCGGCGCTAAGAAGAGCGGTCTCGAAGGAGTTTTTCATGATGCGCTTATCTATTTGATGGTGATTGTTCCCAGGGATTTTCGCAGTGTTAAAAAATCCTCGGATCCCAGAGGCGCTAATAAGACGTATAGCATCCTTGTCGCCTACTTCTCTCTTTGCGAGGCGATAGCCATCTTCTACAAGAGGATAATAATCTTCTGTTTTCACAATCATCGCTGCTAGCTGATAAAGGGTGAGGGCCTCTAGCTCTTCGAAGGTAAGCATCCCTTTATCTGTGACAAAGCCATGGCGGGCTGGGTCTGCTTTAACAGCCTTTAGATAGGCTTGGAAATAGTGCAATCTGCGATTTTCAGGGCTTGGTGTAATGCCGAAAGCTTTTTCCCAGATTGAAGGGGCGTCGTAGTCTGCCTGTAAAATTTCTCCAATTGTAGGAACCTTATGATCCTTAGCTGGCAAGATAATGATGCCATCGCTTTGCAACGCTCTTTTCATTCCGAGATAAAAATCCTTAGGGATAAGAGGAGAAATACAAATCTTTTGGCTGCTTAACATCGCTTGGATTTCATGAAGTGATATATTGAAAGTGTTTTTTCCTAAATACTTCTCTAGATTCTTTTTCCCCACGGGTTTGCGATTTCGAAAGAGAACGGTTTCTTCTCCCTTAGCAGAAACAGCAAAAGTTTTATCTCTCCAGTGGCCAAAAAGAAAATTTCTAGCCCATTTAGCGCTTGGAAGAAAGGCGAATAGTGCCTTTGATCCTGGCTGTGTGGTGGGGTCCTTTCCAAACAGGGCCTTATAAAGGAGGTTGGCGGGTCGCCTGGTAATATCTGTGAGTCCTACACTTGGCTCACTTCCAAAACGATAAGACTCGAATTTAGGAGTGTTTTTAACAGCAGTTTTTGCTTCACTTTTGAGTTGGGGGGGCAAGCTAACATAGCCATTAAAAATCCGATCAGTAAAAGCCACAACAATCCCCACGAAAGGAATATACTCCATTACCGCAAAGGCAAAGTGCTTGACCCTTCCCAGTAGAGAGTTAGGAGACTGGGCGTCTACATAGCGGATGGTGTCGTTATCCCAAAGGGCCTGAACGGCTTGCGTATTAGAGCTGGCAAATGCCGCCTGTAGGTGTCGATTGGCCAGGGAGAACTGGTGAAAAAGGGCAGATGTGCCAGTGTAATTGATTTCCATGCGGGATATTCTATCAGAATACCCTATTTCTTTGGAGAGAAAGGCGTGGTTAAAATTTCAACTTTACCGGACTTGACATCGTAATATCCGCCTACAACTGCAAATTTTTTCTTTTCGATTAGGCCAGCGATGAGAGGCACTTCTTCTAACTGTTTTACGACGTGAAGGACATTGTCCTTAATAGCATTTTCCAGTTGAGAGCCTTTTTGCGTTTTTGCTTCCTCAACAGCGGGCTGGATCAAAGCCGCAATGGGTTCAATGTCCTTAGTGTTTCCCTCCAGAACTGCTGAAACAGCGCCACAGTTTTTATGACCTAGAACAAACAGGATAGTAGAGCCTAAGTATAGTGCTGAGTACTCGATGCTCGCGAGCTCGATTGGACCGACTACGTTCCCTGCAACTCTGACAATAAAGAGATCCCCGATACCCTGGTCGAAAAGAATCTCTGGAGCGACCCTTGAATCGGAACAACTCAAAACAATTCCAAAGGGATTTTGCTCAGGGGCTGTTTGGATCCGTCTTTTTTCATCCCGATCAGGATGCAGTAGCTGTTCATCTACAAAGCGCTTGTTGCCCTCCATCAGCCTCTGAAAGCCGGCCTCGGGAGAGATTTGCGTAGCATGAGCAATGCAGCTCCATGAAAATATAAACCAAAATAAGAAATGCTTCATATCCTTAGATATACCTATCCAGGCTTGAAGGGTCCAGAGATTTTCTGTTAGATTTCAGGTATTCTTCTTGAAAAAATTAATACTCGTCTTACATAGTAGTGTGCTTGAAAAGTCTTGATAGTTAACCGGGTTTATTATGTCAAATTCTATGATCAGAAGTTTAATCACATGTTTGTTATTTTGTTTATCTAGCGCAACCTATGCTCAATCTTTAAATGTAAATAATCCAAAATGGGAATGGATGGATGCTCAGATTGAAGAAGAATTTAAAGAATTTGAAGAAACAGGAATCACGTTAGAGATGTTGGATAGTGTGATGGGAAAGGCGCCTGAAATTACTTTTGGGTCCAATCTTGTCCGACTAAAAATTATTGACGGCAAAGTATATGGCCCGGATGGGTATGCAAAACATCTATTGGATACAATCTGTGAAATCTATTGCATCCCTGATGTGGATGTAATCATCTTAGAACAAGATATAATATGGAATCATGAGATCCTTCCAGGGCCTGTTTTAGCCACGTGTAAAATAAGGGAAGCGACAAAAAAAATGATCCATTTTCCTGCGCAGTTATGGTTTGAATGGGAAAGAGATTTTATTGTCGACGTTGAAAAAGCAAGTCAGGCTTCTCCTTGGGAATCAAAAAATAGTAAAATTTTTTGGCGGGGATATAATACCGATGGAAATTATGATAACCAAGGTGATTGGACCACATTACGTAGAGGAAAGCTCTGTTACTTTTCTAAGAAGTATCCTGACTTGGTTAATGCAACATTTTCGGGAACTCATAGTTGGTTGGTAAGAGAAAATCTTCAAGAAAGATTCTTTCGTTTTTTTCCTAAAAACACGGCATCTTGGGAAGAGTATATTCAGCACAAATACTTAATAGACCTGGATGGATGCGTAGCCTCAACGCCGGGTTGTGCCTGGAAGCTATTATCAAATTGTGCAGTTTTAAAACATGATTCAAATTTTACACTTTGGTTTTATAAATGTCTTATTCCATGGGTCCATTATATTCCAATAAAAGAAGATCTTTCAGATCTTTTTCAAAAGTTACAATGGGCAAAAGAACATGATGATGAAGCTAAGCTCATTGCAGAAAATGGCCGTACTTTTGCCCAAGAAAATCTCCTGCCTGAGCAACTCTATCTCTATTGTTACAAAGTCTTGTTAAAGCACGCTTCGCTGCAGCGCTTTACTCCTGCCTTGGATCCAAATTAACTTTTTCGGCTCTTTTGGCTCGAATCTCAGAGAAAGCAATTAATCAGTCCTTCCCTAATGCGGGAGAAAGGTCCCCTTTGCGCAATTTATTCTCAAACCCCTGATTGCTACCATAACTTCCTTCTAGGTGTTAGCGAGGGTGAGCAAATATTTCGATTCACGATGAAATCCGTATGGGTACATATGGATGAAGAGGGACGCGAGATAGATGCCACCCGTAGATAGCATAGGAGGAAGTTATGGTAGCAATCAGGGGTTAAATTTATGAAGCTGATCACAGCCTTTGCTATGACCTTCTTGAATTTTTAGTGCCAACGTGCGTATATAAAAATATAAATTACAAAGGTGTTAAAATGGATGCAATCATAATAGTTGATCCTATTTTTTCTGTTGCAAAACTGAAAACAGCGGCAAGATCTCTTGGGTATGAAGTGATCTGTGTTTTTTCACTTCTCCCTGAAAAATGTGAAAGCATTTGGGGAACAGGTAAACAACAGCTGATTACAGATTGTACCAATACAATTGTTTCCGATGACCTCGAAAAGATTTTATGTGAAGTCAGGGCTTTGAATTTGCCTGTTAAGGCTTCTATTGCAGGACATGAGAGTGGAGTAGAACTTGCAGATCAAATAGCTGAAAAATTAGATCTATTTCGCAATGATATTAAGCTCTCCACAGCTCGAAGAGACAAAGGGGAAATGCGTAAAGTCTTAAAAGAAAGTAACCTTACTTGCCCCGATTTCACGACTTGTACAACTCTGCAACAGGTTTTTGACTTTTCTGACGCCCACAGATTTCCCCTTATGATGAAAACGCCCAAAGGGGCTGGAACATCGCAAGTATTTGAATGTACGAATCGCGATCAACTAACCAAATATTTTCATGAAATTCTCTCAGAAAAAAACATCTATGGGTTGAGTACTAAAGAGGTCGTTTTAGAAGAATACATTCCAGGTACCGAGTATATTGTAAATACTTTCTCTGATGGGGTCGATGTTCATGTAACAGATTGCTGGGTTTATGAGAAGTTCTCAACAGAAGAGCATAAAAACCTCTATTACAATAGCATATCTATTCCTATTGATGCCCCAGAAATGCAAGATTTGATTGAATATGCCCTTAAGGTAACCAAAGTTTTTGGATTGACAAGGGGAGTCGCCCATCTCGAAATAAAAGATGACCCCAAAAAGGGCCCTACACTTATAGAGCTTGGTGCGCGCCTTCCCGGAGTCAGAAAGCCCGATCTTATCCAAAAATTCTCTAATTTTGATCCTTTTCGATCCCAAATCGAAGTGTTTTTATATGAAAAAGTAGAAATTCCTACACCTGTAGTTTTTACAAAGCATTGCGGCGTAGCATACTGCACCTTTCTCGAGCGGGGGAAACTTAAGAAAATTGAAGGGATAGAAGAGATTAAAAAACTTCCCTCGTATGTAGATCATATGCTCAATCTAAAAGAGGGACAGATTCTCTCCACAAGTACACAGGTAACGCTCATTCCATTGATTGTCCTTTTAGCAAATGAAAGCCGAGAAAAGCTCATAGAAGATCTAGAAAATGCCCATTCTCTTTTTCAAATTGAGCTCGAAAAATGAATAAATCTCTAATCGGCATCTCCTATATGGTCTTGGCCATGGTCTTCTTTTCTTTGACCTATGCCATTTATAAATTAGCAAATCCCTATATCTCAAATAATATCATTTTATTTTTTCAAAATATTTTGAGTTTTTTGATTGTTCTTCCCTACGTTTTAATAAAAAGAACTCCTTTGGTTAGCCACAAATTTCGCTTCATCCTATTTCGCATTTGTCTTGGCATTATAGCGCTTTATTGCATCACTCATGCGCTCTTATCTGTGGGACTTGCAGAAACTGTGCTCTTGAACAATACTGCACCTTTATTTACCCCATTATTTGTTTGGATGTGGGTACGAGCAAGACCTACGCTGCATATCTGGATTGGCCTCATCATTGGATTCATTGGGGTTTTCATTATATTGAGACCAGGATACCTCACGATTAGTACAGGATTGGTCTTTGCATTGATATCTGGAGTTGCAAGCGGTGCTATCCCATTAGCTACTCGTAAAATTGCACACGAACCGCTGTCCAAACTTTTATTCTATTATTTTGCAACCTTCTCTATCGTGCTGTTTCCCTTCCTTTTTTTCCATTGGTCCTCTCCACCTCTGCACATTTGGTTGCTTATTGCCCTCTCTTCCATCACAATGATCTTAGCTCAAATATTCATTGTTTTTGCCCTGAGAAAGGCTTCTCCTATAGAAGTTGCCCCTTTAATGTACACGGGAGTTATTTTCTCTGGCATTTTGGGCTGGATTTTTTGGCAGCAAAAAATCGATCTCATGACTCTCTTAGGTATGGTAGTAGTATGCCTTGGAGGAATATTAACGATTATCTACTCCATCAAGGAACAGAAAAAGATCTAACGCACTCTTCGGCTTCGAGTCCAACGAGCAAGCCAAACTTTTGGCTTGCTCGCCTTCAATAAAAAGGGCTCAGAATGAAGCCTCTTATTGGGGGCGGTTGGACGCATTCAGAACTTTTAATTGGTAAAATTCAAGAGCTAAAACGAATTTCTAACATCCTATGTATCCTGAATTTAGAAATTTTCATAGGAAGGTATCCGATTGTCTACCAAAAACACTACTGTGTAGGCTGCATTACAGCAATGTCTGTGCCACCATCTGAAGTAGGTATAGCCACAACTATAAGCTCAATCCATTCCTCGAGATTATAAAAAGTCCAGGTTTGCAATTTGCCCCCAATTGGAGGTTTAGGATTTTCAAGTTTTTGTATTAAGACTTGATAGTTGGATAAGCTATTTGGTAGAGCCGCCTGTGCTATAGAGCAAATATCCCTAAATAGCGGAGGAGTTGGTGGCAAGTCTGCGGCCATAAAAAGCATATTTGTCGTAGTCGAGAACCAGCCCTTTTCAATGGAAAAAAGGGTTATAAGACAGTTTTCTTCCTGTGAAAGGGCTCCAAATAAATAAATAGTACCGGATTCTTCAAAGATGCGTGTTATTTCGAATTGAATATCACTGTTGGTCAGAACAGGAGAACACGAATTGCTCTTTAAATAAGATTGGATCTCTTTTTTAATTTCCTTGTTAATTATTGAAGAGGTATTAGAATCTGTGAATGTGACATGGCAGTTGGAAGCCTTTAAAGAGGTTGGAAGGAGACAGAATAAGAAAATGAGACTGAGCTGCCACATGGATCTTGTTTTTTTTGACAACTTGCTCATGGCTCCTCCTTAAATTAAGATCAGTGAAGAGTAGCAGTTCATTGCAAAAAGAGAAATATATTTTTATGAAATGAACGTGTCTTAATAGGGGATATGTTCCCAGAAAAAATTTGATAGAAGCCACTTAATCGCACATTTTTCTTTAGCCTAAATTTTCGGATTGAGGAAATAGATGCCCATATAGTAAATATCAATTTGGAGGTCGGTATGAAGTTTTTATTAGTATTGGGTGTAATTTTAGCATCATTTTCCCTATATTCTTGTCCTATTACTATTTCAAATAATGATGATCAAACTGTACTAATTGTTGATCCAAAAGGTATGCAGGCAAGGGAGTGTTGCATAACTCACTAGAGTAAGCAAAATCTTGAACAACAAAAAGGCATAAGCGTAAACTCTTTAGATTCTTACAACAAAGGAGCTAGCTTATGCCTCGCCACAAACGTGACTGGAAACAG
>Ga0209986_10000241_pt1 | contig 51472 bp, 39 predicted proteins | sample BlataG_FD_183168 | JGI IMG/M metagenome (GOLD analysis project Ga0209986, IMG submission 183168) | Deep subsurface microbial communities from Black Sea to uncover new lineages of life (NeLLi) - Black_00105 metaG (SPAdes) (version 2) | ecosystem: Environmental > Aquatic > Marine > Oceanic >... | reverse complement strand
TGTGGCGAGCGTACAGTCGGGAACATTGATTCCGGCAATCGTCAACGCCGCCTGCTGCCCGATAGCTGGCCGCCAAGCCCGAGCGAGCCTTCGGCTTTGCCGGGTAGTGTCGGCGGGGAAGCCAAAGACAACACCGGCCGGCGAGTTGCCGCAGCCTGGGATCAGCCGGAGCGACGCCAAAAGGCCCAGTTGGTCGGTCACCGCTACCCCCAGCCGTCGCCAGGCCTCGAGGACCGGCCGCCGGGCCTCAAGCAGTGAGCGGGCCAGCGACAGGCGGCGGTCCTGCCGGGCAAAGCCGGGCCAGAGTTCTCCTACGGGGGAGCGGCCGCCGAGGGCTGGGTCGTGGCTGAAGGTTTCGACGGCAACCACGACGTCGGCATCGACCAGCTGCCGGGCCAGGTGGAGCGGCTCACCCTCAGCATCAGCGAGCAGGTAGGCGGTCTGGTCATCCGATTCCGGCTGGAACCATATCAGCTGCGCCGCGGCGGCAGGCAGGGCCGCCGTTTTGCCATCCGCGCTCTCCTTGGGGCCCAGCAGTTCAAGTGGCGGAGCCACCAAGACCGTGATGTCGCTGGGATCGACTCCGCCGGCCGCCAGGCTTTCGGTGAGGCCCTGCACGACCAGGTCCCGCGTTGTGGTATCACCCGGCAGCCGCGGTGGCAGGGCGATCACGACTCGATCACCGGGAACAACGTGCTGCCGCAGCGGCGGGCCGCTGAGTGGCTGACTGACGGTTTCGGCGAGGGCGGTCACCAGGGCTGCCGGCGACAACCCCGCAGGGCCCTCAAGGTTTGCCAGCAGCGAAGCAGAACCAACGGCGAGGGCCAGTGGGCCGGCGGCGGCGTAATCGAGGTCGATGTTCAAGAGCGAGACACTGCGGCGAAGGCTGACATGAAACCTGCAGTGTAGGGCTCAGCCGCCGGGCGGCGAAACAGCGGTCGGTTTTTGCCGTGCCGTTTCGCCGCCAGGGGCCGACCGGGGTTTCAGCTCACTCTCAGTAGTCGCTGCTCACTACCTCACCACCTGCTCGGGTACTCAGGGCTTGAAAAGTAGTTTCGTCCATCGAACTGGAGAGGAAGGCGACATGGCCGTCCGCAAAGACCACGTTCATGCCTCCCGGATGCTGGCTGTAGAAGTCGTCGAAATGCCCCCCCACGTTGAACGTGTGTTCGCCGAATCCGACCACCCGGGACGCAGCTTCATCGATCCCTTCCACCATCCCGATCCAGACGCTGCCCCCCATCCGGCTGTCGCGTTCGCCAACCGCGATGGTCTTGCTGAGGCCGTCGGTGAAGTGGCGGAAGTAGAATCCTTTGTCGAGACCAGTGTTCGCAACGAACGTGCCATTACCTTCACTTGCCTCAACTCCTTCTTCATCCTCCTCGTCGTGATCGTCCTCATGGGCCATATGCTCTGATCCAAACATGCCCGGATAGTTGCTGCGGGCGAGCGTTACGTCATCGACAGTGAACGTTTTCTCCGTCCCGAATGAATCCGAGGGGCAGAGGAAGGTTGAAATGACTGCCACTCGAGCATTTGCATTGGATGAGTGCCCGATTGCCTGCCCAAAGTTGATTCCATCGTGGACAGCATTTTCCTCCATGAATGGCAGGATCTGTGAGGCCCAGCCCCAACCAGGGCCTTCGTCACCGTGTATTTCTCCACTTTCATACTCGCCAACCCAGCCCGTCGGCAGCCGCTCGCGATGACTGTCGGCATAGTTGTGCAGTGCGAGACCGATCTGCTTCATGTTGTTCGAGCAGGCAGAGCGGCGGGCCGCTTCGCGAGCCTGTTGGACCGCCGGTAGCAACAGGCCGACGAGCACGCCGATGATCGCGATGACAACGAGCAGTTCGATCAGGGTAAAGGCAGGGCGGGCTGACGGTGGGCTCGCCGCGGCGGGTCGGAAGCGGTGCATGGTCATGGCAGGGGTACTCCGAAAGAAGGCTGATTCATCGATGAGGTCAACACGAAGGCCAAAGCCCGCGGCCTTGACTGAGTGATAGCTGCGACGCAATCGCATCTGCAACACAGTTGCGTTATTGCCGAAGTGGTCCGTTCTGTCAAGCAATTTCTCAGAATTTTCTCCGGCCTGTCTGCCGCGGCAATGAAGGCCGCAGGATGTGCTGAGAAGAGGCCCTTCACCCCGATCGCCGGCGAGCCACCGGGGCCACTGCCGGCAGGCCTTTACCAAGCCCTACGGGCCGACCGACCAGTTCGTTCGCTGCAATCGCCACGGAGCGTCCTCGGAGGGCCCGTCTCATGCTGCGACGGCTGGTGGTCGATCCCACACGGTGGTGGGCGGAGAGGTCCTCCGGGGCTGGTGTCACCGGTTGTTGGGCTTGAGCCTTTGCCGGCCGGGCCCGTCATGTGGATTTGCGTCGGGGCGAACGAGTTGCTGCGGTCACTGCACTGCATTGAGAGGGAACGGACCTGATGAACTATCTGCCTCAGCCCCAGCGGGGGCTCATCGACCGGCTCTGGAGCTGCGGCGGTCTGTTAGCCATCGCCCTGCTCCTGGCCTCCAGCGTGGTCGCCGATGAGATCGTCTTCGATGCCGGTCCATTGACCTTTGACGGGGGCTTGCCGGCAGCCGCCGACTGCGACTGCCAGGCCGACCGCCAGCCCCCCTGGCACGGGAACGTAGCCGGGCCCTGCTGCAACCGTCCCTGTTGCCCGCCGCCGAACATGTTCCATGCCGACGCCTGGGGACAGCTGGGGGCCCGGCAGGAGGCCCGCGAGCATTGCCTCGAACTGCCACCGGCTTTCCCCCGGTTCAATGGCTGGCGAAAGGGCTTCATGCCCTCACCCAAGCCGCCGTCCCTGCCCCGCTGTCATCACTGTGGCATGCCGGTTCAGCCGGGCATGTAGTCCCGGAAGATCAGCGGCACCAGCAACACCACAACGGTGGTGACCACGATTGCTCCGGCCAGATCCAGCAGCACACCGGCCTTCATCATCGCCCGCAGCGGAACCCGCCCCGTGCCGTAGACAATGGCATTGCAGGGCGTGCTGACCGGCATCATGAAGCCGAGGCTGGCCGCCAGGGTGGCGGCAATGGCCGCCGTCAGGGGCTCACCGCCGGAGGCGACCGCCAGGGCGATGGCCACCGGTACCACCATGTTGGCGCTGGCGGTGTTGCTGGTGAACTCGCTGGTGAAGACGGCCACCACCGCGGCGGCGGCGACCAGCAGCCAACTGCCGGCATCCGGCGGCAGCCAACTGGTCAGGCTGCGGCCAACCGCCTCGGCCAGGCCAGTCTGAAAGGCGAGTGAACCGAGGGCCATACCACCGCCATACAGCAGGATGATGCCCCAGTCGATGCGGGCAGCCTGCTGCCAGGTGAGCACCCGGGGGCGGTGGGTCGAGCCAGCCGCCCGGTCCCCCGGCAGCAGAAAAAGCAGCATCGCCCCCAGGATTGCCGCCACTCCTTCGGGAATATGCTGACGGAACCACTGGGCCGCCTGGTGATCGGCCCCCAGCAGCAGCGTGAGCAGGCCGGGAATCACCCAGAGGCTAACGGTCACGCCAAACGCCAGGGCTGTCGATCGTTGGGCGACTGTCCAGGCTCCCAGCTGCCGCCGCTCAGCAGCCACCAGTCGGCTCATTCCCTCAATTCGGCTTACGCCTGCCGGGAAAGCCACCGCCAGCAGCAGGGTGGCCAGGCCGATCAGGCAGATCGCCACCGGGCCGCCGACGAGGCACCACTCAAAAAAGCTGATCTGGATGCCCAGCTGTTCGCGGATGAATGCCAGCCCGATCACGTTGGGAGGTGTCCCAATCGGTGTGGTCAGCCCGCCGATCGAAGCCGCGAAGGCGACCGCCAGCAGCAATCCGGTCGCGAACCCTGGGTCGGGGCTGTGGCCGGCCCGCCGGCCCGCCTCCTCCACGGCCTCGAGCATGCCGACCACAATCGCCACCATCATGGCGGTCGTCGCGGTGTTGGAGATAAAGCCGCTGACCACGCCCGACACGATGGCAACTGCCAGCATGATCCGAACCGGCCGCTCGCCTACGAATGGCAGGGCGAGCACGGCAAAGGCCAGCCGGCGATCGAGCCGGTGGACCCGGATCGCCTCGGCCAGCATGAATGAGCCGATAAACAGAAAGACGAGTGGCTTGGAAAACGAACTGAAGACATCGGCCGCCGGGGCGACCCCGGCCACCACGCAGGCCGAGGCTGCGAGCAATGCCGACACCGGCAGGGGTATCACTTCGGTCACCCAGAGCACCACCACGCCCGCCACAATCCAGGCGAGCGCGGTGGCTTCGTAGGAGAGTTCCATGCCAGAGTTTCCCGCGGCAGCGGCCGCCGCGAGCCGTAGCTACTTGAGCGCTGCCTGGGCTGCCGCCAGCCGGGCCACCGGCACCCGGAAGGGAGAGCAGCTGACATAGTCGAGCCCAATTGCATGGCAGAAGTGCACCGAGTGCGGATCCCCGCCATGTTCGCCGCAGATGCCGAGCTTGATCTTCTCGCGGCTGCTGCGGCCCTTTTCGACGGCAATCTTCATCAGTTGGCCAACACCGGTGATGTCGATCGAGGCGAAGGGATTCGCCTTGAAGATTCCTTCGTCAGTGTACTTCGCCAGGAACGAGCCCATGTCATCACGGCTCATGCCGAGCGTTGTCTGGGTGAGGTCGTTCGTGCCAAACGAGAAGAACTCGGCGGTCTCGGCGATTTCATCAGCGGTGAGGGCCCCCCGCGGAATCTCGATCATCGTGCCGACGAGATACTTGATCTTCTGGCCGGTCTCCTTCTGCACCTGCTTGGCAGTCTCATGGATCACCGCCACCTGGTTGTCGAGCTCTTTCTTGAAGCCGACCAGCGGCACCATGATTTCCGGCGCGACCTTGATGCCGGCCTTCTGCACCTTGGCGGCTGCCTCAAAGATGGCTCGGGCCTGCATCGCCGAAATCTCGGGATAGCTGATGCCCAGCCGGCAGCCGCGGTGGCCCAGCATCGGATTGAACTCATGCAGCGAGGCGACCCGCTTGGCAACGACATCGGGTTTCAGCTTGAGCTTTTTGGCCAGGTCGGCCTGTGACTTCTCGTCGTGCGGCACGAACTCGTGCAGCGGCGGATCGAGCAGCCGAATGGTGGCCGGCCGACCTTCGAGGGCCCGGAAGATGCCCTCGAAGTCATCCCGCTGGTAGGGCAGCAGTTTGTCGAGGGCTTCGCGGCGGGTCTCTTCAGTTTCGGCCAGGATCATCTCCCGCATCGCGTCGATGCGATCCCCTTCGAAAAACATGTGCTCGGTCCGGGTCAGGCCGATGCCCTCGGCACCGAAGGCGATTGCCTGCCGTACCTGCTCCGGGGTGTCGGCGTTGGTCCGGAGGCCGAGCGTCCGATGCTTGTCAGCCAGCTTCATGATGAAGTCGTAGTACTGGAAGACCTCCGACTCCTTTGGCTTCATGGTGCCACTGACCAGCACCTGCTTCAGTTCGCTGTCGGCGGTCTCAATGTCGCCGGCAAAGACCTCACCGGTGCTGCCGTTGATGGCGATCGCATCGCCCTCCTTCAGCTTGTGGCCGGCGCAGCTCAGCGTGCCCTTGGCGTAGTCGATGACGATCTCACCTGCACCGGCGACGCAGACCTTGCCCATCTGACGGGCGACGAGGGCAGCATGGCTCGAGACCCCGCCCCGGCTGGTCAAAATACCCTCGGCTGCGATCATGCCGCGGAGATCCTCCGGGCTGGTCTCGACGCGGGCCAGCACCACCCGCTCACCCGCCTCAGCGAGCTTTTCGGCTTTCTCAGCCGTAAAAACCAGGGTTCCGGCAGCGGCTCCGGGGCCGGCGGGCAGGCCGGCGGAAATCAGCCGGCCTTCCTTTTTGGCAGCCTCGTAGGCCTTCCGGTCGAAAATCGGGGCGAGCAACTGCGAAAGGGCGTCAGGGTCGGCTGAGGTGATCGCATGTGTCGGGGTCATCAGCTTCTGCTTGACCATGTCGTGGGCGATCTTCACATAGGCCAGCGCTGTCCGCTTGCCGTTTCGGGTCTGCAGCATGTAAAGCTTTTTCTTTTCGACGGTGAACTCAAAGTCCTGAACGTCGCCGAACTTCTTTTCCAGTCGCTGCCTGACCTTTTCGAGCTCTTTGTAGGTATTGGCAAAGACGGGGTCGTGGGCCATTTCTGCGACCGGCAGCGGTGTTCGGACACCGGCGACCACATCCTCGCCCTGAGCGTTGACGAGGTATTCGCCGTAGAAGGTGTCCTCGCCGGTGGCGGGGTCACGGGTGAAGGCCACGCCGGTGGCGCAGTCTTCACCCATGTTGCCGAAGACCATGCTCTGCACATTGACCGCGGTGCCCCACTCGTCCGGGATTTTGTATTTCCGCCGGTAGAGAATGGCCCGCTCATTCATCCAACTGCCGAAGACCGCACCGATCGCCCCGATGAGCTGCTTGAGCGGATCCTGGGGGAAGCTCTTGCCGGTCCGGTCCTTAATCAGGCGGAAATACCGCTTGATCAACTCGCGGAGCGCCTCTTCGGTCAGATCGGTGTCGTTCTCGATGCCGAGTTGATGCTTGAGGCCGTCCATCACCTCATCGAACGGCTCATGCTCGTTCTCGTGCTTCTTTTGCACGCCCATCACGACGTCGCCGTACATCTGGATGAAGCGGCGGTACGAGTCGTAGGCGAACCGGGGGTTGCCGGTGGCTTCCGCGAGGCCGACGACGGTCTCGTCGTTGAGGCCGAGGTTGAGGATCGTGTCCATCATGCCGGGCATGCTGTCACGGGCCCCGGAGCGGACGCTCAGCAGCAGGGCATTGGATGGATCACCGAACTTTTTGCCGGTCTCCTTTTCAATTTTTTTCAGGAAGGAGACGATGCCTTCCTCGAGCCCGGCCGGGAATTTCTTACCGTTCTTGTAATAGTCAATGCAGACCGCCGTGGTGATCGTGAAGCCGGGGGGCACCGGCAGGCCGATCGTGGTCATCTGGGCGAGATTGGCACCCTTCCCTCCGAGGAGGTCCCGCATGGTGCCATCACCATCGCACTGCGACTGGCCGAAGAAGTAGATCATCTTCCCGGGCTTACCCACTCCCCTTGCTTTCCGTGAGGCTTTCTTCTTGGCGGACTTCTTGGCGAGCGTTTTGGCCATCGGGCAAAAAAACCTTTCCTGGTCGAGGATGGAGAGGCGCGGGGACGTCCAGCGCAGCGGTCACTTCCAATCGAGCGACCGAGAATCTACGGGCCAGACAGGGGTGCGTCAACGAGTCGCCCCGGTTGTGGCACCCCCCGAATGAACCGATTTTGCTCGTGTTTTTGCTGTCTTCGGGACGATCGAGGGATATAGTGAGGTTTTCGGCCGCGGATCGGCTCCTTGCCGGAGCCCGCGTCAGCAGCAGGCTCGCGCTGACGGCGAAGCGGGTGTTGTCCAGAGGATTCCTCCAATGGTGCACAGCTTTGCGTGCCGGCCAGCCCAACGGCAACGGCTGGCTGGAATTGCCGTAGCGTTGGGTTTTTCAGGGCTGCTGCCGGCTGCTGCCGATGAGGCAATCTCGTTCAATCACGACATCCGGCCGATCCTCTCGCACAACTGCATTGCCTGCCACGGGCCCGACGAGCACGACCGGCAGGCAGGGCTGCGGCTCGATCAGCGGGACGGGGCGATTGCCGAACTCGACAGCGGCCTGCAGGCGATCGTGCCGGGCAAGCCCGACGAAAGTGAACTGGTCGCCCGGATCAGAGAGACCGACCCCGACCTGATCATGCCGCCGCCGGAAAGCAACCATGTGCTCTCGGCTGGCCAGAAAGACCTGCTCGTCCGCTGGATTGCCGCCGGGGCCCCCTACCAGCCGCACTGGGCCTATGTGCCCCCCAAGCGACACCCGACGCCGGTGGTGCAGGATCGCGACTGGGCCAGTGGCTGGATTGATCGATTCGTGCTGTCGGGCTTGGAGGAGGTGGGGCTCGAGCCGGCGGCCGACGCCGATGAGGTCACCCTGCTGCGGCGGGTCACGTTTGATCTGACCGGGCTGCCCCCGACACCGGCTGAGGTCGAGGCCTACCTGGCTGCCGACCCGGCCGACCGGTACGAGCAGCTGGTTGACCAGCTGCTGGCTTCGCCGCGGCATGCGGAACGGCTGGCCGCCTGGTGGCTCGATCTTGTCCGCTATGCCGACACCGTCGGCTACCACGGCGACCAGACCCACAACGCCTCGCCCTATCGCGACTGGGTGATTGCAGCCTTTCTCAACAACCTACCGTTCGACCGGTTCACGCTGCTGCAACTGGCGGGTGATCAGCTTGCACCGCAGTCCGGCGAGCATCCTGATGACCGGGTGTTGGCCGCCGCCTACAACCGACTGTTGCAGACGAGTCATGAAGGAGGGCTGCAGGTCAAGGAGTACCGGGCGATCTATCAGGCTGACCGGATTCGGAATGTCTCGGGGGTCTGGCTGGGGGCGACGGTCGGCTGCGCCCAGTGTCATGACCACAAGTACGACCCGTACACTGCCCGCGACTTCTACGCCCTCGGGGCCTTCTTCGCCGACATCGACGACGAAAAGCACATGGGCAAGGGCGGTTTTGGCGGCGGTACCAACACCCTGCCGACCAAGCGTGAGCCCGAACAGGCGATCGTCAGCCCCTTTGACCGCGAGCGGGCGGCGGCCCTCGACTCCGAGATCAATGCCCTCAGGCAGAGCCTGCCGCCGTTGCCTGAGCCGGCAGCGAAGCAGCCGGTCAAGCCGGTGGCGGCCACCGCTGCCGATGGGAAGCCACAGGCTGACCGCAGGCAGGAACATGCCGCAGCCGCGCAGCCAGCGGAACCGCCGGAGGTGATCAAGGCCCGGCAGCGGCTGGCCGCACTTGAAAAAGAGCGGCAGGGGCTGCATCGAATGCTGATGGTGACGCATTCGCTGCCCCAGCCGCGGACGGTGCGGCTGCTGCCCCGCGGCAACTGGATGGACGACAGCGGACCAGTGGTCGAGCCGGCGATTCCCGCGTTTCTCGGCAGCCTGCCCACCGACGGCCGGGCCAGCCGGGCCGATCTGGCCCGCTGGCTGGTGCAGCCGGTGGCCGCCGGCGGCATCGGTGAATTGACGGCCCGGGTGACGGCCAACCGGATCTGGGCGCTCTTTTTCGGTGCCGGGCTCTGCCGTTCAGCCGACGACTTTGGTGGCCAGGGTGAGCCGCCCGACCACCCCGAGTTGCTCGACCAGCTGGCCCTGGAACTGTTTGGCAGTGGCTGGGACCTGCGGCAGCTGATTCGGACAATCGTCACCAGCCGGGCCTACCGGATGGCCTCGGATCCGCCGGCCGAACTGCTGGCCCGCGACCCCGACAACCGGCTGTTGGCCCGCCAGGGCCGCTGGCAGTATCCGGCCGAGGGTGTCCGCGATGCGGCCCTGCTCGCCAGCGGGCTGCTGGTTGAGCAGCTGGGCGGTCCGAGTGTGCATCCCTATCAGCCGGCTGGCTACTACCGGCACCTCAACTTCCCGAAGCGGACCTACCAGCAGGACAACGACCAGCGGCAGTGGCGGCGGGGGCTGTACGTGCACTGGCAGCGGATGTTCCTCCACCCCCAGCTGGCTGCCTTCGATGCACCGTCTCGGGAAGAGTGCACGGCCACCCGGATGCGGTCCAACACGCCGAAGGCGGCGCTGGTGCTGCTCAACGACCCCACCTTCGTCGAGGCGGCCCGCAAGCTGGCTGAGCGGGTGCTCACCAGCGGTGCCGATGACGACGAGGCCCGGCTGACGGCCCTCTGGCGACAGGCGGTCTCACGGTTCCCTGATGAGAGCGAGCGGGCATTACTCACCGGGCTGCTGGCCCGGCGGCGGCAGGAGTATCACGCCGATCGACAGGCGGCTGCTGAACTGCTGGCAGTCGGCCTCGCCCCGCGGGATGAAACGCTCAACCCGGCCGAACTGGCTGCTTGGACGGCGACAGCCCGGGCGGTGCTCAACCTTCGCGAGGCCATCGGCCGCTACTGATCGCGAGCAGTCCGAAAGAGTCCCTCCCGAAAACGAACCAATGACTCCACTGACGCCATCTTCACTGCAGATCAAGCGACGGACCTTCCTCGCCCGCAGCGGGCTAAACCTGGGCGGAGCGGCCCTCTCCGGGCTGCTGGCCCGGGATGCCCTGGCAGCTGCGACGGCGGGCTGTCCGACAGCCGGCCGCAGCAGCGGCGCGATCAATCCGCTGCACCATGCCCCCCGGGCCAAGGCGGTGATCTTCCTCTGCCTGGCCGGCGGCCCGAGCCACCTTGAGACCTTCGACCACAAGCCGCTGCTGGCTGAGCTCGATGGCGAGCCGATGCCCGAAAGCGTCACCGCCGGCCAGCCGATCGCCCAGCTGCAGGGCAAGAAGCTGACCTGCCTGGGGCCACGGAAGCCATTCCGCCGTTACGGCCAGTCCGGCGCCGAGGTAAGCGATTATTTTCCCCGGCTGGGTGGGCTGGCCGATCGCTACGCCATTGTCCGCAGCATGGTGACTGAGCAGATCAATCACGACCCGGCCCATACCTTCATGAACTGTGGCACGGCGCTTTCAGGCCGGCCGAGCATGGGGGCCTGGGTCACCTATGGGCTCGGCAGCGAAGCCGACGACCTGCCCGGGTTCGTGGTGATGACCAGCAAACTGGGCCGCAACCCGCAGCCGATTGCCGCCCGGCAGTGGCACTCGGGCTTTCTGCCCGGGCAGTTCCAAGGGGTCGAGTTTGCCACCAGCGGCTCACCGGTGCACTACGTCGCCAACCCACCCGGCGTTTCGGCAGCCCACCAGCGGGATCTGATCGAGACGGTCGCAGCCCTTGAGCACCATCGGCTGCAGGGCCTCAACGACCCCGAGGTGGCCACCCGCATCCGCCAGTACGAGCTGGCCTTTCGGATGCAGACCAGTGTGCCGCAACTGGCCGACCTGTCGGGGGAGACGGCCGAGACGCTCGCTCTCTACGGGGCCGAGCCGGGCCAGGCGACGGTCGGCACCAACTGCCTGATGGCCCGGCGGCTGGTGGAGCGGGGCGTGCGGTTTGTGCATCTCTATCACAGCGACTGGGATCATCATGGCGGCATCGAGCCCTACATGGATGAAATCTGCCCGCCCACCGACCGGGCGGCGGCGGGACTCTTGATCGACCTGGAACGGCGTGGCCTGCTGGATGAAACCCTGGTGGTGATCGGCGGTGAATTCGGCCGCACCCCGATGGGCCAGGGCAAGGACAAGGGCATCGGCCGCGACCACCACATCAAGGGCTTCAGCATGGTGCTGGCTGGGGGTGGCATCAAGGGCGGCCTCACCCACGGCGCGACTGACGAGTTCGGCTATCACGCGATCGAAGATGTGGTGCATGTGCGGGATCTGCACGCCACCATGCTGCACCTGCTGGGCATCGACCACAACCGCTTCACGGTTCCCTTCCAGGGTCTCGATACCAAGCTGACGGGCGTCGAGCCGGCCGCCCCAGTCCGGGCCCTGTTGGGCTGAGCCCCGTAGCCGTTGGTGGAGAACGCCCTCGACAGCAAAGCTGTTCGGCACGACTTATGCGGGTGAGACCGCATCCATCCTGCGTGTATCACCGGCTCGGGGGCGGCGAAAGTCTCGTCGTAGGGCGAGGATACGCCCAACACTCCTCGAGCGTTCGCCGACCCCCGAGCCTACCCGTCCTGGATCAAATCCCCACGTGATATTCCGGGAGGGGTGCCCGTGCCCTGAGAGCCGGCGTAGCTCGGGCACCGATCCGCCAGCGGCGGATTGGTCGGCGGAGCCATGGATGGCGGAGCGCAGGCAGCTTCGAACGAGCGGAGGCCTGGAGGGCCGTAGCGAGTGTCCGGCGACAGGGCACGGGCACCCCGACCCACGCTGGACGTCGGTGCTCCCTCCTCAAAAACAGCTCCAAAATATTGGTCATCTGAGGCAGCACGTTTCGTGCCGAACAGGATTGCCCTCGATGGCCTCCGCCCGCGGATGCAGGCAGCAGCGACTCCGCAAACGTGGCCCTCGAAAAACTGTGGTTATTCGAAGTTCACTGCCACCACTTATGCGTTCGAAGCCTGCAAGGTTGCTTGGCTACAGGCAACTGCCTCCGCCGGGCAGGCGGCGGCGGAGAAAGTTCATCCGCTTTTCCAACGGAAGAGCGAGCCGGCGGGCAATCAGGTCTTCCAGTTGGCGGTCGTTTTCGGCGGCAACCGCCGCCAGTGACTGCCGCCGGCTGTCTGCCGGAGTCTGGGCCCCGGCCGGTGGGTTGGTGGGGCGTCTCTTCAGAGTTGCCTGCGTGCGGGGCATAGGGCGGTTCTCCGGTGAGGCCGTCGTGCTACTGATCGCGGATCATCCGCAGGGTCTGCTCCAAAACCGGAATGACCGCTCGGTCGCGATCCCGTCCGGCCGCCTTCTTGCTCTTGATGATATCGGCAAGTGTCGCCACGAGGAGCGGCTGATTACCGATGGTGTACCGCACTGCCCGACTCTTGAGTCCCTCAAATGATCGAACGCCGTGAATCACCGGCATGAAGTCGGCTTGTAAGCCGGTATCGTCATTGACCATCCGGTAGAGCCTCGAGGCGGGGTGGCATTCATGGGCACAATGGTACCGGCCACCCAAAAAGAAAGAAAAAACCTCCGCCAGCGTGCTCAGCATCTTCTGCTATGGCCGGTGCCGCTGTTTCTCATGCTTGCCGAACCGGCCAGCCTGATGCCTCTCGATAGCACATGAGATACCCTCCTTCCAATCCAGGCGTTGTGGAAATTGACTGAAGCCGATGTTCCCACCTAAAAAAACCGGAGGGATGTTTTGAGGGCCAAGCGAGCTGAGCGGCAACCCTGCTGCCGGCTTCTTTCAGGGGGCCAAGGTAGCTGTGGGAAATTGCCGCCGAACTCCTTCCGAAGCTCGGCCGACCTGGGGCCTTGCCATCGCTGTGACTGGATGTGGTTCTTGAACTGTCAGCAAGCCTCACGATTACCGCCGATCAATACTGAATCATGGCGGCCTCGACAGCCCGCGCGAAGCTTCGCGAACCGCTGCCCCTCAGGCCTTGTGGTGTTGTTTTTCGTCGTTTGTCTCACCGCTCGCGGCGACATCGTGATCGACCGTGCTCTTGTTGATGGCCGTGAGGGTGCGGTTCCCGCGGGCGACCCGCCTGCCCTGCGGCTACCGGCCGGGGCTCGGCGGTTGGACATCCAGGTGCGGGGCGATGCACGCATGCGCTACCGGCTCGATGGATTTGATGACCAGTGGCGGGACTGGCCCGCCAAGGCTCGGGTGCTGCTGCAGTTCACGGGTCGAGACGGTTTCACGATCGACAGTTTTGAAATGGCACTCAGCGGCACCTCACCCGGCTGGGCGGGCAGCCCCGAGGCCTCACCGATGAAGGACTACTCGCTCGCTGCCGTCGCCCCGCCGCTGGCTGTGCGGGCGGCGGCGGTGTTTCTGTCGCACGGTGGTGACGAGGTGGTGGGCGAGATCGGCATCGACAATGTGGCGTTTACGGTGGCTTCCAATAACGGTGGCGACCCGAAACGCGTCCCCTATTCTGTCGTTCTTGGCGACAAACCCTTCAACCCTCTGGCGAACGCCACGGGCTGGGCCCGCCGGGGCAGCCGTGGCCAGATGGCCGAGCTCCGAATGCGGAATGATCTGGTGCCGCACCCGATCCTCGCGCTTGTCGACAACACCGCCACGCGGTTTGGCAACTGGTCGATGCTTGAGGGGATTGCCGTGGCTCCGGGCGACCGGGTGACGCTCACGTTTTCCGCCAGCCATTCGCTTGGCCTCGCCGGTGAGGCGGTGGCTCGCTACCGCGACCTCTCTCCCGGCAGCTACTGGTTCCGCGTAGCACTTTTTCGACCCAACGGCGACCCGACCGGTATCGAAACCGGCTTGGCGATCGAGGTGCCGGCGCCCTGGCGGCAACGGCCGGAGGTCTGGCTGGCAGGGATTGTGCTCATCGGTGGGGCGGTCTTCGGTATTGCCCGCACGGTGACGCTCCGGCGGATGAAGCGGCGGCTTGAAGAAGTGGAGCGGGCCCACGCCCTCGAGCGGGAACGAACCCGGATCGCCCGCGACCTCCACGACGAAATCGGTGCCGGCCTCACCGAGATCGCCATGCAGAATTTCTGGGTGTACCGGGAACTGCAGGGGGCTGCTCCCTCCGCCACGCTCGATCGCGTCGAAAAGGCCCGGCAGTCGGCCGTCGACCTTGTACGGAGCGTCGATGCGATCGTCTGGGCGGTGAACCCCGCCAACGACACGCTCGACCGATTTGTGCCCTACCTCACCCACTCAGTCGAGCAGTTCCTCGAAGCAGCTGATGTGCGGGCGCGGATCGACGTGCCCGATGACATGCCGTCCCTCCCGCTGGCCGGTGCCACTCGCCACAGCCTGTTTCTCGTGATCCGGGAGGCGGTGAATAACGCCGTGAAGCATGCTGTGCCGACAGCCGTCGGTCTGGTCGTACGGCTTGCCGGTAAGCGGCTCAGCATCACGATAGCGGACGACGGCACGGGGTTCGACGCTGAGGGTGTCGCGGCGACCGGCACAGCTGCCCAGCGTTCGGGCCTTGCCAACATGCGGCGTCGGATCGCGGAGCTCGGGGGGCAGTTGACGATCCAGAGCCAGCCCGGCAGCGGCACCAAGGTAGTGATTGATGTGGCCTTGCCCGGCATGTCGTAACCATTACGAGGTGCAACGACAGACCCGGCAGGCGATACTGCATACGAAGGTCTCATCCATGCCCACTCCCATCCGCGTCGCCATCGTTGAAGACGACACCCGCCTCCGACGGGCCTTTATCGACGTGCTCGGCTCGGAGGCCGACTGCACCTGCGTGGGGGCGTTCGCCACCGGCACCGACGCCGTTCGCGACATCCCGCCGCTTGCACCCGACGTGGTGATCATGGATGTGAATCTGCCCGACTCGACAGGCGTGGAATACATCGCCGCCCTCTCGGAAAAGCTGCCGCAGTCGCAGATCCTGATCGTGACGGTCTACCAGGATCCGGAGACGACGTTTCAGGCGCTGGCCGCCGGCGCCCATGGCTATCTGGTGAAGCCGGTGATGCCCGACCGGCTCTTGGCGGCGATCCGCGAGGTGCGGGAGGGGGGTGTGCCGATGACGCGGACGATCGCCCGCAAGGTAATCCAGGCCTTCCGCGACCGGTCGGCCCCACCGCCGACCCTGCCGGCGGAAGCACCGCTGCAGATCGACGCGTCGCTCGCCCCCCGTGAGCAGCAGGTGCTCGAACTGCTCTGCGAGGGCTGCTACTACAAGGAGATCGCCAAGCAGCTGGGGATTTCGATTTCGACGGTGGGCACCTATGTGAAGCGGATCTACGAAAAGCTCCACTGCACCAACCGCTACGAAGTGGTGGCCCGGGCCCGCGGCGAGCGTCTGCAGGAAGACTGAACCGGGATCCGCAGAGCCTGCTGCGAGCAGCGGGAAGCCGGGTGCGGAAGCGACCGGACCAGCGGCGTTACTGGTGATCACGCCATCCTGCCGACCGTGTCAGAAACGTTCTGACAAGAATGGGCCGCTCGAAAAACCTACTATTTTTGTACACCGGGGGGTTCAATAGTCTTACGGGGGCCAATCCATGTCGCCTCGCACTCCCAGCGCGAAAAAAACCGCCTTTACCCTTGTCGAGCTTCTGGTGGTGATCGCCATTATCGGCGTGCTGGTCGGCATGCTGCTGCCGGCGGTGCAGACCGCCCGCGAATCGGCCCGGCGGGCGACGTGCACCAACCACCTGAAACAGATGGGCTTGGCGGCCCACAATTACGAGTCGACCCAAAAACACTTTCCGAGCAGTGGCTGGAAGGCGCAGTGGACGGGTGACCCAGACTGCGGGCTGGGGCCTCGTCAGCCCGGAGGCTGGACCTATCAGATCCTGCCATTTATGGAGCTACAACCGCTCTTCGACCTCGGCACTGACGGTCGCGCCTCGCCGACCGATTCAGGCGCCCACCAGGCCGCGACACAGCGAACCGGCGCGAGGCAGCGGGAAGAGACACCGGTCTCGACCTTTGCCTGCCCCAGCCGCCGCGGTGCGGCGGTGCTACCGAGTGATGGAACTGGAATCGCTGCGTATCAAAATCTTGTGAAGTCAGCGACGAGCGTCTCGGCGGTGATGGACTACACAGGAAATGCCGGCACTGCGTCATTTGCCAACACATTCGGAGGGGGTGGAAATGATGGGACGTATCTCATGCTGCTCGGGGGTGTTTCGCTGGTAGAGCATACGAACAGCAAGGCGACCGGTGTTGTGTTTACATGTTCACAAGTCACATCGGCGAAAATCGTCGATGGACTGTCGACCACTGTGATGTTCGGTGAACGCTACCGGAATCCAGATCAGTATTCCCAGAGTTTCGTCAGTATCTACGGAAGTGGCGACGTTGTCGCGGCGCGGGTCGGGAGTAATTGGGGTTTGCAGCCGGACACGCCCGGCATCTCCAATAAATCTTTCGGCGGGCCGCATTCAGGAGTGTGCCTGTTCGTCTTTTGTGACGGCAGCGTGCGGGCGATCGCCTACACGATCACGACGACGGTCCTTCAACAGCTCTGCGCCCGCAACGACGGCAAGCCCATCAGCAAGGATTTCTGACCGGCAATGTCAGAAACGTTGCGGCAGGCTTCGGCGGCGATCACGGCATAGGATCGAGCCGGCGTCGTAAGCCTTTATGCGACCAGTTCACCATCCCAGAACCAGACAGTGATGAAACGTCGCACCTTTCTCCGCGGCTCGGGCATTACCATCGCCCTGCCCTTCCTGGAATCGTTCGGCCCCCGCGTTGCCACGGCGGGAGCCGCCGGCCCGGCTGCCCCGCCCCGCCGGATGGTCTTCATCATGTCCAACATGGGTGTGATCCCGAAGAACTTCTTCCCCGAGGACACCGGCGAGTCGTATGAACCGTCGCCCTACCTGAGCCTGCTGGAGCCACAGCGGAAGAAGTTAACCGTCTTCAGCGGCCTCTCGCACCCCGGTGTGGGCGGTGCCCATGCGACCGAAAAGAGTTTCCTGAATGCCGTTGCAAACCCGGGCCGCGGCAGCTATCGGGGTGGCATCTCGGTCGATCAGCTCGCGGCTGAGCACGTGGGGGCCGCGACGCGGGAGCCGTCGCTGGTGCTCCTTGTGGGCAAGCCCGACGTCGGCCTCCCCTCGACGACCCGCGACGGGGTGCCGATTCCCCCCGAGGATGATCCGGCCGAGCTTTACAAACGGCTGTTTGTGCAGGGCACACCGGAGGACGTGGCCGCCCGGATCGACGACCTGGGCAAAGGGGGCAGCATCCTTGACGCGATTCATGACAATGCCCGGCGGCTGACGGCCGGCCTGCCGGCGGGTGACCGGGCGCGGCTCGACCAATACTGCACGAGCGTCCGCGAACTGGAAGGCCAGCTGGCCGCGGCGCAGGTCTGGGAACAGACCGCCAAGCCGATGGTCGATCTCACCCTGCCACGGGTGCTTCCCGAGCCGGCGGAGATCGGCAGCCAGACCGACCTGATGTATGACCTCACGCGGCTGGCCTTGGAAACCGACAGCACGCGGGTGGTGAGCCTCTACCTCGGCCCGCTGCGGGTCGTGCCCAAGATCCCCGGCGTCTCCGGTGAGACCCACGGCCTGACGCACCACGGCGGCGACCCCAAAAAACTCGCCGACCTCGAGATCATCGAGCGGATTTTGTTTCGGTCGCTGGCCCGGCTGCTCGATGGCCTCGATGCCACCGGCGAGGCGGGCGGCACGCTGCTTGATCACACCGCCGTGCTCTTCGGCTCGAACCTCAGCAATGCCAGCTCGCACGACCCCACCAACCTGCCGATCCTGCTGGCCGGCGGCGGCTTCAAGCACGGCCGGCACCTGGCCTTTGACCGCCACCACAACACGCCGCTGTGCAATCTGTTTGTGTCGATGCTGCAGCGGTTTGGAATCGAGACCGACGCCTTTGGATCGAGCACCGGCACACTCACAGGGCTCGACGCATGAAGCGAGGATTGATTTTCAGCTGTGCCGCCTGGGCCCTCACGGCCGCCAGCCTGCACGCTGCCGCCGCACCGGTGCATGAGCTGTTTCTCAACGAGCACTGTCTGGTGTGTCATTCTGGGCCTGGTGGCGAAGGTGGCCTCGATCTCGTGGCCCTGCCGCGGGATCTCTCCGATCGCGATGCCCGGGAGCGGTGGCTGCGTGTCCACGACCGGATCGCGAAAGGGGAAATGCCGCCGGAGGAAGAGCCCCGGCCGCCAGTGGCAGACCAGCAGGCGTCTATCGCCGGGCTGGCCGAGTGGATGACGGCGGCAGATCGCGACCGCGTGCGAACGGAGGGCCGAGCTCCGCTGCGTCGGCTGACGGCCACGGAATATCAAAACGCTCTGCGCGACCTGCTCGCCGTGCCCGCGGTCGATGTGCTCGCGCTCCTTCCGGAAGACGGCACCCGCCACGGCTTCGACAAGCTCAGCGACGGCCTCGACATCTCTTCCATCCAGATGCGGCAATACCTCGCCGCTGCCGACCGGGCGCTCGACATGGCGATCGCCACCCGGTCTGAGCCGCCGCCGGTGCTCACACACCGGTTTGAGGTGGCGACGATGTTCAAGTTTCGGCAGAACCTACAGAGCGGGGCGGCGGTCTTGCTCCGGAACGGTCAGCCGGAAGCCCGCTGGTATGCCGACGGCCGCAAGGATCCGGATGATCCGCCGCTCGGCCAGGAGCTCGCGAAGGCCGCCTTGGCGGCGGGGGCAACCGTGGGCTTCTTTACGCCCAACTTTGGCGGTCATGAAAAGTTCATCAGCTTCACGCCCCCCTTCCCGGGCCGCTACCGGCTGCGATTGCCCGTGTGGAGTTTTGTCTGGAACAAGGGCCGTATCGAACCGTCACCGCAGATCGAGGTAGCGTCGCTTGATCCTGGCGACGGCAGACCGCGGTACCTCGACGCCCCGCCAGGTGAGCCGCTCGTGCATGAGGTCGAGGCCTGGTTGATGGGCACCGGCCCGCCCCTCTTCGATGTCGCCTCGCTCACCTCCCGCGGGCCTCGCGATCAGCGCACCGGCATCGCGATCGACTGGATCGAGATCGAGGGTCCGCTGCATGACGCATGGCCCCCCGAAAGCCATCACCGGCTGTTCGGCGACCTGCCGATCAGGCCGCTGCCTGCTGACGCAGTCAGCCGCCCGCCCCGGCGGCGGCCACTGCGGCTGGCCAACTGGACCTGGCCGCATAAGAAAGACCTGCCCCGGCGGGAATGGAAGCGGCCGCTCGAGACGGTCTTCAGCGACGATCCGCCGGCTGATGCCCGCCGGCTGCTGGAGGCGTTCCTGCCGCGGGCCTTTCGCCGCCCGATCACTGCCGGCGAGATCGATCCCTACCTGAAGATCGCCACGGATCGCCTCGCGGCCGGCGACTGTTTTGAAGAGGCGTTGCGGCAGGCCTATCGGGCCGTGCTTACCGCCCCGCAGTTTTTGTTTCGGCGGGAGACCCCAGGCCGACTCGACTCGCATGCTGTCGCCACGCGGCTGGCCCTCTGGCTCTGGAATGGCCCGCCGGATGATGCCCTGCTCGAAATGGCTGCCAGCGATGGCTTGAATGATCCTGACACCGTGGCTGAGCAGGTCGACCGGATGCTGGCCGACCCGCGGTCTGACCGCTTCATCACCGACTTCACGAACCAGTGGCTCAAGCTCGCCGACATCAACGACACCGACCCCGACCGGTTTTTGTATCCGGAGTTTCAGCAGGGCTATCTGAAAAATTCACTGCTGGCCGAGAGCCGGGCATTTTTCCGTGAGCTGGTCGACACCAACCAGCCGATTACGAGTCTGGTGAAGACTGATTTCGCCATGCTCAACCAGCGGCTGGCCCAGCACTACCGTCTCACCAGCCCGATCGGTGACGTGACGGCCAGCGGGATCCGGCGGGTGGCATTGCCGCCGGAGAGCCATCGCGGCGGCGTGCTCACGCAGGGGGCGGTGCTCAAGGTGACCGCCAATGGCACGACGACGTCGCCGGTGGTTCGCGGCGTGTTCGTGACCGAACGGATTCTCGGCGAAGAGGTGCCCCCGCCGCCGCCGGCGGTGCCGGCGGTCGAGCCCGACACGGCCGGGGCCACAACCATTCGTGAGCTGCTCATACGGCATCAGGCCGACGCAGCCTGTGCCACCTGCCATCGTTCCATCGACCCACCCGGCTATGCCCTGGAATCGTTTGATGTGATTGGCGGCTGGCGGGAGCGTTATCGTTCGCGCCGCCGGGGCGTGGCAGCCACCGAGCTCCTCTTCGACGGCAGCCAGCCACGGTTTCGGCTTGCCGCGGCCATCGACGCCTCTGGCACAATGCCCGACGGTGAGTCGTTCGACGGGTTTGAGGCGTTTCGGGAAATCCTCGCGAGCCAACCCGAGCGGCTCGCGCGGGCGTTTGTCACGCAGATGGTGATGTATGCGACGGGGGCTGAGCCGACGTTTGCCGACCGCGCCGAGATCGACCGCATCGTGGCCGCCACGGCCGACACCGGCCACGGCATCCGGTCGCTCATCCACAAGATCGCCCGGAGCAGATTGTTTCTGGAAAAGTAGGACAGGCTGCAGCCTGTTTGTCCCAAGCCACAGCTGAGGTTTCAGATGCCGGCCCGCCACCCCTTCGCTCCGGGACTTGTCATTGCCTTCCTCGTCGCTTCACTCGCCGGCTGTAGCGACCGGCCGGCGCGAGTACCCGCACCGCAGATCAACCCCGCGGCGATCGTGGAGGCGATTTTCAGTCAGGCCGATGCCGATGGCGACGGGAGCCTGCGGGCGACTGAGCAGCAGACCATACCGGCGATTGCCGCGGGAGCAAGTCGGCTCGATACCGACGGTGACGGGGGGGTGGCCCGGGAGGAACTTCGGGCATGGCTCGAAGCTGTGCTCGATTCCCGAGTGGCCATCACCCCGTTGCAGATCATCATGGCTCACCGAAGCCGACCGCTCGCCGGGGTAAAGGTGCGGATCGTACCGGAACCCTTCATGGGAGGTGAGGTGAAGGCGGCTGAGGGCACGACCGATGCCGATGGCGCGGCAGCCATGACGATCCCCGACGCCCAATACGCGGGCGTGAACTGCGGGCTCTATCGCGTGGAGATCACCGGCACGGGAAATGACGGCAAGCCGCTGCCGGCGGCTGTGGACGCACGCTCCCCACTTGGCGTCGCCGTCGGGGCCGGGATTCCCGAAGCTGGTTTCGTGCAGCTTGTAGTGGACTAATCGTCTGCCGGGGGAAGTCAACCCGCCTCTCTCCCTGCTCGGTCATCTTTGGCGAACCGACTGCGTCGCGTGAGCCAGCCGGTCCAGGCGATCAGCAGCCCACCCAGCAGCACCCCGCCAGCGGCTAGGGCCACGGCCAGCGGCGGTACTGAGAGGCTCGCCATCTCTTGGGTCAGGTCCTGCGTCGCCGCCCTGTCGGTGGCTGCCCCGGACCCGTAGAGCAAGAGCAGCGGCATGGAGTTGTTGGCAACGTGGCAGAGGATGGCCGGAAACAGGCTGCCGGTGGCCAGCACGATGGCCCCGAGGGCTAGGCCGAGCACGAAGGTCTGGGGCATGCGTTCGGGCAACAGGTGAAAAATGGCAAAGCAGGCGGCTTGAGCCACGACGGCGATGATCATCCGGCGTCGCGAGGGCTGGTCGCCAGTAAAGGCAGCCAGCACCCAGCCCCGGAAGAGGAGTTCCTCAAGGCAGGCCGGTAGCACCGCCATCAAGCCCCAGGCCAGCCACCAGGGCTGCTCCAGCATCAGTCCAAGTAGCCGCTGCGACAACTCTCGCATGGCCGGCGACAGTTCGACCCCGCCGAACCGCAGCAGTGCCGCTGCCCCCAGCACAAACAGCCCGCCGCCGACCAGCAGCCCACCGGCCATGGCGGCGATGCCGCTGGCCAGTCGCCAAACCCCGTGCCCGGCCCCCGGCCACCGCAGGGCAAAGGTTCGCCGCAGCCGGACCCGCTGCCAGCACAGCAAGACCACCAGCGGCAGCACGACTGCCAGCTGCTGCACCGGAATGGCCAGCACGATATCGGGCGGGCTGAGGCCCTGGGCGTACCAGAGACCAGCCAGGCCGAGGGCCAGTGCCAGCCCGCCGTGGACTACACCGGGTACCGTCCGTCGCGGCGGTCGCCGGAATCCACCGGCGGCATCGGGGCCCCGGAACAGGATCTCTTCGTCGGTGAGCATGGCGGCCGTTCCCCGCAGCAGCACCAGGGTGACCAGCCCGCTAGAGCAGAGCGTCACCAGCAGCGGCAGCACGGCGGCGGCTGGGCCGGTGTCAGCGGGCCGCAGCTGCCCCAGGCCGGCATCCCTTGCCAACTCAGCGGCAATCGTCGCTGGCAGCTCCGGCGGTGGCGTCAGGGCCGTCCGCGAGACGACTACCTGGCCCGTGAACGGCACTGCCGGCACGAAGCCGTCGCTGCGGATACCCGGCACAATTGCCACCCCGGCCAGAGCACTGACCATCAGAATGACCGGCGTGAGGGTGTTCTGGGCTTCCTTCACGCTCTTCGAGGCGGTGGTGACCGCCAGACTCATCGCCGCGGCCACCGCCGAGAGGCCGACAAATGCCAGCAGCGTGATCAGGGTGCCACCGCCAATGTTCTGTAGGTAGTAGCCGACGGAGGCTCCCGGCAGGAATCGCAGCGAGACAAGGATGGTCAGCAGAATCGAGACGACATTGGCCGCCAGGGTCGCCAGGGTCACGCCGAAGACGGCCAAGAACTTGCCCAGCACAATGTCGCCCGCAGCGCAGGGGACGATCAGCAGGGTCTCGATCGTGCCCCGTTCTTTTTCACCGGCAATCGCGTCGATGGCGGGATAGAAGGCCCCGGTCATGGTCAGCACCGCCAGCAGCACCAGAATGGCACCGGCCACCGGCGCAACGACACTGCGATCGGCGACTGTTTGCTTGGCGACCGGCTTGCCGGCAAAGCTCAGCTCGATGGGCTCAAACAGGCTGAGCGGCACACCGGCCGCTTCCATCCGTTCGCGGCGGACCTGCTCTGCCAGACTGGTGATCAACGCCCGGAACTGATCCCGGGTCTTCTGATCGGCCGGCTGGCTGTCCGACACCCGGGCCTCAATGCTGACGGTGCCGAACTGGGCCAGCCCTCGGGTAAAGCCAGCCGGCACATCGATCCAGAGATCGACCTTGCCCGCCGCCAGCAGTTCTTCAGCCCGCCGGGGCGGCTCAATCTCGGCAAAGACGTCGCTGGGCCACTCGGGGGGCGGGGCATCGGCAGCCTCATGCAGCAGCTGCCCCAGCCGGGCTGCCAGCAGCGGAGCCTCGGGGCCGCTGAGCACCAGCGATAGCGGGGTGGCGACCTGCCGCTCGGCGGTGCTCTCAAGCGCCGTTCGCACGCCGAGGGCGCTGGAGAGGGCGACCAGCGGATAGGTCACCATCGGCAGCAGCAGCGTCACCACCACCGTCCGCCGATCCCGCAGAAACTCCAGCAGATCCCGCCGGGCCAGTGACCAGGCGGCCCGTAGCGGCGCGACCGATCCACTCATACTATCGCCCCTCCTTCGACGGCCCGAAAGAAGGCGGCTTCCAGGTCACCGCTGGCTCCGACCAGTTCGGCCCGGGTGCCGGCGGCCACGACCCGGCCGGCGTCGATCACCACGAACCGGTCGCAGCGGTGTTCAATCTCATGCAGCCGGTGGGTCGACAACAGGATGGCATGGCCACTGTCGCGAAGCTGCTCGAGCGTGTCGAGCAAATCACGAGAGCCAACCACGTCGAGGGCGTTGGTCGGCTCGTCAAGAACCAGTGCCGGAGGATCATGGACCAGGGCTCGCCCCAGGGAGATCCGCTGACGCTGCCCCGAGGACAGCCTTCCCGCTGGCCGATCGGCATAGCCAGCCAGCCCGAGAGTCTTGATCAGCCAGCCAACCCGTTCGGTCACCTCGCTGTCGGTGAGCCCATTGAGCCGGCCGAATGAGGTGAGCAGTTCCCGAGCGGTGAGTCGGTCGGGCACGCCGGTGGTGGCCGAGACATAGCCCAACGACCGCCGTACGCCGACCGGGTCGGTGAGGCTATCATGGCCGCAGACTCGGGCCGTCCCTGCCGTCGGCCGCAGCAGCGTGGCAATAATCCGCAGCGTGGTGGTCTTGCCGGCGCCATTGGCCCCGAGCAGGCCGACGATCTCACCGGCGGAAACCGCCAGCGAGAGCCCGGCGACCGCCCGAACCACGCTGCCGTCACTGCCGCGGTATTCCTTGACGAGATCAGTCACCTCGATGACCGGTTCGGTCGCCGACAGTACGGCTGGTGCTGCCCCCATCTCAGCCCTCCACGCTCGGTGGGAACTGGCGGCGGTTGAGAATGAAGCCGGCCACTCCCAGTAGGACGCCGACCAGGATGAAGACAGCCGCCACCTGCAGCGACGCTGGGTTGTCATCGACGAACAGCGTCATCTCGATTGGTAGCTCCCGCCGCCAGGCCATCCATTCCACCAACAGGCTTCGCAGCCTCAGGCTGACGGTCAACTGGTTGACAACGGCTGGCAGAAATCCGGCCAGATACTCGACCCCAAAGGCCACCCCGACGCTGGCGATCAGCGCCCGCTTTGGCAGGATCACCGCCGGCAGCGTGAAGAGCGCCGCCCGACCGATACAGGACAGCCCGATCAGCCCCAGGAACATCACCGCCAGCGGCAGTGGCTGCGTGACCTGAGCAACCAGCAGGGTCAGCAGCAACCCCACCACCGCAACGCTGCTGGTCCAGATTACCGCTGCCGCGAAGGTGCCCAGCAGCAGGCTGCGGCGGCCACCGGGACGGACAGCGACGTGAATCCAGGTGCCCCGCTCGAGTTCGTCAGCGACCACCGGGCACATTGTCACCAGCAGGCCGAGCACGCAGAGAGCTTCGGGAATCAACGCGTAGATCATCACCACGGCCATGTTGCGTTCGATCGGCGCGGTGCGGATGACGGCAAACATCACGGCCGCCGGAAAGATCGCTCCGATCAGGGCCATCGCCAGCCGGGGCCGGGTCAGCAGCCGATCAAGCTGAAATCGCATCACTGCTGCGGCGGTGCCCAGCCAGTGACCGGGTGGGGGCGGCCCGTGCCGGTCTGTGGCGGTGGCCGCAAGATCGTCTGTCATGCCTCGATCCCCCGGTGCAGCTGCACAAGCCGGCCAAAGATCCCTTCAAGTGTTCGGTCGGCAGCCACCACTTCGCGGACAGTGAGCCCGTCGCGGACCGCCTCGGCCACCACCGTCGCCAGTTGATCGGCCTGCCGGGTGCCGATGATGAGGGAGTCGGTGCCGGTGATCCGTAGGGTTTCGACAACACCGGCCCCGCAGGCCCGCTCTGCCAGCCGGTCGGGGTCGTCGGTCAGAAAGCGAACCTCAGAGGGCAGGGCGTCGATCAGTCCGCGGATTTCGCTGGCAGATCCGCTGGCCACCAGCCGACCGCCGAGGATCACCGCGAGGTCTGCATGAAGGGCCTCAACCTCATGCAGCAGATGGCTGGCGACCAGCAGGCTGCGATCCCGGGCCCAGTGGCGGACAAGGTTGACCAGGTCATGCCGAGCCACCGGGTCGAGGCCGTCGAAAGGCTCATCGAGCACCAGCAGGTCGGGCTCGTGAGCAAAGGCGCCGGCCAGCTTGGCCCGCTGCCGCATCCCCTTGGAAAGGGTTGCCAGCGGGCGGCGGCTGGCTTCCGCCAGGCCGACTTCTTCGAGGGCTCGGTCGGCTCGCTGCCGGGCCGCAGCGGGGGGAAAGCCGCTTAGCCGCATCAGATAAGTCACCCACTCCCGCGGTGTCGCCTTGCGTTCGGTCAGGTCGGCTGCCGGGCAATAGCCGATCCGGGCCAGGATGGAGGGGTTGCCGAAAGGCCGCTTGCCAAACACACGAACCGTGCCGATGGTCGGCCGCAGTTGTCCGGTGATCAGGCCCAGCAGCGTCGTCTTGCCCGCCCCGTTGGGACCGAGCAGGCCGTGGGCCCCCGGGCCGAGTTCGACCGAAACGTCGTTGACGCCGATTACCGACCCGTAGAGCTTGGTTACGTGTTGGAGTGCGAGCATTGAAACAGCAAGAGCGTGAATTGTCAGGCTTTGGCCGGAGCGGTGACCCGCCAGGCGAGAATCAACAGGCTACCGAAGGTCATAACGAGCAGGGTGGCAGTTGCCGGCATCCAAGCGGCCGGACGGCGGTCGATGCCGAAGATCGCCGCCTGGACCGCGCCGAGGGCATGATAAGGTGAGATCCAGGCCCAGCGGTCGAGCCGGGCGTCGATACCGGCGGCTCGGGCGAGCCAGCGGAACTGGCCCCGAAACGGGGTGGGGGGCTCGGTGGCCCGGCGATAGGCAGGGAGGGGCCGCTCGGCGTTTTCCATCTCGGCAGCCTGCTGCTCCCGCATGCTCACCACAAAATCGGCCGTGGTCAGGGCGCCGTGGGCAATCCAGCAGGCAACCCAGGTGGCGAACCAGGCGAAACTGGCAATCCGGCTTTCGGCCGTCAGCGATGAGTAGGCCAGCGCCAGCAGCACCGTCGGCACCGCCAGCACGAGGCTGGCAATGACGACTCGTACCGGCAGGTCCCAGGTCTCAAAGGCGACGGAGATGCTGGGGCTGACGAGCACGCCCATCAGCCAGAGCGCGACAGCCGGCAGCATGGTGATCACCAGCACCAGCAGCAACAGGATGACCGACTTGCCCAGGACATACTCGGTGCGGCCAACCGGCCGGGTGAAGTAGACCAGCCAGGCTTTTGCCCGCAGGTCACGGGAGATCAGCGTCGGGGCCACCAGCCCCACCACCGCGGCCAGCAGAATCGCCTGGGGCGAACGCATGAAAGCCAGGAGCAGCCGGGTCCAGACCAGCCGCCGGGTCGACTCAATATCGACCTCGTCCGGGTCACCTCCGAGGGCATCGGCCAGCACCGTGCCGAGCATACCGACGCCGTCGAGGTTGCGGCCAACCTGCGCGCCCTCTCCGAGAGCCGTCAGCCGTCCCTCATCAACCGCCTGTTCAAACGCAAAGAAACTCGCCGCAAAGATGAGCGCCGGGCTCCAGGCGAAGAAGACCAGCCGTCTGAGCCAGCGGCTTTCCCAGGCCAGCCGGATACCGGTCAGCGCGATCACCCAGACGGTGGCCGAGGGCCCGCACCTGCGGCTGTTCCAGGCCCGGTAGCCCACATCATGCAGCGGCATCAGTCGATTCCCCCGAATGGTGCCAGGGAAACACTGCCAGCCATGCCGTCGGCAGGCTGATCGGCCTGCCGGAGCGTTTCGACGAAGACCTCTTCGAGGGGCCGGCTGGCCGGGGCAAGCGAACGGATGGCAACGCCTGCCCGCCGGGCGGCCGACCAGATGGCACCGAGTTGGTCGGGCCGGGGGGAGGCCAGTTCGATCAGCGGGCCAGTCTCACTCACCGTGACGCTGGCCGGCAGTCCGTCGGCGGTGAGGGCTGCTGCCAATTGGTCGAGTGGTCCACTGCCGGTGAGATGGTGTTCCGGCCGCGCGGGACGGGTCAGGTCGGCAATGCTGCCGGCCAGCTGGACACGGCCGCGGGCCAGCACGATGACGCGATCGCAGATCGCCTGGACGTCGGGTAGCACATGGGTGGAGACAAAGATCGTCTTGCCGTGATTGCGGGCCAGGGTGGTCAGCCGGCCGAGCATCGCCCGCCGTTCAATCGGGTCGAGGCCGTTGGTCGGCTCGTCGAGGATGATCATGGCCGGATCATGCACGATGGCGGCAGCGAAGGAGATCTTCTGCCGGGTGCCGACCGAGAGGGTTTCAACCGGCCGGTAGCGTTCCTGGCCGGCATCGCACCAGTCGAGCACCTCGTGGGCCCGGCGGAGAGCCTCAGTGGCCGGCAGGCCAGAGAGCCGGGCAGCGTACCGCACCATCTCGACACCGGAGAGGCCAGGCACCGAGCACTCGTCCTCGGGAACCACACCGACCGCTTCACGGACCCGTCGTGGGTGTCGGTAGGGGTCGTGGCCGAAGACCCGGGCCTCGCCACCGGCGAGCCGAACCAGGCCAAGAATTGCCCGCACGAGCGTGCTCTTGCCCGCCCCGTTGGGTCCGACCAGCCCGGTGATACCGGGGGCAACCTCAAGCGAAACTCCGTCGAGCACGGTACGCCGGCCGTAGCGTTTCACGACATCGGTGAGCCGCACAGGAATCGGATCAGCAGGTGCGGTCATGGTGGGCTTGAAAGGCAGTGAGGGCACCCGGCACCGAACTCGAAACGCTACGCAGTACCGAGTGTACCGCAGGTCTGGTCACTCCCGCTCCCAGCTTTCTGCAAGCCCGCTCAGTCTCAACAGGCCAGGGATGGCAATCCTGTTCGGCACGAAACGTGCTTCCTCAGATGACCGGTATTTTTGGAGCTGTTTTTGAGAGGAGAACGCCGCCGTCCAGCGTGGGCGGGGTGCCCGTGCCCTGTCGCCGGACACTCGCTACGGCCCTCCAGGCCTCCGCTCGTTCGAAGCTGCCTGCGCTCCGCCATCCATGGCTCCGCTGGCCAGCTACGCCGGCTCTCAGGGCACGGGCACCCCTCCCGGAATTCCGAGTGAGGATTTGATCAGCGCAGCATGAACCTCCACGCGGCTCTGCGGCCGTGGTAGTGCCAGCGCGGATTACCTTCTGTTTTTGATGAAGGCCTCAAGTTCTTTGAGGCTCGCGAGGCCGATCAGGTAGTACCAGACCATCTGTTCCATCGCCCGGTTCGACTGCTCGCCGGTGTAGATCAGGATCAGCATGCAGACGATCATGCCGCAGTACGCTTGGATCTCAACGCCATTGCGGTTGTCCGAGAACAGGTGCCGACAGCCAAGCAACTGCTTGAACGTGCGGAAGAACATCTTGATCAGCCAGCGGAGCCGGATCAAAGATTGCCACCGATTCAGACAGTGAGCCAAGCGAGGACCGCGTGACACCGAGCCGCTTCCGAACCTTGTCCAGCGTGCTTGCCCGCTGGAGATCACGAAGACTCTGAATCACCGGGCTCAACAGCGACATCAGGATCAACTCGCAGTACTGATCCATGAACAGCCGGCGGTTGCCGGCGCGATCGCGTTCGGCGGCTACGTTCCGCAGCCGCGACAGCAGCGGACGGATCTTCCGCAGGCACTTCAGGCCCTGCACATCCTGATCGCGGATCTCTCGCTTCGTCCGTCCAGCCATGGCGGGAACGATAACCGCCCGCCGCCCAGGGCGCAACTCTCCTCAGCTTGCCTGGGTTGCCTGTCGTTAGGAGGGCAAGCATCGTGCCTAACAGGATTGCCGGGGATGGCTGTTGAGACGTGCAACCTGACCTGCCGGCAGGAAGCCGGCACTGCGGTGGGCCACGAACCTTGGCTTCGTGCCCCTGCCGCTCAGTCTCAACAGGCCAGGGATGGCTGTTGAGACGTACAGTCTGACCTGCCGGCAGGAAGCCGGCACTGCGGTGGGCCACGAACCTTGGCTTCGTGCCCCTGCCGCTCAGTCTCAACAGGCCAGGGATGGCTGTTGAGACGTGCAACTAGTCCTCCATCACCTCGGTTTCCTTGGCTTTGGCCAGGTCACCCACTTCGCTTTCATATTTCTTGGTCAGGTCCTGCACCTCTTCCTTCGTGCTGTTGCAGTCATCCTCGGTCATGCTACCGCCACTCTTTTCACCGTCAGCCGCCTTGTTGGCGTCACGGCGGACGTTGCGGATGGCAATACGAGACTCCTCGGCCAGTTCCTTGATCCGCGAGGTCATCTTCTTGCGGACGTCGGTAGAGAGGGCGGGAATCGTGATCCTGATCACCCGGCCGTCGCTCTGGGGATTAAGGCCGAGGTCGCTGGCTTGGATTGCTTTTTCAATGTCCTTGATCGTGCCCGGGTCGAAGGGGCGGATGACGATCTGGTTCGGCTCGGGGGCACCGACGTTGGCCAGCGACTTGATCGGCGCCGGCGACCCATAGACCTCGGCCCGCAGCGAGTCGACGAGCCCCGGATTGGCGCGGCCGGTCCGAATGCCGGTCAGGGAGTTGCGGAAGACCTCGACGGCCTTCTCCATTCGTTCCTCGGCATCGAGCAGAATTTCATCGGCCGCCATACGCACCTCCTCGCCCCTGAGATCACTCACCATTTTCCCCACGCGGTCGTGGGCAATTTGCCTTCGGATTCTCACCCAGCGGCACAGCGAGGGCAAGCCACGGAGTCCGCTTCAGTCAACGGTTGTCCGCCGACAGCCAATCAGTGTGCCGAGCTTCTCGCCAGCGACGGCCCGTTCGATGTTGCCGTCCCTGCGATAGTTGAAAACCAAAATCGGCATTTCATGCTCCATGCACTGTGAGATGGCGGTGGCGTCCATCACCCGCAGGTTCCGCTCCCGCACCTGCTGGTAGGTCAGGTCGCGATAGAGCACCGCATGGGGGTTTTTCTCGGGATCGTCCGAATAGACACCGTCGACCCGGGTGGCCTTCATCAGGATGTCGGCTTCCAGTTCAAGGGCCCGCTGGGCGGCGGCGGTGTCGGTGGTGACGAACGGGCTGCCGGTGCCCGCGGCCAGGATGACAATCCGGCCCTTTTCAAGGTGGTGGCGGGCCCGCCGTCTGATGTACGGCTCGGCCACGCCGTCCATCTGGATGGCAGTCATGAGCCGCGTGGTGATGCCGAGTGATTCAATGGCGTCCTGGAGTGCCAGGCCGTTGATGACCGTGGCGAGCATGCCCATGTAGTGGGCTGTGGCCTCCTGCACCCCCGTGTTGCCGGCGGTGAAAGAGGCCCCGCGGAGGATGTTGCCCCCCCCGATGACAACCGCCAACTGCACCCCGCGAGCGGCCGCCTGCACCGTCTGCTTGGCGATATGCAGCACCTCCTCCATTGAGATGCCCCGCTCACCGGTCCGGGCAAAGCTTTCGCCGGAGAGCTTGAGGAGGACTCGGCGATAGGGGCCAGTTGCGGTCATCAGAAGCCTCTTGCTGAAACCAAAAAATTCCCCGCACGAGCAACCTTAGGTCGCTTCAGTCTCAACAGGCCAGGGATGGCTGTTGAGACGTACAACTCTATCGCCGGCAGGAAGCCGGCGTGCGGCTGGCACGAACCTTGGCTTCGTGCCCAAGCCGCTTCAGTCTCAACAGGCCAGGGATGGCTGTTGAGACGTACAACTCTATCGCCGGCAGGAAGCCGGCGTGCGGCTGGCACGAACCTTGGCTTCGTGCCCAAGCCGCTTCAGTCTCAACAGGCCAGGGATGGCTGTTGAGACGTACAGTCAGCCGCCCAGTTTCCAGTGTTCCATCTGCTTGATCTCCAGGCCTGCGTCCTTTGCGAGCTTGCCGACGGTCTGCTTGTCATCCTTGACGAAGGGCTGCTCAAGCAGCACGCACTGGCTAAAGAAGTTCCGGAGCCGCCCCTCGATCATTTTCTGGATGATGGCTTCCGGCTTGCCCTCCGTGCGGGCCGCCTCGGTGAGGATTTCACGTTCCTTGTCGACAACGGTCTGGTCGAGGTCTTCCTTGGCAATCGCCTGGGGGTCGAGGGCCACGATGTGCATCGCGATGTCCTTGGCCACTTCGGCTGCCTGGGGGCCGGTCGCATTGCCAGCAACGGCCACGATGGCTGCCTTTGACCCGTCGTGGTGGGCGTAGCCGCCGCAGGGACTGTCAATCCGGCAGATCCGTGAGAGTTCAAAGACCTCCCGCATGCGGTTGAACAGATCGTCCTTCAGTTCACTAAGGGTTTGTTCCGGATGTTCCGAACTCTTTTGGGCAAGAAGTTCGTCGGGTGATGCCGCCCCCGGTCCGAGTGCCAGCGTCTTGGCGATGTCGTTGGCCAGCGAGCGGAATTCAGGGCCGTTAGCGACCGGAGCACTCTCACACTTCAGTTCGATCAACGCCCCGACCCCCTTCTCAAGGTCGGTGAAGACGGCCAGCCGGCCCATCGAGGTTTCGCGGTCGGACCGCAACGCCTGGGTTTTGACACCCTGTTTCCGCAGCCAATCGACGGCCTGGTCAGTGTCACCTCCGCATTCGGTCAGGGCCTTCTTGCATTCCATCATCGGCAGGCCAGTCTTTTCTCGCAGGGCCATTACTGCGGCGGCGGTGATTGCTGCCATGAAAACAGGTTCCTTTTTCGTGTAGGGGGTCTTCTCGGTGAAATCAGGAGAATGAACAGGCCCGCCGCTCAGCCGGGAACTGGCCAGCCTGCCTGTGGCCGGCGATCCTCCGGCCAATCACGGTCGCGTCCGGGCGAGTCAGGCCTTGGCCGGCCTGGCAGCCGGCGGGGCGACGTTGCCGCGGGCCCGCGGTGCCGGCTTGGCCGATTTGGTGTCGGAGTCCTTGCCCTCACCTGCCGTCTGACCGGTTGCCTCAAGGCTTGCCTTGCCCTCGAGGATTGCGTCCGCCAGCCGAGCCGCCACCAGTTCGATCGACCGGATCGAGTCGTCATTGCCTGGAATCGGCAGATCGACCATGTCCGGGTCACAATCGGTATCGATCAAGGCGACTGTTGTGATGCCCATCTTGCGGGCCTCGTTGATCGCATTCTTTTCCTTTTTCGGGTCGAACACGACAAGGCATTCCGGGAGTCGCGAGAGGGTCCGGATGCCGCCAAGGTTCCGCAGCATCTTGCGATGCTCACGACGCAGCGACGACTGCATTTTTTTGGAGTAGCTGTGGAAGGCATCGGAGGGGAGCAGTGCTTCAAGCTCCTCCAGCCGGGCCAGCCGATTGCGGATGGTGCGGAAGTTGGTCAGCGTGCCTCCCAGCCAGCGGTCACTGACGTAGGGCATGCCGCAGCGGTTGGCCTCGCGGGCGATTGCCTCCTGACCCTGCCGCTTGGTGCCGACGAAGAGCACCAAACTGCCGGTGGCCGCGACCTGCTGCAGATACTTGCGGCTCCGGAGGAGTCCGCGAATGGTCTCGCGGACATCGATGATGTGGATCAGATTTTTGCGGCCGAAGATGTAGGGCCGCATCTTCGGGTTCCAGCGGCTTGAGCGGTGGCCGAAGTGCACACCGGCTTCGATGAGTTCTTGAGCGAGGGCAGTCGACACGAAGTGGTTCGCTTTCTGTGAGGAGCCGGAAAAACCGTGCACCAGCCTGGGGTGTCACGACTGCCACCCGGATGAAGTGGAGTGAAGCAGCACCGCACAATATCGGGCATTTTCAGGGGATGTCAACGGAACAGTGGCGGGGGGCGGTGGGACGAGCCCGGCCCGGCACCTGCCCCGGGGGAGAAGGTGGCCGCTTGAATTGGGCCATCTGCTGAAATTAGACTGCGAAATTCTGTCTTGGTTTTGCTCCTTCCCTCAGGGGTCAGCGGCCAGCGGGCCGTCAAGGCCTGCCGGGATCTGATCGTACCGATGCGACACGTCCTCTCTGCGACCGTCCAGAATGTGCCCGGCGTGCTGGCCCACGTGTCAGGCATGCTCGCCTCGCGGGGCTACAACATCGACAGCCTGGCTGTGGGGGAGACCGACGATCCCGGCTTTTCCCGGATGACGTTCGTGCTGCGGGGCGATGACCGGGTACTGGAACAGGTGCGGCGACAACTTCAGAAGATCGTCACGGTCGTCAGCGTGATGGATATCAGTTCCCGGAATTATGTGGAACGTGATCTCATGCTGATCAAGGTGTCGGCCCCGGCCGGCCCCGCCCGCTCCAACGTGAAGGAACTGGCTGAGATCTTCCGCGGTCGGGTGGTCGATGTGGCCGCCGATAGCGTGATTGTCGAGGTCTCCGGCACCGAGAGCAAAATCGAGGGCTTCATCGATCTGGTCCGGCCGCTTGGTATCCGGGAACTTGTCCGTACCGGCCGCATTGCCATGGTCCGTGGCGGGAGCCCGAGTGACGTGGAGGTCGAGGGCCCGGCTGCGGCTGCTGGCTGAACCACGCGACCGCCAGGACTGTCCCGCCGGGTCAAACCCTCTCGTTCCTCAACTGAATTCCCTTTTTCCGAACAGCCTTCCCTTTCCCGACCGCCCACCCGTCAAGGAGCCCACCGTGCCCGCCACGATTTATTACGACGCTGACGCCGACCTCGCCGCCCTCTCGGGCAAGACCATTGCCATCATTGGCTACGGCAGCCAAGGGCATGCCCAGGCCCAGAACCTGCGGGACAGTGGTCTCAATGTGGTTGTCGCCCAGCGGCCGGGCGGTCCCAACTACGAGTTGGCCAAGAGCCATGGATTTGAACCGCTTTCGGTCGAGGAGGCGGTCAAGCAGGCCGACGTGGTCAACATATTGCTGCCGGATGAGTTGCAGGGAGATGTCTATAAGTCAGCGATCCGGCCCAATCTCAAGCCCGGCGCGGTCTTGATGGCCAGCCATGGCTTCAACTTTCACTTCAATCAGGTTGAGCCGCCGGCTGGCCATGACATTCTGCTGGTCGCGCCGAAGGGGCCCGGTCACCTTGTCCGCAGCGAATACGTGAAAGGGGGTGGGGTGCCCTGCCTGATCGCCCTTGGTGAAGGGGCCTCGGACGAGACCAAGAAGATCGGCCTCGCCTATGCCAAGGGCATTGGCGGCACCCGCGGTGGCGTGATTGAAACCACCATTGCCGAAGAGACTGAGACCGACCTCTTTGGCGAACAGGCTGTGCTCTGCGGAGGTGTCTCAGAACTGATCAAGGCTGGTTTCGACACCCTGGTCGAAGCGGGCTATCAGCCTGAGATGGCCTACTTCGAGTGCCTGCACGAGATGAAGCTGATCGTGGATCTGCTCTATCAGGGCGGGCTTGAGTACATGCGATACAGTGTTTCGAACACAGCGGAGTATGGCGACTACACCCGCGGGAAGCGGGTGATCACTGACCAGACCCGGGCGGAGATGAAGAAGATTCTGGATGAGATTCGCTCGGGTGAATTTGCCCGGGACTGGATTCTGGAGAATCGGGCCGGAGCGGCGATGTTCAAGGCAACCCGCCGCCGGGAGCGGGAGCATCAGCTCACGGCCACCGGCCGGCAACTCCGGAAAATGATGCAGTGGATCGAAAGCAAGGAAGTCTAGCTGTTGGGGAAAAAGCCCGCGGTGGTCTTTTTCACGCCGGGCCAGCCCCTGAAAACGCCGAGGGTTCACCATGAACACAGCCGAGCAAGCAACCCGCAATCTGTATGAACAGCTTGAGCCCGGCGACCGGGTTGAGGTTGTCCACGGGGTGACGGTCGGGTCGAGTGCGGCCTGGACGACCACGACGATTGGCAAGGTGTTGCGCCGCGAGCGGCGGCGGCACGGGCTACACTTCCGCCGCAACGCTGACGACAAGGTCTACAGCGACGTTCTGATCCTCGCTCGCGATGACGGCGAACTGACTACGGTGACCATCGACGAGTACACCCGGCTCCGTAAGGTCTGATCTGCGTCGGTGAAGCAAGGCAGTCGGCAAACGGACTCTGCGGCAAACGAACTCAGCGTTCCGGGTAGCCGGCCCTCACCCCACCCTCGCGATTACGCACTTGAGGTACTCACCTTCAAGGCAGTGAAGGTTCACCGGGTGATCAGCAGCAGCGCCGCGGCATTCGAGGAGTTGCAGCATGCGGTCGCTCCGCTGGGCAACCCCGGAAAGCATCATCAGAAAGTCCTCCCGACTGATCGCGCCGGAGCAACTGCAGGTGACGAGTGTGCCGCCCGGTTCAAGCAGATCGACCGCCAGCCGGTTGATCCGGTGATACGCTCGCAGGGCATCGCCAGCCGAGGCCCTGCTGCGGGCGAACTTGGGTGGGTCGAGTACCACCACGCCGAATCGCTCACCACCATCCCGCAGGGCGGCGAGTTTCTCGAAGGCATCAGCCTGCTCCACCGTCATCGTCGTGGCAGCATTCAGTCCAGCATTTGCCCGGGCCAAGGCGACAGCCTTCGCGCTCGAATCAACCGATAACACCGCCGCAGCCTTGCCTGAAACCGCAGCGGCCACGCCGAAGCCACCACCGTAGCAGAACATGTCGAGCACCCGGCGGCCAGCGGCGTAGCGGACCACGGCCTGCCGGTTCTCCCGCTGGTCGAGATACGAGCCGGTCTTCTGGCCCTCGGTCAGATCGATCCCGAACCGGAGCCCATGCTCCTCGATGAAGACCGGGCCCTCCGGTCGCTGGCCACGCAGTTGTCGGTCGGCCAGGTGCAGCCCCTCGAGTTTGCCCAGTCCCCGCTCAGCCCCCCGCAGCAGGATGCCACGCGGCTGCACGAGCCGCTCGAGGGCATCGCACAACGGCTCCAGCCGTTCGGCCATGGCCAGGGCAGTGGGCTGCACCGTGAGATAGTCCCCGTAACGGTCGACAATCAGGCCCGAGAGCCCGTCGCCCTCGCTGTTGACCAGCCGGCAGGCAGCCTGCCGGCCCGCGAGGCCAAGCTGCTGCCGGAGGGCAACTGCGGCCTCCAGCCGGGTTTCCCAGAAGCCGGTGTCCAGCGGTTCGTCTGCCGAAAAGCTATACAGCCTCACCCGCAGGCGACTGGCCGGATTGAAGAGACCGCGGCCAATGAACTGCCCTTCGTGGGTCAGCAGATCGACCACTTCACCCGCGGCCGGGGAACCGTCGACCCGAAGTACAGCCGATTCAAGTACCCAGGGGTGCCGGCCAAAAAATGGCCGGGCCCGCTTCGGCTTGACGAAGACTGCCTTCAGTGGAAACCCTTCCCCGGACTCAGGCCCGGCCGGATCATCAGGCATGGACAACCTTCGTGGCAGGCTCTGGCAGCACATGGGGCTGCGGTAGGGCGTCGGTGCCCGGCTCGGTCTTCACCCGTCGGTGGTCCTTGGCCGCCCGCTTCTTGTTGAGCCGCAACACGCTCCAGCCGAAGACGTCACCCAGCGGCCCGGCCAGCAACGCCGGCAGGAGCACGAGGTTGCCGACCAGCGCGACTGTGAGCATCGCCAGCATCATGTGGCCGAAACGCTGGGTGGGACCGAACGGTGAAAGTGAAAAGACTGAAAGACCAATGCCGATCACGCCCCAGCTCTGATACATCGCCCGGGCACAGCCCTTGTAGGCGAGCATCGTCGCCGCCTTTCGGTCGAGTCCGTCGGTGATGCCCCGGCGGAACCAGAGCATGAAGTGCACGACATCATCGACCGTCACGCCGAGCGCGACGCTGGGGGCCATCACCGTGCCGATGTCGATGAGCAGGTTGCCGGTGCCGAGTCCCTTGAGGATGGCATTGCCCCAGCCCATGCCGCCAAAGACCACCACCGCCGGGAAGGCAGCTGGTAGCAGTAGCACAAGCCCCGCCGAAGCCGCCCGGCAGAGCAGAATCATCACCAGTACGATGATCGCGAAGTCACTGATGAAGCCGACGATCAGGCCGTCGAGCAACGAGTGCTGCGCCTTGTACACCAGTGGCACCAGACCGGTGTAGTCGACCGACACACCCTCGACGCCCTCGTTCTCGTAGCGGGTGAGGATCGGTTCGATCCGTGACTGCAGATCACGTTTGAAGTCGGCATAGTCGACCTCTTTGGTCGCGCTCACCCGAGCACTGATCCGCCAGAGTTCCTGCTCGCGAATGCCGGTCTCGTCCTCGACCTGCGCTTCCCGCAGGTAGTCGCCATCGAGGAACTCGTCTCGATGGGCAATCAGCCGGCGGTTGAGCACGCTGCGGCGGGTGCGGGCAGTCAGGCCGAAGACCCTGCCGGCAGCACCGCCGAGGCCGCCGCCTCCGATATCGAGGCTGCGGCCAAAGGTGACTGTCGAGAGTGAGCTGCCGACCTCGTCGAGACCGCCAATCTCCCGCTGGATCTCGTCGACCAGTTCCATCCGCTCCAGAAAGTTCAGGTCGCACTGCTCCTGATCGCAGCGAATCAGAATCTCCATCGGCACCAAGGGGCCGAGCCTGTCCTCCAGCCAGCGATAGTCCTGACGGATCCGGGCCTGAGGCGAGAACAGCCGCATCAGCTGGACGCTGCTTTCCACTTGGGTCATGCCGTACCCGATGATGCCCATCATCAGCAGGCAGACGGTAGCCACAGCAACGTTGTGCCGGGTGATCCACTGGCCAACCCGCCACCAGGGGCTTTCCTCGATCGGTCGCCAGGTGTCCACGTCTTCTTCGGAGGCGGTCACACCCAGCCGTAGTTTCGGGGGAAACAGTTCCAGGCAGGCCGGCATCAGCGTGATCAGGATGACGAAGCTGACCACCACGCCGATCGCCGAAAAGATGCCAAACATCTTGATTGGCACCAGTTCGCTCACCGCCAGAGTCGCCAGGCCGACGGCCGTGGTGCCGGTGGCCAGCGAAAGTGGCAGCAGGGCATGGTGGACAGATGCTCCGGCAGCTCCCTTCTGGATGCCGGTTTCGGCCAGCTGGTCACGATAGTAGTTGGCCAGATGGATCGCCCCGCTGGTCGTGGCGACGTAGACCAGTGACGGCATCGTGAGCAGGATCGCGTCGACGGGATAGCCCGAGTACCAGACGATTGCCAAGCTGGCGAACATGCTGTAGACGCCCGAGGCCAGGACGAGGCCCACTAGCATCTTGCTCTTGAGACTCCACCAGCTCACGAAGAAGCCGACCACGAGCGACAGACCAAACAGCAGCGTGACGCTCGTCTGGCCGGCCCGGTCGATTGAGACGTTGTCAACCGGCGGGCCTCCCATGTGCAGCGTCTTCTCGGGAATCCCGCATTCCTCGACCGCCACCTCCTTGATGGTGTCGATGGCAGCATGCAGGTTGGCCCGGGCAGCATCCGAGAGCGTCAGCACCAGGCAGGTCTGGAGGTCATCGACCTTGGCAACCTGCCGCCGGGTGGCCTGTTGTTCGGCGGTTGGATCATCGGCAGTGACTGTCTTTGGATTGCCGGTATTCCCGCCGGCCTGATCGGTCTCCTGTGGTTGATCACCGATGAGGGCACCAGTCAGCCGGTTGACCGCCTCCTCAGGGTCGAGGTTCAGCGGTTCATCGGTCATCTGCTCGACCGCCCGCGGCCCCGTCTGTGCCGTCTTGAAGTAGATCGGCCTGCTGATCCGGGAGGCCTCCTCCGGCGGCGGCAGGAGCTTGCGGGCGAGCAGTTCCAGCCGGGGGTCGGTCATGGTGCAGCCGTCCCAGCTGACCAGAATAAATTCCTCGCCCTGGAAGTTCTGCCGGAAGAAGCGATAGGTCTGCGTCTCCGGATACTCCAGCGGCAGCCAGCCCTTCACGTCATTGCGGTTGTTGCCTTTGGCCTTGAATGCCCCCACGACGACCATGGGCAGCAGGAAGACCAGGACGGCGAGAATCCAGACACTGTACCGTTCGTAAAATCCAGGTTTTTGCGACATGGCGCCTCGGTTCGAACCCAAGTCGATTCGATTGCAAGAAGGGGCAGGCGGGGAGTGGGGCGGGGGGCACGACGAACGGAAAAAGATGACCCGCTGACGATTGGCCGGGACCCCGGTGGGGTCTCTGCAGGCTGGTCACCAACACATGGCAATCTAAAAAAGCTACCGATATCCCGAGGGAGAGTCCATATCGTTCGTCAGTTCCAGGCTAGTCAGCGACGGGTCAGCCGCCATCAAACCCTTGTTTTGGTCATGTTTTGGGTGAACGTCAAAGCCGTGTCACTCGCCAGGATCGGACCAGTTCCCCTCAGAGGGACTGTTTTGGTTGTGTTTTTCCGCCTCGTTTGCCACCGGATTGCCTGTCACGGCCGTTTCTGCCGCCTGGAAGCCGCAATTCCGGTGGGAGCCGTCGCAGAAGGGGCGGGTCGCCGACTGGCCGCAGCGGCAGAGGGCCACGGCCCGCTTGTGGCTCGGCAGTTGGAAGGCTTGCCCGAGGTGGTCGTTGACCCTGATTGCTGAGAGCGGACGGCCCTGCTGATCGACTGGCAGTTCAATCACCAGCGGACCGTGCTCACGGCAGCGAATGGTTGTCACCAGCGGCTGAGCGGCCGAATTTTCGGGGAGTGGCTTCATGCCGGAGTCTCCGCGTCGGCTGCCGACAGATTTTTTGGTGGTCCCAGCGACAGCCACCACCAGAGTCCGCCGGCGGCAACCAGCAGGGCAATGGAGACCAGCTGCGAGATCGACAGGGGCGTGCCCAGGGCGGGTGGCTCATCGATCCGAATCTGCTCCAGCACAATGCGGGAGATCGGGTGGAGCGTGAGCACCAGGGCGAAGACCTCGCCGTCGCGGCGGGCGAATGGCGTGAAGGCGATCGCCAACCCAGCGAGGATCGCGGCATCGATGGCGGCGTAGAGCTGGGCCGGATGGATCGGAAGGGTCGGCAGGGCTGCCCCACCGGCGGCAGCCGGCGGCAACAGGCCTCGGTTGACCTGATCGAACCAGGGGGGGCTGCCGGCCGGAAACCGCATTCCCCAGGGAAGGTCACAGAGCCCGCCGTAGCAGCAGCCGTTGAGGAAGCAGCCGATTCGTCCCAGGGCCAGCCCCACCAGCAGGCCTGGAGCGATGCAGTCTGCCAGTTGCAACAGCGGAAGCCCGCGACGCCGGGCGAACCACCACGCCGCCAGGGCGGCGGTTGGCACCGCGCCGAAGACGACCAGTCCACCGGCAGCAATATTCAGCACCGCCGGAATGGCCTCCAGAAGGCCACGGCCCGGGGGGAAGAATTGATCGTGGTATTCGATCACATAGAACAACCGGGCACCGACAAGGCCCGCCAGAAAAATCTCCAGCCCGACCGCGACGATCGTGTCGGCATCGATGCCGACCGCCCGGCCCCGAGCGATCGACAGCCAGGTGCCGGCTGCGGCTGCGGCCAGCAGCATCACGCCATATCCGCGAATCGGCACGCCGGCACCATCATCGAGAGCCGGCAGTCCCCACAGAATGATCGCGCCGCTGACGGCAAGCGGTGGGCCGAGGGAACTGATCGCTGCTGCCACCCCCTGCCGCCGTCCACTCCAGAGCAGGGCAGCCAGACCGATCATGAACCAGACAGCCAGCAGCAGACCCCATCCTAGCAGCGGCAGTGACACTGAACCGATTTCGATCTGCGGCGGAATATGAAATAGCGTCGTCAGCATGCCGTGTCTCCGCGGGGCGGAAGCAGCAGGTTGTCGATCAGCCTCGTCTCGCCGAGCCGGCCGGCGATGAGTGCGATTGCGGGGGTTTCTGGTGGCAGGTCCTCAAGTGGTTCCAGCGTCTCAGCCGCGACCACGTCGGCGTAGTCGACGGTGATGCCGGCCGTTTCGAGGCTGGCGGTCATGCCGGCGGTGATCGCTGTCACCGGACGGTCGGCCTGCCAGTCGGCCCGGGCCTGTTCCAGGGCGATCGATAACGCCCGCGCCCGCTGCCGCTGGGGGGGCGTCAGGTAGGCATTGCGGGAACTCAGGGCCAGGCCATCGGGCTCCCGTACGGTCGGACAGACGACTACCTCCACCGGGAGACCGAGGTCGGCCACCATCCGCCTGATCACAAGCGTCTGCTGCCAATCTTTGGCTCCGAAGTACGCGGCGTTTGCAGGTACTGCTTGCAGGAGCCGGCAGACAACCGTGGCGACGCCGCTGAAGTGCCCCGGCCGCAGCCGTCCCTCAAACGGTTCGGCTGGACCCGTCACCTCGACGCGGGTGGCATGACCGGGCGGGTACAGCTCAAGCTTGTCCGGGGCAAACACCCAGCGGACGCGATGGCGGCTGAGCAGGTCGCAGTCGGCGGCAAGATTTCGGGGATAGCGGTCGAAGTCTTCGTGCGGGCCGAACTGGGTCGGATTGACGAAGATCGAGACGACGACGTCATCGCACTCAGCCAACGCCTGCTCAACCAGGCTGGTATGTCCGGCATGCAGGCTTCCCATGGTTGGGACGAAGCCCACTCGCCGGCCAGCAGCCTGGGCGGTGAGAATCTGCGTGCGGATTGTCCGACAGGCTTCGATCACGGGCGGGCCGGCCGTCATTGAATGGCCTCGATGGCGGCAACGGCATCGTTGGCCGCCTGCCCGATGTCATCGGCATCAAGCCGGATGACGGCCTTGGGGAGTGGCCCGGAACCGGCCGAGAGTGAGGCCTGCAGGTCATCCTGCAGGTTCAGCAGGGCATCCGCCTCAGCGGCAGCGGGCAATCCTGAGCAGCCAAGGTCACCAAAGACATCACTCCGCCGGGTCTGCTGGCAGCGGAAGGCGATGCGTTCCCCGAGTGCAGCCCGGCTAACCTGGAGGAAGAGCACGACATGCGGCGGGACGGTCTCGGCGACGAGCCGGTCGAATGCTGCGAGAAACACCGGTCGGCCTGTCGGGGCAAGGCAGCGTTCGGCGGCCAGCCGGACGGACTCGAGCCAGTAGTCGGTGACCGTGCCGTGCGGGTCGCCCGGCCAGGCGGAACGCTTCAGTGGGGCGGCGTACTGCCTGAGCGTCTCTTGCCAGAAGGCCGTCGCTTCAGCCGCAGCGCCGCACAGCCCGCCGGTGAGTGGGAGTGGGGCTGGAGCGTGCAACTGCCTCGCCAGAGTGACATCGGCGACAGCGGTGGCAATCTCTGAACAGCCGCTGCCCGGGATGCCGACCACGGCGACGTGGAGATGCCGCTGCGAAATGTTTTCCAGCAGGTCACCGATGGTGCAGCCAGCCAAAGGATGCGTGAGTTCAGGGGCAATCTCGGCAGCCGGTTCGAGAACGAATCGGCGGGTCGTCATTCTGGGGTGGGGAAGCTGCAGCCGTTCGCTCTCGATCACCCGGTCGCCGTGCAGCAGCAGATCGAGATCGATGCTCCGCGGTCCCCAACGCTGATCCCGGCGGCGATCGAGGGTGTTTTCAATCGCCGCCAGCATCTCAAGGAGATCCTCGGGTTCAAAGCCGGTTTCGACCAGGCAGGCCGCATTGAGATAGGCGGGCTGCCCCGGTGGGCCACCGATGGGCCGGGTTTCAATGAACCGGCTGACATCCAGCAGATTGACGCCTGGCATGAACCGGAGCATGTCGATCGCCCGGTCGAGTTGCTCACGCGGGCAACCGAGATTCGCGCCGCAGCCAATCAGAGAACGAACCGGTCTGTTTTGGGCGGTGGCAGCAGCAGCCATTCCATCTGCCGAGTCATCCGGCGGCCCATCTGCCGGCCGGTCGTGTGAGGGCATGCACTGCGGCCAAGCCCCCCGTCCACCAGTCACCCCGCCATCACATTCCATCGCAGCGACATCCTGCCCTCGATGACATTCCACATTAGCACCGCGGTACATCTTACGGTGGCAGAAGACAGCTGAGGCAAGTCGGTGGGAAATTGCCCATCATTTCAGTCGATCTCTGCTTCAAAGACGGGGGGGCATCCAAGCCACGACGGCTGCCGTCGACTGTCGATCCCTCAGTCGCCGCCCCCATTTGTCTTAAAGCGGTTCACTCAAACGCCTGCGGCAGGCACGCCTTCCTTCGTCAGCTGGAACCTCTCGGAGTTTGGTCCCTGCCCGCAGCCGTTGACGAAGCAAATGGACTTCATTTGACATCGTACGCCGGGAGCAGGGAGAGCCTTTCCGGATCTGACCAGACATCGCGTTGGTCGAAGTTGCACCGCTGACGCTAGCAACCCTCAAGCATCCGATGAAGGACCATTCTGTGAAGCGGCCTCATCCTGTCAAGCTTGATCAAAACTGTTCGTGGTTGGCTACTGCTGCGGTTGGCTGAGCATGCGATTGGTGGTGCAGGAACGTGTCGACGATTACCGTTGCAGCCACTGAAAAATATCTGCTTGCGATTCCGAGTCGGTGCATCCGCCCACCTGTTGGCTGCGAGTTGTTCACGGGAAAAGCCATCCCTGGCAGCGGTCTGCGAAATGCGGGTGAAAAACAGTTCACTTGGGCAACACCCCAAACTGCCGAGGCTTCTCAGGGCTGCCAATTGCCGCATCCTGCGGCAGCAGACGATATCCACAGTCCGCTTGCAGCGCCGGTGCGGGCATTGTCGGGCGGGCGGCTCGCCCGCGTACCGCATGGCGACCGCTGCCGACCGATCACCGGCGCGAACGAGCCTTTTGACCAAACGTTGGGAGCCGGTCGGCCAAGCCGATATACTCCGCCATCAAGACACCTGTCTGGTGGCCCAAGGACAGCGAGCCGTTCGGAGACCCGTCGCCGTGATTTCAGTTCGTCCGAAAGTGACTGATCTGGTTTTTCAGCTGTACGGGAGGTCTCTGCACCCCGAACTGTTCCAGCGGTTTGCCGTGCGGCGGCTCGAAAGAGGCCGGTTTACCGCCGAGGTGGCAATCACCGGCAGCGGCCATGTCATCTGCTGGCGGGCTGAAGGCCTTACCCTTACTGAGGTGGCTACCTCGTCCGATCAGCCGGTCCCGTTGAAGCGGCGGCTCCTTTCTCATGCAATCCAGGGCGAGCAGACCGACGCCCTCGAGTGTGCCAATGGCATCTGTTATGAGACCTGTTTCCAGCTCGAACGGGTTCGGCCAGATGTTTTCTGGACCTTCCAGCAAGAACTCAGTGCCGACGGGATCACCCAGGGGCTGTTTCATCGCTTTGCGGCCGGCGGCCGACTGGCAGTCGGTGCCGTCAGCTGGATCAACATCGAAACCCGGTCTAGAAGCCTGCTGGTGCAGGCTTTTCACACCTTTCCAGACGATTTTGCGATCGTCAAAAGCCAGTCGATCTTTCAGATCCCCTGACAGGCTGCCCGGCTTCGCTCTTTTCTCAACGGATCTTTTTCAGGCTACCCATGCCGCAATCTGACACCATTCCCGCTCAGGCTGAGCCCAGCCGGATTCTCATTGCTGATGACAACGAGCCCAACCGCGAACTGCTGGAGGTCTATCTCGCTGACCTCGACTGCCAGATCGCCACGGCGGTCGATGGGCAAGACACGCTGGATCAGGTGGCGTCATTCAGGCCCGATGTGATTCTGCTCGACATCATGATGCCAAAGCTTTCTGGCTTCGAGGTCTGTCAGCAACTCAAGGCAGACCCCGCCACCAGGAGTGTCATGGTTCTGATGGTGACGGCACTCGGCGAGCTGGGGGACATCGAACGGGCTGTCGAGGCCGGTACCGATGACTTCCTCTCCAAGCCGGTCAACAAAGTCGAGCTGGTCAAGCGGGTCGAAAACATGCTCAAGTTGCGGCATGTCAGCGACGAGTTGGAACGGCTCCGCAGCTACATCAGCACGATGGACGATGATTTGCCACCCCGGCAGGGCTGAGGTGAGGACAGTTGCGTGGTCGGGCTGCCGTCCGCCGCTCCCAGACACGGCCCGATCGCCCCTGCCACGATTCACGGCTGTTCAGGAGCGGGTTAGCCCCACCTGCTCAAGCACCCGGATCGCTGCCGGTGACTTGTTGAGCACATAGAGGTGCATGCCGGGCACACCGCCGGCGATCAGCTCCTCGGCCTGCCGGGAGGCGTAGTCAACGCCCGCTTCGAACTGGGCGTCCGTGTCGTCACCAGCGGCATCGAAGGCCTGGGTGAAAGCTGCGGGCAACCGGGCCTTGCAGAGGCTGGCGATTCGCTGGATCTGTGGATAGTTGGTTACCGGCATCAGGCCGGGGACGATCGGCTGGTCGATTCCGATCGCCGTGCAGCGATCACGGAAGCGGAAAAAGTCAGCGTTGTCGTAGAACAACTGCGTGACGACCACGTCACCACCGGCATCACACTTCTCTTTGAGAAACGCCAAGTCGGCCTCGGGGCTGACGGCCTCTTGGTGAGTCTCGGGATAGCCGGCGACGAGAATGTCAAAGGTGGGAAATTCCTCATGAATCAGGGCGACCAGTTCCGAGGCATACCGCAGGCCGTCTGGAACCGGAGTGAAAGCGGTTTCTCCCTTGGGTGGGTCGCCCCGGAGGGCGACGATGGCCGCGACGCCGTGGCTTTCGGCTTCCCGGAGATAGGCCCGTAGTTGATCAACCGTGCTGCCGACGCAGGTGAGGTGGCTGGCCACGGCGACCGTCGGATGGCGGCTGCGGACTCCATCGAGGATCTCGAGGGTCTTGCTCTGGGTCGAACCGCCAGCGCCGTAGGTGCAGGTGATCAGGCTTGGTTCAAATCCCACCAGCTCATCGACCGTTCGCCAGAGCATCGCCTCCGACTCGGCGGTTTTGGGCGGGAAGAGTTCAAAGGACAGGGTAAAAGAGCTCTGGTCGTAGCTGGTGATGGCTGACACGGGAATTCCTTTCGGTCGGTGGTGGGAATTCGAGCGAAGGTGGCTGCTCCTGCTGGCTCCACCAAGAAACCGTCGAACCGTCTTCACCCTAACAAACCCGGCGTGAGTCCGCAGCCATGATTCTCAGCCAATCACCCGGCAAGAGTTGCCAGCAGGGATCGGTCCGCCTTGTGAAAGGTGATGCCGCGACGGGCCATCATCCGGCTGAGGGCGGTTGCGACCTGTTCGACCGTCGCTAGGCTGCCGGACGGCAGGCCGGCGACGATCGTGGCAAACGGGGCAATGGGACTGGCAACCCGGCCCTCGACAGTGGCTGCCGGGCCGATCAGTCCGCCGCAGGGGAGCGTTGTCTGGATGCCGGTCTTGGAAAAGTCACCGACGAGGCAGCCGAAGAACTGCCGGCCGCTTTCAGCTGTGCTGCCGTCGGTATTCTGCAACCGCACCGTGCCGTAGCTGTACTTGAGATTACCGGTGATGGTGCCGGCCCCCAGATTGACCCAGCTGCCGAGATGGCTGTGGCCAAGGAAGCCGGCGTGGGCTTTGTTGGAGTAGGGCTCGATCACACTGCTGGCGACCTCGCCGCCGAGCCGGCAGTCATGGCCGATGACGGTGCCGGGGCCAAGCCAGCTGCGGGGGTGGACCTTGGTGCGGCGGCCGATCCGCAGCGGGCCGTCGAGGCAGCAGAAGGGGCCCACCTCGGCAGCCGCGTCGACCAGCACGGGGCCGCTGCGGACAGCGACAAGGTCATCCACAATCGGGGCAAGTTCGGTGGCGGCAACCTGCTCAAGAAAGAGTCCGGGACGCTGCTCGACGTAGCGGCCTGAGTCGAGGGCGACGGCCAGCATCGCCTCAAGGCTCTCCTCATGGGCGTTCAAGAGATCGGTGGGCGTGTCGAGCAGTGTGAGTGAGGCATCGAGCCGGGGCAGCCCGGCTTCGGCGGCCAGCGCAGCCAGCGGCAGCCTGCCATTGGCAAGCTGTTCAAGCAGTTGGGCGTCGTCATTGGCTGCAGCTGCGTCACGATGCAGGATGGCCGCAACGACGATTTGTCCGGCAAGAATCACGCCTCGGTGGCCCGCCTCGACCAGTGATCGCAGGGCGACAAGCTGGGGTCGGCTGGGGATGAGCCGGGCATTGACGACCAAGACGGTTTCTCCATGCCGGGAGCGAAGATCTGCTTTGGCCGGCGGCTCGAGCGGCCCGCCCCAATGGGGCACCCGCCGTCCGTCGAGGGCGGCCAGATATTCCCGTAGGTGCGGTCTCAGCACCCGGTGCACCCTACCGAAGTGGCTGAGCAGTTCGACGAGGCTGCCGCCGCCGATAGCGAGATCGCAGGCAGGTCGGGCAAGGGTCAGGGGGCCGAGTGCGGTGACGGCCTCATCTTCGCAGGCGTAGACGTCCATGGCGGGGAACCGTAGCAGATGCCACCCCGCTTCGGCGAGGCCGCTGCTGGCAAAAAGGGCCGCAGAAGCGTACGCTCAGGGATCCTCAGCCGGAGTGGCGGAATGGCAGACGCGACGGACTCAAAATCCGTTGCCCGCAAGGGCGTGTGGGTTCAAGTCCCACCTCCGGCATTGCAGCGATCGGTGACGAACGATCGCCCCGCCCGAGCGGGACGATCAGTTGTCGACTGTCGACTACCGCTTGCGGACTTCAAGCACATATCGCATCAGATCGTTGAATTCCTGCCGGTCCTTCAACTGCCGCACCAGGTGCTCTGGCATGAGCGAGATCGGCGACTCGAAGATCTCTTCAACATCGGCCTTGCGGAAGGCCATCGGGGTCGACTGGGCCAGATTCCGCAGCACGATCTCGTCGTCGGTTTCGGAGACCCGCAGCCCGGTCTGCTGCCGGCCATCAGTCGTGATCACCGTCACCTGAGCGTAGGCCTTGTCGATCAACTTGGAAGGGTAGAGCAATGACTCAACAAGCTGCTCAGGGGTGAGCACCGTCGTAAGCTCCTCCAGCTTCGGCCCCAGCTGGATGCCCCCCGCTGGAGGCTTGTGGCAGGTCGCACAGGCAGCAGCCGACTGCAGGAAGATGGTTTTGCCATGAGTGGCGTTGCCCTTTGCTAGGGCAACCTTCGCCAACTCTGCGGAGGCAGTGGCGAGGAGTTCCTTCTCAAGCTCGGTATTGGAGAAAACCTCGTCGCTCGTGGCAGCCGAGGCGGCCAGCAGTTCAGGCTCCAGCGGATGCTCGGCCAGCAGATCGGCCGGGTTCCAGAAGGTTGTCTGCGAGCTTGTTTCGGCCCGCACCCGCTTGACAGTCTCCGGTGCAATCACCGAAGCCTGGTTGCCCCAGCTGTTTCGCACAAAGGTGAGTACCGCCGCCAGCTCCTCATCGTTGAGCAAGTTGCGGAAGGCCGTCATCGGCGGCACCCCCCGGGCCGGCTCGTAGGTCTTGCCGTGGACCGTGATCGGCCCCCACATGCCGTGCAGAGCCATCTTGATCAGCCGTTCCTCACTGCCGCCAACCCAGGGACTGTTGACGAGCGACGGATAGATCAGGCCATTCCCTTTGCCATGCGTCAGGTGACAGGTGCCGCAGTGGGCCTCCCGTTGGTAGACCTTCGACCCGAGTTCATAGGCCTGCTGGGCAGCCTTCACCAAATGCTTCGGTGGGTCGAACTTCACAAACTCGATGGCAGCTGGTGCAGCAAAGCCACTTGACCCGGTGGCGTCGACTGTATGCCAGAAGTGATCGACCGTCTTGGCCGCCATGGCGGCGTGTCTGACGGTTGAGGCCAGCAGTTTCTGCAGCAGGTCTTCGTTTTTGACGTTGTGCTGCTGGTGCAGCCAGAGGGCCTCGAGCAGGTGGTGGGCCTCGGTCTCGTCGTCGGGATCGAAGTCGGCCATCCACTGCTGCGTGGCGGCGATCACGGCGTCGGAGTCGCGGTCGCTGAGCTCTACCCGGGTGCGGTGCCGAACCCCGTTAACCGGATGCTTGAGGTTCTCCAGCAGAGCCGGGATCGGCTCTCCGGCGATCCTGACCGGCTGTTGGAGGGGCCGATCCTTCACGGTCAGCCGCAGGATGCGACCATGCTTATGGTCACGATTGGGGTCGCGGATGTTGTGCTGCATGTGGCCGATGATCACGTTCTGCCAGTCGCTGACGTAGAGCGCCCCGTCCTCACCGACGATGGCATCGGTTGGCCGGAAGTTGCGATCTTCGCTGTTGAGCAGCTCAAGGCCGGGCGTGCCCCAGACCTCACCGAATTTCCGTTTCTCTCCGTCCCCTTCGCGGTCGAGGTCGTACTGCTTCACTCCGAGGAAGCCGATGGTGTTGCAGATCAAAAAGTCCTGCTGCAGTTCGTCGGGAAAGTGCTCCGACGAGAGCACCTCGTCGGCGGCCACTGGTCGGAATTCCTTGGTGAGCAGTTCATGCATCTTGAAGCCGTTGCCCTCAGGCCGCACCTGGTATGACCGGCCACCGGTTCCGTCGTTGGCATAGCAGTAGCCCCAGTAGTCGAAGCTGGTGCCGTGGGGGTTGGGTGAGTTGGCGGCGTGGGGAGAGATGGCGAAGGTCAGCGGGTCGAATCGATACATGCCCGACTGGCCGATATTCAGATTCTGCTTCCAGGGGGTTTCGTGGTTGTGAACCAGAAAAATGCCGCTCTGCCAGTAGATGCCGCCGTCGGGGCCGTAGACCAGGTTGTTGGCGGCATGATGGGTGTCCGACGTGCCCAGGCCCTGCAGAAGGATGGTGCGGACATCGGCCACATCGTCGCCGTCGGTGTCCTTGAGAAACAGCAGGTCGGGCCCGGAGGTGACGACCACGCCACCCCCCCAGAACTCAAAGCCCAGCGGGTTATGAACGTGGGCAAAGATCTTCCGCCGGTCGGCCACGCCGTCACGGTCGTCATCCTCGAGGATCACGAGGGCGTCGTTCATTTCCTTGAGCGGCTCCCACTTGGGATAGGTGTTCCAGCAGGCGGCCCAGAGCCGGCCTTTGCCATCGACCTGCAGCTGGACGGGATTGGCGAAGTCCTCGAACATCTCCTCCGAGGCGAAGACGTTGAGCTGATAGCCCTCCGGCACCTTGATCTTGGCGGCGCTCTCCTCCGGGCTCAGGTATTCGACGCTTCCCTCTTTGGCCGCACTTGAGCTTTTGCTGCCCCCGCCGACGTTTGAGATCACCTTCACCGGTGGCGGCACATTGCCGTCGTCGGGCTTGATGGTGCGGCCCGCTGCAGCCGCCCAGATGACCGGATCGCGGTTGGCGGTCATGACGTCGAGCATGACCAGTTCGTGCTTGAGTACTTCAGCGTTGCTCTGGCCATCGACAAAGGTCAGGGTTGAGCGACCGCCCCAGATATCGTTCCCATCGGTCGCCCGATAGCGGTTGTGCCAGTGCCAGTTTTTGTCTTCCACTGCGGCATAGACGCCGGCCAGATCGGCCCGGGCCGGGGCCGGCTTGCCCAGCAGGGCCTCCGAGATGATGCCTGCCAGTTCCCAGTAGCCGTCTGCATTTAGATGAATGCCGTTGAGCGTGAGCGGCTCGCTGCTTGAGGCGAATCGTTGGAAGGTCGGGCCGTAGAGATCGACGAAGCTCGCACCGGCCTCGGCAGCGGCCCGTCGGGTGGCCTCGGTGTAGGCGGCCAGATTGGCATTGAGCTGAGTGCCGTCTGGAAGATTGGGGCTGCCCGTATTTTCGTAGGCGATGGGGCTGAACAGGACGAACCGGGCATCGACACCGGCCTGCTTGCGGAGGCTGCGATAATGATCTACCAGCTTCACTAACTCGCCACGGTAACTGTCAGCCCCCTTCGGTCCGGCGAACGACTCGTTGTAGCCGTACATGATAAAAATCACGTCGGGGGCGACATGCTGGAGATACTCGTCGTCGTTGGTGAAACCCTTGTTCCGGGGTCGTTTGTTGACCATGTCCCCGGCAAAGCTCATGTTCCGGAAGCGGACGTCCTGCCCCTTGAGATGCCGCTGCAGCACCGTCTCGACCCAGGGGTCATGCTGCATCCGATCAGGCAGGCCGTTGCCAAAGATTGCGACGGTGTCGCCCTGCTCAAAGCGGAACGGTTCAGCGGCGGCAGTCTTCAAGCTCGCACCGGCAGCGAGCAGCATCGTTGCAACAGGGACCAGCCAGAGGAGGTTTATGGCGCGGGGCGTGGAGCGGTGAAGCAGCATCATGCGATTCCTTGGGCAAAACGACGGGGCGCAGCGGCGCACCACACCCATAATGGTATCACCGCAGCCAACTCTTACACCCGTTTCAGCGGGCGTCGTTTGCTACGAAGAGGCATGTACACGACCGAGCTGACGGCTTGACTGTTTCCCTCCACGCCCTTGGCCGCATGCCGCCGGACTGTGCCGCCGGCTGCTGGTGACTCGTCTACTACCAGTACTACCAGCGGGCTTCGACGCCGAGATTGGCACCGTGGAGGAACAGGCCGCCACCGCCAACAAGCGTGGTGCCGCTGGTGGGAGTGTCGGTGAAGTCCCATTGATCAGGAGCGAGGTGTGAACGCCGGTTGAAAAGTGCAGCGCGGGGCGGTCGAAAAGTACAGCGCTGGGGATTGGTTGAATCTACTCTGGGGTAGCTGGTTGCTCCAAGGATGATGGGTTCAGGACGGGCCGGTCGACCGC